>Ga0181375_1000060_pt1 | contig 58292 bp, 61 predicted proteins | sample LowvirmetaG_FD_130090 | JGI IMG/M metagenome (GOLD analysis project Ga0181375, IMG submission 130090) | Marine viral communities from the Subarctic Pacific Ocean - Lowphox_11 viral metaG | ecosystem: Environmental > Aquatic > Marine > Oceanic | place: Subarctic Pacific Ocean | collected 2015-12-09 | reverse complement strand
TCGGCGGTGATCTCATCGATGCGCTTTTGCGCAGCCTCATCAGGCTCGATCGGGCCGGGATAAACGCGGCCGTAGTCGGCCATGGTCGCGTAATCATAGCGGACCATCGCATCGGCCCAGGCAAAGCCCAGCCTCATACGGGCGTCCTCGGCGGCTGCACCGAGCTTCTCGAGCAGGATGGTCTCGACCAGCGCCACATCCTCAAGTATGGAATGCTCTTCCAGAAGGTCAGCCGCGACGGCGCCGCCGCGGGCCTCGTAGTCCGCGCGCACGAAAGCCCCGATATCATCGCTGACCTGCACACCGCGGGATTTGAGCGCCTGCCGGACCGTGTAGGCCTGCAGATAGCCGCCGTCTTTTGTGAGCGCCTCGAAGACCTCGCGCTGCGCCTCCTGGCTCGGGTGCTCGGCGAAGGCTTTCATCGTGTCGAGCGTGATCGTCTTGCCCCGGGCCGCGGCGCGGATGTCGGGGTGGATCAGGCCATAGCGCAACCGGCCTTTCACGGCGGCCACCGTGGTGCCGAATGTCTTTGCGATGGTCTCGGGCGTCTGGCCGTCGACCTCCATCATCCGCGCGAAAGCCTCGAACTCGTCAATGGCGTTCATCGGCGCCTGGGTAATGTTCTCGGCGAGCGACAGCGCCGTGGTGACGTCGCAGTCGTCTGGGACAAGGCGACAGTCGACCTTGGTTTTCGCAGTGAACCCCTTGGGGGCCTTGCCGGCGATCAGCTCCTTCAGCGCGGCATGACGCCGGCCACCGGCGAGGACAGCGTATTTGCCGCCGAGCTTCTGGACCAGGAGCGGCTGCAGGAGACCCAGCACAGCGATGCTGGCTTTCAGATGGGCGATGTTTTCGGGATCATAGGTTTCCGGAGAGTTGCTGCGCACATTTGCGGGATGAGGGACCAGATCGCTGATCGCGACGGTGAGGGGGGCAAAGCTTGAGGTCATGGGATGTCCTTCTCCGTGGGTAAGATGCGGTCCGCGCGCTCGCGCGTGACCAATCCCCGGCTTCGGGGATCACAACGGCAGAAGGCCCGCTCTGCCTTTTGGGGGGCAGCAGGCCTTCATCGTTGAGTATCAGGTTTGGGGTGCCCCCCTGCCCTTCTACCAGTCGCGCGCCAGCATGATGGTCAGCACACGCATGGTCGTGGCGGGATTGTCCGGGGTCTTGGCCCCGTAGCGGAATTCAGAACCCGCCTCATAGAGATCGATTTTCCAGAACACGGTTTCGCCCCGGATCTCGACCGCCCCGAAATCATGCCATCCCTCGGGATCGTTCTCAGGCTCGAATGTGGCAAACTCACCGGTTGCCTTCACCGCCTCGGCCATGAAGCCATCGCCGGCCTCCATGAGCGAGCGGGTGACATGCATGTGGCCTTGGATGGGCTGCGTGGGCGGCACTCCAAGGCACGCGAGCTTTCGGAAGGCATCGTTCTGCGCGGCGATAACAATCGGATCCGGCCGGTTTGGCTGGGGTTGAACGGTCATGGACATGGGGCTCTCCTTTGAGAATTTGAAACACCCTTCTCAAAGCCTGCTTTCACTTTTCCGCGTGGTGGAAGACCCCAACAAAACCTGCCCGACCTAAGCAGTTGCCAAAGTCCGCTCTGCGGACAAAGCTGCCGTTCGGCGCTGTCATGCAGACGACCGCTTCATCCGAAAACCGCGTGCATGTTGTAAAAACGGATTCTATTATCCACGAGAAAAAGCAGAGCTTTCGGAAATGCCCAGCCTCCTTGCCTCGCGAAGGTCCCGGCTGCGCCATAACGTAGTCGCTTCCGGTTAGGAGAAATCAGCCAATCTTCTGGGTTCCCCCGAAGCGAGGCCACTCCATGATGACCGAACTGAAGTCCGTCCGCGATGTCTGGAAGAAGATGCCGACCGAACGCCACGCGCGGCTCTTCCTCGAGAACGCCATCTGGGGCGATGATCGGTTCTGTCCACATTGCGGAAGCTTGAGGTCGCGCCCGCAGCGTGGTGCATCCGTGCGCCCCGGCCTCTATCAGTGCGTCGAGAGGGAATGCCGGAGCCAGTTCACCGTCACCACGAGGACTCCGCTCCACGCGACGAAGCTGGATCTCCGGACCTGGATCGCCGCAATGTTCCTCGTGCTGACCTCCTCCAAGGGCATCTCGTCGGTCGTGATGGCGCGCATTTTGGGCGTGAACCAAAAGACCGCGTGGAAGCTTGGCCACGCGATCCGCGAGATGATGGATGATCGGCAGGGCATTGCCGGTCGACTGTCGGGAGTGGTCGAGGTCGACGAGGCCTTCGTCGGCGGCAAGCCGAAGTTCCGCCATGGCGTCAAGAACAAGCGGGGGCGAGGAACAGGCAAGCCAATCGCCCTCGTTGCTGCGGCGCGAAACGGTCAGGCTCGAGCCGTGCTCATCCCCAATACTCGAGGGCGTACGATGAAGCCGATCATCGAGGGCTGGATCGGCCCGACCTCGGCGCTCATCACCGACAAGAACCCAAGTTACGGAAAGATCGGGGCATCTTTTGCCAGCCACCATACGATCCAGCACAACAAGCGCCAGTATGCGAACACGAAGACCGGGGCGCACATCAACACCGTCGAGGCCGTGAACGCGGTCGTCCAGCGCGCTCTGATCGGCGTGTATCATCGTCTCGGACGGAAGCACCTACAGCGATACCTGGACGAGATCATCTGGCGGTGGAACCACAGAACCCCGGAGAGCAAAGTGCGGAAGCGGAAGTCTTCATCGGGCTTCTCAACAGCCGAGACCACGACCGTATGGAGGCCGGTCCCGGTTGTGGACCAGATGCGAGGCCTGCTCTGCGGAGCTGTCGGCCGCCAGATGAGGCGCACACCCTCGTGGGGTCTTCGGTGGCCATAACCCCGTCATTGCGACGGTCCGCTGAGAGCTCTTCGACGACCTTCGGCAGTAAGCGCCTACAACCCTGTGACCACGACCCTTTCATGCCGAGATTAGGTGGCGCGTTCGTCTTTGGGTGATCCCATTACGATGTAGGACGTGATTGCATTGACGTGGGATTGGGTGCCCAAGACCTCCGTGTGGAAGCGCTTGTATTCCGAGAGATCGGCGCTCTCGACGCGTAGCAGGTATTCGAAGGACCCTGCTACGTTGTGGCACTCGACGACTTCGGGCGCGACTGCCATGGCGCGCTCGAAGCCCTCCTGTGCCGCCTTGGTATGGGAGGACAGGCCGACCATCACGTAGGCGGCAAAACCACGACCCATCCGCTCGGGGCTGGTCACTACCCTGTAGCCCCGGATCACGCCGGTTCGCTCAAGCTCTTGAACTCGTCTCAGGCAGGCCGAGGGAGACAGGCTGACACGCTCAGCCAGAGCGACATTGCTGATCCGCCCGTCGCGCCGTAGCTCGCGCAATATTTTCTGGTCAGTAGCGTCCATATGCCGTTAATCATTGTGAAGATATCTATCTGGATAGCGTATTAGACGACATGTTGCGACCTTTTCCCGCTATTATTGCGCACAAGCAATATTGAAGGAGCGCCCCATGAGTTTCGCTATCCTGACCGCCCTTCTGGGCTTCGCATTCGTCGCCACCGTCACGCCGGGGCCGAACAACCTGATGCTGATGGCGTCCGGCGCGAACTTCGGCTTCCGCCGGACCTTACCGCACATGCTCGGCATCGTCGGGGGTGTGGCGGTGATGGCTCAGCTGGTTGGGGCGGGGCTGATGGCGTTGTTCGACGCATTGCCTGCGCTGAACCTGGTGCTGAAGGTCGTTTCCGTTGCCTACCTTCTCTGGCTTGCATTCAAGATCGCGACGGCCGCTCCAATGGAGGAGCGCGACGCGGCCGGCCGTCCGATGACCTTTCTTCAAGCGGCGACGTTCCAGTGGGTGAACCCCAAGGCATGGGCCATGTGCCTGTCCGCCATCACGCTTTACGCGCCAGACCGTTCGCTTCTGTCGGTCGCCATCGTGGCCGGTGCGTTCGCGCTCGTCTGCTTTCCGGCGATCTCGGTCTGGGCATGGCTTGGGACTGTGGTCCGACAATGGCTGTCGAACACCACCCGACTCAGGGTCTTTAACATCACAATGGCGGCTCTGCTTGTGGCTTCGCTCTATCCCGTGCTCGGGCTCGGAACCTGAACGGGGTGTTGCCAAACTCGTTTCCCGAGAGGCGCGATTGAACTGGCTGTGGCGGGGCGGTTGAAATTCGACAGGTCCCGCGAAACTGTCTCACCCAGATTTGGCGCGCCTCCTGCTTTTTCTCGTGGATAATAGGGAAAACGGAAAGTGTCAGGCGGTTTTGAACCAACTCAAGTAACGCTGTCTTGATATGGACATTCAGGACGTGCCGCCGGAAATTTGTAGTGCAGCAAGGTGCGTTGCGTCGAAGAAGATGTCAATTTGGCCAATAGGGCGATGAGCTTGCCGAACTTGCCTCGGTAGGAATGATTTGGCATGCATAGATCAACCGATCGGATACGAGGTCGATATCTATGAACAAGTACATATGGATAGTTTCTGGCATCCTCGTATTGGGAGGCGCAGTTGCTTCCTGCTCAAATAACGAACGCCTCTTGTGCTTAAATCCAACAGGCTATTGTGGGGGAAGCAGCACGCCGGACCCTGATCGCATCGGGGGGCCGTCGTGGTTCCTTTGGCAATCCAGCGCCGAGGAAAGATTGGCGTATTACCGTGAGGAATGCTCAACCAGCACCATGCCGATGCCCTCCAACGATGTGACGACATGTGCGCTTGAGCGCATTAAGTATCAGACCCATTCAAATTGCGTTCAGTATTATCTGCCGCCGACCAGGCCCAAGGACGCGGCAGAGGAAGCGCAGCGCAACACGGCTTTTGAACGCTGCAAGCGCGATATTCTTGATCAGCATGGATTGTAACAATCGATCGGTGCCGTGAACGGCCCAGACCGTCCATCCCCAAGTTGTGCCGACGCCGCAGCGCAGGTTCGCTTCCATCAGAGCAGTTTTGATCCGCTCACTTTCCGATCGGTATCCATATCTCGATATCGCCAATCCCTGTTTTCGTATTGAATCCTTCGCCATAGCGTTCCAGCTGCGGTGCATCGACCGGTTTGTATTCAGCTTCTGGCAGCCAGTCAGTGAAGATGGCTTTCCAAGTTCGCCCGATCTCGGCCACATGGCCCTCGTGCCGGAAAACGGCATAGGTTTGCGCGGCGATACGGAGGCCATCCAACTCTTTGGTGACATCCATGTATCGGCTGACTTCGACACCGGTGATGTAGTCGATATTGCCGTCGTCATCGCTGTTGCAGAGCACACCAAAGGCCACATCTCCCTTTTGGTTGTCGATATTTCCGATATGCGCTTGAAATGCTTGCCACTGGGACGGCATCTGCATACTCGTTTTGTCGTCGTAACGCTTCTTCAGCCCGACAATCACCATCGCATCACCCTCGATAAGCCGGGGGCCAGATAGATTAGTTGAAGTGTCTTTCTCGTTGTTGTCCATCTTAATTGGCTCCACTATTTTAATAGTCTCAAGGGAGGGGCTTCTTCGGAACTGGTCCGGCGTAATCCCGAACTGTTCTTTGAACGCCCGCGTGAATGCCTCGTGAGAGTTGTAACCTGCACCAAGTGCTACATCGAGAATGCCACTGGACTCCATGACAAGCCGTTTTGCGGCTTCGCTGAGACGTCTGGCACGAACATACCGCATTACCGAGCGTCCCGCATAAATGCCGAACGCACGAACAAGATGGAATTTGGATAGCCCGGATGCCTGAGCTACATCGGCGAGCGATATCTCGCTGCCAAAGTGCATTTCTATATACCAGACTGCTCTACCGATCGGGTTCATCATTCTCTCTCACAAGCCACATTTAAGATGCAGGGTGTGGAAAGGGAATTCTTGACCGGGATTGCGGTGGTCCCGATCAGAAGAAATTGCTGAAGCGTTCTCGTACAAAACGCATCATCCGCGACATCGGGCTCCCACCTGTCGTTCTCTGCTTCGCGGCAATGAGATATTCAGGCGGCCTCGGCGCTGTCCCCCGCTCTGCCGGCCTCTGATCGGGCAATCAGGTAGTCGCAAGCGCGCTGCGCGTCTGCCGCATGTTTGAAGATCGCAGTCTTGTCGGAGCGCAGAACGCGCAGCCAGTTGTAGAGATATGCCGCGTTCATCTCGAGCGTATGCGCCGTGAACCCAAGTTCTTGTCCCAAAAAGCAGGAGGTCAGCTCGGCCACAATCTCCTCGCGCGCGTAAGAGGTGTTGCCGAACTTCGAGAGTCCGAAATCGCGGTTCAGTCGATGGGGGGCCTTTGTGGCATGGGCCAGCTCATGCGCCCAGATTCCGTAGAAATGTCTTGGGTCCTGGAACCTCTCGATAGAAGGCATGAATACTTTATCGACGGGCGGCAGATAGTAGGCCTCGCCGCCCGCGAATACCGTGGTGATGTCGATCGCATCAAAGAATGTCTGCATATGCGCGATGGGCTCGGACGGAGGATGTTCGCGCGCTGGCACCGAGTCGGGGAAGAAGCTGTCGGGCAGACCTTCGATCTGGCAGGCATTGAACACGCGATAGGATTTCTGGAAGCGGAAGATACGGGCGTCTTTGGAGCGATCATCGCCGTCGCTGCGGTCGTCCTCGCCGTCGGCGTCTTTCCTGCTTTGGCCGTAATAGACGACGATGGAGGACTTTTCGCCCTTGCGGACCTTTGCGTCCAACGCATTGGCCTGCGGCAGCGTCATCCAGAAGGGCGAACTGTGACCCGCCATCACGGTGCGCATGGTCAGCAGGAAGTTGTTGACCCCCTGGTAGGGCTCACCGCCCACGCGCAGCGGTTTTGTGCTGCCGCCAGCGGTCCAGGGCTTGCGCCACGGCAGAACGCCGCGCTCGATAATGCGGATGATTTCGTTAGTGATGACCTCGGAGGCATCGAATTTGGGCGCGCGGGATCGGGCCATGGCTGGCGTCCTTTCGTGTGTTGGTGGGAAGATTGAGGGTCAGGTTGACCGACGGGTGCGCGGATCGTTGGCGATCCCCCCACCGAGCTTTTCGACCTTGTCGACGTAGGTGGTCAGCAAGACGGACCTAGCAGGGCCCCAGGGTTCAGGTTCGTCCGATCCGTCGCGTGTCACGCGCGGCAGGTTCGCGAAGGCGATCACATCGGTGACGGGTCGGATATTGATGAAGGGTGTCCCTCGTGCGACCGCAAGAGTGGCCAAGGGAAAGCGCTCGATCGGCGCGAAGGTCCAACCGAGATGGAGGAACGTCCCGCCCTCTCCGCAGATCACATGCGCGTTTGGCAATGTCGCCGCCTGCCTGAGATAGCCGAGATCACGCAGGACGGTTTCGCGTTCGAGCCGCTGTGCCTGCCCCGTCTGGCCGGTTCGGCGTAGTTCCTTGTGTCGCCACCACGAGGCAGCGGTCGCGCGCAACACGCCCAAGACACCTGTTTGCATAGGAATGCCCTTCTTCCGGAACGGCAGACCGGAATCCGGCCCGGACCCATCTGAGGCACCCCAAAGGCCCTCATCCGTCAGTCACAAAACCCGAAGGACACTTTCTCTTTTTGGCGGGCAGAACCGACAGGGCTGGAAGCTTCTCCAAATATACGTCTCAGGCAGTGCTCAAAGCACCAAGACCTGCGGCATTTTCCAAGATGTGCGCGTTGTCGGGACATGGATCCCTTGGGAGAAGCGCGGAGTTTACGGCTGATGACTTGATATTCAGCAATATTGCCGCTATATACCGTCATAATGGCTGTATGGGGGGGGTAATGTTATGCACATCACAAACTTTGCAGAAGGCGGGCAGTTTGAGCCGCGTAAGATCGCAGCAGCGTTGCGCACCTCGGCAGAGGAGATCGCAATGACGGTTGGTCTTGGCAAGGATGCCATGCAACGGCGGAGCCGTATCAGCTCGGACAAAACACAGCGCCGTCTGCGCGAACTGGTCGAAGTGCTCAATAAGGTCGAGCCACGGTTCGGGTCGGAACTGATGGCTTATGCCTGGTATCGTTCAGCGCCCCTGCCCGGGTTTGACGGCCAGACCGCGATGCAGTTGGTACAGGACGGCAAGGCGCAGCAGGTTCTAGAATACATAGACGCGGTCGACGCAGGCGTCTTCGCCTGATGCCTCTTACGGCTGGGCGTTATGCAGGTCCGCTCTACCGCGCCCTCAACCCTGTCTATGCGCGTGAACCTCTCTCCGGGCGTGGTGCTGAACTCTATGGAGGGCGATTCAACGCGAAGGGCATCCCGGCCCTCTACACCGCGCTCGATCCAGCCACGGCGTTGCGCGAAGCAAACCAGGTCGGAAGCCTGCAGCCCACGGTGCTTGTGTCCTACGCTGCCGATCTTGGCCCTATTTTTGATACCCGAGACGCAGACGCAGTTGCACAATACGGCATGACAAAAGGCACACTCGCAGATCCGGGTTGGCGCGCAAGAATGCTCGATGGGAAAACTGTTCCGACGCAGGACTTTGCCGCCAGTCTCATCACTGACGATTTTGCGGGCCTTCTGATACGAAGCTTTGCTAAGGGCACATCGGCGGTAGACAATAATATTGTCCTGTGGCGCTGGACTGGCGAAGGATGCAGACTTGACGTTGTGGATGACGAAGGCCGACTGTCCCGGATGTAAGAAAGCTTGGTTTAGCACGCCACCATCCTGATGTTCTGAGAGGTCAGTGCAGATCGGCATTCCACCGGGAGTAACGACGGTGCCCTCACCTAGGTCTCCGACAGCTGCCAGCCGGACACCGCGGCATAGGCCTCCTGCGCTATCAACATCATGGACTGCAGAATCCTCATGCAGCTTGTCCGCGAGCCGTCCCGCACCTTCATCATCCATCATTGGCGCCGGATCACCGGACAGTCGCCGCAGCGCGTGGCTGTCGCAGCAGGAAAGGTCAAGCGCGACCTCGATCCATTTCCAGCCTTCAACCGCAGTCGTCTCAGTATCAGCCTCAGCCTGAATTTTCTCTGTCATCAGCCGATCGAGCAGGGCAGGGTCCTCCAGCCAGCCACCATCATCGCCCTTAAAGAGATCATGCAGCATCGTGCCACCCGCGGCTTCATAGGCATCAACACCGACAAAGACCGCGCGCCGGTCTGAAGCCCGGACCGGGGTCTCGGACAGCATGCGCTGGATCTGGAATGGCTCCTTGTTCCAGGATGAATGGATCACATCCCAGACCTGAACTTGACGCGCGTGATCTGGGTTCACAGTGCAGGCCATGAGCTGCTCCAGCGCCATGCCATCCCCAGCATAGACGTCAAGCAGGGCAGGGGCGACGGAGGCAAGTTTGAGGCGCTGCTTCACGATCTGCGGCGTGACGAAGAAAGCGGCAGCAATCTCTGCAGCGATCTGACCCTTGTCCCGCAGGGACACAAACGCGCGGAACTGGTCCAGCGGGTGGAGGGCGACGCGCTGCATGTTTTCAGCAAGGGAATCGTCCTCGGCAAGGATGTCGAGCGCAGCATCGTGCACGATGCATGAAATGGGCGTCGTCTTCGCCAAACGCTTCTGCTTCACCAGCAGTGACAATGCTTGGAACCGACGGCCCCCGGCAGGGATTTCGAACTTGCCGGTTTCTGCGCCATCGTCACCCGATACGGGCCACACGCTCAGGCTTTGCAAGAGACCGCGGCGAGCGATGTCTTCGGCCAGTTCTTGGACGGACACGCCGGCCTTGATGCGCCGCACATTGGACTGGCTCAACACGAGCTTGTCGAAAGGGATATCCCGCGAACGGGACAGGGTGGTTTTCTGGACAGCTTTGGTCATCAAAAATTCTCCACGACGGGCGCCGGAAGCCACTCTCCCGATCTCATTTCCCGGCACCCTCAAACCAACATTCCTTTCCTTTTCGATGACCGTATGGTTGCCGAGGCATGACTTAACAGCTGTTAAGTCATGCCAACTCAGTCCCGTCGCCATCCAAACTTAACAGCTGTTAAGCCGCACTTCGCCGACCGATCAGAGCCATCACCATCGGACCGCAAGAGAATTCACCCGCCGCCGCCTTGGATGTCAGCGCCCGCAAGTACCCACCCGGCGATCTGATTTCTGAAAAACGTTCAAGCATGGCCACGACAACAATCGAGGCTTGCTCTGGCCCCATACAGCGCTGCGCTTCTTCCCAAGCGGAAACACTGATCCCCATGGCGGGCCGCACATGACAGGCCGCGTCGAAAAGCTGATGCCAATGTCGGACGTCGCCCTGATAGAAGGTCTTGAGCGACGGGCAGCTTGCGATCACCAGATGGAGCGGGATCTTCGGCACCTTCCTCGTGTCCCGCTCTTCCACATCAGCCTCAGGCCCACATGCATCAGCTTTTGGCACATCAGCAGCCGCCCCGCCTTTTTCTAAGGCAGGTTCAAGATCTATAGATTCTTTATTTGATTTATGATGGTGACGCTCAAAATGGGCACCATTGGTGTTCATTTCTTCTGTTTCAGGACCATCAATGGCGTCCCGTGCACGGTCGAGAAGGGTCTCAAGTTCAATCCGAAAGGCCGACAAATCCTCAAGCGAAAGCTTGCGTCGAAGAGCACGGGCTGTGAGGGCCGCCGTATCGCGGAGCTGGTCCCATAGGCCAAGCCCGGGCTGAAAATCGTCACCGAGCTCTGCCAGAGCTGCCAGGTCGCGACGCATGAGGCTTACGACCTCCCTAAGGCGCCGCACTCGGTCTTCGGCCTCTCGCACAGCCTCTCCGGCCCGTGCAATCTCCTCTGCGCGGCAATAGAGCGGGGAGAGATCGAAGCCGAAGGCCACGCGTTCTTCGCCACGCTTGCGTACATAGCGCTTCCCGTTGGGACTATCGCGTCGCAGGAGCAAGCCTGCCTCTACCAAGCGGGCCAAATGACGGCGCATCGTAGAGCAAGGCATCCCGTTCAGCCGCTCACAGATCGCCTTGTTGGATGGGAAGACGACCATTTCGGTGTTCCCGCCAAGCGCATCTTCCGGAAAGAAGCTGAGAAGCCCCTGAAGAACGGTTAGATTACGCTCAGAAATCCCGAAGGCAGCTTGCGCCTTGGATAGCTCGCGCAAAAGCTCCCACTTGTTGACAGGCTTGCTCGGGACAGATGCCTCGGGCCGCTCGATCACGCGCAGATGGGCGTGATCGAGCGGCCGCATAAACGGCGAAATCGGTGTGTACTCCATGAAAATATTCACGAAGGCAAAATTTGAGTGGCCCGCGAATCGCTTTGCGCTTGCGGGAGAGGGGCCAGATCGCTACATTCAGAGGTGCGAAAACTGAAGTTTTGTAGCGGGCTGGTCCCGTTCGAAACCTAAGAAAGGTCTCGTGAAGCTAGCTTCTCGGGGCCTTTTTCATTCTTGCCTGTATCGTGCCTCCTTTTTGTTGGTTGCTCTTCCTCAGTCTTCTGAGCGCTTCCAGCGCTCATGAAGCTCGGTAAGCAGCTGCGGGGCGTTGCCCTCAAGCCAGCTGACAAATTCTGTATCCTCGGACTTCAACTCGAGCTTGAGTTGCTTGCCACGGCGTCCGGTCGTGACGGTTGCAGCACCGACCCCCGGAATGACCATGCCGGGTTGGCCGCGCGGGCGAGTCGATGATGTGGGATGCTCGGTCTTTCCCGCCGCAGAAAGTACCGCCAAAAACGCCCTGTCGGACTTCTCATCGATTCCACCTGATTGGACCGACTTGGTTTCATTGGCCAAGGCTGCGAGACGCGCGTGGTCCACATCCGCAGCCCCGAGACACTTCTTGAGTTCTTCCCATCGGGGCCGGCCGATCCCAGGTGCCGCACCGATGGCCAAGACAAGATCCTCTCCTACTGTGCGGACAACACTTAAAAGCTGCGAAACCCCAGCCTCAGTCAGATTAAGAACCTCGGCAACGCCCTTGTTGGTGCGCTCTGACTCGCCCAAATGGTCTCCATCAAGCAAGGCAGCGGCTACGAGCGCGCGTTCGATAAAACTCAGATCTCGCCGCTCTTGGTTTTCCAGCAGCTGATCGCGGAGCGCCTGATCGCCCTCCATTTCCGTGACAATTGCGCGGACCTTGATCCCAAGTTCTCTGCAAGCCTCAAGGCGACGGCGGCCATAGATCAGGCTATAGCGATCACCCTCAAGCGGGCGCACCAGTATCGGAACACGTTGGCCGTTTTTGAATATTGATGCCTTCAGACCCTCAATCTCGATCTGCAGTCGGTCATCAAGCCTTCCTGCAGTCTCAATATGGTCGGGGTCGATTTCGAAAACACCACCACGGAGCCTGCGCCCCTCAAGAGCGTCAGGCGCGTTGCGCAGGGTCTGCAATGGCAGGCCCAGTTTAGGCTTTCTTGCCATTGCGTCCCCACGTATTTTGAATGATCGCTGCAATCTCGTCGTTTACGGCGTTCATGGAATCGATCGCGCGATCAAAAGTCTGGCGAGTGAAGTCCTTCTTGTCGGCCTCGTAGAGAGTCTGCTTTGTAAGCCCCGCATCCGAGATCGCAGTCGACTCAACCATATGGTTGGTCAGGACCGACCTGCCGAACAGACCCCGGATGAAGGCAATGACCTCGGTTTGCGGGGCGTCTCCGACCTTGTATCGGGTTGGCAGGAAACGCAGCCAGTCAAAGCGAAGGTTTGCGCCAGCGTCCCGGATGACGCCAAGCAGATCAGCGGTCATTCGCAGAAACTGCGACATGGACATCAGATCGAGCATTTGCGGGTGAACGGTTACAAGCACGCCGGAGGATGCCGAAAGGGCGGACATGGTCAAGAAACCAAGCTGCGGCGGACAGTCGATGACGACAACGTCATAGTCCGCTTCGACACTATCGAGTGCGTCACGCACACGGGCAAAAAACGCGCGGGCGCCGCCGCGCTGGATGGCTGCCGGCGTCTCATGTTCAAATTCCATGAGCTCTAGGTTCCCGGGGATAAGGTCGAGACCTCGGATATAGGTTTTACGGATTACTTCCGAGATCGGGACCGGTTCATCGTAGCGAACCGCGTCATACAGCGTGCCTCCCTCCATCAGGTCCAGCTCAGGCTGGATGCCATGCAGCGCGGAAAAGGATGCTTGGGGATCCAAATCGATCGCAAGAACACGATATCCTTTGAGAGCCAAACGCTGTGCAAGGTGAGCGGACGTTGTCGTTTTCCCGGACCCGCCTTTGAAGTTCACAACAGAAACAATCTGAAGCTCGTCACCGGCACGACGCCCCGGAACGTAGGTTCCAGGCTTCTTCGCGTTTGCCTCGAGGGCCTGGCGTATCTCCCAAATATCATCGAGTGTATATCGCCGGTGGCTGCCCGCGGTGGTTTCGACGTCAGCTATCTTTCCCTCTCGATGGAGCTTGCGAAGGTAGGTATGATCGACGCCAAGCAACTCGGCTGCCTCTCCGCTAGTCAGGCTGCGCATGACTTTCTTGGCGTCGGGAGGAAAGTGGGCCGCACGTTGCGCATGGAGGTTAGACGCGAGAAGCTCTGCGTAGTGCCCTATGGCAATGTCTAGGTCCTGCTCAGCTTCGCTCATCCCTGCCTCGATTCGTGGGCGCGTTTTTTATGTGTCCGCGCGTTATTTATCGAGACTATTGCCTCAGCTATTAGATTCGCGCAAGCACTTTCTAGATATGGTGTGGTTCAGACACATAGACACAAGCGCAGGCGCTGCCGAATTTAGTCAAGCAACCCCAGTTTCTCTGCGCGTTCTAGAAGCATTTTCACCGATGACGGCTGCCACTTGGATCTTCCGCGCGGTGTCCGCTCACGCATAGTCTCTAGCCGATCAGAGATCGCCTGAAGCGTCATGTTGGGATCTGCGCCCTTGATGCCAGCAATAATGGCGGGCAGGCGGTCGTCCGATTCGCGGCGTCCGGCGCGTGCCAAGACGGATTCAGGCAGAAAGCCGTCGCGGACATAGGTTTTCACGGCGCGAAGCAGGCGACTTTGCGTCCAGCGCCTGGCGTCAGGCAAGGGGCCATTGACGATGCGCAGCACGTCTTCCCAAGCCATGTCGGGGCGAAGGCGGCGCACATGGGGCACCCAATCTTGCGCCGTCTCGTTCAGCCGCTCCATGTAGCCGTCCTGCCGCGCCAGCCGCACTTTGCGCAGCGCCGATGGATCGCGGGCACGCAGCCCAGGGTTTCCGCCCACGCGTCCTTTGGTCCTTGCGCTCGCCAAGCCGGCCTTCGTGCGTTCCCGGATCAGGGCGCGCTCAAACTCCGCCGCGGCCCCCAGAACCTGCAGCGTGAACTTGCCCTGCGGCGAGGCAGTGTCGATCGGGTCTTCAATGGAACGAAAGAACGCGCCCTTGGCCTCCAGCCGCTCGATCACCTCCAGCAGATGCGACAGGGATCGCGCGAGGCGGTCAATCCGCACGACCACCAGCGTGTCGCCCTTGCCGATGCGCTCCAACACCCGCGCCAGCACCGGCCGCGCACGATTGCCGCCCGAGGCCTGTTCTTCATGGATCTCGGCGCAGCCTGCGGATTTCAGGGCCTGCGACTGGGGCAGGGGGGTTTGATCCTCGGTTGAAACGCGCGCGTAGCCTATCAATGGCATCAAAATAGTCTTTTTGCAGTTTCATATAGCGCCAATAAACGACCGTTTGTAAGCGAATGCAAGTGCCGGCTCTGTGGGGCTGTTCAGTCCAAAGCCCTTGGTTCCCTTACGCTGAGCGCGATCAGCGAGCTCTCGCAGACCATTGCGCGCACGTGCTATATAAGGTGTGCAGGCGCACCCTGACAAAACCCTTGGGTAAAATGCAAAAATGCCATATTTTGCACATATGGAGCCTCAAGCATGTATAAAGTATAATATTTTTGATGATCCTCTTGAGGATGCGGAGGAGCTTGAAGAGACTTCTGAGGACGACCTGTGGTTCCTGCCCGGTCCGATGGAAGAGGAGCCGCATTATCTGCCGCCCGGACCTAGGGCCGAAGTGCGTGAGACCGCTGTTCTTGACGATTGGCGACGTGCCGAGGCGGGCCATGCTGCCCGCCTTGCCCGTGTGGCCGGCCGGATCGGGGCGTTAGACGACCGTCTGAAGCGTGGCCCGGAAGGCTGGCGGCACAGGCTTGCGTTGATCGAGGCGGCAGACCTCAGCTGGTTTGCAGGCGACCGAATTGGCCCGGATCGGCTGGCGCTCTGGATATCCATGCGCTTGTCCGGCGTGCAGGACGACACCGCAGCGCTTGCGCGTGTGGGATGGGCGGTGCGGCGTCTTACAGGCGGTCCCGGCCCAGAGGTGGACCTGTCCGCCTTCCTCGATCGCCGTGACCCCGAGAACATGGTGGATGAAGCCGAGCCCTTCGCGGATCGCGCGGGCGGGTGGCTTGACCTGATGGCGCAAGCCGCCGACCTGCACCCGATCACGCGTGCCTGCATGGGGTTTCACCTCTGGAGCCTCGCGGGCCTCGGACAGCAGAGCAACCGAATGGAAGCGGCGGTCACGGCGTCGCGCATTGCCGCGCATGAGGGAGAGGGGGCAATATTCGCACCCCTGGCCATGGGTGGGGCGGGGGCGCTGCGCGCCGGCGGCCCCCCGGCTGAACGTTTGGCGCGCTGGCTCGAGAAAATGGAAACGGCCTGCCTGACCGCGATGCGGCACCTCGACGATATCGAGACATGGTCGGCGCTGGCGGAAGCCGAGATGACCCCACTCTCGGGCAAGACGCCGCCAGCCCTGCGCGGAGTGCTGACCGAATGGCCCCTGGTCTCTGCCCCTATGGCCGAGGCCCTGACCGGAGCCAGCCGCGCCGCTGTCCAGCGCAACCTCGCCTGGATGGAAGCGCGGGATCTGGTCCGCGAGCTAACAGGGCAAGGACGGTTTCGAATGTGGCGCGCCACAAACTGATGGTCGAACCGATCTGTGCGGCGGCCATGTTGCGTCTATCCGCAGCGCAGCTGAAACGGTGAGGAGCGCCGTTTTCCAGATTCTCGAGGTCAAAGAGTTCGGCTGATCGGCTGAGACAATTCGGCTTTCGCCGCGTCCCCAACTACCATGAAAGCATTGTCGACTGGGTCGTGACCGGTCTGCGGGTATAAACCGGACAGACCATACAACGCTCCAAGCGACGAACGAGCCGTTGTCGCAATGGCCTGTCCAGTGATGTCTTCTTGAAAATCGCCTTCGGAAAGAGCAGGGGCAGGACATGAAGCTGCAGAATCTCGAACGCCATCAAGCTTGGATCTATCTCGCTACCATCCTCTCCGGTCTGGTCTTGGGCGCGCTCGCCCCCGGTATCTCGGGGGTGTTCGAGGCGCTGCTGTGGCCGGTGCTGGGGCTTATGCTTTTCACTACCTTCGCTCAGATGCCGCTCGCGCACCTGCCGCGCGCGACGCGCGACCGGCGTTTCATCGGCACCCTGCTGATCGGCAACTTCGTCCTAGTGCCGCTGCTGATCTGGGGGCTGATCGCGTTCCTGCCTGACGATCCTGCGCTTCGGCTCGGGGTGCTTGTCGTGCTGCTGGTGCCCTGCACCGACTGGTTCATCACATTCACCCATCTCGGTCGCGGCGATGCGGTGCGTGCCGCGACCGCGACACCGATCCTCCTCGCGGTTCAGTTCGCCTGTCTGCCGCTCTTCCTCTGGCTCTTTCTGGGCAACGCATTCCTTGAGCTTCTCGCCGCCGATCGCATTGCCGCCGTCTTTGCGGCGCTTATCCTGCTGCCGCTCACAGCGGCTTTCCTGCTGGAGCGTTGGGCAGAGGCGCGCCCGGAGCGGGCCACGATAGTAAATCGCCTCGCTTGGCTGCCGGTTCCGCTTCTGTTTGTCGTGGTGTTCCTGATCGCGGCCTCGCAAGTCGACGTGGTACGGGATGCGCTACCGGTTCTGGCGCAGGTGGCGGGCATCTACTTCGTCTACCTCGTCGCCGCAGCACTTCTGGGTGCGGCGACCGGGCGGGCGGCCGGATTGCCCACTAGCGTGCGACGAACGGTCATCTTCTCGCTCGGAACCCGCAACTCCTTCGTCGTACTTCCGCTGGTGCTGGCGCTTGGACCGGAGTGGAACGTGGCGGCCGTGGTCATCGTCTTCCAGTCGCTCTTCGAGCTTTTCGGCATGGTCGCCTATCTGTGGATCGTGCCGCGCTATCTGGTCCCCGAAAATGCGGCGACCACGCAGGACTCCGCGGGGAACGAATGATCGCAAACAACGGCGCTGGCACCATTGTCCGCTTGGCTGACATGCATGGGCGTCCTCAACTATGGCCCTTCAGGTCACCTCCGTCAGCGCGTCGATCACAGGGCATTCAGGGACATCGTCACCGGTGCATTGCGCCACGGTGGAAGACAGCACGCGTTCGATGCGTTTGAGATCGTCGATCTTGGCGCGGACCGAGGCGAGATGCGAATTTGCCAGACCCTGCACCTCGCCGCAGGTCTGGGCACCGCCATCGACCAAGGCGAGCAGATCGCGGACTTCGTCGAGCGTGAACCCAAGCTCGCGCGCGCGCATGATGAAGCACAAGCGCGCGACATGCCGATCATCGTAGACGCGATAGTTTTTGCTGGAGCGCGGCGGCTCGGGCATAACGCCGATGTTCTCGTAGTAGCGAATGGTCTCGAGATTGCAGCCGGTCAGCCTGGCCAGATCTCCGCGCCTGAGGACCTTCACCGATCTGTGACGATTTTTCACGTTTGACCCTCTTGAGCCTGTACCTGCTACAGACCCTAGATTGAGATCATCACTGAGGCAAGGGTGATTCGAACCATGACTGAAACCACATCCGCCGACCGGCAGACGGCAATGGACGAAACAGGGGCTGCCGACAAAAAGGCATGGACGACAACCTGGCTCGGCGCGCTTGGCGCGCTGGCGATGACCTCATGCTGCATCCTGCCGCTGGTGCTGGTCAGCTTCGGCGTTACCGGCGTTTTCATTGCGCAGCTGGGCGTTCTCTACCAGTACAAATGGATCACCTTCGCGCTGAGTGCCGCCTGCATCGGCTATGGATTCTACAAGGCCTACCGTCCGATCCCGACTGAGGCCTGCGCGGATGGCACCTGCGCGCGCCCCATGAACCGGAAACTCATGCGATCCATTCTTTGGATTGCCACCGCCATCGTCACCGTCGCGATGATCTTTCCCTATCTCACCCCATACCTTCTGTCCTACTGAAAGGCCGAACCCATGAAGTCACTCCATCTTGCCCTTGCGGTCGTTGGCACTCTCGCAGCTTCCCCCGCCAGCGCCGCCGAACAGCGCATCAATATCGGGGTAGGCGAACTGACATGCCCGACCTGCTCCTACACGGTGGCGGCGGCCATGCGGGGCGTTCCCTCGGTCGAGATCATCGACTTCACGGAAGGAGAGGAATTCGGCACCGGCACCTACATCGTCGCCTTTGATGACGAGGCCGCCGATCAGGGCATGATCGTCGAAGCAATCCGCGCCACCGGCTATCCGGCGGACATCGTCGAGTCCGGCGATTCCTGATCGCATTCACCGACCCGCACCCGGAGCTGGAGACAGCATGACAGACATGAACAATAAAAATGAACCCACGACCCTTTTGCGGCGCGGCCTCATCGGCAGCGTATTTGCGGCGATCTGTTGCTTTACGCCGTTCCTGGTGCTGATCGTCGCCGGGGTGGGGCTTTCGGCCATTGTCGGATGGCTCGACTACGCGCTTTTCCCGATGCTTTTCACATCACTGAGCGTGGTTGCGTATGCCCTCTGGCTTGAGGCTGGAAAACTCGGGCGCAATCCAAAAATCCCTCTCATCGTCTTGGCCGTTGTTCTTTCGGCTCTGCTGTTCTGGCTGGAGTTCCGCTTTGCTCTGCGGATCTCGGTTGCCGCCGCTTTGGCGGTAGCGGGATATGCGCTCTGGCTCCGAAACTCCGGTCGGGTTGCTGCGGAAAACATGGAAGGCGGTCAGCAATGAACCAAGTCAAGAATTACTGACACAAAGAAATGAACAGGTATGACCAAGACGTATGACCTCATCGTGATCGGCGGCGGCACCGCTGGTATTGGCGTCGCCCGGATGGCCGCAGACGCAGGCTGGAGCGTCGCCAGCATCGACAGCGAACCCCATGGCGGCACCTGCGCCCTGCGCGGCTGCGACCCCAAGAAAATGCTGGTCGCGGTCACCGAGGGTGTCGAATGGGCCGAAAACATGGAAGGCAAGGGGCTGGAGGCGCAACCTTCGGTCACCTGGCCCGACATGATCGCCTTCAAGCGCAGCTTCACCGAAGCTATGCCACCGCGCATCGAAGCCGGGTTGGAAAAAGCGGGGATCGACGTCTTGCATGGGCTGGCACGGTTCACCGGCCCCAATACGATCGAGTTGAACGGCGAGACCCTGACCGCGAAGCATTTTCATATCGCCACCGGCGCGCGGCCGATGACGCTGAACATCCCGGGCGAAGAGCATCTGACCACCAGCACCGAGTTCCTGGAACTGCCTGAGCGACCGAACCGCATCGCCTTTGTCGGCGGCGGCTTCATCGCCATGGAATTCGCCCATATTGTCAAGCGGGCGGGCGCGCGCGAAGTGACAGTGCTGGAGATGATGGACCGCCCCTTGGGTCCTTTCGATCCCGACTTGGTCGCAATGCTGGTTGAGGCAACCGAAGAGCTCGGCGTCGATCTCCGCACCAAGGCGAAGGTGGCGAAGATCGAAAAGCAGGGCGACGAATTCACCGTCACGGTGGAAACTCCCGACGGCACCGAAACGATCACTTGCGATCTGGTGGTGCATGGCACGGGCCGGGTGCCCAATATCGATCGCCTTAACCTTGAGGCCGCCGGCGTCGAATACTCACGCCGTGGCATCAAGGTGAGCGACGCGATGCGCACCACCAACCCGGCCATTTTCGCGGCCGGCGACTGCGCCGACAGCGGCCTCAATCTCACCCCCGTATCGGCGGCAGAGGGACGTATCGCAGGCAAAAACCTCCTCGCCGGAGAGGACGCCAGGGAGATCAAATACCCGCCGATCCCGTCGGTTGTCTTCACCCTGCCGATGGTGGCCACGGTCGGCTTGTCGGAAGCGGCGGCCAGGGAGCAGGGGCTGAAATTCGATGTGCATTTCGAAAAGACCGAGGGCTGGTATTCGTCGCTGCGTGTCGGCGCTAAACACACCGGATTCAAGGTACTTGTCGAACAGGGCTCTGGCCGGATCCTCGGCGCGCATCTGATCGGGCCGGGCTCCGAGGAGCAGATCAATCTTTTCGCCATGGCCATGGGTGCCGGGCAGACCGCCAACCAGATCAAGGCGTTGATTTTCGCCTATCCGAGCTACGCCTCCGACATCGGGTCGATGGTGTGAGACGAGTTTTGACCGGACCACGACAACGGCGCCGGTTGTCAGAAAAAAGGAAATGACCATGGACCAGACCGTCAAGGCGCATGATTGCTGCACGACCAAGGACGCCGGCAGCGACAGCTACGACCTGATCGTGGTTGGGGCCGGCTCGGCCGGCTTCTCCGCCTCCATCACCGCCGCTGAGGCCGGAAAGCGGGTGGCGCTCGTCGGGCACGGCACGATCGGTGGCACCTGCGTCAATGTCGGCTGCGTTCCCTCCAAGGCGATGATCCGCGCCGCCGATGCGGTGCATAGTGGCAGGTCCGCTGCCCGATTCCCCGGTATCTCGCCATGTGAACATGCCGTGGATTGGTCCGCCGTGGTGAAAGGCAGCGCCGATCTGGTCGAGGAGATGCGGCACAAGAAATATATCGACCTGCTGCCCGCCTATGAGAACCTTACATATATCGAGGAGGGTCCGGCGCGATTGGTCGAGGGTGGCGTCGCTGTCGCCGAGCGGGTCATTTCCTCCCCTCGCATCCTGATCGCCACCGGCTCGCGCCCGCACATGCCCGCGATCAAGGGTATCGACGCCGTGGAAGCACTTGATTCCTGGGGCCTTCTGAGCCTGCCCGACCGGCCCGACAGCATCATGGTGCTGGGCGGCGGCTATATCGGCTGCGAACTGGCGCAGATGGCCTCGAGGCTGGGAACGAAGGTCACGCTGGTAACCCGTTCCCGTCTTTTGCCCGGCGCCGAACCAGAGGTGGCCGAGGCACTTACGCAAGCGCTGAAGGCCGAAGGCATCGCGGTCGAGACCGGACTTGCCTACGTCTCGGTTGCGAAATCTGCGGGCGGCGTCACTCTGACTGTCGAAAGGGATGGTAAGACCGAGGTTTTGTCCGCCGAACGGCTGGTTGTGACCACCGGCAGGATTGCCAATTCCGAGAACCTTGGTTTGGAAGAGCTTGGCATCGAGACCGACGCACGCGGCTCTATCAAGGTCGATTCTGACATGACCACCACACGGGCCGGTGTTTGGGCCGCGGGCGATGTTACCGACCGGGACCAGTTTGTCTATATGGCCGCCTATGGTGCCAAGGTCGCGATCAACAATGCGCTGGGGCTGGAGCCGATGCGCTATGACAACGCGGCGATGCCGTGGGTCGTGTTTACCGACCCGCAAGTGGCCGGCGTCGGCCTTTCGGAGGCCGAGGCCAAGACGGCGGGGTACGACGTCAAGACCAGCGTGATCACGCTCGACAACGTCCCGCGCGCCGCCGCTGCACGCGATACCCGCGGCGTGATCAAGCTGGTGGCCGACGTCAAGACCGACCGCCTGTTGGGCGGTCAGATCGCGGCGCCAGAGGGGTCAGACACGATTCAGACACTGGCAATGGCGCTTAAGTTCGGCATGACCACCAAGGCGCTTGGAGAGACTATCTTCCCATATCTGACCACGGTTGAAGGGCTGAAACTCGCCGCACAAACCTTCGACAAGGATGTAGCCAAACTCAGCTGCTGCGCGGGGTGAAAAGACGAGAAATTCCGGCGACACCGACTCATAAGCAGCGCTCATTGTGAACCAGCGCGTACAAAGCCACAAAGTGCTTGTGGCGGTCAGCATTCTCTCGGCATGGAGGCTGACGGCGGTAACGGATAATCACATATTAGAGCCAGCAGTGCACATCCCACGTTTTGTCATTAGGTTGGTTATTGTGGCGGGGTTCATAAACAGACCGATCTCATCAAGATGGAAAGTGATCGGGAGTTGCCGAGAACGTCGCTGGGTCAACAATTGGTCATTACATTAGCCCTGTCTATTTGATCGCCCGCAATACAAAGAAAGAATCGCCATGAATACAGTTGATACTGATTCTCGCACAACAGGTTCACTACCCGCATTCAACGCCCGAACTTTAGGGTTAATGTTCGTCGCAGGTTTCTTTGCGACCGTCGCGTTCGATCTGTTGGGTCAGATCATCAGCCCGGGCTTGGGCTTTTCGCGGTTGTCACCGCACGGGCTAGCGAGGAGCTAGCTCGGCAGCCTTGGTCTGCCGAACGGTGACTTCGCGGGATATTTCGTACATTTTTATCTTGTTGGCCTGATTGGCTATCCCGTCGGTTGGTTGTTCGTCTTTAGACCAATTTGGCACCGTATCGCGGGGCAGACGAACTGGCTTTTGCCCTCAGCGATCTATGGATTCGGCCTGTGGGTGTTCGCCATAGGGGGCATTACGTCCCCGAACAGCCAGACCCGCGTAACGCTCGGGACCGGGATCATGAAAAAGCGTGGCACGCTACAATTTCCGGGCCAACGACCGGTCACTATGGATGAGAAATCACCGTCATTTGCCGGTAGCCCTATTGCAGGAAATGCAATTCTTGTTGACGGTGATCGCTGGACCCACTCCTGATGTGAGCCAAGCGAAAGAACCATCAGCTTTCGTCCGGAAACCTTCAATAGGAAGCGAAAACCGTGCGTATAGTCGAACTCGGTTCCGGATCATCCGAGTTGCTGGGCTGTGTCCACGACAGGTAAACCCCTTCATTCGTTCGCGCCGTGCGCGGGAAGTTGACCGAACCTGCGCCGTTGTTTCGCGCAATCAGTTGCAGGTCCTTACACTGCTGACCGGTTGTGATCTGGCAAGCAAGGATCACCTCGCTCTCATTTGCCCATTCGACCCACGTCACGAACGCAGTCTGAGGGTCCAGCATGAGAATATCGACCCGACCGGCGGGAATCCCGAGGCTGACTTTCGCCGGATCGCCAAAATTTCTGCCACCATCGGAAGAGAACGCAACCTTGACTTCCGGCTTGTCATTTGCAGCCGTGAACCAGGCCACGGCGGCTGTTTGACCGGCGGTCGCGATGGCGGGGCCATTGACCGGGCAGCCGGAGATTTCCCAGCCGTCATTGTGGACGTTTGTTGGTTCTGACCACATGCCGCCTTGGTGTCTTACGACAGATATATCCCTGATTTCCGCATCTGTTCTGTCGCGGTATGCGACAAGGACGGTGCCATCGTCCAGCGATGCGGCGGACGTCTGGCAGCATGAACAGGTCTGCGCATCGACAAGAACATCATCGGTTCGCGTACCTTCGGGCGTGATCCGGGTTGCGCGCAACTGCATTGCATCCGGGTAGTTGCTGGCTGCGCTGGTGAAAAGCGGCTTGTCATATGCGCGTCCGTCAAGCCAGACAGACATCAAGGAACCGTCTTCGAGCGGCTGGAGCGTGACAAAACCGTGTTGGCTGACCGACCGATCATCATGTGGCGTTATCGGAGCGCTCCATGTCAGGCCCTCATCCGGCGAAAGAGAGATCTTGACGTCATAGGCATAGTCGTTTTTGGAATTTTCCCACAGCCAGTGAGCCGCAAAGGTACCGTCATCAAGCGCAACAACGGACGGAAAATCGGCCCAGTTCACGAAGAGTCCGTCGGACACGGTAACAGTGCGGGCCGCGCTCCATTCTGCGTTTTCAAGGACCGACAATTTTACCGCAAACCCGTCAGGGTGTGGTTCGGTCCAACCCAGCAGGACCCGATCATCTTGCAGTGCGAACAGGGTGGGTTCCTGCGCATTGTTGCCGACCGGTGGGGCCAGGTCAGCGAACTCCAACGGTTCGGCAAGGGCAATGTTTGCCGTCATGGCCGCAAACAGATACGCAACACTCAAAACAGAATGGATTTTTGATGGCATTGCGCACCTTTCCGATTATCAGACCAGCGTCATTCACAACCTGAGCTTAGCCAAATTTTGGCGAGTGCCATGTAAACTTTTGTATGACGGGCCTGTGCTTGTTGTGAAGAGCGATATCCCGTTGTGGCACAGCTTCGCGTCAACGGTTGGCGCAACCACCGCTCCGACCTCAGCTGACTTGCACCCAGGTCGCCATGCCATCAGCCTGATGGCTCAGCATATGGCAGTGCAGCATCCACGCGCCGGGATTGTCGAGTACGCACACAATCGTCATCGTCTCGCCCGGCGCTACGAGGGTCGTGTCGCGAAGGTGTGTTCGCGCACCATTCTGATCGGTTTCCCAGAAATGGTGGCCATGCAGGTGGATACCGTGCGGAAAAGCAGTGTCGTTCACCATCCGCACCTGCACTGCTTCACCACGTCTTGCCGAAATCAGCGGTTCATTGGGCAGACCGCTCACGTCGTTGAAGGCCCAGCCCCCGAACCCGCCGTGCGCGCCGCCCCCGGCACCGCCTTGCATGAAGAGATCTGCCGTTTGCGTGATCTCTCCGGGCGCGGGCACTGGGTTCGCGGGGAGAGGAGCTATCGGCGCAGACCGGATTTGTCGCTGACCGTTCAACACAATGCGCCCCAGTTCCTCGCCACCCGAAGGCACGGTTTCTCTTAGGATCACATCACCCGTCACATCCGCGATGATGTCGATGCGCTGCGCCGGTGCGAGTTTTAGATTGCCCAGCGAAACCAGCTCGGGCAGCGGCATCCCGTCATAGGCCACACAAAAGCCCGTCAGCCCATCGATACGTATCTCGAAAATGCGATCCGGTGTCGGATTGATCAGACGCAACCGGATGCGATCCCCCAGCCGCGCCTGCTCAGACGACAGGAAGGTGGCCATCAAGTCCCCCAGCCTACCTGCTGTTATGAAATCAGCGCGGTCGAATTCCATGTCGAACTGGCCGGTGTCATCAAGCCGAATGTCGAAGAGGATGGCCGTGATGTCCTGATCCACGTCTGGCGGGGCAGGTTCTTCGACGATCAGGGGGCCGAACAGCCCGCGGGCGACCTGTTCGTAGGAAAGGTAGTGGGAGTGATACCAGTAGGTTCCGGCATCGGGAACCGGAAACCGGTATTCGTAACCCTCATTCGGGATGATGACATCCTGTGTCAGCACGTTTACGCCGTCCATCGCGTTGGGCAACCGAATGCCATGCCAGTGTACGAGGGTCCCGTCCTCTAGCCCGTTTTCCACCCGCGCCCGCAGAATTTCGTTCTGGCGCAGTCTGATTTCGGGGCCGGGACAGGTGCCATTGAATCCAAGCATTGCAATGTCCCGCGACCCGATCCGGGTGAAGGCCGTGCCGGGCGTCAGGGTGACAGGCACCGAAGCCGCACTCAGGGGCAGGGGGAGCGTGGCTGCGCCAAGCGCAACCATCATCTGACGACGCGTAAGCATGGGTTTCCGTGTATTCCTTGTTTGGGGCCTGCAAACCACATCCCCCACCTTTGCGGAAGGGCGCCCCGGCGAGATATCTTGATACATTGCAGATCGGCGCGCCTGTTTGGCAAAGCGCCGTGAAGCACCTAACGTATCTGCAGGTCCTGAATGGCCGCAAGGATCTTTCCGTCGGTATCATCGCTGTCGGCTGTCACAGCAAGACCGACCAGAACCTTTGGCCTGTCCCCGAACGCACGCACGAAATCGCGATCCAGGTTCACATTCTCGGTGAAGTTGCCGGTTTGCGCCGTTTGCAGAATTTTCGATTTGAGACCCGTCGAGTAGGGGCTGTTCAGCAATGCGCCTTTCGCATGATTGCCACCCCAGACATAAACCAGCGCCCGCGTATTGGGATCACGCAGCAATTTGCGCGCCGTTGTTCGGCCAAGCGTGCTTGCGGTCTGCGGATCGACGAACACGAAGTACAAGGCGAGATTACGATCGTCGCCGCCGCGCTGAGTGAGGTCGGTTCCCTTCACACCCTGCGTGACGGACCACCCCCACATTGCTGCCTCTGCAGTGCCAAGGGCCGCGCTGACAGGGCGCCAGAGAACTGAAACCGTGCCGTCGGAAATCACGTCCAGCCGCCGACCTTGCAGGCCGTAGTCGTTCGAAAAGAGCCGCAAGAGGCCCTGTTCTTTCCAGCTTCCATCGAATGGGATTGTCTTTCCTTGCGCATAGAGGGGCGGGGCGGTTGCAGCTACTGCAACAAAAGCAGTGAAAAGTGTCGCTGCGAGGGATCGTATGAACATCTGAACTCCTTTTGCGATGCCGCTGGTCCTGCTTTGATCCCGGTTATCACCATTATGTGCCGTCATGATCCGTTGAATTGTGCCGGGCGCGCGCAACTTCAATGAACATATCCGTGATCATAGATGTGGTTGCGCAATGGTCGTTGCAGGACGCGGGAGCGAATTCAGATCATGGAGCGCGACCTTGATCGGCTGATTTCCCGCGACGGACGGATCCAGTAGGCGGCGGAGCTTCCAACCGTTACAAACAAGTACAAAACTCATGGGATACAAGCGCCTGAACACATGGACGCGGGTGCCGATGTGCGTCATCTCTGGTTCAACGGAACCGACTCCCGCACGCAAGGATGGCACATTCACCACAGCGCTTTGGGCTGGGGACAACAGGGTTGAACGCGCCAACGTCCGTTGCGGGAAACAAAATGTGGCCTTGTGTGAAACAGGCAAAGGTAACAAAGAATGCTGACTTCGATTATCCAATTTCCTGACATCGGAACAGAGATTTTTGCCGTTGATATCGGATCGTTCCGCTTTGCCCTGCGTTGGTATGCGCTGGCCTATATTGTTGGCCTCCTTATCGGCTGGCGCATCTGTGTCGCATTGGTCCGCTCTTCGTCAGTCTGGGGGGCCGGGGCGCCGCCGCTGCAACCCAAGCAAATGGAAGACCTGCTGACATGGATCATTCTGGGCGTGATCGTGGGGGGCAGGCTGGGGTTCGTGCTTTTCTATCAACCTCAGTACTATTTTCAGAACCCCGTCGAAATCTTCATGGTCTGGCAGGGTGGTATGTCATTTCATGGCGGCTTTTTCGGCGTGGTCGTGGCCACCTTGCTTTTTTGCTATCGCAACGGCGCACCCGTTCTATCAACGGCGGATCTGCTCGCTGTTGCAACACCACCGGGTCTTTTCCTCGGTCGGCTGGCCAACTTCACCAATAACGAGCTTTGGGGCCGTCCGACCGATGTGCCCTGGGCGGTGGCATTCCCCGGCGAGGCGGCCCAGTCCTGTGCGGGCGTCGTGGGCCTGTGTGGCCGCCATCCGTCCCAGCTTTATGAGGCTCTTATGGAGGGTATCCTGCTTGGCTCGGTCCTGATCTTTCTGGCCTGGAAACGCGGTTGGCTGCGCTTTCCCGGAAGCCTTACTGGCCTGTTCCTGGCGGGATACGGAAGCGCAAGGTTCCTTGTCGAGTTCTTCCGGCAGCCTGATATGCAGTTCGTCACGCAGGACAACCCGATTGGACATGCGGTTCATTGGGCGGGCTATGGGCTGACAATGGGCCAACTGCTGTCGTTGCCGATGATTATCCTTGGCGCGGCCCTGATCGTATGGTCCCGCAGGCGTGTGACGGTTAATTCTGCGGATCTGGTGTCGACATCAGATTCTTTGTGAATATCCGAGCGTAGTGTTGGCGAAGTGACCATTGCGGCCTGGGTCCGCATATGAGCCTTGGGCGCGTGCTCAATGATGCGGCTTGCGTCCTTTCGCAATCATCAGATGGTGCTCTTGATGATGTACACCGATTGTCATCAGACCAAAGAAACCAAGGCCCTGTATTTGTTCACCATCGCCACCCACGATCAGTGCGACACCATCCTCCATTTCTTCTGACACAACACTCCAGCCTGTTTCACCGGCAAGGAACGGTGCATGGGCGGGAACCATTGTGTTGATGGCCGACAGGACACGCGGGCTGCCACGCACTTCGAACCGTGCCCCGTCGGGCCGCAGAATGCGGGTGACCTCTGCCTTTCGTGTCAAAAGGTCCATATCGACCAGATGGTCCCTCAGTTTGTCGATATTGACGGCGCCCCAATCGGTTTCGGGATCGGCCTGGAGCAGCACAACTATTTCGGCCAATGCGGCGAAGGCGGACTGGCCGGTTTCCTGGGGCGTCGGACGCGTGACCCATGGATGAATGCATTTGTTGCGGCGTAACGGGTGTCGCAAGCAAGACAGCGAAGAGAACGGGTATCAGTCGCATGGACCAGCCTTTCCTGAGTGTATTCGGATTCAGCCTAGTACCTGATCGGACCCTGAAATATGATTTGGATCATATGATGCCTGAACCCTATAATCTCATACCGCCCTCCGCCTTGCGTCCGCTGACGAGGGCCGCAGGGGATACGGTCTTTCGTCAGGGCGCGCGGACCTGCGGCCTTTATGTTGTTAAGTGCGGGCGCGTTCATCTTGAGCGTGTCGGCCCGGATGGCGAACGATTTATCATCTACCGTGCCGAGCCCGGGATGAGCCTTGCCGAAGCATCGGTGTTTTCGGATAGATACCACTGCGATGCGGTCGTGGCGGAGGCTGGGGCGTTTGTACAGATCGACAAAGCGGCGGTCTTGTCTGCCTTTGCAGATCCGGATTTTGCACGCGCCTATGCGCGGCAAGCGGCACAGCAGATACAAGCGCAACGTCAGGCGCTTGAGATCGTAGGCATCCGCCGCGCAGAAGAACGGGTCTATGCCGGTATGGTGGCGGGCCTGCTTGAAAGCTCCGTTGTCGATTTTGCCAGCGCGCTGCACCTTTCGCACGAGGCCACCTATCGGGCCTTGCGAAAGCTTGTGAATGATGGCCGGATCGCAAATCCGACCCGGGGAACGTATCATTTGCGCCCCTGAATGGATCAGCCGCACCATGCCCGGTTCGAGATAACAAAAGGTGCGGTAGCAAAGCTTGGCGGGTATTTCGCTTGCCCGATAACAATGAGAATTGCTGCCCGCGACGATGACCTGTTTTCAAAGATCGCCGTTATGCCCTGTCTTACTGCTCGCCGCTGAAAGGTCGATTGCCTCAGCGCCGCTTTCGTCGAAGCACCGTGTTTCGATCTGCAGGGTTGCGAAAAAGAACCCGAAGTCCTTACGCAGCATGTCGTAGGCGGTTTGCAGGACCTCTTCTTGATCTGCTTGCTCTGTGACACGCAGATGCGCGGAGAAGACATGCTTGCCACTTGTCAGCGCCCAGGCATGAATATTGTGAACATCGGAAACCTCGTGCAGTTCTTCAAGGGTACGTTTGATTTCAGGCAGACTCACTTCGGGAGGCGTGCCTTCCATCAAAAGATGCGCCGCTTCTTTCAGCAATCCCCAGCTCGCCCATAGCAGGACAAACCCGAACGCCATGCCAAGCAGCGGGTCGATCAGCAGAAACCCGGTGAATTCGATTGCGAGGGCGGTCACGATGATCAACAGACTGCCAACAAAGGTCTGGATGATATGCCAGAACGCTCCCTTCGTGTTCAGATCTCCCTTGCTTTGCTTCCAGATCAGCGCAAGCGAAATGAACTCCGTAAAGAGCCCCCCGGCAGCCGCAATCAGCATCGGACCCGTTGGAAGATCAATTGGCGCAGACATGCGCATGGCAGCCATCGCGATGACAACAACCGCCATGGCCAGCAAGAAGCCGCCATTCACAAGGGCGCCGATGATTTCGGCGCGCGCCCAGCCAAAGCTCCGCTCTTCATCCGCCGGACGCAACGCCATACGCGCCGCGACAATGGCGACCAGCACACCGCCCACGGCCGAAAAGGTATGGAACGCGTCGGAGATGACCGCGATTGACCCTGTCCATAGGCCAATCGCCAGTTCAATCACAAAATAGATGCCGGTCAACTAGGCTGATATCGCCAGCCCCTTGCCGCCGGACGGCATATGCCCCTGATGTCCGCCTGCCATCATCTATCTCCTTAGTTTGCGACTAAAGCCGTACCCGTCGCAGCCGCAGTGCATTGCTAATGACGGAGACCGAAGACAGGCTCATCGCGGCGGCGGCGATCATCGGCGACAGAAGAAGGCCGAAAAACGGGTAGAGAATACCAGCCGCGATGGGCACACCTGCGGTATTGTAGGCGAAGGCAAAAAACAGGTTCTGCTTGATGTTTCGCACCGTTGCCTTTGCCAATCGGCGCGCACGCACGATGCCGACAAGATCACCACCCAGAAGGGTGATGCCTGCGCTTTCCACGGCAACGTCGGCACCGGTGCCCATCGCAATGCCCACATCAGCCGCCGCCAGGGCAGGGGCATCGTTCACGCCGTCTCCTGCCATGGCGATCCGGGCCCCTTCTTGTCTGAGGGAGTCCACCAATGCCTTCTTGTCTTCGGGCAAGACGCCTGCGTGGACTTCATCAATACCCAGCTTTGCGGCGACGGCTTCGGCGGTTTTCTGATTGTCACCGGTTGCCATTATGACCCTGAGACCGAGGCGATGAAGGTCATCGATGGCGTCTGCCGTGGACTCCTTGATGGGATCGGCAACAGCGACAATGCCAGCAAAAGTGCCATCTATCGCCACAAGCATTGCTGTCTTTCCAGATTCACGAAGGTCGTCCGCAGCAAATTCCGCAATCGAAGCGTCAACGTTGATCTCTGCCATCATGGCGGGATTCCCAAGTGCCACGACCTGGCCATCGACCATGCCTTTCACGCCCTTGCCAGTCACGGCTTCGAATTCCGTTGCGTTCGGAAGCGTCAGCCCCCGTGCCAGCGCACCCTCGACTATTGCTTCGGCCAGCGGATGTTCGGAGCCCCGTTCGAGGGCCGCAGCCATTGTCAGCAGGTCATTTTCAGCCTTGTCCCCCGTGGGCACCACGTCTGTCAGCTTGGGGCGCCCTTCGGTGAGTGTTCCGGTCTTGTCAACGATGACGGTATCGACACGCGCCATGCGTTCCAGTGCTTCGGCGTCTTTGATCAGAACGCCAGCCTGTGCCCCGCGGCCCGCCGCCGTTGTGATCGAAATGGGCGTCGCAAGGCCCAAGGCACAGGGGCAAGCAATGATAAGAACGGATACGGCTGCAGTAACAGCGAAGGCGAGCGCGGGATCGGGCCCTAAGAACAGCCAGACAACGAAGGATATGATCGCAATGACGACAACCGTCGGAACAAAGACGGACGATACCCGGTCCGCCAGACCCTGAATCGGCGCGCGCGACCGCTTTGCACCTGCCACCATGTCCACGATCTGGGACAAGACCGTGTCCGCACCGACCTGTGTGGCCCGGATCGCCAATGTGCCGTTCTTGTTGATCGTGCCGCCTGTGACCCGGTCGCCTTGTGTTTTCTCGACCGGCAACGGCTCTCCGGTGATCATACTTTCGTCGATAGATGAATGCCCTTCGAGGACCTCGGCATCGACGGGTATGCTGTCGCCGGGGCGTACCCGCAACCTGTCACCCTCAACAATGTGTTCGAGAGGTGCGTCATATTCCGTCCCGTCCGGCAGGACCCGCCGCGCCGTTTTTGGTGCGAGATCGAGCAATGCACGGATGGCATCACCCGTCCGTTCGCGGGCGCGCAACTCGAGCACCTGACCGACAAAGATCAGCGCAACGATCACAACCGCAGCTTCGTAATATGTCCCGACGCTTTGGCCGTTTCGATACGCTTCGGGGAAAATGCCGGGCAGGAATGTTGCGGCAAGCGAATAGATATAGGCAGCCCCGACGCCAAGCGCGATCAGGGTCCACATGTTCGGCGATATATTCCTGATCGATTCCCACCCCCTTTTGAAGAAGGGAAGAGCCGCCCAGAGAATGATCGGGGTTGCGAGGACGAATTCGATGTAGACAGCCGTCTGATGTCCGATCCATTCCCGCACAGGTAGGCCGACCAGTTCACCCATCGTCAGGATAACCAGCGGAACGGCGGCTGCCGCGCTGATCCACATGCGTGTTGTGAAATCGGACAACTCTTCTGACGGCTCGTCCGATGGAAGCATCGGTTCAAGCGCCATGCCGCAGATCGGACAGGACCCGGGCTCATCCTTCAGGATTTGCGGATGCATCGGGCAGGTCCATTGCGTACCGGCCTCGCCATGTGCTGGTGTTTTTTGGGCGTTTCCCGACGCATAGTAAAATGGGTCTTTGCCAAACTTGGTTTCGCAGTTTTCCGAGCAGAAATGAAAGACCTCTCCATCATACTCGGCACTGCGCGTGTCTTCGTCTATCTCGACGGTCATGCCGCACACCGGGTCGGTCGCTGTATCTGGGTCTGATGCGGTCGAGGTGCGCGTCATGTCGTGATGATGTTCTTGGTCCGTGGCCATCTTCTAATTCCCGTTTTCAAGACAATTGAACACATAACCCTTCCAGTTACTGGAGGGTCAAGACTCTTCCGACAACGCTGCGTATGAATTTGTATGGGCCTTCGCGATGCGCGAAGCTCCTGTCAGCCCAGGGTCAGTATCATGTCTTCCGAAACGGACATCGTGGGAATATGCAGGTTCTCCGGTGCCGGACCCTTTCGAATGCGTCCTGCTGTATCATAATGGGAGCCATGACAGGGACAGAACCAACCACCAAAATCGCCGGCTCCGTCACCAAGTGGTACACATCCCAGATGCGTGCAAACGCCTATCATGACCAAGAAATTCTCATTTCCCGCCACTGCCCTGTTTGCATCGGTGGCCAGGTCATCTCCGGATATGTTGGGATTTCTGGCGACGGTATCAGGAAGGGAAAGCACATCTTCCGAACGGGCCTGCGCGATTTCCGCGTCGGTCCTGTGCCGGATGAACACCGGCTTGCCGAGAAAACTGACAGTCAATTGCGTTCCGGGTTCCACACCGGAGATATCGACGCGGATCTGGGACAGCGCGCGGACATCGGCGGATGGGTTCATCTGATTGAGCAATGGCCAGACCGCAGCCCCTACGGCAACCGCGCCCGTTCCGGCGGTGGCGTAGTACAGGAAATCCCGGCGGAGTTGTGGTGTTTGTGTATCCATAGCGATTCACGGTCGCAGCTTCCTGTGGGGGAAGGTCAATGGTAAAGTAGGCAATCACGGTTTTCATTTTTGCTGACATACTCAGACTTAGGAAGCGTTGGTTGACCGATTTGTTCGCCAGAGCGCTGCGACCAGCAACGGTGCGGCAGTCATCAATCCAAGACCGATGATGATCCACTCAGCAGTGCCGAAATCTCCCGACATGGCCTCTGCTCCGAAATGCGCGAGCAGGAAACTGGCTGGAAGAATGCCTGCCAGAGTTGCGATCAGGAACCGCCAAAGGCGCAGGCGGCTGAGACCGGCAGCGTAGCTCATTGCGTCAAACGAGATGAAGGGCAAGAGGCGAGACGCGAACACCGTCAACATCAACAGATTTTGAGAGCCCAATAACCCGAAACCGGCCTTATCCCCAAGCCAGCGCTCAACGTGGTCGCGCCCGATATAGCGGGCGATGATGAATGCCACGAGTGCACCCAGTTCCGACCCGATGGCGACATAGACAGCTCCGGCAACATGACCATACGCCGCGCCTGCCACCAGTGCGACCGGTGCACTTGGAATGGGGCTTGCCACGATCGAAACCATCATGAGCACGATGATGAGCAACGGTCCCAAAGCGCCGGCCCGCTCTATCCAGACCTCGATAGTCTCGCGGGCTATCGCCGGGCCATATCCCATTGCCCATATGGCTATCAAAAGTACGCCAAGCGCAACCACCAACCATAGCCCAACCCGATGCAGGCGCGGTTTGCTAAGCGGCATGGAGCACCAAAAGAAAGAGAGCTGCGAAGACAATTGGCCTTTGCTCGGGCAAGATGAAATGCATAGGCGCAGAGATGACGATCAACAGCCCGCCGGCGAGGGTCAGCCGCTTGATGTGCAATTCGGTTTTCATCTCAAACCTCTATCGAGGAATAGGATTCCCCTAAAGGTTCCTGTCAGCGGAGGGTAAAGGGATTTCTGCGCTAAGCAACACTGAATTGCCCCATCATGCCGCCGTCTTCGTGTTCCAGAATGTGGCAGTGATACATGTAGGGCGCAGCCGCTGAGGCAGATTTTTCGAATTTCATCGCAAGCTCCACTTCACCATCCACCAGTACCGTATCCTTCCAACCCCTGTTCTCTGCACGCGGTGCCGTACCGTTTTCCGACAGGACCTGAAACCGGACGCCGTGAACATGGAACGGGTGCATCATCATGGCCCCACGCACAATCCAACGCTCGATGCTGTTGAGTTTGGTGGAAAAATTGAGCGTTCCCGAATCGTATGACGCGCCGTTGATCGAAAATCGGTTACCGGACCGCGAGAACATCATCCCCATGCCCATCGACATATCCAGTGACAGACGTCGGACTGGCGCGTCCTTGACCGCAAGATCAGGCAACTGCCCGTCCAGAGAGCCGGGCAGGGCGTCGATGCGAACCGGAAGGGTTGTGTCGACAGCGAAAGGCAGCACTGTGAATGGACTGCCGGAACCGCCGCCGCCCATCATTCCGCCCATGGCCGAATTAATGATATCGTCGGACTTCAAAACACTGTCCCGCCCGCTTGTGAAATCCACAAGCACTTCTGCGCGCTCTCCTGGTGCAAGGGTCAGGCGGTTCAGCGCAATCGGTCGATCCAGAAATCCGGCATCTGTCGCGATGAGATGAAGCGACCGGCTGTCAGACATGGACAGGCGGTAAACCCGCGCATTCGAGCCGTTGACGACACGGCACCGCACGATCCCCTTCGGAACCGCTGCCGACGCGCCGATTTGACCGTTCACAACCATTGTGTCGCCCTGAAACCCGTTCATGGACTGGTGCATGCCGGGATCGTATTTCAGGCGTCCGCGCCAGTTGAACTGACGGTCCTGCAATACAAGGGTCAGATCATCGACCCCGTAGGCGGATGGCAATCCACGGGCGTCATCCGCGTCATCCGTCACCTGCAGAACACCCGCCAGCCCCAGCATGACCTGCCGTGCCGTCGCGCCGTGAATGTGGCTGTGATACCAGGCCGTTGCCGGGGGCTGGTCAAGGTCCAGCACCGGCTTCCAGGTGTCTCCCGGTGCGATGGCCTGATGTGGTCCGCCATCGAACTCACCGGCAACAACCAACCCGTGCCAATGCGCCGACATCGGCTCGCCAAGCGTGTTGTGCACCTCTGCCCGTGTCTCGACCCCGGCCTGCACCCGGATCGTCGGGCCAAGGTATCCCTGGTTGTAGCCGAACGTTTCGCTGGCGGCACCGTCGTCAAAACGGGTCTCGCCCGTGCGGGCTTCCAGCTGAAAAAGCCGGGATGTCGTCGCATCGAGAAGGGGAGGATACGCGAGCCTCTTGTCCGATGCCGCGAATGCAGCCGATGGCAGGGCAAATGCAGCCCCAAAGCCTGCGGCATGGCCCAACAGTTCTCGACGGTTCAACAGTTTCACTTCAACTCAATTCCTCTGGCAGCGCCGCCAGAGCCATATCGACACTGACGACCGGATAACCGCCCGCGATCCAGCCCGGTCCGGCGGCAGAACCGAGCATGCCTTCGGATACGTCAAGAAAGCCGCTGTAGCCAGCCTGCCGAAGACTTCGCATGACGCGGCCAGACCGCCCGCCTGTCGCACAGATGAGCACGACGGGCCGCCCTTCGGCCTGTTCGCGAGCGGCAAGAAGCCGCTCGGCGAAACGGTCCTCGTGCAGGCTGATGGGCCAGGTACCGTCGGCAACGCCGGTGTCGGTCCATTCCTGTCGCGACCGCACGTCGATCATCCTGATAAGATCCTGTTGCAACGCATCAGCCGCCATGTCCGCCGACCAGACCTCGGCTGTCTGGGCGACAGCCGAGAAAGGTGCAACGGAACTGGCCAACATCGCAAGGCTTGCGCCGCGGCGCGTCAGAAAGAAGGCCATAATTTGCCCCCATCAAGCTGAGTGACGCAGGCTTGACCCTTATTCGTTGTCATGATGACCTTCCATGTCCGTTCCGGTGGAAGTACCGTTCATTTTGCTCATCCGCGTACCGGCATCTTCCATCTCGTCCTGAGAGATCTGACCGTTGCCGTCCGCATCAAGATGCTGAAAGCGATCCACCATGCGCGCCCGGATGACGCTCATATGCAAGGTTTCGAACTCGTCAAGTGTCAACGCTCCATCGGAATCCGCATCAAACTCCCGCATTTTTTCGGCCATCTGCGTGGCCATTTCATGAGGCTGTCCACCGGACATCATCGTCGACATCATGTCGCGATCCATCATTTCCATCGTGCTGCCCTGTCCACCCATCATGGATGCATGCATCTTCATCATCCTCTGCATCATAGGCATCATATTGCCGCCCATCATGCCCATCTGCTTGTCGCCATCGCCCATCGCCATGTCGGACATATTCCCGCTGTCAGCCTTGCTATCGGCAGTCCCGTCGGATTCCGCTAATGCTGTTTGTCCCATGCCAACAGCGATCACCACGCCAAGCGCAAGAATTCTTTTGTTTTCCATCTCTCATTCCTTTCAGACTTACCCTAGATACATTGGCGTTATAGCGCTTTGATTAAAGGCCAAGCGCGGGCCGTTTTGTAATCATTTGTCACAGCATCCTGTTACAAACGGTGACAAAGCAACCACTCACGGTCCGCCGGACGATTTGCTAGACAGACGTTAATCCAGTGAATTCATCGAAGAGGCTGATGATCCCTTGACACCTGAAATCGGTCATTTCGCCCTGGCCCTGGCCTTGGCCCTGGCGCTTGTTCAAAGTGTGCTGCCCATCCTCGGTGCGGGGCGCGGAAACATCCTGTGGATGCAGTCTGCCAGATGGTCCTCGTTCGGTCAGGTTTTCTTTGTCGGCATCGCGTTTCTGGCGCTGATGCAAGCCTTCGTCACAAGCGACTTCACGGTCAAGAACGTGGTGGCGAATTCCAATTCACTCAAACCGATGCTGTTCAAGGTGGCAGGCACCTGGGGCAGTCACGAAGGATCCCTGTTGCTGTGGACCCTTATCCTGACGGTGTTTGGTGCGGCGGTCGCCCTCTTCGGATCGAACATTCCGCTGGCGCTGAGAGCAAGGACGCTGTCGGTGCAGGCCTGGATCAGCGTTGGCTTCCTGACTTTCATGCTGCTGACGTCCAATCCTTTCGACCGCGTTTTCCCTCCGCCAGGCGACGGTCAGGACCTCAACCCATTATTGCAGGATGTCGGTCTCGCCATGCACCCGCCGCTTCTCTACTTCGGGTATGTTGGCTTCTCGATTGTCTTCTCGTTTGCGGTCGCCGCCCTGATCGAAGGGCGGGTGGACGCGGCCTGGGCACGGTGGGTACGTCCGTGGACGCTGGCTGCCTGGATGAGCCTGACCGCAGGCATCGCGCTGGGATCCTGGTGGGCCTATTATGAGCTTGGCTGGGGCGGCTGGTGGTTCTGGGACCCCGTTGAGAACGTCAGTTTCATGCCATGGCTGATGGGCACGGCCCTGCTGCATTCCGCAATCGTGACGGAAAAACGGGATGCGTTCAAAAGCTGGACAATCCTTCTGGCGATCCTGACTTTTTCCCTATCGCTCTTGGGCACGTTCATTGTCCGATCGGGCCTGCTGACGTCTGTGCATGCGTTCGCGGTCGACCCGGAAAGGGGACTTTATATCCTTGGATTGCTGGCCGTTTCGATCGGCAGTTCCCTTGCTCTGTTTGCCTGGCGCGCGCCGACAATGGAGCCCGGCGGCCTGTTTAAGCCGATCAGCCGGGAAGCGGGGCTATTGGTGAACAACCTGCTGCTGGCCACGGCCACCGGCATTGTGCTGTTCGGTACCTTGTACCCGCTCTTCTACGAAGCCGCGACGGGCGGTGAAAAACTGTCAGTGGGGCCGCCCTTCTTCAATGCGTCCTTTATTCCCGTGATGCTGCCGCTCGTCTTTGCGATGGGGCTGGGGCCTTACCTGTCCTGGAAACGTGCCGATCTGGCGGGCGTTCTGCAACGGTTGCGTTTCGTGGCCGTCCTGGCCGGGCTCGCGACATTGATGATCTGGTACCTGGCTGAGGGCGGTCCGGTATTGGGGTATCTATCGCTGATGCTTGCGTTCTGGCTGTTTTTCGCAACGCTGCGGGAATGGGCGATGCGCATCAAGCTTTTTGAGGCACCGTTCCCGGAATCGCTGCGGCGGGCGCGCAACCTGCCCAGATCCTCTCATGGGATGACACTGGCACATGCGGGGCTTGCGATGGCGATGTTCGGATTTATCGGCTCGACGGTCTGGAAATCCGAGGAAATCATCTTTGTCCGGCCCGGTACAGAGGTCAGCATTGGTGGGTTCGATGTCACCTTTGAGGGGGCCGAACGTGTGCGTGGGCCAAATTACTTCGCGGATCGTGGCACGCTTCGTGTGGCCCGGGAGGGGAACTATGTCACCGATCTCTTCCCGGAGCGGCGTACCTATCCGGTCGCGCAAACCACCACCACAGAGAGCGCCATCAGATCGACAATGGCCGGTGATCTCTATGCGTCCATCGCAAATCCGGCCGCCGAGGACGAGAGCACGCAAGGGGCTTGGACCCTGCGCATCCTGTATGAACCTCTGGTCAACTTTATCTGGATCGGATCGGCGATGCTTGTGCTTGGTGGGGGTCTTTCGCTGTCTGACCGGCGGTTGCGCGTCGGGGCACCCCGTCGCAAGGCGACAGCGCCCGCAGCACTTCCTGCGGAGTAGGCATGGGACGTATACTGGCATTCATTCCGCTGGCAATCGCGGCCATTTTCGGGGGGTTTTTTCTGTGGGGCTTGAACCCGGACCGGGACCCGAACAACATTCCTTCGGTTCTGATCTCGCAGCCGGCACCCGAATTCGATCTGGCCGCTGTCGACGGGTTGGAGACGCCAGGGCTTTCCCGCGCCGATCTGGTCGGGAACCCGCGACCGGTCATCGTGAACGTGTTTGCCTCGTGGTGCGTGCCCTGCCGGGCCGAACACGGGGTTCTGACCCAGATGGTCGAAAAGGACGGGCTGACGTTGTTCGGGATCAATTACAAGGACAAGCCGGAGGATGCGACTAAATGGCTTGCTGAGCTTGGCAATCCCTACGAAAGGATCGGGTCTGATCTGAGCGGCAGAGTGGGGATTGAATGGGGCCTTTCGGGCGTACCTGAAACATTCATTGTCGGCTCTGACGGGACGGTGTTGTTCAGATATGTCGGCCCCGTCGTGGGCGAAACGGCGATTTCCACATTCAGGGAAGCATTGATCCAGGCTGGCGCGTTAGCAAGGGGCCAGAACGGATGAGGTATATCGCATTTGCTTTCCTCCTGCTGCTTCCGGTGACGGCCTTGGCGGTCGAGCCAGACGAGATGTTGCAGGATCCTGTACTGGAGCAACGCGCCCGTGAAATATCACGGGAACTGCGCTGCGTTGTCTGCCAGAATCAGGACATCGACAGCTCCAACGCCGGGGTTGCGCGGGACCTGCGCATACTGGTGCGCGAAAGGCTTGTTGCCGGTGACAGCGACAAGGAGGTCATCGCGTACATCCACGCCCGGTATGGCGATTATGTCCTGATGCGCCCGCCCCTGAATCGCGCCACTCTCGCGCTCTGGATGGCGCCCTTCGTGTTTGCGCTTGTTTCGCTGCTTGTCGGCTGGACCGTCATTTCGAGAAGCCGGCGCAGGGCTGCCGCAACGGGATTTTCCGATGACGAAAAAGCGGAAATTGCGCGTTTCATTGAAGAGAACGCTTCAAAGGACGGTTCATGATCTGGTTGGTTTTCGCCCTGTTATCCGTTGTAGGTCTGCTTTTCATGGGCCTGCCGCTGCGCCATCGGTCGTCGCGGACACCCGTCCCGGCTGACGCCACGGATGCGGTCCTCATGGATCAGTTGGATGAGGTTCGGCGGGATCTTGAGCGCGGTGTCATTTCCGACACCGAGGCCACGGCGGCGGAGCAGGAGATCAAGAGACGGATCCTCGTGCAGTCGCGCCGGTCCGTTCTGTCAGATGGGAAACCGGCGGCAGGGGGCCGCTTGATGGTCGTTCTGAGCGCAGTGTTCGTGCCGGTCTTCGCTTTTGGATATTACTCCGCAATGGGCTCGCCAGAGATCCCAGGTGTCGCCTTTGCCGAACGTGCCACTGAACGGCAGGAAGCGGCGGAAATCGCCGAATTGACAGATCGTCTGTACGTCCGGCTCAGTTCAGACCCCGAAGGCGGGCCTTCGGAAGGCTGGATGCTGCTGGGGCAAACCTATTCGAAAATGGGCCGGTATGCGGATGCAGCCGATGCATATAGAGTTGTCGCACAACGACCGAAGGCCGATTCCGCCGTCTTCTCCATGTTGGCCGAGGTTCTGATCTACGCAGAGCAAGGTGTGGTGACACCTGAAGCGGACACCGCGATTGATCGGGCGTACGAACTGGATCCTTCCAATCCCGGTGCTGCCTTTTTCAAGGCAGTCTCGCTCGAGCAGAAGGGCGATGAGGCTCGGGCTCACGAAATGCTGGTGGCCCGGCTGGACGATGCGGATAGGTTTTTCCCGTGGATGGAAAGCTTTGTTGGCGAAGCCAACCGGATTGGCGCGAAGATCGGCAAGGCTCCGATCTCGCTGGCCGACTATGCCCCGAAGACCAGTGCGTCCGGCCCGACACAGGAAGACATCGAAAACGCGCAGGACATGAGTGTGGAGGAACGACAGGATTTCATCCGCTCGATGGTCGAACGGCTGGCCACGCGGCTGGAAGACGAGCCTGACGATCTTGATGGATGGATGCGGCTTGGCAATGCCTATTCGGTTCTGGGTGATACCGCGCCGGCAATCGCGGCGTTTGAACACGCTGAAATCCTGTTGTCGGAGGTGCCGGGAGATGACCCGCGCCGTCAAGCCGTGCAAAGCGCGTTGGAACGGTTGCGCCCGTAGTGGCGTGGGCGACCGTCGCTGTGCAGGTGAATGTGAGGCAGGATCAAGGTTTGGCGCTTAATCGAAAGCCCATCCGGTCCGGCCGTCGTCACAGACTATTTCGTGGGTAGTACCTTCAGACTGACCGACCAAGCGACATCCTACGGGAAGCATGACGTCGTGTGCCGCATCCCGTGTCAAGGAAGGGGGCTCAAGTGGGCAAAGCTTGCCCGAGGCCGACTGGGCACAACCGCCGAGGGCCAGAATACCTGCAATCGGAATTCCGATTGTCAGCCGCGTTCTAGCGGGCGCGTACCAGTTCTCGTTCGGGAGCTTGGCCATCTTCAAATTCTGCATCCACAGTCGCCTCGTTCGCCTGTTCAACTCTTGACCCGTGACACGACTTTCCCATCATCCTGTGCATGACGACATGCGCACCAAGACAAAGTGCGAGCGGCGCAAAAAGGCCGACGTTGCCCCACAGACCCGCGATCGTGCCGCCTGCAATAAAGAATGCGGCGACTGGAAACAACATAACGGCACAACAGGCCATCATACCATACTGCATCAGTTTCGATGAACCGGTGGATTTTTGACTTTGATTGTCAGACATGTAGCTCTCCAGAATATGCTCGTGTTCTTCTGCGACATTCCAGTGAGGCAAGGTCAAGGGTACATTCGGATACAATTTGATCAGATGACAGCCTGCGGGTCGTTGACCAAGTTGGCCCGTCAGGTTGCCAGATCCAACGCATAGGACAGGAATGTGACCAGGGGGATCGGGGTCAGGCTGAACAGCAAGGCCATGCTCATTGTCCTGAACATGGTAGGCTTCGATGCCTCGCCAGAAGGTTCTGTCAGAACCACCAGAAGCGCGATGAAGGTGCCGGGCGCCAGGGCATAGAGATATACGCCCGAGATGTTCCCAAACATGAACGACCGCTCGAGCGTTGGTCCGACCACGCTCAAAGCTGTTGCACGGCTGCCGTTGAACGAGCCGAACAGATCGGCCGACATCACATAGGCGGCAATGTGAACCCCAATGAATGCGACACTCCGCAGCGGGCCATCTAAAACCAGGTAAACAATCGGCCGATGCTGGTACTGCTTCAGCGCGACCGATGCGGAAACGAACCCCAAGTAATTCACGAGGAAAACGACCACAAACCCATTGGTAAAGACCTGCCGGAGGAAGCGCGAGAGCGCGGTCCCATTCGTCAGCAGCAGCGTCGCAAAACCAGGCGTTGCGAGGATGTAGACAAGCAGGAACGGCAATATGCTTGCCAAGCTCAGAACGGATACGTTCCAACAAAATCTGCCGAATGGTAAGGTCGGCGAAAAACTTTGTCGGAACGTATCGCGGGCAAACACGTCAGCCGTGGGTTGCGAAGACTTGCGTCGACCCATCCATCAGTACAAGCAGCACATCATAGGGATCACCTTGGGGGCCCATGCCGGGCGAACCCATGGGCATTCCCGGTGCTGTCAGTCCGCGCGCGACAGGTTTTTCGCTCAGCAACCGCCCGATGTCAGCCGCAGGCACGTGACCCTCGACGAAATATCCGCCCACGGACGTAGTGTGACATCCTGCCAGTTCCGGCGCGATGCCGTGTTTCTGCTTCAGAACCTGAAGCGTGTCGTAATCCACGTCCTCGACCGATGCCTTGAAACCGGCAGAGATCATCTCATTTACCCAAGCGCCGCAGCAGCCGCAGGTCGGTGTCTTTGTCACCTGCAACGTGGGTGCGGCGGTTTGCGACAAAGCAGGCCCGGCCAAGGCCAGGCTGAGTGCCGTAAGGCCAAATTCACGTCGGTTCACTTAAAACTCCTCGATGTTCTTCCTTAAATAGTTGCTCGGTATCCCGAAGTCGACTGCCCGCGCTGTTACATTTGGCTACAAACACGGGATGGGCGTCCCTTGGTGAAAATGACTATGTTGGCGGCATGAGCGATCTGCCACGCATCCTTGTCGTCGATGACCATTCAGAGATTCGGAAATCCGTCACCAGTTATCTGGAACGCAACGGCATGCGTGCTTCAGCGGCGGGAAATGCAGTTGAGATGGACGCAAGGCTGGCGGAAGCGCATTTCGATCTGATTGTCCTCGATGTGATGATGCCGGGGGAAGACGGGCTGTCCGCGTGCAGGCGATTGCGCAAGGAAGGGCATATTCCGATCCTGATGCTGACCGCATTGGGTGACGACGAAGACCGCATCGCGGGTCTGGATGGCGGGGCAGACGATTATCTCGCCAAGCCGTTTAATCCCAAGGAACTGGTGGCGCGGATCAACGCGATATTGCGTCGGACGCAGCTGATCCCAAAACCGAATGGTTTTGCGGGGAAAACGTTGAAGTTTGCACACCTAAAGCTGGATTTCGATGGCCGTACACTGATTGACCAAGGCGGTTCGCGCACGCAACTTACATCCGGTGAACTCAAACTCCTGACCCTGTTCCTGCAAAGGCCAAGGACGGTCATTGGCCGCGACGAACTTCTCAAACTCAGCACTGGCAGGGTCGCCGGTCCATTGGACCGAACCATCGACAATCAGGTGAGCCGGTTGCGCCGGAAGATGGAAGAGGACGTTTTGCGCCCGAAGATCATCGCGACTGTACGGCATGGGGGGTATAGTCTTTCCTGCGATGTCGAGATTTGCGAATGAAGCTGCTTCCACGGACGTTGCGTGCACAGATTGCCCTTCTGGTTCTCGGTGTCTTGATCCTCGCGCACGCTCTGAGTCTCTGGTTCTTCGTTGATGAACGCTCTTTGGCTGTTCAGGCCGCCATCGGTGCCGAAGCCGCCGGACGCGCCGCAAATGTCGCACAGTTGATTGAAGGCGCACCCCCGGAATTGCATGCCCAGATCGTCCGCGCTGCAACGTCTCCGCTCGTACGGTTCGACCTTACAGACGAGCCGTCGGTCGCACACGGACAACACGATGACGGTGGAGCGGTCGAAGCGCGGATACGGGCACTGCTTCAGGAAAGCTACAGCCGGGATATTCGGGTTGAGGTCCATGAAATCGAGGGAGGTCTGCTGCCCCTTCCGAACCTGTCACCGGAAATGGCGCAAATGCACGCCGAAATGATGCAGGGCAGCCTTGCGGCCATCGAGATGGAGCTGTCCATTGCGCTGTCCGGTGGGAATTGGCTCAACATCGAGACGCGGTTCGAACGGCCGCCTCTGCAAAGGTCGCTGGCGTCCAACATATCCTTTGCACTGACTGCGGGACTTCTGCTGGTTGCAAGTTTCTGGTTTCTCCTGTCCCGACTGACCGGACCACTCAACGATCTCGCGACTGCGTCCGAACGTCTGGGTCGCGGCGCCGCCAAGGGCGATCTGCCGGTCGTAGGGCCGAAGGAAGTTCGGGATCTGACCCGATCATTCAACATCATGCAGGATCGCCTGACGCGATTTGTCAGTGACCGGACCCAGATGCTTGCAGCGCTTGCGCATGATCTGCGCTCGCCTTTGACGGCGCTTAGGGTGCGGGCCGAAATGGTGGACGACGAAGACACGCGCACGTCCTTGGTGGCGTCAAGTGAAGAGATGCAACGGATGGTCGATGCGACCCTCGATTTCGCGAAGGGCGTCGGACAGCATGAAGAGGTCCAATCGGTTGATCTGCACGATCTGATCACTGGTATGGGCTTGGACAAGGTTCAGGTGACCAGCCAAGGTCCACTCATCGTAACCGTGAAACCAAGCGCGATGGGGCGCGCGTTGAGAAACCTGATTGAGAACGCGATCCGCTACGGGAGTGAGGCCAGGGTTTCGTGGCAACGCATGGGCAGTGAGGTAGTGGTCGCCATCGACGATCAGGGGCCCGGTATTCCCGACAATCAGCTGGAGGCTGTTTTCGGACCCTATGTCAGGCTCGAGACGTCGCGATCACAGGATACCGGCGGTCATGGCCTGGGGCTGTCGATTGCGCGCAGCATCATCCTTGAGCACGGTGGTTCTATCGAACTGAAAAACCGCACTGATGGGGGTCTGCGCGCTGAAATCACGCTGCCCGTCAAACAAAGCGCCGAGTCAGCCCCGAAAGAGGAAGGCTCGCCACATATGGCGCGGGTTGTTCGTCACCTCAAACCCGACTAGTTTAGTGAGGCAAGTATATGAAACGAAGATATTTCCTGACTTCTGTTGCAGCTCTTTCGGTGAGTGGAAAAACAGCATTCGCGCATAGTGACGCAGAGCACGACCGGCGCGTCGGGCCATCTGTGGTGCCCCCGGAGCAGTTGCCGCGCCAGGTTCCGTTCACCGAGGCAGACAAACCGGGAGAAATACATGTCGATCCGAACCAGTTCGCTTTATTTTGGACTTTGCCGAACAATCGGGCAATCAGGTATACCGTCGGAATTGGCCGGGAGGGGCTCTATGAATCCGGCGAGTTCTATGTCGCGCGCAAGCAAAAGTGGCCGCGGTGGACGCCCACACCCGCCATGATAGCCAGAGATCCTGACCGATATCTTCGTTTTGCGGGCGGTGTGCCCGGTGGGCTGAACAATCCACTCGGTGCCCGCGCCTTGTATCTTTACCAGCCAGGGCGTGGGGACACCTACCTGAGAATTCACGGCACAACGGATCCGAAGACGATTGGTCGACGTGTCTCAAACGGCTGTGCAAGGCTTACCAATAATCAGATCATCGAACTCTATGAGAAGGTCCCGCTCGACACGCGTGTTGTCCTGAAACCCATCGAGGTTTGAGGCAGCAGCGCGAAGACGTGTCCGTTGGCCGGGATACATATCGTTACATAAAACCAGGCCCCGGACTGTTCATGAAATGCCACCAGGCGGCTAGTCTAGCGGATAGGCAGACAACAACATGAGGCCATATGATGACCCGCAAGCAAACACCTGTAACGCGACGTGCATTCACAGTAGGCGCAGCATCGGCAGCTTTGGCAACACCATCCATCTTGCGTGCGCAGGAGGATCAAACCGGTGTCCGAAGGAACATCTCATCTTTTCGCACCCATGCATGGCAGGACAGCTTTGACACCTTGGGCAAGGGCATCATCATTGCGGATACCAATACCCGCGTGATGCAACACTGGACGGCCGATGGCGAGATGCGAATTTATCCCACATCGGTTCCCCTGACCGACGAGCTAACAAGGCGCGGTTACACGACAGTCACGTTCAAGGACCCCGAACCTGACTGGACCCCTACACCCTCCATGCGCGAACGTGACCCGTCATTGCCAGCCTATATGCCGCCCGGGCCGGATAACCCGTTGGGCGCCCGTGCCCTGCACCTGAGTTGGACGTACTACAGGATTCACGGCACCCATGATACGCGCAAGATCGGAAGACGCTCTTCAAGCGGGTGTATCGGTCTCTACAACGAGCAAATCATCGAGGTGTTCGAAAGGACACCGGTCGGCACGCAGGTACGATTAATCTGATGTCGAAGTCCGGCATCCTGATTGCGGCGTTTTTTGTCGTCGGTGGCGCGGTTGTGATCTGGCAGCAATTGCAGCCATCGTCTTCGATGCCCGACCACACAATGACAACGCCTGATCTTTCGCAGACGGAAGAGGGCGCGCCGATTGCAGACGTGGTTGTGCCTGCTGAATTCTCAGCAAATGCCCAATTGGGAAAGCGTGTTTTCGATGGCGCTTGCGCCGCTTGTCACGGTGCGAATGCTGCCGGACAGAATGGCGTGGCACCGCCGCTTGTCCACAAGATCTATGAACCGAGCCATCACGGTGACGCCGCTTTTTTGCTTGCCGCGAAACAAGGTGTCAGAGCGCACCATTGGAAGTTTGGCAATATGCCGCCAGTTGAAGGCGTCACGCCCGGCGATGTGAAGATGGTTGTTGCATATGTGCGGGAACTTCAGCGCGCCAACGGGATCAATTGACAGGAATGACCAACTTGAACATGAAGATATGGATTACTGCCATTGCGATCGGGACGACCGGCGTTGCTGCCTTGGCGCATTCCGGAGCAACCGGCGTGGTGCTGGAGCGGATGCAGGGCATGTCCGCGATGGCCAAAACACTCAAGACGCTATCACCCATGATGCGGGGTCAGGTACCTTATGACGCCGATGTCGTCCGCAGGGAAGCTGGCGCGATGATCGGCCATGCCGGTGAGCAAATGACGCGACTGTTTCCTGAAGGCTCGGGTGGCGGAGTGTCCAAGGCGTTGCCGTCGGTCTGGGAAAACAGCGAAGAGTTCGCGGCCCTTGCGCAAGAGTTGAGAACAGCCGCCGAAGGATTGAAGTTGAGCGCAGGCAATGGGTTGGCCGCAGCACAGGGCAACGGTAGCGAATCAATGATGGGCGGCGCCACTGACGGGATGATGGGTGGCGGGTCCGCGCCTGCAATGGGAGGGGGCATGATGGGATCGGACCTTCCCATGACGACCGAGATGTTTGCGGACATGCCGACCGACCGTGCGTTCGCGATGGTCGCCCAGACCTGTTCGGCCTGCCACCAGAAGTTCCGCAAAGAGGACAAGTGATCAGATGCGGTGGTGGCGTTGGATCATCGGTGCGGGGGTCGTCGGCGGCATCGGCGTTGTCGCGGCAACGATAGCCTGGCCGATCGGTGCGCCAGTCTCGGACCTGACCCTGCAAGGCGATGCCCAGCGGGGGTCGTATCTGGCGCGCGCCAGTGGATGCATTGCGTGCCACACCAACTTTGAAGCTGGCGGGGCGCCATTGGCAGGAGGAGCGCCGCTCCGGACCGATTTCGGGACATTCTATCCGCCAAATCTGACCACCGATGTCGAATTCGGGATTGGCGGCTGGACAGTAGAAGAGTTTGCAAAAGCGGTAAGGCAGGGAATTTCCCCGGACGGAGACCCCTATTATCCCACCTTCACCTACCCGTTTTATGCAAACTACACGGATCAGGACATTGCCGATCTGTGGGCCGCGTTCCAGACCGTGCCAGCCGTGAATGTGCCGACCCCGTCCCATGAGGTGCCTTTTCCGTTCGATCAGCGATGGGGGATGAAACTTTGGCGGGCGGCTTTTCTGACAAAGCCTGACACCGCACCAGAGGCGGACCGAAGCGATGCTTGGAACAGGGGCAAGCTGCTGGTCAACGGGGCGGCACATTGTGCTGCCTGCCACACAACGCGGAACTTTGCAGGCGCACGCATAGTATCGAAGAGGTTTTCCGGCAACGACGCCTTGCCGGGAGGTGGCAAAGCACCTTCGATCCGGACGCGCGATCTTGTGTCCGAAGGCTGGACAACAGACGATATGGCTTATGCATTGCGATCTGGCATAACGCCGTCTGGCGACGTATTTGGTGGATCAATGGCCGAAGTCGTGCGCTATGGCACGGGCTTTCTGAGCGACGCAGACCTGAATGCGATGGCCACCTACCTGCTGGACAACAAATCATAATCTTGGGAACCCACGAATGATCACGCTCAATCGCCGCCAATTTCTGGCAACATCTGCTGCGTTCAGTGGTCTGTCGGCCAGCACTGGATTTGCGGGCACGCCATTCGCGACCCTGACAGCCCAGCAAAGCGACGTGCAGCTGCTGCCAGGCAACTATGGCAAGACATCGCTTTGGTGCTTTGACGGCGGCTCACCCGGTCCGGAGATTCGCGTGGCGCAGGGGGGGCGTGTCCAGCGCAGATTGGTCAACCGGTTTTCTCAGGGAACGTCGGCGCATTGGCACGGCATCCGCATCGACAATGCGATGGATGGCGTTTCCGGCCTGACACAGGATGTGGTCCAGCCGGAGGAAACATTCGACTATGACTTTACTGTCCCGGATGCCGGGACCTATTGGTACCATGCCCATAATAGGTCGTTTGAGCAGGTGGGCAGAGGGCTTTACGGTGCACTGATCGTGGAAGAGGCCGAGCCTCTCGACATTGATCGCGAGGAAGTCCTGATCCTGGATGATTGGCTTATTGACCCCGAAACCGCGCAGATCAAAGACGACTTCGGAGCGCCTCATGATCTCAGCCACGCAGGGCGCATCGGCAACCTGCTGACGACCAATGGAACCTTCAATCTGGGCCTGAGTGCACGCAAGAACGAAAGACTGCGCTTGCGGCTGATCAATGCTGCCAATGCGCGCAATTTCCAACTGGGGCTGGAAGGCCTTGACGGTTGGGCGGTTGCTTTGGACGGCATGCCCCTGGCTGCACCCATTAAGGTGACGGAGCCGATGATCCTCGCTCCGGCTCAACGGATCGACCTGATCGTCGATGTGGTCGCGGATGTTGGTGAAACGGCTCATATTCTTCAGTTCGGCCGGGAAGAGGCCTTCAGCCAGGTTACATTCGAGGTCGTTGAGTGGGGCTCGAAAAATCGTCGAGACGCGCCTTTGGCCTTGCCGCCGAACGACCACAGGATGGTCGACTTGAGTGAAGCCACGATGCTCAGCCTGAGTATGGAAGGCGGTGCCATGGGGCGGATGAGGTCCGCTTCCCTTGGGGGCGAACTCAAGCCGATCGGCGAGATCGTCGAGGCCGGGTATTTCTGGTCGTTCAACGGCAAAGTGGACGGGATCAACGGTGATCCCCTTGCGCGGCTGGACCGCGGCCAGAATGTACGATTGAAGATCGTGAACGACACGGCGTTTCCGCACGCGATGCACCTGCATGGCATTCACTTCCACGAGGTCGCCGAAAACGGCACCCTCGGACCGCTGCGTGACACGACCCTTCTTGAACGGGGTCAGACGCGCGAGATTGCCTTTGTGGCGGACAACCCGGGCCAATGGCTGCTACATTGCCACATGCTGTCGCATGCGGCTTCGGGCATGATGACCAAGATCGTCGTTGGATGACCCCGCGATCCGTCTATCTTGCGTTGGGCGTAGTTACCGTTGCGGTGGCTACCATATTCCTGTGGACCCGGTCCGGCGGAACCGACCATACGGCGGAAAACCTCATCAACTCCTCAGCCGATGTGGCCGCGGGCGAAGTCCTCTATGCCGAAAATTGCGCCGCGTGCCATGGCGCAAATCTGGAAGGTGAAGAAAACTGGCGCAGTCCGCGTGATGACGGAAGCCTGCCCGCACCGCCGCATGATGCAAGCGGCCACACTTGGCACCACGCGGACAGCATGCTGTTCGCCTACACCAAGCTGGGGGGCGCCGAGGTTCTCGCGGCGCAAGGCGTTGACTTCAACAGCGGCATGCCCGGTTTCGGCGACCAACTGAGCGACGGGGAAATCTGGGACATCCTCGCATACATCAAGTCAACATGGCCGGAGCGTGAACGCGCCACGCAAGCCGAGCGCACGGCCCAGGATATTGCCTCACAAGGAGACGGATAATGAAAAGATTCTTGGCTACCACCGCACTGTTAATGCTTCCCATCGCTGCGACGGCAGACGGCATGGACGAAGACCGGATCAAGGAACTGGTGCTGGAAGCCATCCGCGAGAATCCGGGCATCGTGTTCGAGGCCGCGCAGTTGTTCGAACAGCAACAGCAGGCGTTGCAGGCGCAAGCCGCAGCGCAGGTTCTCGATACGGAAAAAGCCACGCTTGAAAATGATCCCAATGCGCCCGTTCTGGGCAATCCGGATGGCGATGTCACGGTTGTCGAATTCTTCGACTACAACTGCCCCTATTGCCGCCGGGTTAAACCTGAAATGGAGGCATTGCTTGCCGCTGATCCCAACGTCAGGGTCGTTTACCGGGAATGGCCCATTCTGGGGGACGGGTCGGTTTTTGCCGCCCGCGCGGCGCTGGCGTCCCGAAACCAGGGCAAATATGAAGAGTTTCATTGGGCCATGATGCAACTGAAGGAACGCGCAGAGGAAGCATCGATTCTCCGCACTGCGGAAGACATCGGCCTCGATGTTGCACAGTTGCGTAGCGACATGAACGGACCGGAAATAGAAGAACACATACAGACTTCCATGCGGCTTGCGCAATCTCTGGGGTTCAGTGGCACACCTTCATTTGTGATCGGCGACAGTCTTGCGCCGGGCCTGATCCAGGCGGACCAGATGATCGAGCTTGTCGATCAGGCACGGGCCGCCGAATAAGGACAAGCTTACGCGGCTGAAGCGTCGTAGCCAGCGTCAACGATGGCTTGCCGCACAGCGGCCTGTTCCAATGTGCTTTGGACAGTGACAAGGCGAAGGTCCAGATCGGACGTGACAACGGCTGATGGATCCTTTGCCTTGATGCCGCTTTCGATAGCGGATGTACAGTGTCCACAGCTCATTTTCGGGACGGAAAAAATCATGAAGGCCTCCATTTTTGGTACAACCTCAGACTTGGTCGTTCCATCGGGAGGAAGGTCAAGCAAATATCAGAAAAATAAATGAGATACTCTCTTGAGCTTCCAGCAACTGGAAGCCCTATATCAGGGTAAGTTCAACCGAGGAGTCTCTCATGACCGACCCCAATACGATACGTCTGTCCGTTTCCGGCATGAGCTGCGCGTCCTGTGTGGGCAGGGTTGAAAAGGCTCTCGGCGAGGTTCCAGGCCTTTCGAACGTCAGTGTCAATCTGGTGAGTGAAACGGCACAGTTTCAGACGGATGATGCAGCCACGACGGGCGCAGCGGTTGCGGCACTGTCGCAGGCCGGCTACCCGGCAAGCACGGCGCGCGTCACGCTGAACGTAGACGCCATGTCCTGCGCGTCCTGTGTCGGTCGGGTTGAACAGGCGCTTGTACGGACACCCGGCCTATTGAATGCGGCGGTCAATCTAGCAACCGAAACGGCTGTGGTAGAGTATCTTTCAGATGCCATCACCCCGGAAGAGATTGCCCGGATCAGTACGGAGGCGGGATACCCGGCCGAGATTGCGCAGAGCGATGCGCACGAGGACCGATCGGACCGCAAGGCAGAAGAAGCCGACGCGCTGGCGCGCCGTGTCATCCTTGCCGCGATCCTGACCGTTCCGGTGTTCGTTCTGGAAATGGGAAAACACACCATACCCGGCTTTGAGGGCCTGATTGAGAGCACAATCGGCATTCAAACGTCGTGGCTGATCCAATTCGCGCTTGCCACGGTGGTTCTGTTCGGACCGGGTTGGAGGTTCTTTGCGAAGGGCATTCCGGCGTTGATCAAGCGTGCTCCGGATATGAACAGCCTTGTCGCGCTGGGAACCGGGGCGGCGTGGACTTATTCCGTAGTCGCGACCTTCCTGCCACAGGTGCTGCCTGACGGTGTGCGCGCCGTCTATTTCGAAGCAGCGGCGGTTATTGTCGTTCTGATCTTGTTGGGTCGCTGGCTTGAAGCGCGGGCCAAGGGCAAGACCGGTGCAGCCATTCAGGCCCTTCTTGGTCTGCAGGCAAAGACAGCCAGGGTCCTGCGCGAGGGGCAGGCGACCGAGGTTGACATCAAGGAACTTCGGATCGGCGATCAGATCCTCGTGCGTCCCGGTGAAAGGCTGCCTGTCGATGGCGAGGTCACAGAAGGATCAAGCAACGTCGATGAAAGCATGATCACCGGTGAACCCCTCGCCGTGCCAAAGGCTGCTGGCGAACCGGTGACCGGCGGCACGGTGAACGGCACCGGGAGCCTGACCATAACGGCGACGCGGGTCGGGGCGGATACCACGCTGGCGCAGATTATCCGCATGGTCGAAGATGCTCAGGGGGCCAAGCTGCCGATCCAAGGCCTAGTGGATCGCGTGACCATGTGGTTCGTGCCTGCCGTTCTGGTTCTGGCGCTTGCGACTGTGGTTGTCTGGCTGCTGGTCGGTCCCGATCCGGCTCTGACCTTTGCGCTTGTGGCGGGTGTCTCCGTTCTGATCATTGCGTGCCCCTGCGCCATGGGGTTGGCCACGCCCACCTCGATCATGGTGGGGACAGGACGCGCTGCCGAGATGGGGGTGTTCTTCCGCAAGGGAGATGCGCTGCAACATCTGGACGACGTCGGCCTCGTTGCGCTCGACAAGACCGGGACGGTCACCCAAGGGCAACCCAGTTTGACAGACCTCATCACGGCCGACGGCTTTGACCGGGCAGAGATACTCGCCCTCATCGCATCTGTCGAGGCGCAGTCTGAGCACCCGGTGGCAGAGGCCATCGTGCAGTCCGCAAAGAGCGAAGGCCTGTCCTGGCCCGATGCGACGGAATTCCGGTCCGTGACCGGCTACGGTGTCGAGGCGCTTGTCCAGGGCCGCAAGGTTCATGTCGGTGCGGATCGCTTCATGGTGCAGCAGGGCATTGACACCAGCCCGCTGGAAGACCGCGAAAGGGCGTTGGCCGAAAAGGGACGCACCGCGCTTTATGCTGCGGTGGATGGAACCCTGGCGGCTGTGATTGCCGTGGCAGACCCGGTCAAATCCTCCAGCGCCGAAGTGATCGCAGCTCTGCATGATCGAGGGATCAAGGTCGCGATGATCACCGGAGACAAGAAGGCCACGGCAGATGCCATAGCCCGCGAGGTCGGGATCGACCACGTCATTGCAGGGGTATTACCGGATGGAAAAGTCGCCGCCCTGGACGAATTGCGGCAAGGGAACAGCAAGATCGCCTTTGTCGGGGACGGCATCAACGACGCGCCAGCACTGGCCCATGCCGATGTCGGCATCGCCATCGGAACCGGCACGGATGTCGCAATCGAAAGCGCCGACGTGGTGCTGATGTCGGGGGATCTGCGCGGCGTGGTGAATGCAATAGACGTGTCGCGCAAGACCATGCGCAACATCCGGCAGAACCTCATCTGGGCCTTTGGCTATAACGTCGCGCTGATCCCTGTGGCGGCGGGCGCGCTTTATTCAGCCTTTGGATTGCTCCTGTCGCCGGTGTTTGCCGCCGGGGCCATGGCGCTGTCCTCCGTGTCGGTTCTGACCAACGCGCTGCGGCTGCGACGGATCAAGGCGACGATGTCGGAACAGGATCCGCCCCACGACGCGGCGACGAAATTCGCAACGCAGCCCGCAGAATAGGAGACAGGTGTGAACATCGGAGAAGTATCAGAACGCGCGGGTTTGCCAGCGAAGACAATCCGCTACTACGAAGACATCGGCCTTGTCCGGCCTTTGCGCAGCGATAACGGATATCGCGCCTTTCGCGACAGCGACATCCACAAGCTCGCATTCCTGGGCCGCGCCCGGACCTTGGGGTTCTCGATAGAAGACTGCCGCACGCTGCTTGATCTCTATGAGGATGAGACACGGGAAAGCGCACAAGTAAAAGCGGTCGCACAAGAACACCTGGCGGCCATTGACGAAAAGATTGCCCAGCTCAGGTCGATGCACGATACGCTGTCACACCTCGTTGACGCCTGCCATGGCGATCACCGCCCGGATTGTCCGATTCTGAAAGATCTGGCCAAAGAGCCGTAGCGCATGATGCTTGGGGCCGACATTCTTCGGATTTTCGCACCGTAGCGTTGGAGTTTGTTGGAGCCCTCCCCCGCTGGAATGTTGTTTCTTCAGCAATTCAAGCCAAGGTGGAGGGATCAAATGTCTGAAGATACGACCGGGAAATCTAGCGGCGGGTCCCACGCCCGTTCAAGTGAAGATGCAGCACATTCGGGGGGCCATTCAGGTTCATCCTATGGCCGGTTTCTGGCGATGGTTGGCACGTCGACAGCGATCATGTTCGGCCTGATGTACATCAACTCGTACTCCTTCGAACATGTCTACTGGAGCGAAACCCGATTTTACATGACGTTCATCATGGGCGCGACGATTGCGACCGTGATGCTCCTTTTCATGTTGAACATGTACAAGAACAAGGGAGTCAACGCCGCGATCTTTCTCGGGTCTGTCGTGATGTTTGCCGGCGCGCTCTGGCTCGTGAGAAGCCAGGAGACCATTCAGGACGAAAGCTGGATGAGCGCGATGATCCCGCACCACTCCATCGCGATCATGACAAGCGAACGGGCCGAGCTGACAGATCCACGGGTCAAGGCTCTGGCTTCGGAAATCGTGACGGCGCAAAATCGCGAAATTTCCGAAATGCGTTTCCTCATAGATGACATTGAGGCAAATGGCGAAGCCGGTCCTGAATGGCCACTTGGTGAAGCGGACGGTCCGGCTGAAATGGAGGGGCTTCAAGAAGCGATTGCAACCCCGGTGATTGCCGGAATCCGTCCTGCACCGCTCAAAGCCGAAGAAATAACACGCGCACTGGGGTCCGACGGACAATGCCGTTTCATTCGCGCCGTGAACGCCGATCCCATTCTGGTCACGGACGGGGCGGGGAACGGCGTCGCCAAGATATCCGGATCGCTGGTCAACTTCACGTCGCAAGACACAGTGACGTCCGGTGGCGTCCTGTCTGCCGATGGTGGCCAATTCACGCTGGCGCCGGGTGACGCGGACGGTGAAGACGCCACCCTGCTGTTTGAATTGACGGGAGAGACGCCTCTGACTGTCGGATTTACCGGGTATTGGACCTGCAACGGTTAAAGGATTTAAAGGAACGCGTCATGACGAGAGAGGCAAAATCCACCCCGAAGACGGCGGTTTTGTACCGAATGGTGATGGAGGAGCATGTTTGTCCCTATGGGCTGAAAATCGAAGGACCTGCTTGAGCGGGAGGGGTATTCGATTGAGGACCGGCCTCTGAACACCCGCGAGGAAACGGATGCTTTCATGGAAGAACACGGTGTCGAAACGACTCCGCAGACCTTTATCGGCAATGAAAGAATTGGTGGCTATGACGCGCTGAGGGAATTTTTCGGCCAGGACGTAAAGGATGACGACGAGACGACTTATCAACCCGTCATTGCGATATTCGCGGTCGCATTCCTTATGGCGCTTGGTCTCAGTTGGGCGTTTTACGGTTCGATCCTGACGCTGCGGGCATTCGAGTGGTTCATCGCGATCTCGATGAGCTTTCTTGCTGTTCAAAAACTGCAGGACGTCGAGACGTTTTCCACGATGTTTCTGAACTACGATCTGCTTGCCCAGAAATGGGTGCGCTATGGCTATGTCTATCCCTTCGGCGAAGCACTTGCCGGTATTCTCATGGTCGCCGGTGCCTTGGTCTGGATCAGCGCGCCTGTTGCACTGTTCATCGGTACGGTCGGAGCGGCTTCAGTTTTCAAGGCCGTCTACATCGATAAGCGCGAGATCAAGTGCGCCTGCGTGGGCGGCGGTTCAAACGTGCCGCTGGGTTTCGTGTCCCTGACCGAAAACCTGATGATGATATTCATGGGCGTCTGGATGTCGGCGCGTGCGATGGGCCTCTTTTAGGCCTAACCATCCGTTTTCAAAGCGGTCACAGGGTCGCCAAGTGCAGCCCTGCTCAGCGCGTCGAGAACGGCTTCGGACGTCAGAACCTCGGACAGGATGATCCCGTCTGGCGCGTTTGGCCCGTAGACGATGTTGAACGGGATGCCAAACCTGTTGTGGCTTTCCAGATACCGGGAAATGTCAGTGCTGGGCCTAGTCCAGTCTGCCCGCATCGCAACGACATTATCACCCCGCAGTTGGTCGACCACGGGCGCACGGTCCAGCACCAGCGTCTTGTTGGCCTTGCACGTCAGGCACCAGTCTGCGGTCACGTCGACAAAGACGGTTTTTCCCTGCGACACCAGTTTCGGTATCTCGGAGCGATCGAACGCGACCCAGTCCTGGCCCACCGCTCTCGTCTGCGGCGGGATTGTCAGCGCCGTCGGCACCAGAAGGCTGAGAACAGCAACCACCACCAGCGCTGTCGGGCGCGTCAATCTGCCCGGCAAACGTATTGTTGCGAGAAGAATGAAAAGGCTCGTCATAAGCAGCACGGTCATGGCCACCCGGCCACCCGCCACCCCTATCAGTACCCAGAGCAGCCAGATCGCGGTCCCGGCCAGAAGACCGGCAAGCACCCATTTGACGACAACCATCCAACGTCCCGGCCTGGGCAACAACCGGACCAGACCAGGCTTCCCCGCCAGAACCAGATAGGGCAGGGAGAGCCCAAGCCCCAGAGCCGTGAAAACGAGAATGACATCAATCGGGCGCCCGGACAGGGCAAAGGCAACCGCTGTCCCCAAAAACGGGGCCGAGCAGGGCGTGGCCAGCACCGCCGCGAAGGCGCCTGTTGCAAAATCTCCGCCATACCCGTCGCGACCGCTTGATCTGGCCAGCCGTGACTGCAACCCGGAGGGCAATGAAACTTCGAACACCCCGAACAGATTGGCAGAGAACACGGCAAGCACCAGAAACATGACGGTCAGGAAAACAGGGCTTTGGAATTGCAGGCCCCACCCAACGGTGACGCCGACGGATTGCAGAACCAGAATGATTGCGGCGAGGGCCCACATGAACACCAGAACGCCAAGCGCCGACATCAGGAACCCATTCCGGACCTCGTGCGCTGGCTTGTTTCCATGATTGAGAACCGATGTCAGCTTGATGGACAGGACAGGCAGAACACAGGGCATGACATTCAGGATCAGACCGCCAAGAAAGGCAAAGGCCGCAATCGCCAGGATTTGCGTCAGATCCGGCAGGTTCGCCATAACCTCGAATGGTGCACCCGGGATGCGGTCTGACCAAGCGGGCTGCGCTGTCACCGCGCGTGATCCATCGGTCAAAGTCAGTTGCAGGGGCGGCGGATCCTCCCCTTGCGCGAGAAGAGGCAGCTTGGCCCAAAGGGCTGTTCCCGCATCATCGGTTCGGATGTCCGGTTTGCCAAAGGTGAATTCCGGCCCCAGTTCCGGAAAGATATCCGGCTTCACAAAGGCATTCGCACTGCGCGCCGTCACATAAAGCGCATCATCCGCGATCACCGCCGTTTCGACAATGATGTCGCTCTCTTCGGGACCAAGCGGCACCCGCTGGGCATACTCCGAAATCAGGCCCGCCGCCTTCGCGTCAATCCCGGTGCCCGCCGGAATTGTCAGTGCGAGATCGAAATCATGCGGCACACAGACAGTCGAGCACGCCAGCAATGAAACACGCGCCTGCAATGTTGCGGACTGGCCCGCAGTTTCGAGAACTGCCTGAATGGGCAGGACGACACGGGTCTTGTAGCCAAAATTCTCGATGCCGAATGCCGTGAAGCGCTCAGGCGCGGGCCAGAGCATCTGTGCGCTCACCAGATTTTCCGATCCATCCCATGAAATTTCAGGCGGCAGACCCACCTCGCCGGGCGAACGCCAATAGGCTTTCCAGCCCTCGGCCAGCTCGACATCCAGGCCAAGGGAAAGGGTTCTGGAGGTTTCCGCGACCCCATTTTCAACGGAGATGAGCCGGGCCGTGATTGTTGAATTCTCGTAGGTATCGCTCGATGCAGCAAAGCCCATGGAGGCCCAAAGGCAAGCCATGAGAAGGAAGAATAGGCGCAACGTGGTTCGCATCATCTTTTGGCTCGCTTCCACCCTTGTCCCGAGATCGAAATCCGAAGCACCTCTATGGCTGCATCTCCCGGTTGGTCAACTTTACAAACGGATACAATGTCGTTTGTGAAGCCATCCCGCTGCGAGAATAACGCGACGAAGTCCGCGTTCGTAGCAGGAAGGCCAATAGAAGCTTTTTTCTTCATTGAACATTTCAATCGCAACCGCGGCCTCCAACCTTCCAGCGCTGGAAATTGAAACCAAATGCGGATGACTTAGTTGAACGCTTAGCAATTGAGAGAAGGAAGAAGAGGTGTTGTCACATTAACGGTCCTGAGGTTGCTGGTTCATTGATCTGGGCGTAGGCGGTGTCGATGCAGACACAAAAGATCAGCTACAAACGCCACCGGTTTCCGCCTCAGATCATCGCTCATA
>Ga0181375_1000059_pt1 | contig 58837 bp, 41 predicted proteins | sample LowvirmetaG_FD_130090 | JGI IMG/M metagenome (GOLD analysis project Ga0181375, IMG submission 130090) | Marine viral communities from the Subarctic Pacific Ocean - Lowphox_11 viral metaG | ecosystem: Environmental > Aquatic > Marine > Oceanic | place: Subarctic Pacific Ocean | collected 2015-12-09 | reverse complement strand
GGGCCACCAATGTTGTCGAAGATCAAACGCCTGAATTTACCTTCAACGGTGAGGCCTATGTGGCCGAGACGGGCGAGCTTGCCGAGGGCAATTGGAACTACCGAATGGTGGCCACCGCACAGGATGGGACGCCGTTCAAACAGCGTGTTATCATTCACGTCAAACGCTAACGAGAAAGAGGCCCCGGATGTCTGAGGTTCAGATTTCGGCCTGTCCCGCCTGTGTGGCAGGTCCAGCCGCAAAAGATGTGGCTCATGCGCGCGATGTGCGTGACACCCGGTTTGTGCTCTCTTTACCTGCGATTTATTGCGCGGCCTGTATTTCCGGCGTGGAGCGCGAGTTGACCAAACAGCCCGGCGTGCGCGCCGCGCGGGTGAACCTGACGCTCAAACGCGCACATATTGAGGCGGACGAAGACGTTTCTGTTGACGATCTTGTCAGCGCGTTGACCCAAGCAGGCTATGAGGCCTATGAACTTGACGCGGGCGCGATTTCGGCGACCGAAACCGACCGCCGGGGCCGTGCCATCCTGACCCGCATCGCCGTGTCCGGCTTTGCCATGATGAATGTCATGCTGTTGTCGGTCGCGGTTTGGTCCGGGGCCTCGGATGCCACCCGCGACATGTTCCATTGGATTTCGGCAGCCATCGCACTTCCGGCCATTGCCTATGCGGGTCAGCCGTTTTTTGGCTCCGCGTTCACGGCGTTGAAAGCCAAGCGTCTCAACATGGATGTGCCGATTTCCCTGGCCATCCTTTTGGCGGGCGGCATGTCTTTGTATGAGACCTTCGAATCCGGCGCACATGCCTATTTCGACGCCGCCTTGTCTCTGACTTTCTTCTTGCTCGCGGGCCGGTATCTGGACTACCGTACCCGCTCCGTCGCCCGGTCTGCCGCCGAAGAACTCGCCGCCCTCGAAGTGCCGCGCGTGACCTTGGCCGATGGCCGGGTGATCTCCATCACAGAGGTCGAAAAGGGCGCGTTGATCCGCGTCGTGCCCGGCGCGCGCGTGCCCGTGGACGGCATTGTCATGGAGGGCGCATCCGAGGTGGATCGCTCTTGGTTGACCGGCGAAAGCCTTCCTGCGCTGGCCGAAGTGGACACGATCGTGTCCGCGGGTGAAGTCAATCTCACCGGGCCTTTGCTGGTCAAAGTCACGGCGGCGGGCGCAGACAGTTCGCTACACCGCATGGCCGATTTGGTCGCCATGGCCGAAACGTCACGCAACCGCTACACGTCTTTGGCGGACCGCGCCGCGCGCATTTATGCGCCTGCGGTTCATCTTTTGGCCTTGGGCGCGTTCATCGGCTGGATGATCGCAACGGGCGGCGACGTTCGCCATGCGCTGAACATCGCCGTGGCCGTGTTGATCATCACCTGTCCTTGTGCACTGGGCCTTGCCGTGCCCGCGGTCACCACTGCCGCCTCTGGTCGCCTGTTCCGCGCCGGGATGTTGATCAAATCCGCCACAGCACTCGAACGGCTGGCTGAGGTCGACACCGTTGTTTTCGACAAAACCGGAACGTTGACCGAGGGGCGTCCCGAACTGTCCAATCTGGCCGAAATCCCGCCGCGTGCCCGTGGCATCGCGATGGCTTTGGCATCTGGGTCCGCTCACCCTTTGTCATCCGCGCTGTTTGCCGCGACCCGCGCCGCCGATGTCATCCCCGCCAAACTGACCGATATTCGCGAAGTGCCGGGGCAGGGGATCGAGGCGCGCTGTGATGGCATTTCGGTGTGGCTTGGCCGGGCGGGTTGGCTCAATGCGGTGGCCAAGGCCCAAACCGCCACCTACCTCAAAATCGGCGATGAGACCCCTTTGGCTTTTACCTTTGTCGATCACCTGCGTGCAGGTGCGGCGGAGGCCGTGACGGCGCTCAAACGCCAAGGCAAAGATGTCGTGTTGTTGTCGGGTGACACCGCTGCGGCTGTGGCCGACATTGCGCATCGCGTCGGAATCGCCGCGTGGGATGCTGATTGCTTGCCCGAAGCCAAAGCCCTGCGCGTTGCCGAACTCACCCGTTCGGGCCGCAAAGTGTTGATGGTCGGGGATGGTCTCAATGACACCGCCGCCTTGGCCGCCGCTCATGTGTCGATTTCACCGGCCTCCGCCCTTGAGGCCACGCGGGTCGTCTCCGATATGGTGCTTTTGGGCAAATCGCTTGCACCGTTGGGCGAGGCGACGCGCGTTTCTATTTCCGCCACCCGCCGCATCAAAGAAAACTTTGCCATTGCGGCAGGTTACAACATGATCGCCATTCCGATCGCTTTGGCTGGATTCGCCACCCCGTTGGCTGCCGCCCTCGCGATGTCGCTCAGTTCCATCACCGTATCGCTCAATGCGCTGCGCCTCAGAGGTAAATCATGAATGTCCTTGTCTATTTGATCCCAATCTCGCTTTTGCTCGGGGGGATTGGGCTTGTTGCGTTCTTCTGGTCGCTCCGCACGCGCCAATATGATGACCCCCAAGGCGATGCTCGGCGCATCCTGACGGGCGATTATGACGATCATCCGAAAGAGTGATCATTCGACAGAGTTGTCGAGCACACGATTGACCAAGTCTTCGACCGTCGGTCCCATGGCCTCGACAATCACCGATACGCCCTTGGCATTGGGATGCACCCCATCCGCCTGCATATGCGTGGTGAGCATTTGTTCCCAAAGACCCAAATCGGTGAGGGGTTTGAGAAAACCCTCAAAATACAGTGTGCCATAGGCCTTGGCCAAATCCGGGTATATTGCATCGAAATGCGCTTTATATTCGGCGCCATAATTGCCCGGTGCTTGCATCCCGACCAACAGGACAGGGACGTCTTTCGCCCGTGCCACCTCCAAAATGCCTTTCAGGTTGGTGCGGCTCAACTCTGGCGACAATCCGCGCAATAAATCATTGCCGCCCAAGGCCACGATCATCGCGTCGATGTCCGGGGTCAGGGTCCAGTCCACACGCGACAGCCCGCCCGCCGTGGTGTCCCCCGATACGCCTGCATTTATGATGGTTGCGTCGACATGATGCGCCGCCAGCCAGCCCTGCAATTGCGCGGTGAACCCGTCTTGCTGCATCAACCCGTAGCCTTGGGTCAAACTGTCGCCGAGGGCTGCGATCCGCACGGGCTCGGCCATGGCCGCATGCGTCGCGCAAATCATCCAAATCTGAACCAAAACAAGGCTAAATGTCTGGGCAAGCCGCTTGCCGATCCACCGCAACACCCCATATCCAAAGAGTAAAGCCACAAGGATGCTCCTCATGCCCGATCCGATCATTTCGCTAAGCGATGCCCGTCTGACGCTTGATGGCAACGCCGGGCAGGTCGAGATCCTGCGCGGGATTTCCCTCGATGTCGCGCGTGGTGAAACGCTTGGGCTGGTCGGACCTTCGGGATCTGGCAAATCGTCTCTCCTGATGTTGCTCGGCGGGCTGGAACAGGCCACATCCGGGCGCATTTCGGTGCTCGGGCGCGATTTGACCGCGATGGACGAAGACCAACTCGCGCGCTTCCGTAGGGATCATATGGGGGTGGTGTTCCAATCCTTCCACCTTTTGCCGACTATGACCGCTTTGGAAAATGTCGCAATCCCTCTCGAACTTGCGGGGCTGAGCGATGCGTTTGATCGGGCACGGCAGGAACTTGAGGCGGTGGGGCTTGGCGCGCGCATCGGGCATTATCCGGCGCAACTCTCAGGCGGCGAACAACAACGGGTCGCACTGGCCCGTGCCGCCGCACCGCGTCCCGAAATCCTTTTGGCCGATGAACCGACAGGCAACCTTGATGGCGCAACGGGCGCGGCGATCATGGATCTTCTGATGGGGCTGCGCGATCGGCACGGGTCGACATTGGTGCTGGTCACCCACGCGCCGGAATTGGCGGCACGTTGCGATCGGATCATCCGTCTGCGCGATGGCCAATTGGATTTGTCTGAGGTTGCCGCATGAGACTGCGTCTGGCATGGCGCATTGCCCGACGTGAATTGCGCGCAGGCTTGCACGGTTTTCGCGTCCTCTTGATCTGTCTCATCCTTGGCGTGGCAGCCATCGCCGCCGTCACCTCCGTGCGCGAAAGCATCTCTTTGGGGCTCGCCCGCGAAGGGGCCGCTCTTCTGGGCGGGGATGCGGAGATGACATTCACCTATCGCTTTGCCACCCCAGAGGAACGCGATTGGATGGTGGCGCAGTCTGTTGCGGTCTCCGAGATCGCCGATTTCCGCTCCATGCTCAGCCGGAAAGATGAGCGCGCGCTCACCCAAGTCAAAGCCGTTGATGCCGCTTATCCTCTTGTCGGGACTGTCGGTTTACGCCCGGACATGCCGCTGGCGGCGGCGCTTGCGGGGCGCGATGGCACGCCTGGTATCGTCCTTGATCCGATGTTGAGCGAGCGGCTCGGACTTACCCTTGGCGAGACTGTACGTCTTGGCGATGTCGCCTTTGTTGTCATGGCCGAACTCACACGCGAACCGGATGGAGCCTCGGCCGGGTTCACCCTTGGCCCGCGCAGCATTGTGTCTCGCGAGGCGCTTCGCAAAACCGCGCTTTTGTCGCCCGGCTCCTTGTTCGATGCGGCGTATCGGCTCAAACTTCCGCCGCAAGCCGATCTCGACACGCTCAAATCCCGCGCAGAAGCCGAGGTTGCGGAGGGTGGATTTCGCTGGCGGGATTCCCGCAATGGTGCGCCCGGTGTGAATCGGTTTGTCGAACGGCTCAGCTCCTTTTTGGTGCTCGTGGGGCTTGCTGGCCTTGCGGTCGGCGGCGTGGGTGTTTCCTCTGCAGTGCGTGCTTATCTCGACCGTAAAATCGCCAGCATCGCCACGCTCAAAACCCTTGGTGCGGATCGCGCCACAATCCTGATGATCTACCTGTTTCAGGTGGGCATTCTGACCCTTTTGGCGATTGTCGGCGGGGTGATCCTTGGCGCGCTCATCCCGTTGATCGCGGCGCCGTTTTTGCAAGGTATTCTCCCCGTTCCGATGGACGCCAGCGTTCATGCCGGCCCGTTGTTTGAAGCGGCTCTTTATGGTCTGCTCTCCAGCGCCATTTTCGTGCTTTGGCCCTTGGCTCTCACCGAAAAAATCCGCCCCGCCGCCCTGTATCGAGACGCGCAATTTGGCCTCAAAGGTCTGCCGCGCTGGCCCTATCTTTTGACCATTTTCGTCCTGATCGCCGCGCTTGTAAGCGCCGCAGTTCTCTTTTCGGACAGTGCGCGACTTGTGCTTTGGGCGGGGGCCGGATTGGCGCTTTCCTTCGGCGCGCTGGTTTTGGCCGGTCGGGGCATGGCTGCGCTCGCGCGCCGCTTGGCACGACTCAAAGCACTGCGTGGCTTTTTGCCCCTTCGATTGGCACTGGGGTCGGTCGGGGGACCGGGCGGCGAAACCATTTCCGTGGTGCTTTCGCTTGGGCTGGGCCTCACCGTATTGTCCGCAATCGGTCAAATCGACACCAATTTGCGCGGTGCGATTGGCCGTGATCTGCCGGACGCCGCGCCCTCCTATTATGTGGTCGATATTCAAAAAGATCAGATCGACGGCGTGCTGAACCGCTTGGCCGGTGACCCCGGTGTCATCCGGTTTGAGACCGCACCGATGTTGCGGGGCATCATCACCCGCATCAATGGCCAAGACGCTCAAACCGTGGCCGGGCCACATTGGGTGTTGCGTGGAGATCGGGGCATCACTTACGCCGCGCAAAAGCCCGACAATGCCGAAGTGACCGAAGGCGCATGGTGGCCAGAGGATTACGAGGGGCCGCCGCAAATCAGTTTTGCCGCCGAAGAAGCGACCGAGATGGGGCTAAAGCTCGGTGATGAAATGACGGTGAACATCCTCGGTCGCGACATCACCGGCACGATCACTTCATTGCGCAATGTTGATTTTTCCAGCGCGGGGATGGGGTTTGTTCTGACGATGAATCCGGCGGCTTTGTCCGGCGCGCCGCACACCCATATCGCCACGATCTACGCCACGCCTGAGGCGGAGGCCCCTTTGATCCGGGATCTGGCGCGGGCCTATCCCAACATCACCACGATCCGTGTGCGGGATGCGATTGACCGGGTCAGTTCCATCCTCAAAAGTATCGCGGCCGCCACCACTTTGGGGGCTATGGCCACTTTGGTGACGGGGGCTGTTGTGTTGGTCGGGGCCGCTGCAGCGGGCGAGGATCGTCGCCGGTTTGAGGCGGCCATATTAAAAACGCTCGGCGCAAGTCGGGGTCGGATTTTGGCCAGTTTTGCCCTGAGGTCGCTCTTGCTGGGGGCCGCTGCGGGGCTTGTTGCCTTTGGGGCGGGGGCCTTGGCCGCTTGGGCCGTGATCCATTTTGTCATGGAGGCAGCGTTCACCCTTTCCATCCTCTCGGCGCTCTGGATCGTGGTCGGTGGGATCAGCGTCACGCTGATCACCTCTTTGTTGTTCTCATGGCGTGCCATGTTGGTCCGGCCTGCACGGGTGTTGCGCAGTGCGGATGGCTAAAGCGTATAGGAAGGTCTGAATGGGAAAACGGCCTCTGCTCAGTGGTGCGGGTTTAACGCCCGTGCCACCGCATTCGCGATAACTTGTTCTTCGTCCGTTGGAATGACCATCACAGGCGTCGGACCTTTGCCGATGTCCCGGGCATTGCGATCGTTGGCGTCCCCATCAAGCTCAATACCAAGATACCCGAGCCGATCAATGATTTGGGCGCGAATTCTGGCCGAATTTTCCCCGATCCCGCCACAAAAAATCAGCGCGTCGATGCCAGATAGCGTTGCCGCCATCGCCCCTATTTCACGCCGCACACGATAGACGAAATACTCTATCGCATCCTTGGCCTCGGGGGCATCTGAAGCCTCCAAAACTTGCATATCCGCACTGAGCCCCGACAAGCCCAATAGCCCGGATTCGTGATAGAGCATATGTGTCAGCTCTTTCACGCTCATGCCTTCCGTTTCCATCAGGTACAGGAGAATGCCGGGATCAAGCTGACCGGAACGCGTCGACATTGGGAGCCCATCGAGCGGCGAAAACCCCATGGTGGATGAGATCGAGTGCCCGTTGTTTACCGCGCAAATGGAGGCGCCACTGCCCAAATGTGCGATGATCAAGCGCTTGTTGCGCAACTCCGGGCGTTCTCGGACGATCTGATGAGAGACGTAATCATAGCTCAGGCCGTGAAAGCCATAGCGTTTGATCCCCTGTTTGTAGAACCGCCTCGGGATCGCATAAATATCGTTTTCCCAAGGGTGGTTGCGGTGAAACGCCGTATCGAAACAGCCGATTTGCAGCGCATAGGGAAAGGCGCGTTTGGCCGCCTCGACCGCCGACAGATTATGCGGTTGGTGCAGCGGGGCAAGTGGATTGAAGGTCGCAAGATCGGCCATCACATCGTCGGTGAGTTCGGTCGGCGTGGCGCGCAAAGGGCCGCCGTGTACAATACGGTGCCCAACGCCTGCGACCTCCTGGCCCTCCAAAAGCGGCGTGATTTTCTCAAGGATCACCGCGAGGGCGTCGGTTTGATTGGATGCTTTGATGGGGTGTGTGCTGTCCGGCCCACCATGTTTGAACTTGAAACTTGGATTTGATCCGATGCCCTGTACGAGACCGCGCGCAATCATTTTGGGGTCTTCACCAGATGTATAGAGGGCAAATTTGACCGAAGACGATCCGGCATTCACCGTCAGAATGCGTTGTCCCATTAGAGAAGGCCTTGCATCCGGTGGGCGTGCAGCGCGGCGACCGCACAAGAGGCGAGGCGGGATTTGTCGCTGTCCGAACGCGAATTTAAAATGATCGGGCAGCTCGCGCCCATGACGACGCCCGCTGCTTCTGCATGGGCGATGAAAGACAGCTCCTTGGCCAACATATTTCCGCTTTCCAAATTGGGTACAACAAGGATTTCGGCACATCCGGCGACAAGGCTTTTTAGGCCTTTTGTCCGTGCCGCAGCCAAGCTTACCGCATTGTCCATGGCCAGAGGGCCATCCACGATTCCGCCGGTGATTTGACCGCGCTCCGCCATTTTCGAGAGGGCGGCGGCGTCAAGTGTTGACGGGATTTTTGGGTTCACAGTCTCAACGGCGGACAAGATCCCCACCTTCGGGAGCTTGATTCCAAGACTTTGCGCAAGGTCGATGGCGTTCTGAACGATATCCACTTTCGTGGGGAGGTCAGGGGCAATATTGATTGCCGCGTCCGTTACCATCAACACATGGGGAAGGCCGGGGACATCCATGACAAAAATGTGGCTGATGCGGCGTCCCGTTTTCAATCCGCCGTTTGATCGTAAAATCGGCCGCAAAAGGTCGTCTGTGTGCAGGTGCCCCTTCATGATTGCGGCCGCACGTTTTTCATGAATCATGTTGACTGCAATCTGAGACGCCTCAATGTGATTTGTACAGTGTATGATTTCGATGCCGTCGAGAGATAGGCTATTCTCTTGCGCCGTACGGGTGATTTTATCCTGATCTCCGATCAAGATCGGGATGATAATTGTGTGCTCTGCTGCCAGCAACGCTCCACGCAATGAATTGACATCCTCGGGCGCGACGATGGCAGTTCTGATTGCTGGCAGTGGCTCGGCCATCTCTAACAGCTTATCAAAATGACGATGGCTTTCGACAGTGAGGCCTGGCACGTCATGCGCATCAAAGCTGTCTTTTTTATCTGGCGCAATGACTTCGGCCTCGCCGTCCACCAACAGGGTTCCATCTGCGAGGGACACTGTTGTATGAAAAACCGCGCAACGGTCATTTTCTTTACGGATCAGCTTGACGCGGGCAACCAACTCGTCCCCGGCATGGGCGCGACCGAGAAACCGAAGGCTCTGAGATTTATAGAGTGTTCCCGGACCAGGAAGTCGATTTCCAAGGACTGATGAAATGAGAGAACCAACCCAAAATGAGGGCGCAACGGCTTCAGGCTTTCCGTCTTTGTCGCCATCCTCATGGGGGAGATGCATTGGATTTAAATTGCCTGAAGCATGGGCAAAAACATATAGATCATCGGCGACGCATAAACGCCGGGTCTCGGCTTCCATGCCGATCTCAAGCTGATCGAATGGAACATTTTGGAATACAGTCACGTGCAATCCTTGCTGTGCTGGAATTTCAGTTGCCCTACACTTGTGACATAAAGTGGTGCGGCTCTATGAGCCATATCAATGCAAACCTGAGGTTTTATGAAACTTGAACACTTTTATCATGTTGATAATCGTCGTGCACCACTTCCGGCTGCCAAATTGCCCGCGAGAACAGTCAGAGCTGTCTCAATGAGCCGGAGGCGGGATAAGGCGCTCAAATCGGCGCGTGGCCATTTGAGCGCCTTGCGCGGTTTAGGACGCGATGCTGAAGTCAACTTTACTACTTGAGGCGGGGATTGGTTTGGTGGAGGGCACAGAAGCGTCTTCTTTCAAAACAAACTGTGAAACAATCTCGCTGAGCGTCGCAGCCTCGTTGGCTAGGGAAAAGCTTGCGGCTGTTGTCTCTTCGAACATAGCCGCGTTTTGTTGAGTGGTTTGATCAAGGTTGGCGACCGCCGTGTTGATCTCGGAAATCCCAGCAGATTGTTCCTCGGCAGAGGTCGCAATCTCTGACATATGGGTGGCAATCTCGGAAACATCATGCACAATCGAGCGGAGGGCTTCGCCCGTTTGGTCGACGAGGGAAACGCCACGACCCACCTCTTGCCCGGATTCCGAAATCAAGTTGTTGATTTCACGCGCGGCCTCTGAGGATCTTTGGGCCAGAGCGCGGACTTCGGATGCAACAACCGCAAAGCCACGGCCTGCCTCGCCCGCACGGGCGGCTTCGACGCCTGCGTTTAGTGCAAGGAGATTGGTCTGAAAGGCGATATCGTCGATCACACTGATGATTTTGGAAATTTTTTCCGAGGATTCAGAGATAGCATCCATAGCAGAAATCGCCTCTTTCACCACCGTGCTTGCAGATTGAGCATTCATCTTTGCTCCACCAACGGTTTTGTTTGCCAAGGCTGCTCCGTCAGCGGCAGATTTGACGGCAGCAGTCAGTTGCGTCAACGCTGATGCGGTTTCGCCGAGAGTCGATGCAGCACGCTCTGTCCGGCGAGACAAATCATCAGCGGCGTTTGAAATCTCACCCGAGTTCGAGTGAATGGTTTGAGCTGTTTCGGAGAGGCGTTCGACCACCGAGCGCAAAGAGCTGACCGCCGCGTTATAATCCATGCGCAGTTGTTCGTAGCTCTCTGGAAATTGTTGATCAATCGTTTGGCGAACGTCACCTTGGGACAGGCGGCGGAGCCCCTCCGCGAGTGCTTCGACGACAGCGCTTTGTTCGGCGTGGCGGGCTTTGCGTTCGGACTCTGCGGCATCTTCAAGTGCGCGGCGCTCCTGTTCGGTGGCAAGTTCGCGTTCCCGGTCTCGGGCGGCTTGTTGTTTTTGCCGTTCAAGTTCTGCAGCTTCGCGTTCCGTTTTTTCGCGGGCAGCTTCTTGTTGCACTTGGGTTGCACGCCGAGCATTTTCGGTGGCTTCGCTTTCCATACGGTCTTTTTCGACCAGATTGTTGCGGAACACTGTGAGGGCGGAGAACAGTCTCGCGATTTCTCCGTATCGGCCCCCAACGCGTTTGATCTCTGACATGTCCCCAATGGCAAGGCGTTCGGTGCTTGCTGTCACGGCGGACAGGGGGCGCATAATCAGGAGGAAAGTCAAAACCGGTGCGCCAAGAACAATTGCCGCAGCAATCAAGGCGATTCCATTCATTGTTACAGAAGCTTGTTTGGCGGTTCCCATCAACGTTTGGCTCGCGTCTGAGATGCCGACGATGGAGTCTTTTGAAATGCTCATGACAATATCGCTGATCCGTAAAAGGCCCGATGAGACAGAGTCGGTTGCGATTTGGCCCAAACCACGTGCCTCCAGAGCTTCGATCCGGGTGGCTAAGAGACCGGTTTCGGCATTGGTGGCCTCAAGAAGCAAGACCACTTTTTCTGCGAGGTCTGGCGGGAGATTTTGCAACGTCTCCCGGATCTGTGGGGTCTCGCCATCAATTTCAAACTGCAAGGCATGGATGTACCCCGCGTTGATGGAGGCCGCACCTTGCAGAGCTTTGATCAAGATGGATTTGAGCGAGGTATCGAGGCGCGCGAGATCGGTGATGTTCTTGACGTCAGTGTCGAGGAGGTCTTTGACGACTTTGGCGTTTTGCGCGAGCGTATTTGTGCTTTCGGTATCCAGGCCCGCAAGAACACGTTCCACAGCCTGCGATGTCACTTCGTTCAGGGTCTCTTGGGACGTGCGCAAAAGACGGGCGCGGACCTTCATATCGGAAGGCGACAAAGTAATAAATTCGGCCTGAAAAGCGGAGGCTTCGCGAATGGAAGGCACGAACTCAGCAGAAGACGTGTTGTGTTCCATTTCCACGAGCAGGGCATCAATCCGTGCCTGTGCCTCGCCGGCCATCGCCTGAAGGTCCGAGCGGGTTCCGAAATCGTTGGTTTCAAGAAGCGCCTGGGTTGCCCCAACTGTGAGATTCAATTCTGCCTTGAGTAGCAATGCGAGTTTCAGAGCATCAACTTCGCGTTTAAGGAGATGTTTGAGGCTTTGGTTGGATTTCGAACTGGCATTATTCCCGGCCAGCAACAGCGCAAAGGAGGCGCGGTCAATCCGGCCCTGTAGGGTTTCACTCAATTCACGCGATTGCTGGTTGAGTGTTGAGAGCGCTTTCATGTTGCGACTTTGGGCCATCAATTCGGCGCTACGGGCGGCCATCAATGTATCAATGTCGGAGGTGAGAGCACTCATTTCGGTCTCGACATTCGCGTATTTATCGAGATCCAGATCCTGGATCTGAGTCAAAAGACGTGACCGCGTTTCGCGCACGGTGTCAGAATTGGATTCGATGGCGAGATGTGAGTTTGTGGTCAGCAGCGTGTTGATTGCATCTTTGAGGCTGGACACGGAATTGGCGATACCAGAGGCGGTTTCAAGTGGCGGAATAGAATCGTCCACAAGCGTTTCAACCTCATCATTGATCGTTGAGATCAGTGAACCAGACACGAGGATCGCAGCGGCGGTGGTCCCAGCCAGCGCCAGCATAATCACCAAAATTTTGGCCGCGACCGATCCAAGGAGGGTCCTGATTTTCGTCTTCATACTGCGCTCCGTTCCGTCATTTTCCGAACCCGAACTGTGAAAGGGTCCTGTGTCACTTGACGGGTAAGGTTGCAGTAAGGTGCTAATATTCGGTTGATCGGCGCGGAATCACTCAAGTTGTATATATTTTAGAGTGCGGGAGGCCGCGGAATCACTTGGCCTCAGACAGTGTTTGCGTGGGGCAAAGCAAACACCATACCTTTATCTTTCGCGCATCAATATGACAATTCTTTGAACACATGCCTAAAAAATAATCAAACATACTGGATTTGATCCGCGGGCATTTGTGCATTTGTATACAGGCTTGTGTGCGCGTTTTCTGAGAACACAGACTAACCCTGCGCGCCATTGCCGAGGGACATCCCGACATCTGAGGCGCGAAAGAGGACATGCGGTGGCGACGAACTTGCCGGTAGCCACCACCGCATTCACAGCAACTGAATTACGCTGCAAAGGGGAATGTAGGCGTTTTGTCCAAAAATTCAATCAATTGAATGGGCGCCTTTTAAAGGCAGACGCCGCAATCCTGCGGCTTCCAACAAGGGAACATGGAAGTGAAAACCAAACTCAAAGCCACTCTGGCGACTGCTCTTTTTGCTAGCACCGCGATGGCCTCTGCGGCCTTCGCCGAGTGTCCGGTCAAAGTTGGTGTGTTGCACTCGCTCTCGGGGACGATGGCGATTTCCGAGACCACGCTCAAAGACACAATGTTGATGCTCATCGACGAACAAAACGCCAAAGGCGGCGTTTTGGGGTGTCAAATCGAAGCTGTGGTTGTGGACCCGGCGTCCGACTGGCCGCTGTTCGCTGAAAAAGCCCGCGAACTTTTGACCGTGCATAATGTGGACGTGATGTTCGGCAACTGGACCTCCGTGTCGCGCAAATCTGTGCTGCCGGTGATCGAAGAGCTCAACGGACTTCTGTTCTACCCGGTGCAATATGAGGGCGAAGAATCCTCCAAAAACGTATTTTATACCGGCGCTGCGCCGAACCAACAGGCGATCCCGGCGACGGATTATTTCCTCGATGAGCTGGGGGTCGAGAAATTCGCGCTCTTGGGCACCGACTATGTCTACCCGCGCACCACGAACAACATTCTTGAGTCCTACCTCAAATCCAAAGGCATCGCGGCTGAGGACATCTTTGTGAACTACACGCCGTTTGGTCACTCCGATTGGTCCAAAATCGTCTCTGACGTTGTGGCGCTGGGCGCAGACGGTAAAAAAGTCGGCGTGATTTCGACCATCAACGGCGATGCCAACATCGGATTCTACAAAGAACTCGCGGCGGCTGGCATTTCCGCCGATGACATCCCGGTTGTGGCCTTCTCGGTCGGTGAAGAAGAACTCTCCGGTCTCGACACCTCCAACCTTGTGGGTCATCTCGCGGCTTGGAACTATTTCCAATCCGCGGAATCTGAGCTTAACGATGAGTTCATTGCCGCATGGAAAGCCAAAATGGGCGAAGAGCGCGTGACCAACGACCCGATGGAAGCCCATTACATTGGTTTCAACATGTGGGTGAGCGCCGTTGAGGCCGCCGGCACCACCGATGTGGACGCTGTGCGCACGGCAATGTACGGCCAAGAGTTCCCGAACCTCACCGGTGGCACCGCTGTGATGAACGTCAACCACCACCTCTCGAAGCCGGTTCTGATCGGTGAAATTCAGGCCGATGGTCAGTTCGATATCATCTCTCAAACCGCTGAGGTGCCGGGCGATGCATGGACCGATTTCTTGCCGGAATCCGCGGTGTTGATGTCGGATTGGAAAGATCTCGGTTGCGGCATGTACAATACCGAAACCAAGACCTGCGTTCAGATCAAATCCAACTACTAAAACGTTTCTGGTTTAAGTTGAGACATGACTTAAACCCGAAGCGTGTGAAACCTAACTTAGGCCGTGGGCGTTTCGGGACATCTCGATGACTTATTTGATCCCGAAACGCTTTAAGCTGCCATTTAACGCATGAAGGGCGGCGCTCCTGTCGCCCTTCTTTTCCAGCCAAAAGAGATTGCTCATGATCCGACGAATTCTCGCGGCTTGTCTGGTGTTTCTGACCCTTGCGCTCACCGCTCAGGCTCAGGACCGGACGATCCAAGACGTGTTGCAAGAGCATGCCGAGGCCATCGTTAAATCCTCACGCACGACCATCGGTCCGGCGATTGAGGCCGTGGCCAATTCCGGCCAGCCATCGGCACAAACCGTTTTGCAAAAATGGCAAAACAAGGACATGTGGCAGTGGTCGGAAAACGGGTTTTTCTATGCTGCAACCGTCGATGGGTCCGAGATCACTTTGACGGATTTTGACACGGGGGACATCGTTGCAACTGTGGCAAAAGGGGATGTGGCCCAGCTCAAACCGAACTCTGGTATTCGGGCGATGATTGGTGCGGCCTTGGTTCAATTCCAACTGAACGACCCTGATGCAGAGCGACGTCGTGAAGCGCTTTTGGCGATTCAGCGCGATGGCGAAGCTTCCCACCTGGCCCCTCTGCGCGCCTCGATCGAAACCGAGGACAATCCAGACATCAAAGCGCTTAAAGAGGTCACGGAGCGGCTTTTGACCATTTCTTTCGACAAGGATGACGCAAGGCGGATTGCTGCGATCGAGGGCTTTGCCTCCTCCCTTTCGCTGGATGCCCGCGCCGCGCTCAACCCGGTTCTGAGTGCCAAGCTGGTCTATGCGGAGGACCTGCCAGAGACGGCTAACATCAAACGCGAGATCAAGCCCGGATCAGAGGCGCTGTCCGTGTCTGATGCCTTCGCTTTGATGGTCTCTGCTGGTGCCGCAACAGCGCAACCCACTCTTTCCGAACGAAAATCCGCTCTCACAGAGCATATCATCGACGGCAAGGTCGGCGGCGTCTCCGTGGCCGAGTTGACCCGCCAAGACGCCCGCGATCACGCCTACCAAGCCCTTGCGTCCGAGGGGTTGGTGCCCGCATTCGATCCCGCCTTCTCCATGGAGGCCGCCGTCAAAGGCGTGCGCTTTGCCGAGGTCTATGACGAACCTTCCGCTGCAGTTACCGACGCCGCACAAAAGACGCTTCACACCATCAATCGCGCCGTTGGGGTCAACCAATTCCTCGATCTCTCATTGGACGGTTTGTCGCTGGCTTCGATCTATTTCCTAGCCGCCATTGGCCTTGCCATCACCTTTGGCGTGATGGGGGTGATCAACATGGCGCATGGCGAATTTATCATGATGGGCGCCTACACTGGCTATGTGGTGCAACAGATCATCCCGGATTACACCATCTCAATCCTTGTCGCGATCCCAATGGCCTTTGCGGTCACATTTGCCGCTGGTGTGGCGATGGAGCGGCTGATCATCCGGTGGCTGTATAACCGTCCGCTTGAAACGCTTCTTGCCACCTTCGGCGTCTCTATCGCGCTTCAACAAATCGCCAAAAACATCTTTGGCACCCAAGCCCGCCCGCTCACCTCTCCCGGTTGGCTTGATGGAGCTTTGGTCTTTAACGATGTGCTGGCGATCTCTTACATTCGCATCGCGATTTTCGTTCTTGCGCTGATTTTCCTTGGCATTTTCCTCTTTATCATGAAGAAAACCCGCCTTGGCCTTGAGACCCGCGCGGTCACCCAAAATCCACGTATGGCGGCCTCGATGGGGATCAACCCGGACCGTGTGAACATGCTCACCTTTGGCCTTGGCTCCGGCATCGCCGGTGTCGCGGGCGTGGCCATCGGACTTTATGCCAAAGTCACCTCGGAAATGGGCACAGATTATATTGTGCAGAGCTTCATGACCGTGGTCGTCGGCGGTGTTGGCAATATCTGGGGCACGCTTTTGGGCGCATTGGGGATCGGGTTCCTGCAAAAGGGCATCGAATGGTTCAACCCGTCCAACACTTTGGCGGCACAGACCTACATGATCATCTTCATCATTATTTTCATTCAGTTCCGTCCCAAGGGCATCATCGCCCTCAAGGGCCGTGCGGCGGGGGATTAATCCATGGATTTCGTGAAAAAACATCCCTCACTCCCGGCCTTTATCGCCACGTTGCTGATTTTCACCCTCGCGGTCACTTTCCTGTCCGAGGCCTATGGCACGGGCACGATGTCGACCTCTTTCGTCAAAACGCTGGGCAAGACACTGTGCCTCGCCTTGGTGGCGATTTCGATGGATTTGGTCTGGGGCTACACGGGTATTCTGTCGCTCGGTCATTTCGCCTTTTTCGGCCTTGGCGGCTATATGATCGGCATGTGGCTGATGTTTGCGCGCACGAAACTTATCGTGGTCGAAAGCATGGCTGCCGCCGACATTCCTGCCACGGCTATGGAGATCAAAGACGCCGTTGGCACGCAAATCTTTGGAGTCGTCGGCTCGTCCGATTTCCCTTTGGTCTGGATGTTCGCCCATAGTTTCTGGGCCCAGATCGCTTTGGTCGTCTTGGTTCCGGGCCTGCTCGCGCTGGTCTTTGGCTGGCTCGCCTTCCGCTCGCGCGTCACCGGCGTTTACCTGTCGATCCTCACCCAGGCGATGACCCTCGCCCTCTCGCTCTACCTGTTCCAAAACGACAGCGGCTTGCGCGGCAACAACGGCCTTTCCGGCCTGCAAAACCTGCCCGGACTGGATGCGGTCTCCCAAGACGCGGTGTCGATCTGGTTCTTCTGGGCATCGGCCTTTGCGCTGCTTGTCACCTATCTTATCGCCAATTTCGTCGTCTCCGGCAAATTCGGCTCGGTCATTCGCGGTATTCGCGATGACGAGGCGCGGGTGCGGTTTTTGGGCTATTCGGTGGAGGGGTTCAAACTCTTCGTCTTTGTCCTCACCGCGATCATCGCGGGCATCGGCGGCGCGCTTTATTATCCGCAAGCGGGGATCATCAACCCGGCTGAAATCGCGCCCATCGCCTCGATCTACCTCGCGGTGTGGGTCGCAATTGGGGGCAGGGGCCGCATCTACGGCGCGGTGATTGGCGCGGGCGTGGTCTCGCTTGTCTCGACCTATTTCACAGGTGGCCAAGCCCCCAATATCAACCTCGGTTTCTACACGATCAAATGGGTCGATTGGTGGCAGGTGCTTTTGGGCCTCTCCTTTGTCCTCGTCACATTGTTCGCGCCCAAAGGCATTGGCGGGTTGTTTGATCTGATCTCCGGGCGTTTGTCCCCCAGCCGCAAAGGTGCGCCGCTTGGTCCCGACCAAGGCAGCTTGCGCGAACAGGAGGCCGAAAAATGAGCCAGCTTTTAGAAGTCTCCGGCGTCTCCGTGTCTTTCGACGGGTTCAAGGCGATCAACAACCTGTCCTTTTCCATTGGTCCGGCCGAGATGCGCGCCATCATCGGACCGAACGGCGCGGGCAAAACCACCTTTATGGACATCGTGACGGGCAAAACCAAACCCGACGAAGGTTCTGTGCTTTGGGGCGATATGTCGAAAAACCTGATTGGGATGAACGAGGCCAAAATCGCCCGCATCGGCATTGGTCGTAAATTTCAACGCCCCACTGTGTTTGAGGATCAAAGCGTGTTTGAAAACCTCCTCATGGCGGTGAAAAATGATCGCTCGCCGTGGTCGGTGTTGTTCTTCAAACCCAAATTCAAGGACCTCGCCAAGGTCGAAGAGCTAGCCTCCGAAATCGGGCTCTCCGATCAGCTGGAGCGCAAATCCGGCGAGCTGTCTCACGGCCAAAAACAATGGTTGGAGATTGGTATGCTCTTGGCCCAGGATCCACAGCTTTTGCTGGTCGATGAACCGGCCGCTGGGATGACCTTGGGCGAGCGTGAACACACCACCGACATTCTCAAAGAGGCCGCCAAAACGCGTGCCGTTGTGGTGGTTGAACATGACATGGATTTCGTGCGCCGCCTTGAATGCAAGGTCACGGTTTTGCACGAAGGATCGGTTTTGGCCGAAGGGTCCCTTGATCATGTGACGCAAAATAAAGACGTTATTGACGTCTATCTTGGCCGCTAAAGGAGAGAATACCATGCTCGATGTGAAAGATCTCTCGCTGCATTATGGTGGCTCTCAGATCCTCTACGATGTCGATCTTTCCGCACGCGCGGGTGAGGTCACCTGTGTGATGGGCACCAATGGCGTTGGCAAAACCTCGCTGTTGAAAGGCATTTGTGGCACCCATCCGCGCTCCGGTGGTACCATGATGCTTGATGGCGAAGATGTGGGGCGTGCCCCGGCGCATGAACTGGCCAAAAAGGGTCTTGCGGTGGTGCCACAAGGCCGGATGATTTTCCCGCTTTTGACGGTGAAGGAAAACTTGGAATCTGGTTTCACCTGCCTGCCAAAATCCGAACATTTCATCCCCGATGAGGTGTTTGAACTGTTCCCTATTCTCAAAGAGTTTATGCACCGTCGTGGTGGTGATCTTTCGGGTGGGCAGCAACAGCAATTGGCCATTGCACGGGCGTTGATCATCAAACCGAAACTGTTGCTTTTGGATGAGCCGACCGAGGGCATTCAGCCCAATATCATTCAACAAATCGGCCGCGTCATTGCGCTTTTGCGCGATCGGGGCGACATGGCGATTGTCTTGGTCGAACAGTATTTTGAATTTGCCTATGACCTCGCGGATCAGCTTGTGTTCATGGAGCGCGGTCGGGTGACCTCTCGCCATTCAAAATCCCAGATTTCCAAAGAAGAGGCTGCCAAAACCTTCCGTATCGCCTGAGATTTTCTCAGCCAATCAAGGACTTCTGGCTCTGCGACGCAGCATTCATGCCGCGCCGCAAAATCAGACTGTTTGATAAAAAGCCGTTGCCGAAACCGGTTTCGGAGGCTCAGTGTGGGGCCCAGGAGGCGAATCAGGTGTGGTCAGACGTCAAATTAGATCGACGCTCCCGCGACAATGGGCGGGTGACGATCAGTGATCTTTCGCAGGCGCTGAGTCTGACGAAAGGCACCGTGTCCCGTGCCCTCAACGGGTATCCTGACATTGCTGAAACCACGCGTGTGCGCGTTATTCGCGCCGCAAATGCGATGGGATATCGCCCGCTCAGCCACGCCCAAGCGATCAAAACCGGGCGCAGTTGTTCTTTGGGGCTTGTCATCCAATTGTCCGAACATGATGCGCACCGACCCTTTTTGGCGGAGTTTTTGGCCGGATTGACCCAAGCCGCCTCGAAAGAGGGCTGGACCCTGACCGTTGCGACGGCGGAAAATGACGCCGACACGCTGCGTATCATGCGCGATCTGGTTGTGCATCAAAAAGCCGATGGGTTTATCTTGCCGCGTGTGCTCTGGGACGATCCGCGCATCGCAAGCCTTTCTCGCGAGAATACACCGTTTATTTGTTATGGGCGACCAAGAAATTCACAAGACATGTCCTATTTTGATGTCGAGGGCGAGGCTGCCATGGCCGAAGCGGTCAGTTATCTTGCCGATCTCGGGCATCGGCGCATCGCTTATATTGGCAGTGCCGAATATTATGCTTTTTCGCATATGCGACGCGATGGGTACAAGGCCGGCATCGACGCGATGGGGCTTGGGTTTGATCCCGATTTGATGCAGGAGGGCGCACTGTCCCCGGAGCAGGCAAGTGCCGCCACGCGCCGCCTGTTGGCGCTCGACACCCCGCCCACCGCCATCATTTGTGCCACGGATAGCTTGGCGCGTGGGGTCTATGACGTCGCCAATGAACTGGGCCTTGCCATTGGCGCTGAGCTGTCGGTCATCGGCTATGACGGCTCGCCCGAAGCCTCTGCCATGTGGCCCAGATTGGCCAGTTTCGCCGTCGACACCCGCAAAGCCGGGGCCAGTTTGGGCGAAATGTTCATCGCACGTATCCGCGAGCCCAACGCCCCCGTGGCCCAACATCTGATCCGGGCGGAGTTCCGCCCCGGCGGCTCCACAGGACATCCAAAACTGACATCAGAGCAACTGGTGCGCACATTGGCTCAACGACGGGCCGCACAAAACACGTGACGCAACTCATCTAGGGAGAGAGACATGCGACTTACCAAACTGACACTCATTACAACGGCGGCCACCGCCTTGGCGTTGTCCAGTCTCGGCGCATCTGCCGACACGCTGCGGTTTTGGACCACCGAGGAACAGCCCGAACGTTTGGCCCGGCAAGAGGCGATGGCCGCAGATTTTGAGGCCAAAACCGGTCATACCGTCGAAGTGATCCCGGTCACGGAATCCGATCTCGGCACCCGCGCCACCGCGGCCTTTGCCGCCGGTGATTTGCCGGATGTGATTTACCATCCGCTGCAATATGCGCTGCCTTGGGCTGAGGCCGGTATCCTTGATACAGACGCGGCCGCCGACGTGATCGAAGAGTTGGGCGTCGACACATTTGCCCCCGGCGCGCTCGCCATGGCGGCGGTTGACGATGGCTATGCTTCCGTGCCGGTCGATGGCTGGACCCAGATGATTATCTACCGCAAGGACCTGTTTGACGCGGCGGGCCTTGCCGCGCCGACGTCTTATGCTGCGGTTGAGGCCGCTTTGGCCAAATTGCACAATCCGCCCGAAATGTACGGCTTCGTCGCCGCGACCAAGGTCGACGAAAACTTTATGTCTCAGGTGCTTGAGCACGTGTTTTTGACCAATGGCGTCAGCCCGGTTGGCCCCGATGGGTTCAAACCGCTCGATGTGGCGAAAACCACCGAAGTGCTTGATTTCTATAAAGCCATTGCGGATGCGTCGCCTCCGGGCGATCTCTATTGGGATCAATCGCGCACGCTGTATTTCTCTGGCAATGCGGCGATGATCATCTGGTCGCCCTTTGTTCTTGATGAGTTGGCGGGCCTGCGCGACAGCGCCCCGCCCACGATCAACGATGATCCGACCTCGCCGGAATTGGCCTCCAAAACGGGCATCGTCACCACCTTTTCCGGCCCCTCCAATCCCGATGGCGCGGCATGGGGTGACATCCGCTATTTCGGCATCACCTCGGATGCGTCCACGGATGCGGCGGAAGAGTTCGTGAAATATTCGATGGACGAAGGCTACACCCAAACATTGTCGATTGCGCCAGAGGGCAAATTCCCGGTGCGGCGCGGCAATGCCGAAGACCCGGACGCGTTTTCCAAAGCCTGGGCAGAGCTGCCCGTCGGCGTTGATCGCAAGGCACCTTTGGGTGATCTTTATGCGCAAGACATGATTGACGAAATCGTCGGCGGTCTGGATGTGGCACAGCGTTGGGGCGTCAAAGACGGCCAACTCGCATTGGCGTCCAAAATGATCAACTCTCAGGTCATCAACCGCGTTGTGCGCGAATATATCGACGGTAAAGTCGATGCAGCCACCGCCGTGGCCGAGATGAACAAAGAGTTTGGTGCGATCGAATAAGCGCTTTCTTTGATCTCCTGCGGGGCGGCAAGATCGCCCCGCTTTTTCTTACACCGGACACGGGGTTACACCATGTCGGACATCGGACCTCCGCGCGGGGCCGGGCCATTGGCCCGGACCGAGGCGCGCCTTGCCTGGGGGCTTTTGGCCCCAACCATCACTGCCGTTTCTCTTGTGGTGATCCTGCCGCTTTTGGCAATTTTCTGGATTTCGGTCAAACCCGTCTCGCTGTCCGATTTGCGGGCGCCAGAGGCCATTGTGCGCGAGGATTTGCGCGGCAAACCCAGCGTGGCGGGGGATGAGGCGACACTGCGCTACCGTTTGCGCAACTCGTCTCCCAAATCCGAAATCACCGGCGTCACGCTCACCGACAACTGGCCCGTGGGTCTGCGCCTTATGGGCGATCTTGATCCGCGCTGTACGATCTCAGACGAGATGCTGCGCTGTGATATGGGCGATTGGGACGGCGGGTTTCGTGACACATTGACCATCCCCGTCGTGACCGAACAGGCGTTTTTTGACCAAGCCACCGACGTTGAGGCCAGCCCCGTTAAGGTGGATGGACAGGCTTCCTTTGTCCTCACAAATGGCGATTTTACGTTTAAGAATTTTGTATCCGTTTTTGACGGTGGCGAATTCTGGTCGGTGTTGGGAGTGACCTTATTTTACACCATCTTCGGCACATTGGGCGCGATGATCATGGGGCTCTTTGCCTCGCTCTTGCTCAATCATTCGTTTCGAGGCCAAGGCATTTTGCGCGGGTTGTACCTGTTCCCCTATGTGGCGCCCGTCATTGCCGTGGCCTTTGCGTGGATTCTTTTGTTTGATCCGTTCTCCGGCTCCGCCAATGCGCTTTTGATCCAAATGGGCGTCACCGAAGGCGCGATCAATTTCTTTGGCGAGCGGCCTTTGGCGCTGATCATGGTCACTTTGTTTGAGATTTGGCGCTATTTTCCGTTGTCGTTTCTGTTCATTTTGGCCCGGATGCAATCCATCCCGACCGATATGTATGAGGCGGCTGACATGGATGGCGCTTCACCGTTTCAACAGTTTTGGTATCTGTCGATGCCGCAACTGTTGGGCATTCTTTCGGTGCTGTTTCTGTTGCGTTTCATTTGGACCTTCAACAAATTCGATGACATTTTCCTTTTGACGGGCGGCAATGCCGGCACGCGGGTTTTGACCGTCAATGTCTATGAACAAGCCTTTGCCGTCTCGAACATCGGCGCGGGGGCGGCGGTGGCCGTGGTGATTTTCGCCTGTCTTCTGTTGTTCTCCGTGTTCTTTTTCAAAGTCATCTCAAAGGAGGAAGGGCTATGAAGATGCTCCGGTTCGGATCTCTCACCGGCCCGCTTTTGGGCGCGCTTTGGACCTTTGTCGTCGCTGTCACGGTTGCGGTAGCGATGAGTTTTGTCACAGGCGAGGCGTTTCGCCCGTCGCTGTTGTGGTCCCTGCTCTTTGGCGGTCTCACCGGGTTTGTACTGGTTGGGCGGGGGCATATGCGTGTTGTCGTGGCGGCATTTTGCGTCGTTTATTTTACGGTTCTCAGCCTCGGCATCGGTCCGGTTTTGACCGGAAATGTCTCCCTGATTGCGCGGCTGGCTGCGGCGCTGTTCTTGGGCGTTGGGATCGGCTGGCCGATGGTGCGTTTTCTCGAAGACCTGCCCATGGGGGCGCTTACGCGGCATGAATTCGAGGGCGCTGTGATCATGGCGCTCAAAGGGTTCGGCTATATTTTCTTCACCGCCATCGTCGTCATTCCCTTCTATGTCATGGTGATGACCAGCCTCAAAAATCAATCGCAGCTGATGCAAAATCCGCTCGATTTCTCGATTGATCTGTCTCAGGGCTGGGGTCTGTTCCGCTCCTATATCGAGTTGATGACAGAGTTCAATTTCGGCTCTTACATGTGGACCTCCTTTTACATTTCGGTGCTCACGGTTCTGATCACCTTGGCCTTTGCCATTCCCGGCGCCTATGCTGTGGCGCGACTTCGGTTTCGTGGGCAAGTGGCATTTTCGCGCTCTATCTTGTTGATTTACATGGTGCCTATGATCGTTTTGGCGCTGCCGATCTACATCGGCTTTTCGATGCTGGGGTTGCGCAATTCGATCACCGGCATCGTGATGATCTATCCGGTCACGACCATCCCGGTGGCGCTTTACATGCTCCAAGGCTACTTTCGCGGCCTGCCCGCAGAGATCGAAGAGGCGGGGTTGATGGATGGTCTGTCGCGGCTTCAGGTGATCTGGAAAATCACCCTGCCGCTCTCGCTGCCCGCGCTCGCTTCGGTGTCGCTTTACGTCTTTATGATCGCCTGGAACGAATTCCTTTTGGCCTTCATGCTCTTGGATGATCCATCCAAATTCACCCTCACGCGCGGCATTGCCTCGCTCAACTCGTCTGAAATTCCGCGCCAACACCTGATGGCCGGGTCGGTCATCGCGACGGTGCCGATCATGGCGCTGTTTTTAGGCCTGGAAAGATTCATGACCAAAGGCCTCACGGCAGGGAGTGTCAAAGGATGACATCGGCAATCGAAAACCCCATTGATCAAGCGGCGCGCGCTGTCCTTTTGGGCAATGATCGCGGCGGCTACACCATTCCAACGGCGCGGCTGTACCCTTATCAATGGAATTGGGACAGCATGTTTTCGGCTTGGGGCTATGGCACATTTGACCGTGCGCGCGCGTGGCAAGAGGTCAATCTTTTGTTTTCGTCTCAATGGGATACGGGCATGGTCCCGCATATCATTTTCCACAATCCCGACCCGGATTACTTTCCCGGTCCCGGCGTTTGGGGCGCAACGCAGACGCCGCCGACCTCTGGGATTTCGCAACCGCCCGTGGCCGCGACATTGATTTTGAAACTCTACGAGATGGACCCAAAAGCGGGCCTGCCGCATCTCAAAACGCTCTACCCAAAGCTGGTCGCGTGGCACGCGTGGTGGATGCGCGAGCGCTGCAAAGATGGGCCGGTGGCCATCATCCATCCGTGGGAATCCGGGCGCGACAATTGCCCGGATTGGGACATTGGCATGGAAGGGGTTCAGATCAATGAAGATGATCCCTACACCCGCCGCGACACTGGCCATGTGAATGCCGATGAACGCCCGTTGAAATGGGATTATGACCGCTATCTCGCGATCCTGGCCTTTGGCCGTTCTGTCAACTGGGATGATCGCGCGATGTATGAGGACGGGCCGTTTTTGATGGCTGATCCCGGCATCACCTTTGTGCTGTTGCGGGCTTTCTCTGATCTGATCGAAATTGGCCGGATTTTGGGCGAAGACACCGCCGATTTGAGCGCGCAACAAGACCAGCTTCGCGAGGGAGCTTCAAAGCTATGGAACGCCGAAAAAGGGTGGTTTGACGCCTATGACCTGCGCACGGGCCAGTCCGCCAATGTGCTGGGGTCCGGCGCGTTTCTGGCCTATTTCGCGGGGGTGTCTCGCCCGGCCTTGGATGCGCATTTTGCCCGGATTTGGGACAAGGTGACATTTGGTGTGCCCTCCGCCGACCCGGAGTCGGAGCGCTTTGATCCAAGGCGGTATTGGCGTGGTCCGACATGGCCGGTGGTCAATTCCCTGATCGCCATGGGGTTGACCGACATGGGGCGGAATGAGGCCGAAACACGCCTGCGCAACGAGACCGCCGCGTTGATCGAGGCGGGCGGATTTTGGGAATATTATGACCCATTGGACGGCACGCCCTGTGGTGGTGCGTCCTTTGGCTGGACCGCCGCAGTTTGGCTGACATGGTGCGGCAAAGGCCGCGCGCATGTTCAAATGGCAGGCAAGGAGACAGAGTAATGGCAAGCATCGAACTTCAGGCCGTCGAGAAATGGTTCGGCACTATTCAGGTGATCAAAGGTGTTGATCTTAAAATCAAAGAGGGCGAATTCATCATTTTCGTCGGCCCGTCAGGGTGCGGGAAATCCACTCTGTTGCGGATGATTGCGGGGTTGGAGGAAACCTCGCGCGGGAAAATCTTTGTCGGCGATCGCGATGCCACGTCGGAGCCCCCGTCAAAGCGCGGCCTTGCCATGGTGTTTCAATCCTACGCGCTTTATCCGCATATGTCGGTGCGCGACAATGTGGGTTTTGCGCTCAAATCGGCGGGCGAGCCGAAAGAAGTCATCGCTCAAAAGGTCGATGAGGCCGCGCATGTGCTCAAGCTGACCGATTACATGGACCGGCGACCCAAAGACCTCTCCGGGGGTCAACGTCAACGCGTCGCCATCGGGCGTTCCATCGTGCGCGATCCGACCGCGTTTTTGTTTGACGAGCCACTGTCAAATCTGGATGCAGCCCTTCGGGTCGAGATGCGGTATGAATTGGCAAAACTGCACCGTTCTCTGGCCTCGACGATGATTTATGTGACCCATGATCAGGTCGAAGCCATGACTTTGGCGGATCGTATCGTGGTTTTAGAAGCGGGCAAAATCGCGCAGGTCGGATCGCCGAAAGAGCTTTATGAACGCCCCGGCAACCTGTTTGTGGCGCAATTCATCGGCTCGCCCAAAATGAATGTGATCCCGGCCACCGCCGTGGGACTGGGGGAGGCGGCCAAAGATTTCGGGGTGCGCCCCGAACACATCACCATCGTGCCCGCAGGGCAGGGCGACATTGACGGTGTGGTCGATGTGGTCGAATATCTGGGGGCCGACACCTATGTCATCATCGACGCCGAAAACGGCGCGGGCCAAATGACCATCCGCGATCTGGGCGATGCGACGCATCAACCGGGTGAAAAGGTCGGTCTGAAATTCGCCGAAGGCCGCACCCATCTGTTTGACGCAGAGGGGCTTGCCATTCGCTAAGGTGCCCCGCGCACTGGGGACACCCCTACTCGTTCTTGGCGAGAGGGGCGGTCTCAGTGCGCGCCGCCGCCCAACGGTTGAGCCAGGCCAGACCCGCCAGGGAAAGTCCCAAGAACAGCAATGAGAAGATGCGGATGAGACCCCCGAGGCCACTGATGTCCAAGAAGAAAACCTTGGCCACCGCGAGACCGATGAACACCAATCCGGCTTTGCGGAGCGTGGCGTTGGGGCGGGCAAGCGATTGATAAAACACGCCCGCGCCGATCACCAGCAATGCGACGGTGTAGCTGTAGAGTTCCGGTTGATCCATTCCGGGCCATTCCATTCCCACAGCCCCCCGCCAGAAATGGCGGATCGTCAGCACCAACCACAACCCGCCAAGCGCCAGGGCGGTGCCAAGGAATGCCCTCTTTTGTGGCTTTGAGATCATGTGCAAACGCCATGCTCCGGCGCCGAGGGCGAGGGCTGGCAACAGGTAGGCCGGGATCAGCGTGTTGAAAATCTTCGGTCCCAAAATGAGGTTGGAATAGGAGCCGAACAACGGGTTTGATACGGTGATCGCCAGCAGGACAAGAAAGCCACCAAGCAACACAAAGAGGCTCCCAAGGCCGAGCCGAACCATGGCAAAAGCCCCGCCGATTTGTACCCGGTGCAGTTGCGCCATGCCCAGCACGATCCAAATCGTCGCGCCGATGCCAAAGGCCCAATGGCTGTCCACATCATTTATGCCGCTTAGGCTGACGATGGCGCGATAGAGCAGGATCGACACAAGGATGCCGAGCGAGGAAAACACGGCGCTTTCCAACAAGATCATGGCGTTTTGACGCTGTGCAGATTTCACCAAAAGATAGGACACAGCAAAGGCCACAACCGCACCGCCATGGGACAACAGCATATCCGCAAATGGGGCTTCAATCGCCCAGTCTTTGCCCGGATCGACCACCAACCGATAGCCGACGAAGACAACGCCCGCGAGCATGTAGAGGCTCATCAGCGGCAGGTTGAATTTCCGATCCAACCAAGCCGCCGCCACAATCGTCAGGGCGATGGCGGTGGTCAGGGCGCTGGAGCTGAACATAATGATCATCGCAAAGGCGATACAGGCCAAGGCGGACAGGATGGCAAAGGACATGCGTTCGCGGTGCTCCGGGCCGTCAGCGTGGGCAAACCGTTCCGCCATGCCGACCATGACCGCGCCAATGATCATCGCATGTAGCGCCCAGGCATAGGTGCCCAGACTGTCGGCGGGGTGCCAAAACACCTCCATTGCGATGGCCAAAGCGGGGGCCAAGGTGGCAGCCCCCAAGGCGACAAACATTTGCGCCGGACCGTTTTGCAGTGATCGCCACGCGCCAGCGATCGACAGCAAAAGCCCGATGGCCACGATGATACTGGCCATGAGGGACATTTGCGGCTCCTGAAAGTCAGAGCCTAGGTCTTGCGACATCTGCCACAGCGGCGCGCCCGAGGCGACAATCGCAATCAGAGCCACTGCGGGCAGAACGGCCAAGTCCACAAGTGCGGATGCTTTGCGGGCCCAAATCAGGACCGCAAGCGTGAGCAGAGACAGCATGGCGACAGCCGTCCAAAACAGGTCGGTATGGGTGGTTTCAAGTGCGGTAAATACAATGAGGCCGCTTGATGTGAGGACTGCGCCGCCTGCAAGGCGTACAGGAAATTCGGGCCAGGCGATGTCGGTTTCTCTGGAGAACACGGTCAGGCTAAGCAGGGTTCCGGCATGATCTGGCATCCATTTGCGCACTGGAATGGCAATCGCGATCATCGCCAAGGCCGCGCAGTACATCGTGAAATAGAGTGGCACCGGCCAACCGGCTGAAAGCATCAGCATCGTGCCCGCGCCAAACCCCGCAACCAAGGAGATGACCGACACCCACGCCCAGCGGCGCAGGGTGTCAATCGCCAGCCCAACGGTTGAAATGATGAAGAAATACAACAACAAGAAGGATGGGGTGTCAGAGGCCCCACCGATGATAAAGGGCGCAATCATCGCCCCAATCACGCCGACAGCGGCCAAAAACGGGCCGTAAAACCACCCCAAAATCAGCGCCAAAGCCCCAACGACCGCCATGCCAATCAGCGCCACTTCTGGACTGATGAAATCGTACAACAGGCGGGCGGCCAGCACGGAGGCAAAGAGGGTGACAATCCCCGCGCCCGAGAAGGTCGATGGCAAATAGGCGGTGCTGCTGCTTTCATCGTCGCCATGACGCCTGCGAATATATTCTCCGGCCGCGACCAAGGCTCCCCCGAACACAAAGGCGGCGGTGATCCGCACGGAGGCAGGCAAAAGGCCCTGTTCCACACTGTAGATCACAAGGAAAATACCAGCCAACGCCAAGGAGACCGCGGAGGCCACATAGAACCAGTTTTTCGTGACCCATGTGACCAAAGCCTGCAGGTTTTCCGCATTAAAGACGACGGCTTGCGAGGGGGCTTCGGCGGCCGGTTGAACCGGAGCTTCGGCTGAGGCAACCATGTCGCGCGCGTGTATGTCGAGTGTGGCCGTGTCTGTTTGTGGCTCGACTGGGTTTTTAGGACCCGGCGGTACGTTTGAGGCCGTGGGCGCAAGATCATGGGGCGCAGATGTGGCTTGGACCAAAGCGGTGCCCTCGCCGTTGCGCAGGTGCGCTTCAAGAGCTGTGAGGCGCTTTTTCACATTGGCGTTAGAGATCAAAAGATAAATAACGGCGATTGGCGTTGCGGCAACCAAAACAGCAAGAATAACAAGTAAAGCTTCCAAAGACCCATTCCACATATGAAAAACATCATAGTGTTTGAGCAGAGCTTTTTATGAAAGTCTAGACCTGAGGCGGGTCAGGCTGACGAGGTGGGCTTTGTCCTGCGTCGTGATATTTTGGGCCTGGCCCCTATTTATCGGGTGGTTGATATTAAGTTTTGACTTGGGAGGGATGGTGGCGGTGCAGGGACTCGAACCCCGGACACGCGGATTATGATTCCGCTGCTCTAACCAACTGAGCTACACCGCCGAAGTGCCGCGTAGTTAGTCGGTCGGGCGCAGGGGGTCAAGAGGGAAATTGCGCCGGATCCCGAACAAATTGTGCATTCCAATCCCGATCTGATTCTCGGGATACGTGACGGTCTGTTGCGCTGTCGGCTTGTTGCCTGGGAGATGATCCAATAGGTTCGGTCAAAGGACGATAATCAGGGCGGGATTTCGACGGATGGGCGCGGCACAGTGGGAGTTTTGGATTGATCGCGGCGGCACGTTTACCGATGTCGTCGGGCGCGCACCGGATGGGACATTGCACACCCATAAACTGCTGTCCAACAACCCCGAACGTTATGTCGATGCGGCGGAACAGGGCATTCGCGATCTGCTTGGCCTGAGCTTTGATGACACGATTCCCCAAGGCTGCATTCGCGCCGTTAAAATGGGCACAACGGTTGCCACCAACGCGCTTTTGGAGCGCAAAGGCGAGCGGGTTTTACTCCTTATGACGGAAGGTTTCCGCGACCTTCTGCGGATCGGCTATCAAACTCGCCCCGATCTGTTTGCCCTTCATATCAAACGGCCTGATCTTTTGTACGAACAGGTGGCCGAGGTTCCTGAGCGGTTGGATGCCGGGGGTGACGTGGTCACCCCGCTGGACGAAGAGGCCGCCCGCGCCGCGCTTCAAGCGGGCTATGACGCGGGTTTGCGCGCGGTCGCGGTTGCCTTTCTCCACGCGTATCTGACCCCCGATCACGAGGCCCGTGTGGCTGACATCGCCCGCACCATTGGCTACACGCAAATCTCCACCTCTCACGAGGTCTCCCGCCTCGCCAAACTGGTCTCGCGTGGGGACACCACTGTGGTTGACGCCTATCTCTCACCCATTCTGCGCCGCTATGTCGATCAGGTCGCATCGGCGCTTTCTCTGGGCCACGCCTGTGAACGGTTGTTGTTCATGCAATCGAATGGCGGTCTCACGGATGCCGCCCTGTTTCAAGGCCGCGATGCCATCCTCTCCGGCCCGGCGGGGGGGATTGTCGGCATGGTGCGCACGGGTGAGGCGGCGGGGTTTGATCGTCTCATCGGCTTTGACATGGGCGGCACTTCCACCGATGTGTCCCATTACGCGGGGCTCTATGAGCGCTCCTTTGAGACCGAAGTCGCAGGTGTTCGAATGCGCGCACCGATGATGGACATTCACACGGTCGCGGCGGGCGGTGGGTCGATTTGCACCTTTCGTGATGGTCGGTTTCAGGTCGGACCAGAGTCTGCCGGGGCCGATCCCGGTCCCGCCTCTTACCGTCGCGGCGGGCCGATCACGGTCACCGATTGTAACGTCTTTTTGGGTAAACTGTCGCGGGATCATTTCCCGCATGTCTTTGGCCCGGATGGTAATCAGCCGCTTGATCTGGCGGCGACCCAGCGCGGCTTTGCGGCGCTGACCCAAGAGATCAACGCCGCCACCGGCCAATCGCTGAACCCTGAACAGGTCGCCGAAGGCTTCCTTAAAATCGCGGTCGATAATATGGCCAATGCGATCAAGAAAATTTCGGTCGAGCGGGGTCATGATCTTAGCGATTATACCTTGCAATGTTTCGGCGGCGCAGGCGGGCAACACGCCTGTCTCGTGGCCGATGCTTTGGGCATGACGCGGGTGTTGATCCATCCGTTTGCAGGTGTGCTTTCGGCCTATGGCATGGGCTTGGCCGACATTCGCGCCCTGCGGGAGGCACAGGCGGATTGTCCGCTCTCGGAGCTTGCCCCGGCTGAGGCCATAGTCGCTCGGTTGCAGGCCGAGGCAGAGGCCGAAGTCGCCGCCCAAGGCCTGTCAAACATCCGAACCCTCATCCGCGCCCACCTGCGCTATACAGGTTCACATCAAACCCTTGATGTGCCTTTTGGCACCGCTTCAGATATGTCACAAGCTTTTGAAAAGGCGCACAAAGCCCGCTTTGGATTTGCGCCTCCGGGCCGTGATCTCATCCTTGATATGATCGCTGTTGAAGCCATCGGTGACACCGGCGAAGCGCCCTCGGCACTGCCGATGCCGACTGGTGAGGTCAGAGCCAAAGCACATGTCACGGTCCGTGCCGAAGGTTGGGGCGAGGTGCCGCTGTATGACCGTCAAACGCTGGCCCAAGACAGCGTTGTCGTTGGTCCAGCTATCGTTTCTGAACCAACCGGAACCAATCTCGTCGAGCCCGGTTGGTCGGTGCGTTTGGATCGGCTCGGCAACCTCATTTTGACCCGCGACACTGCCGCCGCACGCGTGGCCGCTGTGGGCACAGACGCAGATCCGATCCTGCTCGAAGTCATGTCGAATTTGTTCATGTCCGTGGCGGATCAAATGGGCGCGACCTTGGCCAACACCGCATGGTCGGTGAACATCAAAGAGCGCTTCGATTTCTCTTGTGCCATCTTTGACGCGCAGGGCCATTTGGTCGCCAACGCGCCGCATGTTCCGGTGCATTTGGGGTCGATGTCCGACAGCATCCAAACCGTCATGCGGCTCAATCCAGACGTAGCGGAGGGCGACGCTTTCGTGCTTAACTCTCCCTATCGTGGCGGTACGCATTTGCCCGACATCACTGTGGTTACGCCGGTGTTTTTGGACGGAAAACCCGCGTTTTGGCTCGGTTCGCGCGGGCATCATGCCGATGTCGGTGGCCGTACCCCCGGCTCGATGCCGCCAGACAGTCACAGCCTCGAAGATGAAGGCGTCGTGATTGAGAACACACGTCTGCTCAAGGGCGGCGTGTTCCAAGAGGCGCATCTGCGCCGCATCTTGGCCTCTGGTCGCTACCCGGCTCGCAACATGGATCAAAACATCGCCGATCTTCAGGCGCAAGTGGCCGCCAATGAGACCGGGAAACGTGCCTTGATGGGGGTGATCTCGCGCTATGGCGCGGCCACTGTCACCGCCTATATGCAGCACGTCCAAGACAATGCGGAGGCCTCCGTGCGCGCCGTGATTGATCGCCTTTCGGATAGCACATTCACCTATCCGATGGACAGTGGGGCACAGATCCAGGTGGCCATCACGGTGGATCGTGACACCCGCTCCGCCACCGTCGATTTTACCGGAACCTCGCCGCAACAAGAGGGTAATTTCAACGCGCCCTTGTCGATTTCGCGCGCCGTTGTGCTCTATGTGTTTCGCACGTTGGTGGGCAAAAATATCCCGCTGAATGAGGGTTGCCTTACGCCACTGACAATCCATGTGCCCGCGGGGTCCATGCTCAACCCGCGCAGTCCCGCTGCCGTGATCGCGGGCAACACCGAAGTGTCGCAAGCCGCCTGTAACGCGCTGTTTGGGGCGCTTGGCGTGATTGCCGGATCACAAGGCACGATGAACAATTTTGTCTGGGGCAATGACCGGTTTCAGAACTATGAAACCATCGCGGGCGGCACCGGCGCTGGCCTGGATTTTGATGGGTGCGACGCGGTGCAAAGCCATATGACCAACACGCGGATGACCGATCCCGAAGTGTTGGAATCGCGCTTTCCCGTCCGACTGTTGGAGTTTTCCATCCGCGCGGGATCGGGGGGTGCGGGCGCGCATCATGGCGGCAATGGTGCGGTGCGGCGGATGCAATTTCTGGAGCCGGTGACGGTCACAACGCTGTCCTCACATCGGGTTATTCCGCCTTTTGGTGTGGCGGGAGGCGCGCCGGGGCAGGTGGGCCGCAACTGGGCCGAATTGCCCGATGGCACCCGCGTCGATTTGCAAGGCAACAATGAAATTGATCTGCCTGAGGGCGGAATCTTTGTCATGGAAACGCCGGGGGGCGGGGGCTTTGGTGCCTAGCCGCCCCCTGTTTTCATTGCAGAAAAATACTCCCGGCCAGGGCATCCTAAGGGGCACGACCCTCAGTCGCGCGTCACCACCCAAGGTGTCTCAAAGGAATGTTCTTCCAAATTCGGCGTCTCGCCAATGCGATCAACGACCGCGAACAACCCATTGCCGGACAGCGGCGTCAAAACCCCGTGCCATGTGCCCCGGTGAAAATTGATCGCCTGATTGCCATCCGTCAGAAACGCTTTGGGCGTGGCTTCCGGCCCGTCAGAGACGATCACCAAAAACGGATCATCCGACATCGGGATGAACGCTTGTGATCCCTCGGGATGTCTTTCAATCAAATCAAATGTATAGGGCAGAGCGCGCAGATCGGCTTTGAAGATCGAGATGCCAACGCGTGCCTCCAAAACGTCCACCTTCGCGCGATCATGGAACCGCCCGCATTTACCCGCGTTGATCAGTTTGTCGGGCGCGCCACGGGCCTCCAAGACATCGCCGTAGGGCGCGAAAGCCACGGTTGTCAAAGGTGCGATTGTGATCTCGCCGCTCATCTACGGTGGCCCGCAAGTTCAAGCGAGACATGGCGGTTCACGTCTTTGTACAAAAGATAGCGAAACGGCGCGTCGCCTGTGGCAACACAGGCCTGCGGGCAAAAGGCGCGCAACCACATGAAATCACCGGGTCCGACCTCGACCCAATCTTTGTTTAGCAAATATTTCGCCGTGCCCGAGAGCACATAAAGCCCGTGTTCCATCACATGAGTTTCGGCAAAAGGAATGCGGCCACCGGGCAGGATATTGACGATATTGACGTGGAAGTCATAGCGCAGATCGAAAGGGTCAAAAAAACGCTGTGTCGCCCAAACGCCATCGCAATCGGGCATCTCGCTTTTGGGGACGTCGGTTTCGTGCACGGTGAAGGCTTCGAGCGGGTTGAGGCTTGCGATATGTTCAAAGCGTTTGCGGATCCAGTGAAAGCCGCAGGGTGTTTCGGAGGTGTTCCAAATCTCCCAGACCGCGCCTGCGGGGATATAGGCGAAATGTCCCGCCGTGAGGGTCGAGCGCGCGCCGCCGATCGAGAGGCGCAGCTCGCCAAAGGCTACAAAGATCACCGCCTGAGCTGAGCGATCCGGCTCAGGTTCCGAGGTGCCGCCGCCGGGGGCCAATTCGACCGCATATTGGGCAAAGGTTTCGGCAAAGCCCGTCATCGGGCGCGCCAAAATCCACATGCGCATACCATTCCATCCCGGCAGAAAGCTGGTGACAATATCGCGTTGTACTGAGGCGGGGATGACCGCGTAAGCCGTTGTAAAGATGGCCGTACTTTCGGGGTTTTCACGTTGAGAGGGCAAGCCGCCGGGGGGGAAGGCGTAGGTCATTCAGGGTGTTCCATGGTGTTAAACAGGTCGACCAGACGGTGCCAAGCGATGCGTTCGACTTGGGCGCAGGCCGTAGAGAATTCGGTGTCACGTGCGTGGTTCAACCGGGTTTTGAACGCCGCAAGGATGCTGTCTTTGGTATTGTCTTTCACGGCGATGATAAAGGGGAAGCCGAATTTTTCGGTGTAATCCGAATTGAGGCGTTCGAAGGTGGCGCGTTCATCGTCGGTCAAGGCATCCAATCCGGCGGAGGCTTGCTCTGCCGTGCTTTCCGCCGTGAGACGTTTGGCGGCGGCGAGTTTTCCGGCGAGGTCAGGATGTGCCGTCAAAACGCCGAGTTTCTCCGCCTCAGAGGCCGAGCGGAACATGCGAAACAGTGCGGAATGGATCCCAATGGCACTGTCATGAGCAGGCCCGAGTTCCAGATCAAAAGCGCGTTCGGCGATCCATGGGGAATGCTCATAGATGCTGCCAAATGTGCCAACGAACTCTTCGCGCGTCATCTGACTTGGACGGGGTGTGCGGGCATGTGGATGGGTCTTGGCCCAATGCCGCGCAATGTCGATGCGCTTTGGCGTCCAAACGCCATCAAACCCTTGGATATAGTCAATGAACTTCTTAAGGCCCGCGAGTTTGCCGGGGCGCCCGATCAGGCGGCAATGCAACCCGATGTTCATCATTTTCGGCGTCGCCTCAGATCCTTCGACATAGAGCACATCAAAGGCGTCTTTCAGGTAGGTGAAAAACTGTTCGCCGGTGATATATCCGGGGGCGGTGGCAAAGCGCATGTCATTGGCCTCGAGCGTATAGGGGATGATCAACTGATCACGTGCGCCGACCTCGATCCAATAGGGCAGGTCGTCATCATAAGTGTCAGAGATATAGTCGAACCCACCTTCTTCGGCGACCAAACGCACGGTGTTTTCCGAACAGCGCCCAGTGTACCAACCATAGGGGCGTTCTCCGGTGACCTCTGTGTGCAGGCGGATCGCTTCGGCAATGGCGGCGCGCTCGTCGGCTTCGGGCATGTCCTTGTGTTCGACCCACTTGAGGCCATGCGAGGCAATTTCCCAACCGGCGTCCTGCATCGCTGCGACCTGTTCCGGGCTGCGCGCCAAGGCGGTGGCGACGCCGTAAATCGTCACCGGGATGTTGGCCCCGGTGAACAGGCGATGCAGCCGCCAAAACCCGGCCCGCGCCCCGTATTCATAGATGCTTTCCATGTTCCAATGGCGCTGACCGGGCCACATGGCGGCTCCAGCAATATCAGACAGAAACGCCTCAGAGGCCGCATCGCCATGCAACACGCAATTCTCCCCGCCCTCTTCATAGTTCAGTACAAATTGTACGGCGACTTTCGCGCCGCCGGGCCACTGCGGATCAGGCGCGTTGGCCCCATAGCCCTGCATATTTCGGACATAACGCGGCGGATTTTTTTGCATTTTGAGAGGCCTTCGTGAATTTTGACTAATTGGTAGGCTTTCGCTCGTTTTTTCTACGTTTGCCGTCGGGGAAGCGCAAAAGATTGATTGCCCTTTCCTCCATCATAGGCCAGCCTTTTTGAGAAACGCATTGAAAATGAGCAAAAAACACATGACTTCCGGGTTTTTGACCACCCATGTTTTGGACACTGCACGCGGTGTTCCGGCCGCGGGCTTGACGATCAGATTGTATGACTTGGGTGGTGGTGACCGCAAGCTTCTGGCGGAAATGATCACCAACGCAGATGGCCGAACAGACAGTCCCATCCTGCCCAAAGAGTCGTTTTCAACCGGAACCTATGAGCTGATCTTTTTGGCGGGCGATTATTTGCGCGCCTCAGGGCAGGGCGGGGAAGAGCCGTTGTTTTTGGACATTATTCCGATCTTTTTCGGCATCAGTGACCCCACATCGCATTACCACGTGCCGTTGTTGTTATCACCTTTTGGCTATTCGACCTATCGGGGGAGCTGAGCACATGTTCATGGCGATTTTTTGGGAATGGGCCGAGTTCGCCCTGCGTTGGGTTCATGTGATCACGGCGATCTCGTGGATCGGTTCGTCGTTTTATTTCATCGCACTGGATTTGGGGCTGCGCCCCTCCACGGATCGCCGTCAGGGCGTGTCTGGCGAAGAATGGCAGGTCCATGGCGGCGGCTTTTATTTCATTCAAAAATACATGGTTGCGCCGGCGCGCATGCCCGCCGATCTGATCTGGTTCAAATGGGAAAGCTATGCGACATGGCTGTCGGGCGTCGCCTTGATGTTCGTGGTCTATTATCTCGGCGCGGAACTGTATCTGGTTGATCCCAATGTGCTCGACATGTCGCTTTGGGCCGGGATCGGGCTGTCTCTGGCGTCGCTGACGATTGGCTGGATCGCCTATGATTTTGTCTGCAAAAGCAAATTTGGCGATGACAACACCCGTTTGATGCTGTTTCTCTATGTCGTGCTTGTGATCATGGCGTGGGGTTACACCCAAGTGTTCTCGGGGCGCGCCGCCTTCCTGCATCTTGGCGCCTTCACGGCCACGGTGATGACCGCCAATGTGTTTTTTATCATCATCCCGAACCAGAAAATCGTGGTCAAAGATTTGGTCGAAGGCCGCACGCCGGACCCGAAATACGGTAAAATCGCCAAGCAACGCTCGACCCATAACAATTACCTCACGCTGCCGGTGTTGTTCATGATGTTGTCCAACCACTACCCGCTGGCCTTCGCGTCCAAATACAATTGGATCATCGCGGCGCTGGTGTTTTTGATGGGGGTCACGATCCGCCATTTCTTCAACACGATGCACAAACGCGGTGGCATGTTGTGGTGGACATGGGGGCTGACGGCGGCTTTGTTCGTGGCGATCATGTGGTTGTCGACGGCGGGGATTTTCCTTCAGGACAAAGAGGATGGCGACGAGGCCGCCGTGTTTGGCCCGGCGGCACAGCGGTTCGCGGGCGCAGAGGGGTTCGAGGAGGTGCATGACATCGTATTGGGCAACTGCTCCATGTGCCATGCGCGCGAACCCGTGTGGCAGGGCATGGCTTCTCCGCCCAAAGGGGTACGTTTGGAAACCTCGCAAGAGATCGCGACGATGGCGAAAGAGATTTGGCTTCAGGCCGGGGTCACTCACGCCATGCCGCCGAACAATCTGACCTATATGGATGACGAGAGCCGCGAGATGATCCGCAAATGGTATGAGGCGGGGCTTGAGGGCTAATCCCGCCTCACTCTTTCGAAAACCGCCATAGGGTCTTTTGGGTATAGGTCTCACCGGGGCGCAAAATCACCGAAGGAAACGCCGGTTGGTTCGGCGCATCGGGCCAGCGTTGTGCTTCCAAAGCTACGCCACAAAACCCCACCTCGGGCACGCCGCGATGACCGGGGAAATCGCCGCTGCCAATCGGCGCTGCGTCAAACACCTGTAGCCCCGGCTCCGTCGTCTCCATCACCAGGGTCACCCCGGTTTCGCCTTTGAGAACAGCGGCTTGTTTCATCTTGCTCGGCTGATCCGAGAGGCAAAAATTGTGATCATAACGCTGGGTGTCTGAGGGCCGCAAAACCCGGCCCTCGCGCAGGTCAAACCCGGTGCCCGCCACATCACACACCCCGGTCGGGATCAGCCGCGCATCGACCGGCGTATAGCGATCCGCATTGAGTTTCAGCCAATGCCCCTCGGTGGTGGCGCGGCCATCCAGCGACCAATAGGAATGGTTGGCGATGTTCATAAAGGTCGGCGCATTTGTTGTGGCCGAAAGGCGCAGGCGCAGGGTCGCGGGGGCGTCGATCTCAAACTGTGCGGTGATCTGACGCGTGCCGGGAAAGCCGCCTTTGCCATCGGGAAGGGTGAGTGTCAGCGTGACCGAACGGTCGGTGTGATCGGCAATCTGCCAAATCTCGGTATGCATCCCATCTGTACCACCATGCAGCGTGGTCCCGCCTTCATTGGCGTCAAAGGTCAACACCTGCCCGTCCAGAGTGGCAGAGGCCCCCGAAATCCGATTGGCCACGGGCCCGACCAAAGCGCCAAAATAGCCCATCGGTCCGCCGTCATAAGCGGCCAGATCAGGCGATCCGAGCGTCAGCCCATAAGGCACATCCTTGAGGCGGAGATCATTCAGGATCGCACCAAAGGTGAGGATTTTGGCGGTCAAATCCCCGGCGCTGAGGGTGATGAGGTCGACCGGACGCCCTGCTTTTGTGGTGCCAAAGGGTGCAATCATCCGAATGCCTTCCTAAAAGCCGCGTAAAGCCCGGCGTGTACCATGGCCGCGCGGTCATAGGCATTGACCATGGCATATTGCGCGTCCAAGGCCAGCCCATAAGGTGCGCGCAGATCGGCATCGCCAATCAGTGCAATCGGTTGGCCCAACCAATAGGGTCGCGTCGCCGCCAATTCTGCCCCGATCAAAAGCCCAAGCGTGATGGAACGGGCGCGGGCGGGGGGGAGATCGCCCAAATAGGTTTCGGCCTCAAGCGAGGCGATGCGGTAGCTGACCTGTTCAGGTCGCGACATTGCATCCGAAACGGCATCCGTAAAGATCGCTTCGTCCAAGGTATCGCCGGACAGGAGCGTGTCAAATCCCGATTGCTGCGCCAGCCCGGTCATGATCAGCCCGGTTGCGACCGAGCGAAACGACACGACCTCTTCGGCCGAGATATGCGCCCAAACCGTCATGCGCGCACCGGGCAGGCATAAAACGCCATCGAATTTGGGGTTTTGGGTCACAAACCCGGCAATCGCCGCTTCCATGCCAAGGGTCACATGGCGCGGCTCTTGTTGGGACAGGGCCGGGAAATACAGCGGCGAGGTGGTGGAAAAATGCTCCGGCATCGCCAAATTGGGCACTGCGCGGGGAGCGTGGGCGAAGCGGCCAGCGGCCACAATCGGCGTGTCGGGGGATATGTCCCACCCGCGCAAAATGGTCGCGAGGGCGGCGTCAAACCCGGCGGTGTCGATCGGGGCCTCTGCCTTGGCCTCGGTCAAAACCGATCCCTCTGCATCCATGCTCCAAACGGTCAAACCGAGCGCGGTCCAATCGACTGCAATCCAGTCTGGCGTTGTCATTGTCATCCCCATGCTTTTGCCCTTCGCCTCAGCGTTAGCGCGCAGAGCGATAGGGTGCAATGGCGGTGGATTAGCTTTTCAACATGGCCGGATACCCAGCCGCGTTCAGCGCGCTCAGTATGGCCTCATCACCCGCATCAGAAAACACGTCAATCTGGCGCGCGTCCATATCGACAGAGATTTCAACCGTGTCGTCCACGGCCTCAAGCGCTTCGGTGATCGCGGCTTTGCAATGGCCGCAGCTCATATCAGGGACGGAAAAGACAGACATTCATTTGACCTCGTGCAGACAGTAAAGAGGGATAGGGCGCTATGTCACGGCGTGGTGCCTTGCCCTCATGGTATCAGACTCTTACTTAACCTCTATAAACCAAAAAGCCAGAGCGACAAAAATGCACAGCACCCGTTTATCCGTCGAAGGCATGACCTGCGCCTCTTGTGTGGGCCGTGTTGAGCGCGCCTTAAACGGCACGGCGGGTGTTTCAAACGCCAATGTGAACCTTGCCACAGAGACGGCGGAGGTGGCATTTGATGCCCCGGCGGATGTTGCGGGGTTGGTCGCGGCCTTGGAGAAGGCGGGTTATCCGGCGCGGACCGAAGAGGTGATCTTTGACGTTCAGGGCATGACCTGTGCGTCCTGTGTGGGCCGGGTCGAACGGGCGCTTGCTGCGCTTGAGGGTGTGCGTGAGGCTTCTGTGAATCTGGCCGCCGAGACCGCGCAGGTGCGCTATCTGGCGGGCGTTCAGGATGTCGAAAGCCTGACCACAGCCATCGCCAAATCCGGTTATGAGGCGCGTGCGCGGATAGATCGCGCGGCCGCGCCGGAAAACCGCAAAGCCGATGAGGCACGTTTGTTGCGCAAGCGGTTGATCTGGGCCGCCGCGCTCACCTTGCCGATTTTCATCATCGAGATGGGCGGGCATTTGATCCCGGCTCTGCATCATTGGTGGATGATGACAGTGCCGGAATGGCTTTGGCGGATGGTGCAATTCGCTCTTACTTTCGTGGTGCTGGCGGGACCGGGCCGGGTGTTTTTCAGCAAAGGCATCCCGTCGCTGCTGCGCGGTGGACCGGATATGAACGCGCTTGTGGCGTTGGGGTCGGGTGCCGCTTTTGTCTATTCCACCGTCGTGACCTTTTGGCCACAAGCCGTGCCGATGGGCGCGCAGAATGTGTATTTCGAAGCCGCCGCCGTCATTGTCACGCTGATCCTGTTGGGGCGTTGGTTGGAGGCGGGGGCCAAGGGCCGCACGGGCGAAGCGATCCGCAAACTTGCCGGGATGCGCGCCAAAGTGGCGCGGGTCGAACGCGGCGGTGCGGTTGTGGAACTGCCGATTGAAGAGATCAAGGTCGGTGATGTCCTGCACCTGCGTCCGGGTGAAAAAATCGCTGTGGATGGTCGGGTGATCTCGGGTGAAAGCCATGTCGATGAGGCGATGATTTCTGGCGAACCGATCCCCGTGGCCAAGGCTGAGGGCGCGGCTGTCATTGCGGGCACGGTCAATGGCGAAGGCAGCATGACCTATGTCGCTGAAAAAGTCGGTGCCGATACGATGTTGGCCCAGATCATCCGCATGGTCGAAGAGGCGCAGGGGGCGAAACTGCCGATCCAGTCGCTGGTCGATAAGGTGACAATGTATTTCGTGCCTGCGGTGATGGCGCTGGCTTTGTTGACGGTGTTGATTTGGGTGGTCTTTGGGCCGGAGCCGGCTTTGGCCCATGCTCTTGTCGCGGGGGTTGCGGTGCTGATCATTGCCTGCCCCTGTGCCATGGGTCTGGCCACGCCAACCTCGATTATGGTGGGCACCGGACGCGCCGCCGAACTGGGCGTTTTGTTCCGTAAAGGCGATGCGTTACAGGCGCTACAGGGCGTCAAAGTGATCGCTTTTGACAAAACCGGCACGCTGACACAGGGCCGCCCGGATGTGACCGATGTGGTGGTTTTAGAGGGGGACGAAGACACGCTCCTCGCCATGGTTGCCGCCGCCGAGGCGCAGTCCGAACACCCGATTGCCCGCGCGATTGAACGCGCCGCCGAGGCGCGTGGGTTGCGCTTGCCGGAGGTCACCAAAGCGCGCGCTGTCGCTGGCCATGGGATGAAGGCTGAGGTGGAGGGCAAAGACGTCCTGATCGGCAATATGCGCCTGATGAGCCGGGAAAAGATTGCCACCGAAGCGTTCGAAACGCCGCTGTCTGATCTGGCCGAGCAGGGCCGCACCCCGGTTTTGGTGGCGGTGGATGGCGTGCCTGCTTTGGTGCTGGGGATTTCCGATCCGGTCCGCCCAACCTCGCGCCGGACCATCGAGGCGCTGCATGCGCGCGGGATCAAGGTTGCGATGGTGTCCGGCGACACGCGCAAAGCGGCCGAAGCCATCGCGCGTGACCTTGGTATTGATCATGTCGAGGCCGAGGTCTTGCCCAAAGGCAAAGCCAAAATCGTTACCGCGCTGAAAGAGAGCTTTGGCTCCGTCGGCTTTGTCGGTGATGGGATCAATGATGCCCCCGCCCTGGCCTCTGCCGATGTGGGCGTGGCGATCGGAACCGGGACCGATGTGGCGATTGAGGCGGCGGATGTGGTGCTGATGGGGGGCGATCCGGGGGCTGTGGTCACCGCCATTGATGTCAGTCGCAAAACCATGGCCAATATCCGGCAAAACCTGTTTTGGGCGTTTGCCTATAATGCCGCGCTCATTCCGGTCGCGGCAGGCGCGCTTTACCCTGCCTTTGGGATTCAATTGTCGCCGATGTTGGGCGCGGGCGCGATGGCGATGTCTTCGGTTTTTGTGCTGTCAAACGCATTGCGGCTGCGCGGACTGCGGGCGGCATTTTAAGCTCAGCGGCGTCTTTACCTGTATTCTAGATATAGCATAAGGCGCTACATTTACACGTATAGGGTGAGTTTGAGCGCTTATCTGGTGGAAAAATGGGGCAAATTTGCGGCGGTGTGACATTTATCCTCTAGCGGGAGAATCCTCGATCCTATAGTTTGCAGGGAGAACTAGTAACAAGTTGCGACCATTTTTGGGGTACGCAACGGTACATCGAGCAGAAGTGAATTGGTAAAATGTTGGGCATTCAGTATTCAATCCGCGATCTCGCGGGCAATGTAGACACGGGCACTCTCTCCCTCTCCGAAAATGTTGAATCTATTTCGGTTCAGGGCGTCGAAGATATCTCTTTGAACATGTCGGCTGCCGCAGTTTCGGGGTATTCTCGTGAAGGCGGAAACCTTGTTGTCGAGTTGATCGGGGGCAAGTCTATTGTTCTTGAGGGCTTCTTTGAGGGGGGCGATCACGATCTCTTTCTCTCTGAACGCGGCTTGATGACCAAAGTCGATTTCGTGGATGAAAGTCAGGGCGCTCTCGTCGCCTCCTATCAGGACATCGACTTGACGGGGAAATGGAGCGAATACGATCAGCTTGCTTTTCTCGATCTGGAGCGTATCGAGCCGGTTGTGGCGCCTCTGGCGTTTGCAGGGCTTGGTCTTGGCGGCGCAGGAGCCGCAGCAGCGGCGGCGGCTGGCGTCATTTTGATAGATGGCGGCAATGGTGGCGGCACTGGTAATGGTGGTGGCGAAGGCGACACGACCGCCCCCGATGTTTCTATCGTGACCGGCGTTGAAAGCGTTGGCGACTATGTGAACGGTGAGATTTACGACAGTGGCAGCTTTGAGATCACGGGTGGCGGTGAGCCGGGGACCGTTGTGGAAGTCACGATCAATGACACCACGGAAACCGTCACGGTCGGTGAAGACGGCACTTGGACGGCGGTCTTTGACAGCGAGGCGATTGAGACCGGCGAATATACCACTGACGTGACTGTCGTGGCCACCGATGAGGCGGGCAATTCGACTACGGTCACCGACACGCTTTTGGTCGACACAGCCCCCGAAGATCTCAGCTTTGACACCGTCGAAGGCGACGATATCGTCAATATTTCTGAGGCAAGCGACGGTATTCCTGTCTCTGGTCAATCCGAGGCGGGGGCGACCGTTGTGGTCGAGCTTGAAGGTCAGTCCATCGAGACCGTGGTGGGTGCAGATGGCACATGGTCCGTCACCTTTGATGGCACTCAACTGCCTGCTGGCACCTATGACAGCACCGTCACAGCAACCGTGACGGATATTTATGGCAATGCTGCGACTTACACCCATGAGATCGCAATTGATCTTGAGGCGTCGTTGTCGGTGAATGCCGGAGCCGCGGGCGGGGATGGCATGGTCAACCTGTCCGAAATGAACGGTGGTGTCGTCTTGACAGGTCTGGGTGAAGCGGGGGCATCGGTCACTGTCACCGTGGCGGGCGTCTCGCGCAGCGCGACCGTTGGCGAAGATGGCACATGGTCCGTGACTTATGAAAGCGGCTCCTTGCCGCAGGGCACCTATAGCGCCGAAGTCACCGCCGTTTCCACCGATGCGGCGGGCAATACCGCCTCTGCGACGGGCACCTTCTCGATCGACACCGAAACCGGTGTGGCGATCAACGCGGGACATTCGGGCGGCGACGAAACCATCAACCTTTCTGAAAGCCAGCAGGCCATGAGCTTTGCCGGCACAGCCGAGCCGGGCGCGACCGTTGTTGTCACGCTTTCGGGTGTCTCCGTGACCACCGTGGCCGATGGGGCGGGGAATTGGACCGCGACCTATGCAGCGGGCAGTTTGGCGGGCGGTGAATATGACACCACGCTGACTGCCGTTGCCACCGATGCCGCGGGCAACACCGCGACCACCACAAGCACGGTTCATGTCGATACGGTTGCGGGCGACATCGCGCTGTCCACCAACCCGATTGAGGGCGACAATGTGATCAACGCGGTCGAGGCCTCCGATGGGGTCTGGGTCAGCGGCACGGCCACTCCGAACCACACGATCACCGTCACTTTGGGCGGCGTGACCCACACGGTCACATCGACCAATGCCGGGACGTTTGCGGCCTTCTTTGCCGCCTCCGAAGTCACTCCGGGCGAATATGACACCGGTGCGTCGGCGACGATTTCCGATGCGGCAGGCAACACGAAAACTGTGCAAACCGCCGTTGAAGTCGACACGTTTGTCAGCAACTTCGCCGAGACCGCCCAACAAGGCGGGCCAGACGGTGTGGTCAACGGCCTTGAGGCCCAGTCTGGCGTACAACTTGCGGGAACGGTTGAGGTGGGGTCCACTGTTGTGTTGTCCTTCCAGGGCCAAAATTACATGGCCGCCGTCGATGGCGCGGGCAATTGGTCCGCGACCATTCCGGCCTCTGCGCTGCCCTCCGGCGAAGGCTCCGCCAACGTCATCATCAACGCGACAGACCCGGCGGGCAACACCGCGTCGCTGTCGGAAACCATCACCTACGACACGCTGGTCACCTCTTTGGGCCTGAACGGTGATGCCAGCGGCGACATGTTCATTAACCTCGCCGAGGTGCACTCTGGTGCCACTCTGACCGGGTTCGTCGAGCCGGGATCGACCGTCTATGTGACCCTCAATGGCTTGCGCCATCTGGCCTCTGTCGATGCGGCGGGCAATTGGAGCGTGAGCTATGCGCCCGGTGAAATTCCCGAAGGAACCTATGCCGCCAATGTACAGATTGAGGCCACTGATGCCGCTGGCAACACGCGCACCGAGACGGCGCAGGTCACCATCGACACGGTGATTTCGTCGCCCTTCGTCGAAACCGTGACACGCGGGACGGATGGGGTGCATTCGATCTCCGTCAGTGAGATGGGGGAGGATGTGTCGGTCTATTCTCTCGATGAAAGCGGCTCCTCGACCGAGATTTCGCACACCGATTATGACCTTGGGTCGCAGACCTTGCTCAACTTTGGCAGCCATGTGTCGAACGGCGACCAGATTGTCATCGCGTTCGAAGATGTCGCGGGCAACCAGTCCGATACATTGCTCGTGCTCGACACCACAAACGAACGTCCCGATGGGGCCTATTTCGAGGTGGATATCGACAACGCCGGGCTTGATCAATTCGATCTTGGCGCGATTGATCTTCAATTCGTCAATGGCGGCGAAGTCACGCTTTCGACGGCTGATTTGGACCGGATCGTGGGGGAAGATGGCGTTTTGACCATTCATGGTGGCGCAGACGATCGTGTGGTGCTTGAAGGTGGGGCGCTGACGGGGGACACCACAACGATTGATGGCGCGACCTACGACATCTACACGCTTGGCGATGATCAAGTGATGATTGATCACCACATCGAAGTGGTCCTGCCGTAACGGTGAAAACAATTGGGTGCGGGTGCGTTTCTGTGCCCGCACTCGCAAAGAAAGCGCGGAGGCGGGGGAGCGCGACGGGTGTTATGAAGTCTTTGGGTAAATTGAGTGCGCTATTGGGGGCGGCAGTGTTTGTGACTGGCTGCACCACTGGTTCGCCAGGGGTATCAAATCTGTTTGACCTCAAGCCTGTGGCCTTTTTCAAGGGCAATGCAGGCGCGAAAGCCGGAACGGTTGCCGAAGCCAAAGACCGCGGAACCCCAAGCCTCTCTGCCGCCAATTCCGGTGAAGCCTCGCCATTGATTTCTGATCTGATCGCGCGCCGTTCGGTGTTAACGCCCGGCTCCGCCTATGACGAGGTCGCAACCGCTGTGCTTGCCACCTCGTCGGGCGTGGCCGAGGCCGAATTGCGCGTCTCCAAAATGCGCGCGATTGCCCGCTCCACCAATTGGATGCCGACCATCGGCCCGTCGATCACGCTCAATTCTTTGGGCGAAGTGGTCGCGGGCCTGTTGGTGGACGTTACCCTCTATGACAACGGCAAACACAAGGCCGAGCGCGAATTTGCCGCCGCCGATGTCGAAGTTTCCGCTGTGGCACTGTCGCAAGACGTCAATGACCGGCTTTACGAAGGGCTCACGCTTTATATCACCGCCGCCGAAGCCCATGAGAAATCAGGCATGGCCGAGCGTGGCTTGGGCCGGATGCAGGAGTTCAATCGGGTTGTCACCGAGCGGGTCAAAGGCGGCGCGTCGAGCCTGTCGGATCAACGTGTCGTGCGCTCGACCCTCTCTGAGATGCAGCATGAAACCAGTACCCACCGTGAGGCTGAAGCCAGCGCATGGGCGGAGTTGGACACGCTGACGGGCGGGGCCAAGCTCCCGGTTCTTGATCAGGCCATGGGAATTTCCCTGCCGACTGGATCTGTGACGACGCTCGACGTTTTGCGCGCCGAAGCCGAGGCCAAACGCACCATCGCCGAGGCCAAAGCACAACGCGCCGCTATGTTGCCAACGCTGTCCGCTTCGACCCTTTTGGGCCAGAAAAACAGCACAGGGGCTGCCTATGATGGGGCGGGTTTGGGGCTTGGCACGGGGGCGGAAATGGAGGCCAGTCGGGCGCGCGAATTGGCCGCCAGCGCACAGGTCGAAAAGGCGCGCGAAACCTCTGCACGCAAGCGCGCGCGCCTGGATAGCCACCTCTCGGCCCTGCGCCGTCAAGAGCGCGATGCCGCCGATTTGGTCGAACAAACCCGCGCCAATTACCGCATTTTCCAAGATCAATTCGAAGCCGGGCAAAAAAGCGTCATGGACGTGTTGAACGTCTATGAGCAAATGATCCGCGATGAGTTGAAACACATTGATTTAAAATATGAAATTGCCCTGACCGAGCTTGAGATTGCACGTGTGTCAGGGGCTTTGGCCGATGGGGTGAACATATGAGAAAAGCACCAAAGCTTGCTTTTACCGTCACCTCGGCCAAGCCTGAGACCCCGGAGGAGGTCTCCAATCGACCGAAGGCTCCAAAGGCCCCTTTGACCGTTCATCTGGGGTCCCAAGGCCGGGGTGCTCTGAAAACGAAACTGGCACCTGCGGCTCATAAACCTGCGCCAGTTGTTGATCCCTTGGTGGAAAAGAAACGCGCAGCGACCGAGGCCGTGCGGCGCAAGGTGGCCGACACGGCGCGCGAGGCACGGCTGCGCGAAGAGGCGGCGGAAAAGCTGCGCGTTGAGGAACGAGAGGCGCGTGAACAGGCCAAGGCGCTTCGCGTTGAAAAGGCCCGCCAAGCCGCAGAAGCCGCGCGCAAACCCAAACGGGATGCGGCGGAGGTGAAAGCCGAAGCCAAGGCGCGCCAAGCGGCCCGTGATGTGCCGCCTGCACCGCAAATGACGCAGGACGAAACGGTCACACAGCACCAAGAGGCGCAGGTGACCGCCCCTGTTGCACCTGCTGATATTTTTCCGCAGCCTCAGCAACAGGTCGAGATCCCGCAGCCGGAACCGACCCCGCGCCCGGACCAAGCGGTGTTTTCGCGCAAATTCTTGCAACGTGCCGAATTGGTCGCGACCTTTGCCGCGCGTTTTGGTCAACGTGCGATGATCTCTGACCTGATCGAAAGTTTTGCGGATCAAGCTGGCGAAGATGTCGCCCCCGCCGCCATGGCGCGTGCGATTGGCCTGACGGGCCTCTCCGCCGAAGTCACCCACCTGGCCGCGATCACGCCCAAGGCCTGGCCCGCATTGGCCTATATGTCGTCCGGGCATATCGTCCTTGTGTGGTCGCAAAAGGGCGAGGTTTTGACCGTTTTTGATCACACCGGCACCGATCAGGTTGCCGAAGTGCCGCTCTATGAATTTGCACCGTTCTTCACCGGGACCATCGTACGCGCCGGGAAGACTTTGGACACATTGACGGCCACTCATGTGCCACTTTTGTCAAAACAGCATTGGTTTTGGAGCCAATTCGGGGCGTTCAAACGGCAGATTGGCGAGATCGCATTGGGCTCGCTTGTGGCCAATATGCTGGCCGTGGCCGTCGCTCTGTTCTCGCTTCAGGTCTATGACCGGGTGATCCCGCATCAATCCCAAGCCACCCTTTGGGTGCTGGCGTTGGGCGCGGTTTTGGCCATCGCTTTGGAATCGATTTTGAAACTCGCGCGCTCGCGTTTGATGGATGGGGCCGGGCGTCAAATTGAAATGCGGGTTCAGTCGATGTTGATGGAGCGGCTTCTGGGGATGCGGTCTGATGCGCGGCCGACAACACCGACGGGCCTGTTTTCCGCCATGCGTGAATTCGGCTCTGTGCGTGAATTTTTCACCGCGTCGACCATTGGATCGGTCGCTGACATTCCGTTTATCTTTTTGTTCTTTGGTCTCGTGGCCTCGATTGCTGGCCCGATTGTTTGGATTCTGGTCGCGGGCGCGATCATCATGGTGGTGCCCGGCTATCTGTTCCAAAAACGGATGATGCGCCTGGCCCAAGAGACCCAAGGGGCATCGGCCAAATCGACGCGGCTTTTGCATGAGGCGGTGTTTGAACTCGACACGATCAAAACCCAACGCGGCGAAGATCGGGTGCGGCGGATTTGGGATGAGTTGAACCTGTTGTCTGCGGCGAAATCGTCGGAACAGCGCAAACTTTCCGGCATGCTGACCTTTTGGTCCCAAGGCGTGCAGCAATTGACCTATGTTTTGGCCGTGGTCGCCGGAACCTATTTGGTTTTTGCCGGTGAATTTACTGTCGGGACAATCATCGCGACCGGCATCCTGACCTCACGTACGCTCGCGCCTCTGACCCAGCTTTCGACGACGATGGCGCGGTGGACCAATGTCAAAACGGCGCTGGATGGATTGGACGCCATCGCGGTCGCGCCGCAGGACAATGGCGGAGATCGCAATTTTCTCCGTCGTCCACAGATCAACGGCGCATTCATGCTGCGTGAGGCGCAGTTCCGCTATGATACAGAGGGTGCGCCGACGCTTGATCTGCCGGGACTCGACATCAAAGCGGGGCAGAAAGTTGCGGTATTAGGTGCCAATGGATCAGGTAAAAGCACCTTCCTGAAACTTCTCGCCGGACTTTATGCCCCGACGCAAGGGCGCATTTTGTTGGACGGTGCGGAGATGTCGCAAATTGATCCGCGCGACATTCGTCGTTCTGTCGGTTACCTTGGCCAAGACGTGCGGCTGTTTGCCGGAACACTGCGTGACAACCTGAACTTGGGCGGTATGGAGCGTGATGATGATCGCCTGCTTGCCGCCTTGGATTTTGCCGGGCTTGGCGCTTTTGTGCGCGGGCATCACCGCGGGCTGGACCTTGAAATTCGCGATGGTGGTGAAGGCCTTTCGGTGGGACAGCGACAGTCGATTGGCTGGGCACGGATGTGGCTGCAAAACCCGTCTGTCTGTCTGTTGGATGAGCCGACTGCGGCCTTGGATCAGGCGCTTGAAACCGCGCTTGTGGCGCGGCTCACAGACTGGCTTTCGGGCCGCACCGTCGTCGTTGCCACACACCGCTTGCCCATTGTTGCCCTCGCAGATCGGGCGATGGTGTTTAAAGACGGGCGATTGGTGGTCGACGGACCGCGTGCACAGGTCATGGCGCATCTCGAAAAAGCGAGCGTGCGCTGATGGCCACGTTCGACGACATGCTCGACAAGGACATGGATCGTCCGGGTTGGATCATTCGAATTTCGGCCGTTGTGATTGTGATTTTTTTGCTCTGGGCGGCCATCGCGCGGGTCGATGAGATCGTGCGTTCCGATGGTGAAATGATTTCCTCATCGCGCCCGCAGATTGTGCAGAACCTTGAGGGCGGCATCTTGTCCGAGCTCTTGGTGCATGAGGGCCAGGAGGTCGAACAGGGTCAGGTATTGGCCAAATTGCAGGGCACGGAGTTTCGTACCTCCGTCGATGATCTTCAGGAAAAAATCGACGCCTTAGAGGTGCGGCGTTTGCGGCTTGAGGCGGAGCTTGAGGGTGAGGACGCGTTTGTCGTGTCTGACGATCTTGCCGCACGGGCTGCGACGGTTCTGGCCTCGGAAAAGGCACTGTTGAAAGCGCGGGTTGGCGATTATTTGGCCCGCAAAGATGGCGCGATGGCGGTGCTGAAACAGGCGGAGACCGAGCGGTCCTTGATGGAGGATATGCTGACGAAAAACGTGGTGTCGCTGATCGAAGTGACCCGCGCGCGCAAATCGCATTCTGATGCGCAACTCAAATACAATGAGATCGTCACGCAGGCGGAATTGCAGCGTGCCGAAGACTATTCCGACACGCTTAAAGAACTGGCCTCAGTGAAACAGGCGCTGACCTTGGCCAATGATCAACTCGGACGCACAGTGATTGTCGCGCCGATGCGGGGGATCGTAAACAGCCTGATGGTGACGACCATCGGCGGGGTGATCCGGCCCGGTGAAGAGTTGGTTCAGATCATTCCGGTGGACGAAGAACTGTTTGTCGAAGCGCGTGTGCGCCCCGAAGACATTGCCCATGTGCAACCCGGTCAAGACGCGACGATCAAGTTATCTGCTTATGATTATACGATTTTTGGGTCTCTCAAGGGCAAGGTTCAGGTGGTGTCGGCGGACACGTTCAAAGACGAGCGCGACTCGAAAGCGGAGCCTTATTACCGGGTGACGGCGACGGTTGATCTAAGCAGTCTGACCGAGCGGCAACAACAAATCGAGATCCGCCCCGGTATGCGCGCGCAGGTCGAATTACACACCGGGTCAAAGACGTTTTTGCAATATCTGCTGAAACCGCTCTACAAATCACGCGAGGCCTTTCGTGAGCCATAGGGTTGCGCGTAGAGTGACGGTATGAGCCAAGATATCCCCATACGCGACGCCGCAACGGTGGTCCTGCTGCGCCAGGACGCGGAGGCGCCGCGCGTTTTGATGGGGCAGCGTGGTCATGGGGCGGTGTTCATGCCGGGCAAATTTGTCTTTCCGGGCGGCGCTGTCGATGCGGAGGATTTTGATCGTGATCCGCCCGGACAGTTGACGCCGGTTTGCGCGCGCCGACTGGCCGCTGACTCCCCGCCTGAGATGACACGCGCGTTGCCCAATGCGGCTTTGCGCGAGTTGCGCGAAGAGACCGGATTGATTTTGCCAGACGTTACGGATTTGCATTTCGTGTTCCGGGCCATCACCCCGCCGGGACGTCCGCGCCGGTTTGATGCGCGGTTTTTTTTGGTGGATGCGGCACGCTTGGCCAACGACCCGGATGATTTCTCAAGAGCCGAAGACGAGCTGTCGCATTTGCAATGGGTGACACTTGCGGGCGCGCGCGGTTTTGATCTGCCCTTTGTCACGCGGGTGGTTTTGGCCGAGGTCGAAGCGGCGATACACAAGGCGTTGCCGCCAGAGCAGGTGCCGTTTTATGATCATCGCTCTGATGTGGGACAAATCCGGTCTCTGCTGTAATCCGTCACGCGTTTTCGGGCTGATTGGCATCCTGCAACAGGCGCTTGTGTTTGCGCATTTCCGTCAAAGCATCGCCAAAGGTCACAATCCCGCGTTCCTCGGCCATGCGCAGCATTTTGATAAACACTTGCGCGGTCGCAACCGTATCGCCCATGGCGGTATGGCGTGCCTCGGGCGGAATTTTGACACCGAGGCGGGCGGAGATTGCATCGAGCGTGTGTTCTTGCGATTGACCAAAGACAATGGCGGAGAGCAGCACGGTATCAAGCACCGGGTTGTTGAACGTCGCACCAATTCCAGCCTCGTGGCGGCGTAGAAATTCCAAATCAAACGGTGCGTTATGGGCGACCAAAACCGCACCGCGGGCAAAGCTGTGAAGTTGCCGTCCGACCACATCAATCGGGGGCGCATCTTTGACCATGGCATTGGTGATGTGATGAACTTCGGTGGCCGAGGCGGGGATGGGGCGTCCGGGATTGACCAGCGCGTCGAGCGTTTCCGTATTGCGGACCTTGCCATTGACCACGCGCAGCGCCGCGATTTGACATATCTCGTCGCCTTGCGAGGGCAAAAGCCCGGTGGTTTCCGTGTCAAACACCACATAGGTCAGATGAGAGAGGGGGGTTTCCATCACCTCTTTCGATGGTCGATGTGCTAATAGATCAAAGTCATAGCTCACCGTGCGCCGCCCATCGACCGGGGCGCGTCGCACAGGGCGCGCGGAGCGGATCGGCAGTTTGAGGACGGCACGGGAGGCGCGGCCAAATTCCGGCCAGATATCGGTGCCATGAGCCGCAAGGATGTCACGCCCGGTCATATCAGCCAAACCCACGTCAAGCGGCTGGGTCAGCCATGTTTCCAGCCGATCAACGGACAAAGGCGCACCCGACCACCCCAGCGCCAACATCGCGCCGCCATCCTCTTCGCGGGAAATCAAAAACGACAACGCCCGACCGCCGTCTTGGGTCACCAATCGGGCGATATGGGCGATCAGGGTGATGATCTGAACCGCGTCCAAGGTGAGGACGAGCGGTTCGACCACATCCGCGGTCAGGGCGGTGTCGTCTTGGGCCAATTGCGCGCTCAAGGCATCGCAAAGTTCAGAGCCACGCACAGAGGCCATGGGCCACCAATCGGCCTTTGTTGCCTCATATTCGGCGTCAAACGTGGCGATGGCCGTGGTCAGGACCTGCATTTCGTTGACCAGTGCAGTGTTCAAACGGGGATCATTGCGCAGCGTGTCATCCGCCTCACGTGCCGCCAAAGTGGTCTGCAAAGAGGCCATGGATGGGCGCAGGCGGTCAAACATCCGCGACAGCAGCTTTTCGCGTTTGGCATGGATCGCGAGGTCGTCGGTCACATCATCCAAACTTAACACATAGGGCGGTGTTGCGTCGCCCTCATTGGGCGCATGCATCAACCGCATCCGGGCCGACAGGATTTGCCCGCCATGGCGCGTGGCCACAGTCAGGGGAAGGACATGCCCCTCGCCACCTTCGCCTGCGCAAAGCCGGGCATAGGCGGACCGGATCGGCGCGGGGCGCAGAAAGTCAAAGATTTCATGGTCCAGCCCCGGTGCATGGTCGGCGGACAAAAGATCGGCGGCGGCACCGTTATAAAAGGCGATTTTATGTAGGCCGGACAGCAAGACCACGCCATGCGGCATCTCGGCGGAGAGGGTGGAGAGGCGCTCTTTTTCATCGACCAAACGGGTGGTTTCCATCGCCACGGTCTCGGCCAATTTGTTGCGGGTGCTGACGAGGTTTTCGGTCAAAGCATGTGCTGCGGGAGCAAGATCGCCCAAGTAGCGCGCGGTTTTCTCGTTCAGCGCCTCATCGACATCGGCGTGCGCCCGCGCCAACATGCCGCCGGCCAGACGTTGGATTGGCTTGGCGACGTTGTCGTCAAACATCAGCCAAATCCAAACCACCATGGCGAGGATGGCAAAGCTGGCAATCGCACCGGCAAAGACAAAACCATCGCGGGCCTCAGGCACATGCAGGCGGGCAAATCCCAGATAAAGCCCCGCCACGACCGCCATGATCGCGCCGCCTGCGAGGCCAGCAAAGAACAGAAAGACCCGGAGCCGCAGCGACCAATGTTCAATTTTCATCTCGATCTCCCGTGATCAGTTCGGCCACGCGGGACCGCAGATCATCCATCGCAAAGGGTTTGGTCAAAAACGCATTGGCCCCCATGGCAAGCCCCTTGCGTTGCTCGGCCTGTGAGGCGCGTGCGGACATCATCAACACCGGGATCGCGGTCAGATCGTGGGACAATCGCATGGATTGGCAGACTTCATAGCCGGATTTTCCCGGCAATGTGACATCCAAAATCACCAGATCGGGCTGTTGCGCGCGGATGTTGGGGATGGCTTGGGACCCATCCGCGACACGCAGGATGTCATAGCCCTCGCGCGACAGCAAAAGCTCAATGGCAATGGCGATATTGTCCTCGTCTTCCACCAAAAGAATGCGCGGTTTGCCTTGCATCTTTTACGGTCTCCCCTCCGTGGTGTTATCTCAACGCATCGCAGGCCGTGCGCAGGATCGGATTGTCGCTTTGCATGGCGTACCAATCGGCCTGTGCCAACATCTCGTTGATGGGGCCTTTTTTCAGACCAACCAAATCGGCGCGACGGCCCAGGATGCAATCAAAGGCGGTGGGTACGATGGCCGCATCGCCGCGCCGCGCCATCAGGTACATGTCGGTCAAAACCGTGCCGTCCTCAACAGTTGCCCCGTCTTTGTCGAGGGCGACAAAGCGGGTGGTGACCGGAACGAGATAGGTCCAAGGTCGCCAGACTTGGCTTTTCTCGATCGTGGTAGCGACGACCTTGCCTTCGCCGATGCCATCCAATGCACGGGTGTACCACGAATAATCGCTCCAGATCGCAAAGGCCAACATCGCGGCCCCTGCGGCGGCGGGCATGGCCCATTTCGGGAATTTGATCCGGGTGAGTTTTTGTAGACCAAGGATAAATCCGGCAGCGCCGACGCCGGCGGTGATGGTGGCGATGAATTCGAGAAGCATGGGGATTGGTCCCTTCTTTCAGGTTTGGTCAACTGCGCGCGGCGGACGAGCCGAGCGAGGATTGCATGGTGCGCACGATGACGAAAGCATCGCGCAAATGCGAGCGCTCAAAGGCCGGAAGGGCCGAGGGGCTCATGAAATTATCGGGTGGGGTGCCATCGCGCACCTGTGCGGCCTGATGTTCCAACCGGGCGGTGGCGATTGTGTCATAGGCGGCGAGCAAATCCTTGCCGCCACTCTCTGAAATCACATGGGCCTCAATCGCCGCCTCAATGCGCGCACGGGTGTTTACGGCGGTGAATGTACCCTGAAGCGCATAGACCCGGCCCAGATCAACAATCGGCACAACGCCGTTGTGTTTCATGTCCAAAGCGTTGCGATGCTCGCCGGATTTGATCGTGGCAAAGCCGCGCAGCAGCCCCAAGGGTGGGGTGTGTTTGAGCGAATTGGCGATCATATGGGCAACAAAGATCGAGTTCTTCGCGGCGGCTTTCAAAGCGGTGTTTTGCAGCGGTGTGAAGAGGCGGTGTTCGCCCGCAATCGGTCGCAGGTCATACATGACGGAGGCCAACATTTGCGCTTCAGTGTCGGGGGCGCTGATCCATTTGTTGAAATACCCTTCCCAGACCGATAGTTTTTGACACCACCGCTCCGTCATCGCCATCATGTCACCGGGGCAATAGACATAGCCGCAGGCATTGAGCCCATCGCAGGTGAATTTAGCCAGCTTGCGGAAATAGGCCATATCGGCCTCTGTCGCGGCATTATCAATGATCAAACAGTTGTCCTGATCCGACACGCCGGTCTGTTCACGCCGCCCTTGCGACCCACAGGCGGCCCACAGATAGGGCACGGGAGCGGGGCCAAATTCATCCTCAGCCATTTTCAACAGGCGCCGGGTGACGATATCGGCGATGTCGGTGATCTTTCGTGTCACCACATCATGCGCCAGATGTGCGCCGACAAGTTGCATGAGAAATTCGGGCAAGCGGGCCGTGACCGCAGCCATATCGGCAATGGTTTTTGCGTTTGAGAGATCAAACACCATTTGCGTTTGCGACGAACCAAAGAACCGCGTGATGTCGGTTTGGGTGACCATGCCGACCAATGTGTCGCCCTCGACAATCGGCAGGTGGCCGATGTGATTTTCCAACATGACATGGATTACATCGGTGCCAAGTGCGCCGGGGTCCAGGGTGATCGGATCGCGCGCCATGATGGAGGAAACGGGCAGGGCGGTGTCAAGGCTTTCGGCCAAAACTTTGTTGGTCATATCGCGCACAGTCACCAGACCAGTCAGGCGCGTGCCCTCGGTCACCGCCACAGAGGAGACCATGTGATCGCGCATCATCCGCGCGCAGTCGGAGATTGTGGTGCTCTCCGAGCAGGTCACAGGCGCATGGGCCATCAGGTCGGAGACATGTTGGGTCATCAGCCCCGTGGCGACTTTGGGGCGGGCTTGGCCGCGGTTGAAATAGCGGGCAAAGGCCGGGTTCGCGGCCACTTCGGTTTTGAACGCCTCCGGTGTGAGCACCAAAACCGTACACTCGGAGGCCGCCGTGGCCGTCGTCGCCGCATGCCCGTCGCGCAACAAGCCGCGTTCGCCAAAATGGTTCGATTTTTGCAACAGGGAGACCTGTGCGCCGTTGATGTCGATGATCTCAACGGCACCTTCTTTGATCAGATACAGCCCCTCAAGCAAGTCGCCATGGGCATAGATCACATCGCCTTCGTTAAATTTTTTGCGGGAAAAGGAGGTGGACAGCTCCGCCAATTCGCTTTCGGGCAAAACATCGTAAGGGTGTGTGGTGTGGAGAAAGTTGATGATCTTTGCGGTGGTTTCCATCGCGACTGTCCAAAGTGAAATTGAAAGAGGCGCGAAAGCCACTGGCCCCCGCGCCCCTGTACTATGGCGACGGGCCAGCCCTGAGGCCAGCCCGAAACCGACAGGCTTAGTGATCGACCGCCTGGCCAGCACCGCGCGGGATGCGGATGCTTTCGACCAGTTCTTGAATCTCAACCGGCGGCTCGTCTGTTGCGTTCGAGACAATGTAAGCAACCGCAAAGTTGATGATCGCACCGACGGCTCCGAAGGAGGTCGATTTGATCGACAAGATCATCGGATCCGCATCAGAGAAGGACGCCGTGGAGGCCACGAAGAACCAGCCTTTGTGCAAGAAGATGTAGACGATGGTCACAACCAAACCGGTGATCATGCCCGCAACCGCGCCCTTATTGTTGATGCGCTTCGAGAAGATGCCCATCATCAAGGCCGGGAAGATCGACGCCGCTGCCAAACCAAAGGCCAAAGCCACCGTTTGCGCCGCGAAGCCCGGAGGGTTCATGCCCAGATAGGTTGCCACAGCGATCGCCACAGCCATTGCGACCCGAGCGGCCAAAAGTTCGCCCTTCTCGGAAATGGCTGGGTTAATCTGCGACTTGATGAGATCGTGCGACACAGCCGATGCGATCGCCATCAAAAGACCCGCAGCGGTGGACAGAGCGGCGGCAAGACCACCGGCGGCCACCAGCGCAATCACCCAACCCGGCAGGTTGGCGATTTCCGGGTTCGCAAGCGTGATGATGTCGTTGTTCACGGTGAACTCATTTGCGTCTTTGTCGGCCACATAGTCGATCAGGCCGTCACCGTTTTTGTCGTCAAAGCCCAAAAGGCCGGTCAATTCCCAGTTTTTGACCCAATCCGGGCGTGCTTCATAGGCAATCGGCGCTTCGGTTGTGCCATTCGGGTAGACGGTGTCGATCAAGTTAACGCGTGCCATCGCACCCACAGCCGGGGCGGTGAGGTACAAAAGCGCAATGAACACCAAGGCCCAACCGGCAGAGGAGCGTGCATCAGACACTTTTGGTACGGTGAAGAAACGCACGATCACATGCGGCAGACCCGCGGTCCCGATCATCAAAGACATGGTGAAGAGGAACATGTTGAGCGTTGTGTCGGTCTGTTTGGTGTATTCGGTAAAGCCCAAATCTTTCAACATGCCGTTCAGCGTTTCCAACAACGGCAGGCCAGTGGATTTTGCATCCGAGAACAGGCCCAGCGGCGGGATCGGGTTGCCGGTGAGTTGCAGCGAGATGAAGATCGCCGGGATGGTGTAGGCGATGATCAACACGACATACTGTGCCACCTGTGTGTAGGTGATACCCTTCATGCCGCCGATAACCGCATAGAAGAACACGATGGCTGCACCGATCAACAGGCCGGTGGTGTTTTCCACTTCGAGGAAGCGGGAGAAGGCCACGCCCACGCCGGTCATCTGACCGATCACATAGGTCAGGGAGGCAGTGATCAAGCAAATCACAGCCACGGTGCGTGCCGTTTGGCTATAGAAACGGTCACCGATAAATTCCGGAACCGTGAATTTGCCAAACTTGCGCAGGTAAGGAGCAAGCAACATGGCAAGCAACACATAGCCGCCGGTCCACCCCATCAGGTAAGCCGAGGTGTTGTAGCCGCCAAAAGAGATGATCCCGGCCATCGAAATGAACGATGCAGCAGACATCCAGTCCGCGCCGGTGGCCATGCCGTTGAGCACAGGGTGAACCCCCCGGCCAGCCGCATAAAATTCAGATGTGGAACCCGCACGGGCCCAAATCGCGATGCCGATGTAGAGCGCAAAGGTCGCGCCCACAACGATCAAGTTGAGGGTAAACTGGTCCATTCCATGCGCTCCTTATTCGTCGACGCCGTGTTCTTTGTCGAGTTTGTTCATTTTTATCGCGTAGGTAAAAATGAGCACCAGGAACACGAGAATCGAGCCCTGTTGTGCAAACCAAAAGCCAAGATCCGTGCCGCCGATCTTGATGCCCGCAAGCATCGGGCGCAGCAGGATGCCAAAGCCAAAGGAGCAGATGAACCAAATCACCAGCGAGATGCCAATGATCCGCTTGTTTGCGGCCCAGTAGGCATTGTTTTCTGAGTTGTCCGCCATGTGCGGTCCTCCCTTTTGTCCCCGACCCACGCGCACCCTGTTCCGGGCAGCATCGTGGGTCCTTTACGTTACGGGTCCCACCTCCTCGTGGGGCCCGGGCTCCCTTCCCAGATGAATCAACACGGGTTGTGCGTGTGATCCGGGATGTGTAGCACCGCCCCTCATTTGGTGGGGGCGATGCGTTACTCTACCATATCTGCGTAAAATTCACGCAGTTTTTTGATACAACGAATTCCTGATCAATTCCTCGACGACGGCGGGTTCGGCGAGGGTTGAGATGTCGCCCAGGCTGCCGGTGTCGTTTTCGGCGATTTTGCGCAGGATGCGGCGCATGATTTT
>Ga0181375_1000058_pt1 | contig 60089 bp, 64 predicted proteins | sample LowvirmetaG_FD_130090 | JGI IMG/M metagenome (GOLD analysis project Ga0181375, IMG submission 130090) | Marine viral communities from the Subarctic Pacific Ocean - Lowphox_11 viral metaG | ecosystem: Environmental > Aquatic > Marine > Oceanic | place: Subarctic Pacific Ocean | collected 2015-12-09 | reverse complement strand
GCCGCCCCATAGCAAATTTCAAGCTTTACTCTACCCAGTCGAGCAAAAAACAACTATAGGTTTATTAGCTGTAGAATATTATAGTACAGCTATATCAAATTCGCACAGAGAGATCTGCCCAGCTAGGAAAAGTGATCAAATGTATTTTGATCCAAATCAAAGTCGTGATACGCATCTTGACTATGTTTTTGTAGGCCTAAATTCGAGGCCAGTACATGTCAGATGGTTATTAAGGCTTGATGGGAATGGATCAAACTATTTTTGCACAAATCGCACAATTGCGAATTCTGCTGCACAATATGGAAACAGATTTGGGTCTCAGCACCCTGTCACGGAACGAAAAAGATATTTTTCTTGCGTTTTGTGCGGTGTCAGATGCCGGAACATGTACGACCGAACGCGTGCGGGCTCAACCCACCCTACGCGATGTGTCTCAGCCCACATTTCACCGCGCTCTCAAACGGCTGATCGAAAAAGGCTTCATCGAAAAGCCCGAAGATCTCCCACATGGCTCTTACCGGATCAAAGGTCAAAACGTGCAAAACACGTAACGGCTTTTGTAAAAAATCCAATCTTCAGGGGATGCGTATGTTGAGTTCGACCCGCGTCACCTACTTTGCCATTCTGTCCATATTGCGACCGGTCGCGGTTCATAGCGGCGCGTTGTTTTTGGCCATGGTTCTCACTTGGCTTGTGATCTCGCCGCTCCAAAAACTGATCCTGCCGCAAACAAAGGTGCAAGGCATCAGCGCCACCTTGATCTACCTCCCCTTCGGGATCAAAATCATCTCAGCCTTTTTTGAGGGGTGGCGTTCGGTTTTATACTTGCTCCCCGGTGCCGTTCTCGCATCGGTCTTGTTCATGGATTTATCGTGGACTTCAAGCCGCACTTATATTTCCTTATGCATCAGCTATGGAACCGCCCCCCTCATCTTTTCGGCCGTAAACTGGGCCTCACACTGCGCGCATCATCCGGTCCCAAGCCCGGAACTGAGCTGGCGCAAGCTGATCGCTGTGGGTTTTTTGTCCTCCATAATGATCAGCCTCCTCATCCATCTTTTCTACGTCTATCCCAACACGCAGTCAGTCGACATTCGGATCAATGCCATCAAATTCGCGTTGGGTGACATGCTTGGGCTTATTACCGTTCTGGTGCTTCTGCCCCCAGTCTTGAATTTCGTGCTGCATCGCGCAAAACCAAGATAACCCCGCTTAATAAGAGGGCCGCGCATAAAAAGGCCGGGACTGATACAGTCAGCCCCGGCCTTTTCGCATCGTGGACTCAATTGATCTCGGTGATCAAATCTTCCGTCAGTTTGCGTACTTTTTTCATCGGGGCCAACCAGTCGCCCTCCTCAGCACGAGTGCCCAGCGGCAGGATCACAACGGTTTTCAAACCCTTGTCTTTCAGCCCGAGGATCTCGTCGAATTGCGCCGGATCAAAGCCTTCCATCGGTGTGCTATCAACGCCCAGTTCGGCGGCAGCGGCCAAGGCAAAGCCAAATGCGATATAGGTCTGACGCGCGGCATGTTCGAAGTTCACATGATCTTCACGCGGCAAATACATGGATTTGAGGTTGTTGTAATAGCCTTCCAACATCTCGCGGGTGCCGGGGCGCTCATCCGCATGTTGGTCCACAATGGCGTCGATGCGTGCGTCGTTATAGCCATCAAACGCCGCAAAGACCAAAAGATGCGAACCATCGGTCAGTTGTTCCTGGCCATAAGCTGCGGCTTTGAGTTTTGCGCGCAGCTCCGGATTGCGGATCACAAAGAGGTGGAACGGCTGAAGCCCGGAAGAGGTCGGCGCTTTGCGGATCGCTTCGACGATCTGGGCAACCTTGTCCTCAGAGACGGGTTTGGACGGGTCCATTTTTTTGGTGGCGTAGCGCCAGTCAAGCTTATCAAGAAACATCAATTCAGTCCTTTGGGTGGGTGGATGGCACGCGTGCTCTGCATGTCTTACGCTCAAATATGGGCCAAACGTCCCATCATACAAGCGCACATCCCTCACAGGGCGCCGCATGCGGACATCCCTTAATGAATTGATACCAAAAGAAAAAATTGTAATGGTGCAAGCGCGCTCAATCGCTGCGCGCCAATGCGCAGGCCGACAAACACCCCTATCCCCACCTTATCCCCTACGGCGGGCCTCAATAAGCGCCACGACCTGTGCCACCGCCTCGTCAATACTCATCTCAGAAGTGTCGATCAGCACCGCATCTTTGGCCACTGTCAGTGGGGCCGTGGCCCGCGCGCTGTCACGCGCATCACGTTCGCGCAGGTCCTCAAGCACCTGTTCCAGAGTGACCCCTTCGCCCTTCCCCCGCAATTCCGCATGGCGTCTTTGCGCACGCACCTCATCGGTGGCCGTGACGAACAGTTTCACTTCCGCGTCCGGGCAAATCACCGTGCCAATGTCGCGCCCGTCCAAAACCGCACCCCCTTCACGCCGCGCAAACGCCTGTTGAAAATCAACCAATGCCGCGCGCACCTCGGGTTCCGCCGCCACACGGCTTGCCGCCTGTCCCGCGTCGCCTGTACGCAAATCATCGCGTTTGAGATCCTCGGCGCGCAGGTTTTGCGCCGCCTCAAGCGGTGAGAGGCCCTGAAAGGTCTTCACCCCTGTCGCGCGATAGAGCAAGCCGGTGTCCATATGAGCAAAGCCAAAATGATCTGCGACCGCCCTGGCGATCGTGCCTTTTCCAGCGGCGGCGGGTCCATCAATTGCGACGCAAAAACTCATGGCGTTTTCCTTCTAAGGGAGGTTCACGCTGCCCGCTCACGCGGGCAAGGTCAAGGGCCTCAGTTGTTCCGTGTGATCGCTGCGCCAAGTCCCGCCATCAGTTTTTCAAACACCGGGAAAGAGGTGGCAATCGGGCTGCCGTCATCCACGGTGACAGCCTGCTCAGAGGCCAGCCCCATGACCAGAAACGACATCGCGATCCGGTGGTCAATATGGGTGGCACAGGTCGCGCCACCTTTGACACCCTTGGCCCCGCGCCCATGCACGATCAGCGTGTCGTGATCCTCTTCGATCTCCACACCGCAGGCCTCAAGCCCGCGCGCCATGGCATCAATCCGGTCGCTTTCCTTCACCCGCAACTCCTTGACACCGCGCATCACCGTCGTGCCTTCGGCAAAGGCCGCGACGACGGAGAGGACCGGGAATTCGTCAATCATCGAGGCGGCGCGGTCGGGCGGGACTTCGACGCCTTTGAGTTTGGAATATTTCACCCGCAGATCGGCAACGGGTTCGCCGCCCTCAGTCCGTGGGTTTTCAAAGGTGATATCCGCGCCCATTTCGACCAGTGTCGTGTAAAGCCCGTTGCGGGTCGTGTTCTGGCTGACACCCGGCACAAACACTTCGGACCCCTCGACGATCAGCGCCGCACAGACCGGGAAGGCGGCGGAGCTTGGGTCGCGCGGGACCGCGACCTCTTGCGGGGTCAATTCCGGCCGCCCCGTCAGAGTGATCTTGTGATAACCCTCCGGCGTGGTCTCGGTGCTGAGTTCTGCGCCAAATCCCACCAACATCCGTTCGGTGTGATCACGGGTCATTTCCTTTTCGATCACCACGGTCTGTCCCGGCGCGTTCAACCCGGCCAGCAACACCGCCGATTTCACCTGCGCGCTTGGCACCGGGGTCTCATATTCGACCGGCACAGGCTCCGCCGCACCGATCAGCGTCAACGGCAACCGCCCCTGCGAACGGCCAACGGAGCGCGCGCCAAACAGCGCCAAAGGATCGGTCACCCGCCCCATCGGACGTTTGCGCAATGAACCATCGCCGGTGAAGGTGGTGCAAAAATCATGGGTCGCGACCGCCCCCATGATCAGCCGCACGCCGGTGCCGGAATTGCCGCAATCAATCACATCGGCCGGCTCGGTAAAGCCGCCAACGCCGACCCCATGCACGGTCCATTCGCCTGCACCCTCGCGGACCACATCCGCACCCAGCGCCTGCATTGCCTTGGCGGTGTCCAACACATCCTCACCTTCCAACAGCCCGGTGATCTTGGTCTCGCCCACGGCCATCGCGCCAAAAATCAGCGCCCGGTGGGAAATGGATTTATCCCCCGGCACCGCCGCCGTGCCCTTGAGGGGGCCGGATTTGCGTGCGGTCATCGGGATCGGGGTGCCATGGCTCGACATGTGTCTCTCCTCACATTCTTCGCAGACCTGATAGCGCAACCCTGCGGCCCGGTCTACCGCGTCTTCGTCAGGGCAGGCCGCTTGCGCACACCCAAGCGAAACCGGCGCGAAATGACTGCGCCTTAGACCTTGCGGAATGTCATGTAATGTGGCGTACGGCCTTCGCGAATGGCCTTTTGTTCATAGCGCGTTGAGGGCCAATCGGCCCATGGTTTACGCCACTCCTCCGGCCCCTCGGCCAGCCATTCAAACCCGGCTTGCGGCACCTCTTCCATGGTTTGACGCACATAGTCCGGGATGTCGGTCGCGACCCGGAATTCGGCGCCGGGTTTGAGAACCCGGTGCAACGGTTCAAGATGTTCGCCGGTGACGAAACGGCGACGATGGTGGCGTTTTTTCGGCCAAGGGTCAGGGTAATTCAAAAAAGCTTTTTCAATACAGCCCTCGGGCAGCACGTCAAACAGATCGCGGACATCTCCGGCATGGACCGAGGCATTTTTGATCTCGGGCGCGCGCCGCAGCCGTCCCAAAAGCGCCGCCACCCCGTTCACATAGGGCTCGCAACCAATGATTTCGACCTCGGGATAGGTCTTGGCCATATGCACCAAATGCTCGCCGCCGCCAAAGCCGATTTCAAGCCAGATCGGTTTGCCGCCATAGCGCGCGACCAGATCAAGCGGGGTACGGTCGGGGTTGTCTTCCCATGTCACCGGACCGGGCGACAGGCCATCGAGGTCCTCGACAAGGTAATCCTTTTGCGCCTGATTGAGCGTCTTGCCATGAATGCGACCATAGAAATTGCGCCACGGAGCACCGGAGGTGTGACAAGTATCCTGGGCACCGGAGGTGTGACTATCCTGCGCACCGGAGGCATGTGTGTCCTCAAACTGGCCGTCAGACTGCGTCTCGGATGTGTGCTTGCTTGTGTCAGACATGAAAACCCCGTCTCTTTCAGCCGGGCTTTTGCCAAGTTTTCGCCCTGAGAGCAAGCCGGGACACGGGGATCAGCCGCGTCCACGATAAGGTGGGACACCCTGTTCCGGAATCCAGACGTCTTTTGGCTCCGGCCCGGTGGCCCAAAACACATCAATCGGGATGCCGCCACGCGGATACCAATAGGCGCCGATGCGCAACCATTCCGGGTCTAAAAGCTCGGCCAAACGTTTGCCGATATAGACCGAACAATCCTCATGAAACGCTCCGTGATTGCGGAATGAACCAAGGAAAAGTTTCAAGGATTTGCTCTCAATCAACCAGTTGCCGGGGATGTAGTCGATCATCAGGTGACCGAAATCCGGCTGTCCCGTCATCGGGCAGAGCGAGGTGAATTCCGGCGCGGTGAAGCGCACCACATAGCGCTCACCCGCGTGGGTGTGTGGCACACGTTCCAACACCGCCTCTTCCGGGGAGGCGGGCAATGCGGTGGTCCCGCCCAGTTGTGTCAAATGCGATGTATCGGTTGTGACCATGGGTGTCTCCAATGACAAAGGGGCGGAAATGGCAAAGGGGCGGAAAATCCCGCCCCGTTGATCTTATATGTCAAAACAGGTTTGCGCTCAAACGGCCCCGGCCAAGGCCTCTGCCAAATCGGTGCGTTCCCATGAAAAGCCCCCATCCGCGTCCGGCGCACGGCCGAAATGACCATAGGCCGCCGTGCGTTGATAGATCGGCTTGTTCAGATCGAGATGGGTGCGGATGCCACGCGGGGTGAGGTCCATCACCTTTGGGATCGCCGCTTCGATCTGAGATGGTTCGACCTTACCCGTGCCATGCAAATCGGCGTAGATTGACAAGGGCGCGGCCACGCCAATCGCGTAGGAGAGCTGAATGGTGCATTTGTCGGCAAACCCTGCGGCCACCACGTTTTTCGCCAGATAGCGCGCGGCATAGGCGGCGGAGCGGTCCACTTTGGTTGGATCTTTGCCCGAAAACGCGCCGCCACCATGCGGTGCCGCGCCGCCATACGTGTCGACAATGATCTTACGTCCGGTCAGGCCCGCATCGCCATCGGGACCGCCGATGACGAATTTCCCGGTCGGGTTGACGTGCCAGATCGTGTTGGCGGTGAGCCAGCCGTCGGGCAACACCTCTTCGATATAAGGGGCCACAAGCGCGCGCACATCCTCCGAGGTCATGGTCTCGTCCAGATGCTGGGTCGAGAGCACGAGGGAGGCGATTTCTACCGGGAGACCATCGCGATACCGCACCGAAAGCTGGGCTTTGGCGTCGGGGCCAAGCGCGGGTTCGGTGCCGTTTTTGCGCACTTCGGCCAAACGGCGCAGCATCGCGTGGGAATATTGGATCGGCGCGGGCATAAGCGCCTCTGTTTCATTGGTCGCGAAACCAAACATGATGCCCTGATCGCCCGCGCCCTCATCTTTGTTGCCAGAGGCATTGACGCCCTGCGCGATATGCGCGGATTGTTCGTGGAGGTAATTTTGCACCTCCAGCGTTTGCCAATGGAATTTATCCTGTTCATAGCCGATGTCGCGCACGCATTCGCGCACGATGCCATCGACCTTTTCCATATAATCGTGAAGTTTGTCCTGATCGGACAGGCCCACTTCGCCGCCAATGATCACACGGTTGGTGGTGGCAAAGGTTTCACAGGCGACCCGTGCTTCGGGTTCCTCGGCGATAAACGCATCAAGCACAGCGTCGGAAATACGGTCACAGACCTTATCAGGGTGACCTTCGGACACAGATTCCGAAGTGAAAACGAAGTCTTTACGGGACATGAGGGTGGTGCTCCATTGGTTCATGTGTCCCGCACGCCAGGAAGCCGTTGTGCGGGTCGATACTTAAAATGCGATATAGTTGCCCTACGCAAGGGTCAATCGGTTTTTCGGGTCCTGCGATCACGTTGCCCCCGTCCTGTGCCCAGTCTTTGTGCCCAGTCTTGAGACGCTCAGACCTGATACCATCAAAAGAGTTAACAAACCCAAAAGGGCCGTCTCACCATAGCGCATATAGAGCGTTTTGGGCAAAGCACCCGGCAGGGCGGAGGTCACCGCCCCGGATGTGCCCAATGGGATCGCAACACGGATGTCGCCATGCGCATCAATCACCGCAGAAATCCCTGTGTTGGCGGCACGCACCATCGGCAGGCCGGTCTCAATCGCGCGAAACCGGGCCTGGGCCAAGGCCTGTTGCGGACCGGAAAACGTTCCGAACCACGCGTCATTGGTCATTTGCAAAAGCCAATCCGGGCGCATGTCCGTACGCAGATCGCGCGGAAAAATCGCCTCGTAACAGATCAAAGGCAGCGCCAGCCCCGTGCCGCCCGTGTCAATCAGTCGCGGCCCCGGCCCCGCCGAATAGCCATAGCCCTCCTGCGCGGTAAAGGCGCGCAGGCCGATCCGCTCCAACAGTGCGGGCATGGGCATATATTCCCCGAAGGGCACGAGGTGGTGTTTGTCATAAATCTCTTGCGGCTGGCCATCATGACCGACCAAAACGGCAGAATTATAGCCCTGATAGCCCTCGACCCGGTTCAGCCCCACAATGGCGCGTGCGGGGGAAACATTCTGAGCGATTTCAGTAAGATAAGGATCGGCGGCCCAAAGCGGCACAGAAACGGAGGTTTCCGGCCAAATCACCAGATCGGCCCCCTCTGGTGCACTTAATCTCAGGGCGCGTTCATAAAAGGTCCAGACCAGCTCCGGGTCCCATTTCTCCCGTTGTGGCGCATTGGGTTGCACGACGCGGATCGACTGTGGCCGATCCTGTGGCAACGGCTGCGACAGGCGTGCCCACCCGTATCCATAGGCCGAGATCATCAGGATCAGCGCCGCCCCGGCTGTGAAGAATGAGCGGTTCAGCACGGCCCGCGCCACCAGTGCCGCCCAAGCAAAGGTCAGCACGGTAAGCGCATATGGACCGATGAGGCTTGCGAGCTGCGCCGGCGCTTGATCAAGCCAGATATAGCCGGGCATCGCCCATGGAAATCCGGTGAATACATGTCCGCGTGCCAATTCGGCCAGCCCCCAAAGCGCCACCAAGCCGGGCAAGCCCACCCTGAGCCGTTTGGCACCATAAAACGCCAGCGCCCAAAACAACGCCAAGCCGCCGCACATGAAAAACAGCGCGAAGGGGATCATCCATGCATCGCGCGCGGGATCGACGAGAAAGGGATTCACCAACCATGTCAGCGACACCAAAAAGGCGCCAAAGCCGACCGTCCAGCCGCGCCACGCCGCCTCCCCCGCAGTGCGCGCCTTGGACCATGACAGCACCGCCATGACCAAACCGATCAACGCGAGCGGCCAGGCGCTTAACGGTGCCTGGCCCAAAGCCACCAAGAGCCCCGCCGCCAAGGCAAACAGCCGCGGCGGAGCGAACCCGCGCCGCAGCACAGGGATCACGCGCATGGATTAAGCCTCTGCTTTCGGTTTGACCGCCGAGGGCAAGCGCACGCGAATGCGTTTGATCCGTCGCGGGTCGGCATCAATGATTTCAAACTCCGCACCAGACGGATGCGGGATCACCTCGCCACGCGCGGGCACACGTCCGCAGAGCAAAAAGACCAAACCGCCCAAAGTGTCGATCTCTTCTTCGTCCTCTTCCGTCGTCAGGCGCATGTCAATCGCGGCTTCGAATTCATCAAGCGGTGCTTTGGCTTGGACGACAAACACGCCCGGCGCGGATTGGGTCCAAAACACATCCTCGTCGATGTCATGTTCGTCCTCGATCTCACCGATGACCTGTTCGACCAGATCTTCGAGCGTGACCAACCCGTCCACCCCGCCATATTCGTCAATCACCAAGGCCATATGCATCCGGTCGCTTTGCATTTTCTGCAACAGCACCCCGATCGGCATGGAGGGCGGCGCGTAAAGCAGCGGGCGCAACATCTTTTTAAGGTTGAAACGCTCGCCCTTGCCGTTGAAGCCGTGATTGAGGGCAAAATCTTTGAGATGAACCAAGCCCACCGGCGTGTCCAACGTGCCCTTATAGACTGGCAATCGCGTCATTCCGCTTTCGCGGAACACCTCGACCAGATCGTCCTTTTTGATGTCGGATGGCACAGCAACGATTTCGGCCTTTGGAATGGCCACGTCATCGACGCGCATCCGGCGCAGGTTCATCATGCCGGGGCGCGGGATCAGTGCCGTTTGGGGCACAGATTTTGCCCCGGTCGCATCCGTTTGTGTGGTGGGTTTGGAAGAAAACGCCTTTGCCATCCGACCCAGCCATTTTGAGCGTTTGCGTGCCGTGGCTCGGGGGGTGGTCTGCGTTCTACTTATGGGGTCCGTCGGCGCGCTCTGCGCTGCCGTAGAAGACCCAGGCTCGGTGTCGCCCATGCGTCCTTTCCAGAAATCAAATCTATCGGTTTGCGGCCCAAGTCGACCGTTCGCCTAATATGGGTCTTTGATACCCATGGTTGCAAGTATCTCGGTCTCAATGCCTTCCATAATCGCGGCATCTTCGTCCGTTATGTGATCATAACCCAACAGATGTAACAGTCCATGAACAAGCAAATGGGTCACATGATCGTCAAAAGGCGTGCCGCCCGCCTTGGCCTCACCTGCGCAGGTCTCATAGGCGATGGCAATATCTCCCAGTTCGATTTCCATGCCCGGCATGTCAGGTTCGGGCACATCGGGACGCGCGCCGGGGGTGGCGCGTTCCTCAGAGGGCCATGACAAAACATTGGTGGGCGTCGGTTTTTCGCGAAATTCGGCGTTCAATTCGGCAATGCGCGCGTCATCACAGGCCAAAACCGCAACCTCGCAGAGATCAGGGTCCAACCCGAGAAAGGCCAAGGTCGCATGCTCAGCGGCCTCGGCCAAATCATCCAACCCCGCCTCTTGCCAGCGCGGGTCTTCATATACGACGTCTATGGTCATCTTTTGCGGTCATCTTGCCCAAACGAGGTGCGCATTACTGCGCTTCATCTGCCTCATAGGCCTCAATGATCGCGGCGACAAGCGGATGTCGCACCACATCCTTGGAGGTGAAATAATTGAACGACACTTTTTGAATGCCCGCCAAAATCCGCTCGGCGTCGCGTAGACCCGAAGGCACGCCGCGCGGCAGGTCGACTTGCGAACGGTCGCCGGTGATCACCATGCGCGAGCCTTCGCCCAGACGGGTGAGGAACATTTTCATCTGCATCGTGGTGGCGTTTTGCGCCTCATCCAAGACCACAAAGGCACGGCTCAGCGTGCGCCCACGCATGAACGCCAAAGGCGCAATCTCGATGGTCTTTTCTTCACGCATCTTCGCCACTTGCTTGGCGGGCAGGAAATCGTTGAGCGCATCGAACAGCGGTTGCATGTAGGGATCGACTTTTTCGTCCTGCGTACCCGGCAAAAATCCAAGCCGTTCTCCTGCCTCAACGGCAGGTCGCGACAGGATCATTTTGTCGACATGACCGTTGATCAACATGTTCACGCCGACCGCGACTGCCAAATAGGTTTTGCCCGTGCCCGCAGGCCCGATGCCAAAGGCCAACTCATGGTTGAACAGGTTTTGCACATAGGCTTTCTGACCCGGCGTGCGCGGCTCGACCAGTTTTTTACGGGTCTTGATCTCAACGTCGCTGCCCCGGAACATTTCGATCTGATCACCGGGAAGGCCCTTTTCAACCTCGGCATTGCCCAAGGTGATCATACCGTCGATGTCGCCCGGCTCCACGTCCCGTCCGGCTTCCAATTTGCTATAAAGTTCCTGAAGCACCGCCGCCGCGCGACCGCGTGCAGACCCCGTTCCCATCACCGACAACATGTTGCCGCGTCGCACGATCTGCACTTCCAACTTATGCTCGATCTGAGCGAGGTTTCGGTCGAACTCCCCACACAGGTCAATCAACAACCTGTTGTCGTGAAATTCGAGAAGCGTTTCGTGGACTGCGTCCTGCGATTTCGGGGGTGTCAGCGCGCTTAGGCCCAAATAATATCTCCGACTCTAGAGGTCCCTATACCCTCATGGTGCCAAGCGATTGCGGTTCTGGCAAGCGGGGACACAAAATCTTCGCATTAGGCCCGGCGGAACCGCGCCCAAAAAACATGCCTGCGCCCAAAAAACATGCAAAAGAAAAGCGGCCACCCCGTATAGGATGGCCGCGATAGATTTTAAATTTTTGAGGGCTTTAGATCGGGTCGCCAAACTTGGAGCCATCTTTATACGGGCCAACGGCTGTGTTTGGCTGCGCAATGCCGGAACAGACGGGTTTACCGTATTTGTCGACGCGTGCGCTCAAATACCCTTCGACACCATCGTCGATGATCCAGTGATCACAGCCCTGCGGGTCGATCCAAATCCCGGCCTGAAGCTGCGACAGGTGTTTGCTGTCAAAGCCGCGGTCGACGGTTTTGTCTTTCTTATGGGATTCGTACCCCATGTTGCCAAGGGTAGATTCCGTACAGGCGGACGTCGCGCCCAACAGGCCGAGAAGGGCGATTGCTTTCAGTGCTTTCATCGGTCCACTCCTCACTTGATACAGATGATTTCGACGCGGCGGTTTTTCTGCATCCCGGCAGCCGTCGTATTGGAAGCTGCAGGCATACGCTCGCCGTAGCCACGCACATCCGCGATACGCGCGCCGGTGCTTTGGGCGATTTTTGCCACAGCATTGGCGCGGTTGTAGGAGAGTTTCATATTATACTCATCCGAGGCGCGGCTGTCGGTGTGACCGATGATGATATAGGCGGTGGCCTCCGCCTGAGCGAAGAAATCAGTCAGGCGTTTGCGGCCCGATGCTGAAATAGTGTAACGGTCGGTGGCGAACAACTGATCCGAATTCATCACCGCACAGGCCTGAACCGGGTGACAGGTGGGGATGCCCTGACGATCGACTTTAAGGTCCATATAGCCCTCAACGCCATCATCCATGACCCAATGCTCACAGCCATCCGGGTCAATCCAGATTGTCGGCGCATAGCGTTCGCCATTGACCACGCCTGAAATCATTTGCGCCTGAGCGGCAGTGCTGAGCGAGAGCCCGGCGATGGCAGCACAGGCCATCACCGCCCGCCCTTTTTCAAGAAATGCGTTGATCACGTCTTTCGTCCCCCAATGGTCCCGTTTTCGGGCCAATTTAACCCCACCCGAGCGGCACTTTGGTTGCCGCGCGTTATTCACCATAAATATGTCTAAATGATAGCAAACTTCGTTGGTTTGTGAAGGAAAAATACCATATATTGTATCTTCGCCCGCAACGAAGCGTGCATTTTTTGGCGATTGTTGCGCACATGGTGCGCCACGCGCCAAAAAAACTATCGTAACGTCAACGGCTTGGCTTAACCAAGAACAACACCGGACAAAGAATTGGTCCGGCTCTCGATGATTCTCACCCGGCGCATCTCACCGATTTGCACCGTTGGGTCGGTGACATGGACCGCGTGAAGATACTCGGATTTGCCGCCCATTTGATCGGCCTGCCGTCCAGTTTTCTCAAACAAAACCGACACATCGCGGCCAATCATCGCGTCTTGGAACGCGCGTTGCTGCTGTGTGATCAGCTCTTGCAGGCGCTGAAGGCGCTCTGAGGCCACATCGAAATCGACCATCTTATCGCCCTTCTCAGCCGCGGGCGTGCCGGGACGCGGCGAGTATTTGAATGAATAGGCGGAGGCGTAATTGACCTCGCGCACCAGATCCATCGTCGCCTCAAAATCCGCATCCGTCTCACCGGGGAACCCAACGATAAAATCGCCCGAAAGCGCGATGTCCGGTCGCGCCCCACGGATGCGTTCGATCAGGCGCAAATAAGACTCTGCCGTGTGCTTGCGATTCATCGCCTTGAGGATTTTGTCAGACCCCGATTGCACCGGCAAATGCAGGTAAGGCATCAGTTTTTCACACTCGCCATGGGCGGCGATCAGGTCGTCTTCCATGTCATTGGGGTGGCTCGTGGTAAACCGAATGCGCTCCAACCCATCGACCTTGGCCAGCTCGCGAATGAGCTTGGCCAGCCCCCATGTCCCGCCCTCGAAGGTGCCATGATAGGCGTTCACATTCTGGCCCAAAAGTGTGATCTCGCGCACGCCCCGTTCGACCAGATCGCGCGCCTCGCTCATCACGCGCTCCGCCGGGCGCGACACTTCGGCCCCGCGCGTATAGGGCACAACGCAGAAGGCACAGAATTTGTCACAGCCCTCTTGCACCGTCAAAAACGCCGCAGGCGCGCGTTTGGCTTTGGGCCGGGCTTTGAGATGTTCAAACTTGTCCTCTTCGGGGAAATCGGTGTCGAGCGCGGTTTGACCATTCCCGGCTTTCGCCTCCATCTCTGGCAGGCGGTGATAGGATTGCGGCCCCACCACCAGATCGACCATCGGCTGCCGTCGCATGATCTCCGCGCCCTCGGCCTGTGCCACACACCCGGCCACGCCGATTTTCAAATCGGGATTGGCGATCTTGAGGTCTTTGTAGCGCCCCAATTCGGAATAGACCTTTTCCGCCGCCTTCTCGCGAATGTGGCAGGTGTTCAACAGGATCATGTCCGCCTCTTCCGGGCTCGACACTTCGACATAGCCAGACCCGCCAAGGCTTTCGGCCATGCGTTCGCTGTCATAGACATTCATCTGACAACCATAGGTCTTGATATAGAGCTTTTTGGTGTTGGCTTTTGTGTCAGACATGACCTTGGGTCCAGGATGATTGGGGAATTTAAGTCGCCTCTCTAGCCCAAGAGGGGTGCGGGAGCAAACGGGTTTGTGGGTTGTGGGCGTAGGATCATGCGCCTCACAGGTGCGACCGATCTGCCGCCCTGTCGCGACAACCGCCCAAACTGTTTCCTCAATCCTTGCAATCCCCTCTTCTTCATGGCTTTTTTACTGCTATCGGGGACAGTCATACACACCGTCACCCCGAATAGGGACAGTTTATGCGTTACGATAGCCTCGACACTTTTCTTTCCGATGGCAAAGAGGCCCTGATCAAAGGGCCGGTCGCGATGGTCTTTGCCGAAGATCTGGTCGAGGTGGACACGACCCTGCGCCATCATATCACGCTTGGGTTCAAAGCCGTGCTGTTGTTTGCGCCCGATGAGCTGACGCTGCCTGAGGGGCTTGAGCTACAAATTCACCGCATCCGCTACGCCACCCGCGCGCCCAATATGCTGACCCAAGCGGTCAATCGCCTCATCGCGGCGGCGCCGGGGATTTGGATGTATTATTGCTACAACGCCGAATACCTGTTTTTCCCGTTTTGCGAGACCCGTAGTATCTCCGACATGCTGACCTTCCACACCGAGGAACGCCGCGGCGGGATGTTGACCTATGTGGTGGATCTGTATGCGTGTGATTTACATGACGCGCCCAATGCGGTCTCGCTCGAAGATGCCTGTCTCGACAAATCCGGCTATTACGCTTTGGGCCGCATGGACGCCGCAGGTCATCCAAAAGAACGCCAACTCGACTTTTTCGGCGGGCTGCGTTGGCGGTTTGAGGAACATATTCCCGCCAACCGCCGTCACATCGACAGGATCGCAATCTTCAAAGCGAAAAAAGGCCTCACCCTGTCGGAAACCCACCTGTTCAACGAGGAAGAATACAACACCTACGCCTGCCCCTGGCACCACAACCTCACAGCGACCATCGTGTCCTTTCGCACCGCCAAGGCGCTCAAGTCGAACGCCGGCTCCACTTATGACATCGACAGTTTCCGCTGGCACAATTCGACCGAATTCGAATGGCACAGCCAACAGTTGCTCGATCTGGGCCTGATGGAGCCGGGACAGTGGTTTTAGGATGCTGGTAGGGATTTTAATCTTTTCGGCTTTCAGCCTTGTGATTTTCATACTCCTTGGGGCCATTCCTTTTGGAAGGGCTCTTGTGTTGGGCAAGGCTGCCCCTTGGTGGAGCCTTGCCTACCTGCAAATGTCATGGCTCATGGCGGCCACCATATCATGGTGGGACCCTTGGGAAGCAAGTTTGATCATCGCCATCGCCCCTATCGACGTGATCCGCATAGCAGAGGTTGCGCTGCGAAACGTTCCTTATCTCGCCCTCCTGTGCATTGCAATCTGGAGTGTCCCCTCCCTGATTTTGCTCTTCGTCTTGCGCACCCTTGTCGGAGTCTGGCAGACCCTCGTCGGCAGCCTTGTATGTGTCATCATTCCGCCTCTTCTGTCTTGGTCTGCCGGGCTTTTCCTCTTTGACAATACCTTCGCCAAGCACCTTGCCCTTGAGGGGCGTGCCTTGGAGGCGAAGTGCCTTTGGGTCAATTCCGCAGCCAATATCGCACCTGATGGCATGCGCGGCCATTACAGTGACTACCACGCGCTCATTCAGATGCCTGATGAAAGCTGGCAGGGCTGGAGCTTTGAGCAAAACGCGTTCTACCAGCTCGGACCATCGGCCAAGACCCGGGTCTCCCCTGAAAACTATGCGCAGGATTGCATCGCGCTCTATTACGCCCCTTGAGCGGGTTTACATCTGCGCCTCGCCCTTTATTGTGTTGTGCAATCGACGAGCACCCGCGCCCAACAGGACCAAAGCGGCCTCAAAATTCACCCGAAATCGCCCAAAATCCACCCGAAATTAAAAGAGTTTTCTGATGTCCGAAGTCAAATCCGGCGACAAAGTTCGCATTCACTACACAGGCACCCTCAAAGACGGCACCGTGTTCGACAGCTCGGCGGGTCGTGATCCGCTTGAGTTCGAAGTTGGGTCCGGCCAAATCATCCCCGGCATGGACAAGCACCTTCCGGGCATGACCGTGGGCGAGAAAAAAACCATCGTGGCCGTGGCGGACGAGGCCTATGGCCCGCGCCATGACGATGCACAACAACCGGTGCCGCGCGCCCAAATCCCGGCGGACATCCCGCTTGAGGTGGGTCTGCAACTTCAGATGCAAAGCCCGCAAGGTCAGGTCATCCCGGTCACCGTGGTTGCTGTCACCGATGAAGACGTCATCCTGGACGCCAACCACCGTTTGGCCGGCGAAGACCTGACCTTTGACATTGAATTGGTCGAAATCGTCTAAAGCCGGCTGAGTATTTTCGCAGCAATGAAGATCAAAGAATGGACAAGGCGGCACCCGGGTGCCGCCTTTGTCGTTGAACTGGCCCGGGTTTAGCGTCAAATGGCGGCATGGAAAAACCGGATCTCTTTTCTGCGGATTGTAGCCGCTGCGCCGCACTGTGTTGTATGGCCTTGGCCTTTGATCGCGGCGATCATTTTGACCATGACAAAGCTGCGGGCGTCGGCTGTCACAACCTTGCGGGGTTTACCTGTGGCATTCACGGCGATCTGGCGGAGCGCGGCTATTCCGGCTGTATCGCCTTTGATTGCTTGGGTGCCGGGCAGAGGGTCACGGAGCTGTTTGAACGCGATTGGCGCAGTGACCCGTCCCTGACCGGGCCGATGATCGAGGCGTTTCGGATGATGCGCGAGGTCCAGGAGTTGCGTCAGCTCTTGGTGGCGGCAGCCACCCTGCCCCTCTCAGACGCGGTAGATGACGCGCGGCTTGATCTTTTGGACCAGCTTGCGGATGCGGCGGGCGATCTGGACCGCCTCGAAGAGGTGGACCCGCGCGCCATCCGGGGCTGGCTGCGCGGATTGGCGGAGGTGATCACCCCTGTGACGGAGGTGTAAACGCCGCACGTTTTTGATCCGCAATCTCACGATGCACACAGCCCGTCGCGTGATCGTTGATCATCCCCATCGCCTGCATGAAGGCAAAACAGGTGGTTGGGCCGACAAATTTCCAGCCGCGTTTTTTGAGGTCTTTTGAGAGCCGTTTTGACGTTTCCGAGATCGACGCCGTTTGCGGCGCGCCGTGCTCGTCGGGCTTGGGTTCAAAGGACCAAAAATAGGCGGCAAGCGAGCCTTCGTTCGCCACCATCTCAACGGCACGGGCCGCATTGTTGATTGTGGCGTTGATTTTGCCGCGATGGCGCACGATGCCCGCATCGGCCAAAAGCCGGGTCACATCCGCCTCGCCAAACTGCGCGACTTTGTGAAAATCAAACCCGGCGAAAGCGGCGCGGAAAGCGGCGCGTTTGCGCAAAATCGTCCACCACGACAGGCCGGATTGAAACCCTTCGAGGCAAATTTTCTCAAACAAACGGATGTCATCGGAAACCGGATAGCCCCATTCTTCGTCATGATAGCGCATATATTCGGGATCACTGGCGCACCATGCGCAGCGCGATTGGCCGTCAGGTCCGGTAAAAAGCTGTGCCACATCGGTCTCCTAAAACGAGTTGGCCCCAGACATAAAGGGGGCCGTGAAATGCCGTGCATGGCCGAAATCTGTCCGCGTTTTGGGGCAAACTCAAGTCCCAACTGCCCGCCAAGACGCTTTATTTTTGCGGATAGGCGTCCCAAAACGCCTGTGGCGCTTGCCCCGGATTGGAGACACAGACCACCTGATCCGCTTCGAAGGCGTAGCGCGCCAAAAACACCGTCAAATCGGCGGAATAGGCGTAATCTTGCACCGAAATCACCGCCACTTCATCGGCGCTTTCGCAACTGCCGGAAACGAACCAGACCTGATCGGCGGAATATTGGAGATCGGTGAAATAGATCGTGAATTCGCCGGGTGTGGTGAGGGTTTCAAACTGGATCGGAACCGCACCTTGCGCCCATAGCGCCACGGGCACCACCGGCATACAGAGCGTCAAAATGCCTGCGCAGATCGCAAAGGAGCGCATAAAACCAAGCCTATTCAATAGGATCGACCGATATATCGACACAGAGGTCAGTGCGAACTCTGGGGTTTGGGGCGCAGGCGGATCACCACATCGACAGAGGCGATTTCCATGCCTTCAGGGGCCTTGGGCAGGCGTGCGATTTTCAATTCATCGCTGGGCGCATCGGTCAATGCGCCCTGATCTTCCCAAAAGAAATGCGGGTGCTCTTTCATATTGGTATCGAAATAGGAGCGCGATCCGTCGACGGTCACCTCCTGCATCAACCCGGCCTGACAAAAGGCCCGCAGCGTGTTGTAGACCGTCGCCAAAGACACTTTTTCCCCGGCATCGCGCACGGCGGCAAACAGGCTTTCGGCGGTGACATGACGATCATGCCCGTCACCGATCAAAAGCGTCGCCAAAGCCACCCGTTGCCGGGTCGGCCGCACACCCGCCTCACACAGCCACGCCTCACCACGACGCGGGTCGCGCTTTGTCTTGTCTTGCCATGCCTGATCTTGCCATGCCTGGCCCGTTGGCTCGGAGGGGGGGGACTGGGTCATTTGGGTCCGCTTCTTTGGTATGAATGCCAATATAAGGCGAGGGTTGGGTTAAATTCAAATGAAAATAGATCGCAATAGGGCGCGACCTGCCCGGATCAGACCATATTTCTCCTCAAGTCCGGCAACTTTCGCCCGCTCTCGCTCATCCGACTTTGGCCCCTCTTGCGCCTTGCGTGGTTGGGGGGCGGGGTGATAGAGGGGATGCGACTTTGAAAGATTGCAGGAAGGCAAGGGTTCTATATGGCCGAGTATCCCACGAGTTTCACCAAGGAAGATCTGCTTAAATGTGCGGCGGGCGAATTGTTTGGCCCCGGCAACGCGCAGCTTCCCGCCCCGCCCATGTTGATGATGGACCGGATCACCGAGATTTCCGGTGACGGGGGCGCACATGGCAAAGGTCATGTTGTGGCGGAATTCGACATCACGCCGGACCTTTGGTTCTTTGAATGCCATTTCCCCGGCAACCCGATCATGCCCGGCTGTTTGGGCCTAGATGGTCTGTGGCAGCTCACCGGCTTTAACCTTGGCTGGCGCGGCTGGCTTGGGCGCGGATATGCGCTTGGCGTGGGTGAGGTGAAACTCACCGGCATGGTGCGACCGGATCGCAAAATGCTGACCTATAAAATTGATTTCAAAAAGGCCATTCAGAGCCGCCGCCTGACCATGGGGGTTGCCGATGGCATCGTTGAGGCAGATGGTGAGGTGATTTACCAAGTCACCGACATGAAAGTCGCGCTCTCCGAAAGCTGACCCCACAGGGGATCGAAACGAACACCACAGGGAAGGAACACGCCATGCGTCGCGTCGTCGTCACAGGTCTCGGGGTTGTCTCCTCGATCGGCAACACTTCTGAGGAAGTGCTTGCCTCTCTCAAGGCGGGCACCTCCGGCATCACTGCCAATGAAGACATGAAAGAGTATGGATTCCGCAGCCAGATCGCCGGGAACATCAAGCTCGACATCAAAGACCACGTTGAAAAACGCGCTTTGCGGTTTATGGGACCAGGGGCGGCCTATGCCGCCATCGCCATGGACCAAGCGATCAAGGACTCGGGCCTTGAGGAAAAAGACGTGATCAACGAGCGTACGGGATTGATTGCGGGCTCGGGTGGTCCGTCCACCTCCGCCCTCTTCACCGCGCATCAATCGGTTTTGGCGACCAAAGCCACCAAACGCGTTGGGCCTTTTGCGGTGCCGAAATGCATGGGCTCGACGATTTCCGCCAACTTGGCGACGGCCTATCAGATCAAGGGCATCAACTACTCGATCACCTCGGCCTGTTCGACCTCACTGCACTGTATCGGTGCGGCGTCTGAGCAGATCATGATGGGCAAACAGGACGTGATGTTTGCCGGCGGGGGCGAAGAGTTGGATTGGACCTTGTCCTGTCTGTTTGATGCGATGGGAGCGATGTCGTCGAAATTCAACGACACGCCAACCAAAGCTTCGCGCGCCTTTGACGCCAACCGCGATGGGTTCGTGATCTCCGGCGGCGGTGCGATTTTGGTGCTCGAAGAGTTGGAACACGCCAAAGCGCGCGGTGCGAAAATCTATGCCGAAGTGACCGGCTTTGCCGCGACTTCTGATGGCGCGGACATGGTGGCCCCCTCTGGTGAGGGCGGCGAACGCGCGATGCGCCTCGCGCTCTCAACCCTGCCTGAGGATCGCAAGGTCGACTACATCAACGCCCACGGCACATCGACCCCGGTCGGTGACGTCGGCGAAGTCGAGGCCGTGCGTCGGGTGTTCGGCGAAGGCAATACGCCGGTGATTTCCTCGACCAAATCCATGACCGGCCACTCCCAAGGCGCCACCGGCGCACAGGAAGCGGTCTATTGCCTCTTGGCGCTGCAACACGATTTCATCATCCCGTCGATCAACGTCGAAACCCTCGACCCCGCGATCCAAGCGGGTGAAATCGCCACCACTTTGGTGGAAAATGCAGGGCTTGATACCGTCATGACCAACTCCTTTGGCTTTGGTGGCACCAACGGGTCGATGTTGTTGTCGAAATACCGCGACTGATCTGATTTCAGGCTACAGATTTGAACGGCCACGTTTTACGAGCGTGGCCGTTTTGCGTTGGGCGAGGCTGGACTGAGAATTGCCAAGGTCGGCACTGAGTCCAACCTGCCGAACTGGGACTATTCGTTGCGAACCAAAAGGATCACGCCTGCTGGGTCAGACGTCCAATGACCCTTCACATCATCCAGCGGCTCCAACTCGTCGCGGACTGGACTTCCTAATGTTTCGATAGCCTTGTCGGGATCGTCCGTGAAGAGCTCTAGCCAGATGTCCACTTGGCTCTGCCGTTCGACTCTATCTATCCATAAAGTCATACTACCAAAAGAAAAGCCGATGCTGTTCTTGAGTTCTTTAGCAACCTTCAGACCAACGCGGTCGCGGTAGTAGGCTACCGTTTCTTCCCATTTATGGAGTGGCACTTTGATTGCGATGTTCTTGCCGGGTTCAATCATATATCAATCTCTCATGTCGGTCATGCCTTTGGTTTCAGTGTAGCACATCCGATCAGGTTGGGGGTAATCGCAACGACAGCTTCGTGTGCACAGCCGCACATGGGTCTCATTGCAGAGACGCCCACATCCCACAAACACCCTCAAAAACTTGACCTAGCGTCGCAAAACGGTCAAATACCCGCAAAGCAAAAAAGGGCATTTCATCCATGGCAGATCTTCTCAAAGGCAAACGCGGGCTTATCATGGGCGTCGCCAACGAGCGCTCCATCGCATGGGGCATCGCCAAAGCCTGTACGGCTGAGGGCGCGGAGCTTGCGTTTACCTACCAAGGCGAGGCCTTTGGCAAACGGTTGCAACCGCTGGCCGAAAGCGTGGGGTCGGACACGATGGTCGACGTCGATGTCACCAACCCGGAGCAGATGGACGAGGCTTTCGCGGCGCTCAAAGCCAAATGGGGCAGCCTTGATTTTGTCGTGCACGCCATCGCCTATTCGGACAAATCCGAACTCACGGGCCGGTTCCGCGACACATCTGTGGAGAATTTCAAAAACTCGCTGCATATCTCGTGTTACAGCTTTATCGATGTTGCCAAACGCGCCTCTGAAATGATGCCAAATGGTGGCACATTGATGACGCTGACCTTTGAAGGCTCCAACAAGGTTGTGCCCAATTACAATGTGATGGGCGTGGCGAAAGCGGCGCTCGAAAGCTCGATCCGCTACCTCGCCAATGACCTCGGCCCCGAAGGCATCCGCGTCAACGGCATCTCGCCGGGTCCGATGAAAACGCTGGCAGGCTCTGCCATTGGCGGCGCGCGCCGGACCTATAAACACGCCGAACAAAACGCGCCGCTGTTGTCGAATGCAACGCTTGAGGCGGTGGGGGGGACGGCCGTGTACCTCGCCTCCGATGTGGGGGCCTATACCACGGGCGAAATCATTCGCGTCGATGGCGGCTATCATATCATGGGCATGCCCCGGATTGAAAACCTCTGATCCGATCTGCGTGAACACATCTCCAAATCCCCGCCTCCCGTGCGGGGATTTTCTTTGAGTATTTGATCGCGGTAAAGCCAAGGATGTGACGCGACGTCTCACCTGACAGGTCGTTCAACTTATGTAGCCTCTCCTCAAGGGGGAGAGCAGCATGTTTGATTATATCATTGTTGGTGCGGGGTCTGCGGGATGCGTTTTGGCCAATCGCCTGTCGGACGATCCAAGCAAACGGGTCTGTTTGATCGAAGCCGGGGGCAAGGATCGCTCGCCCTTCATTCATATTCCTTTGGGCTTGGCGGTTTTGGCGCACCTCAAAGGCTATAATTGGAATGATCACACCGCCCCCGACCCAAACCTGACCCACCGCCGCCTGTTTTGGCCGCGTGGACGGGTTTTGGGTGGGTCGTCTTCGATCAACGCGATGATCTATATGCGTGGGCACCCGGAGGATTACCGGGGCTGGGCACGGGCGGCGGGTGCGGCGTGGGATTGGCCGCGCGCCTTTGAGCTGTTCAAACGATTGGAAGGCAATGCGCAGATTTCGGATGCGTATCATGGCGTGGACGGCCCTCTGTCCGTCTCCGATCTACGCAGTCCAAACCCGCTGTCGCATGCCTTTGTGCGGGCCGGTGTCGAGGCGGGATTGACAGAGCGGCGCGACTTTAATGGCGCGGATCAGGAGGGAGTGGGCCTGTTCCAAGTCACTCAGAAAGACGGCAAACGGTTCTCAGCGGCGCGGGCATTTTTGGACCCGGTGCGCGGTCGGGCCAATTTGACGATCTTGACCGGGGAACAGGTCATGCGGGTGATGTTCAAGGGCACAGAGGCCCATGGCGTTGCACTACGGGATCGTGAGATTGTGCTCAATCCCGGTGGCGAGGTGATCCTCAGTGCCGGGGCGATTAAATCGCCACATCTGTTGATGCTCTCGGGCATCGGTCCGGGCGAGATGATGCGCGCGCAGGGGATCGAGGTGCGGCATGATGCGCCTGAGGTGGGCGAAAATCTGGCCGATCATCTCGACATCACGGTGATGTCTGCCGCCCGCAATCGCCTGCCGATTGGCATTGCGCCCACCTACCTGCCCCGCGCCCTGCGCGCCGCCTGGGACTTTGGCCGCAAACGATGTGGGGAACTGACCTCCAACGTGGCTGAAGCAGGTGGTTTTGTGCGCTCGGGTCCCGATCAGCCGCGCCCCAATCTGCAATTCCATTTCATCCCGGCCTATCTGCGCGATCATGGGCGCAAGACCTCCTTTGGCTACGGCATGACGTTGCATGTCTGTGACCTTTTGCCAAAATCGCGTGGACGGATCACTTTGGCCTCAACTGATCCAAGGGCCGCACCGGTGATTGAAGCGGGCTATTTGAGCCACCCCGAGGATATGGAAACGCTTTTATCCGGCCTCAAAATTGCCCGCTCGGTGATGGCCGCGCCCGCCCTCGCACGCCATGTCGCATCCGAGATTCTACCCGGTGCGGTCTTGCAAAGTGACGAGGCGCTCATAAAGGATATTCGCGCCCGCTCAGAGACAATTTATCATCCGGTCGGCACCTGCCGGATGGGGAGGGACGCGGGTTCTGTGGTGGATGCGCAAGCGCGGGTGCGCGGTGTGTCGGGTCTGCGCGTGGTGGATGCCTCTATTATGCCGCAGATCATCACGGGCAACACCAATGCGCCCACCATGATGATCGCGGAGAATGTGGCGGATATGATGCTTCGCCCCTGACGCTTTAGTGGCAGCCCCCGCTACAGTCCTCACAGGCGCGGGCTTTGCCTTTCATTTCAATGAATTTTTCATCCCACGCTTCACCATCACCGAACTCCAAAAAGTTCTGATATTGCTCGTGACGACCGGACAGATGGCTGGCGTGTTTGATCGGACACCAATAATATTCCGTGCGCCCGGCGACTTCGCGGACATAGGCCAAAAGCCCGTTGCCATAGCCGCAATAGACGCAATTGAGCTTTTGCATAAAGTTCAGATAGGTCAGTTTGTGCCGATCCACGACGATGTATTTTTTGCGTTCAACTTTTGGCAAGCCGTAGATCGGGAAACAGATCGCCTGATAGACGGTGACGAAGAGATCCAGGATCACGAAGGGCACGATCAAACTGTAGATGATCGGGGCTGTGATCACCTCCCAGGGGCGGGCGCGGCGGATAAACACCGACAAGCGCACCCGCAAAAGCCGTCCGCGTTTGCGGGCCTCTTCCTCAAACACCACCCGACCGTTGGTCAGACGATATTGAAACTTTTCACGCGCCGCCAAGGCATCCCGTTCCAATTGATCTTGTATTTGCCGCAGGGATTCGCGGAGTCTCTCAACCGTGCTGTTCATCATTGTCTCCAAACGGGGGCGTCCGAGCTATAGGTGTAGCAGGCGGGACGGACAAATCATCCCCTGTTCTGAAATTTTGCATTTTCATGGATTTTTTGACAAATTTGAAAGCCTTTTTAAACGTTTTCATTTCAGAAACACAGTGTTGACTGCACATGTTTTGCCGCTCAATCCGCCATCTGCCACAGTGTCGCCATGTTTGCGACCCATCAAAAACCCAAAGACCACCGCCAAAGGGCCCGTCTCAAATCGCTATGACATTCCTTTTCTTCGCCATCCTTTTGGGGATATTTTCCCTGCCTCTGCTCAAAGGGGTGTCAACCCATCAGGGCCGGATGACCACAAGCGGGTTTGATGGCACGGGCGTTGTGATGGGATTTGCACTCACCGTCGCGGTCGCCGCGCTGACCTCGCCTTTGCTTGGCATTGGCTTTGTGTGTGCCGCTTTGTTGCATGAATTTGGCTCTGCTCTGGCCTGTCGGATCATGGGTCATGAGGTGGCGCGGGTGCGTCTGATTCCCCTGCCCTATGTGGCAACACCTCGCTCGGATCGCCCCTTTGATCACGCGCTTGAGGAAAGCTTTGCCGCGCTCTATGCGCCCACCTTGGCGATTGTGCCGATGATCCTCGCCTTTGGCCTGTTTCACAGCTTTGCCTTGGCCGCACCCCTCTTTGCCGATGTCATGCGCAGCACCGCAATCATGTTGGGCACGTTCAATTTCATCATGCTTTTGCCCTTCCTGCCCTTTGGTGGCGGTCGGGTTGTGCGGGCAGTTTCGGATGCGTTTTGGCCGCGTCTCGGGCGTGTCATCACGCTGTTCATGACCGCCGCCTTTGCTTCGGCGGCTCTGCGCGATCACTCGGTGGCGATGATGATCCTCGCCGCCGCGGGCGTGCAAAGCCTGTTCCACATCCGCCGCCCCGACCAAAGCCGCCTGACGCCAAATCAGGCGCTTTTGGTGATGGCAAGCTATGCCTTTACCCTGACCGTACATTTCACCGGCGGGTTTTGGCTTTTGACCGGATTGCTCTGAAACCCGCACCATCTCCTCTTTCCTCAGGGCGCGCTCCATGACAGTCTGAGCCGACGGCAAGGGAGGCTCATGTGACCATCACCACCTGTATTTTCGACGCCTATGGCACGTTGTTCGATGTCACCTCTGCCGCCCAGCGCGCCGCACATGAACCTGCCTTTGCCCGCCTTACGCCGCTGTGGTCCCAACTGGCGCAGGATTGGCGCGCCAAACAGTTGGAATACAGTTGGCTGCGCGCAATCATGGGGGATCACGCGCCGTTTTGGACCGTCACCATGGATGCGCTCGATTGGGCGCTGGCGCGTGCAGGCCTTGAGGATGATCCACCATTGCGGGCGCGATTGTTACAGCTTTATCAGGAGCTGAGCGCCTACTCTGAGGTGCCCGCCATGTTGCAAACCCTGAAAGACAAAGGGTTTTCCACCGCAATCCTGTCGAACGGCTCGCATGACATGCTCGATGCTGCGGTGTCTTCGGCGGGGCTAGACCGCCTGTTGGACGATGTGCTCTCGGTTGACACGGTCGGCATTTTCAAGCCCTCGGATCGGGTGTATCAAATGGTCCCGGACCGGTTCCAATGCGCCCGCGAAGAGGTGTTGTTTGTGTCCTCCAATGGCTGGGACATCGCCGGGGCGGCACGCTTTGGCTTTGTCACCGCTTGGGTGAACCGCGCGTCCCTGCCCGTGGACCGTATGCCCGGACAGCCCGCTCATATCCTCTCTGATCTGACCCAAATCCCGGAGATCGCCGCCCATGCCTGAGACTTTCAAAACCGCCGATGGCCTTTCACTGGCCTATGACGTTCAGGGCAAAGGCCCCGCCCTTTTATGCCTCGCGGGACTGACCCGCAACATGGATGATTTCGAACCTGTGGTGGCGCATTTCGCAGACCGGGCCACGATTATTCGCGTTGATAGTCGCGGGCGCGGGGCGTCTGATTATGATCCGAATTTCCTCAATTACACTCTACCGCAAGAGGGCGCGGATGCGCTGGCACTTTTGGATCATCTGGGGCTGGACCGCGCCGCCATTTTGGGCACCTCGAGCGGCGGGTTGATTGCCATGGTCTTGGCGATCAGCGCCAAACACCGGCTGTCTGGCGTGTTGCTCAACGACATCGGGCCAGAGATGGACCCGCGCGGACTGAGCCATATCATGGATTATCTCGGTCGCCCCTCGGCCTATCGTTCGTTTGAGGACGCCGCCGACAAATTGTCCCGTGCTTTGGGCGATCAATTCCCCAACGTCAGCCGCGATCAATGGCTGAGCTATGCGCGGCGGATTTGGACCGAAGGCAAGGCGCGGCTGGAACTGCGCTATGATCCGAAGCTCAGAGACGCGATTGAGGCGCAAAGCGTGACTGGGGCCGTACCCGATCTTTGGCCTTTGTTCGAGGCGCTTGAGGGGCTGCCTTTGGCGCTGTTGCGGGGTGAAAACTCCACGCTTTTGCCCCGCGCCTGTATGAATGAGATGTGCAAGCGTCGCCCGGATATGATCTGCGCCGAGGTCAAGGATCGCGGCCATGTGCCGTTTTTGGATGAGCCTGAAAGCCTTGATGTGATCGCGCGATTTTTGGCCCATCTCCCCCATTGAGACCCACCGCCCCGCCCTCTATGATCTGCCCGCACCCCTAAAGGAGCGATCAGATGCGGGTCGATCTCGGCGATATTACCCTCAACGTTGAAGATGACGGTCCGCGCACGGGTCCGCCCATCGTGTTTTGTCATGCCTTGGGCACCAATTTGCACCTGTGGGATGATGTCCTGCCGCTTTTGCCCAATGGCCTTCGGATCATCCGTTATGACCTGCGCGGGCATGGGGCGTCTGACGTGCCGAAAGGCCCCTATTCTATGGGCGCTTTGGTGCGCGATGCAGAACGGATGTTGGATCATTTGGCGGTGCGCGATGCGGTGTTTGTTGGGATTTCCATCGGCGGGTTGATCGCGCAGGGCTTGGCGGTCAAGCGGCTGGATCACATCCGCGCGCTGGTCCTGTCCAACACGGCGGCCAAAATCGGCACCCGCTCAGTCTGGGACAAACGTATTGCCGAGGTCGAGGCACATGGGCGTGAAAGCATCGTCGCGCCCACGCTGGAGCGTTGGTTCGCCCCCGGATTTCGCAAGACCGAGGTGGCCAAACGCTGGGGTCAGTCGATTTTGGACACCTCTGTTGAGGGCTATTTGGGGTGCTGTGCCGCAATTGCGGGCACGGATTTTTACACGCCCACCTCTGGCTTACGTCTGGCGTGTTTGGGCATTGGCGGCGGCTATGACGGATCGACCCCCGCCGATTTGATGCGCGAAACTTTGGATATCATCCCCGGTGCGCGGTTCGAATTGCTTCAGCGTTCCGGGCATTTGCCGCCCGTGGATGCGCCCGAGGCGTTTGCGGCGCTTTTAACGACATTCTTACAGGAGATCGGCCATGTCTGAGGCGGTCATGTCTGAATTGGGCACGTCTGAGTTGGGCCCGTCTGAGTTTGGCACGTCTGATCCGGTCTTTCTTTTGATCCATGGTTCCGCCCATGGCGCATGGTGTTGGCGCGATCTGATCCCGGCACTTGCGGCGCGCGGGGCCACGGCTCACGCGATGGATCTGCCCTCGCATGGCGATGATCCCACGCCCTATACCGAGGTGACGCTTGATCTCTATCGTGACGCGATCCTCCAAAAGATCGGTGAGATTGGCACGCCGGTGATCTTGGTCGGCCATTCCGCCGGGGGCTATGCGATCACCGCCGCCGCCGAGGCCGCGCCCGAACGTATCGCGCAGTTGATTTACGTTTGCGCCTATGTGCCCGAGAATGGCAAAAGCCTTGGCGACATGCGCCGCAGTGCCAGCGCGCATCCGGTGTTGGCCGCGATTGCAAAAACCCCGGACGGCAAGGCTTTCACCTTTCGCGCTGACACCGTCGAGGCGACGCTGTTTCACGATTGCCCGGCTCAGGCCGTGGCCTATGCCCTGCCGCGTCTGGGGCCACAGGCGATCCGCCCGCAAGAAACGCCCCTGACGATCACCGCGCGCTCCACCACCCTGCCGCGCGATTATGTGCTTTGCACAGATGACCGCACCATCCCGCGGGAAGAGCAGGAAAAAATGGTGAAAGACTGGCCTGAGGACCATGTGCATCGCCTCATGTCGGGACATTCGCCCTATTTCTCTCATCCGGACAGCCTGGCGGATTTACTCATCAAGGCTGTGCGCAAAGACGGATAGACAGCGGCGGCTTGTGCGGTCAGAAAGGCGCAGTCTGTGTCAGGGGCCCGTCATGTTGCGTCATCTTCCGATCTTGTTCATCGTGTTCACCGTCTTGATCGACGGCATCGGCATTGGCCTGATCTTTCCGGTCATGCCGGATCTGATCCGTGATGTGACCGGGCGGACCTTGGCCGATGCGGCGCTTTGGGGCGGGGTTTTGGCCACCGGTTATGCGGTGATGCAGTTTCTGTTTGGGCCGATTGTGGGCAATCTGTCGGATCGCTTTGGCCGTAAACCTGTTCTGATCTCAGCGCTGTTCGTGATGATGCTCGATTATCTGGTGATGGCGGTGGCACACACGATTTGGCTGTTGCTGATCGGGCGGTTGATCGCCGGATTGACTGCGGCGACCCATGCCACCGCCGCTGCCTATATGGCCGATATTTCCGCGCCTGAAGATCGCGAAAAACGCTTTGGTCTTGTCCATGCGGCGATGGGGGGCGGCTTTGCGGTGGGGCCGATGATTGGTGGGCTTTTGGCCGGAATTGATACGCGCGCCCCGTTTTATGCGGCGGCGGGCATCGCCGGGCTCAACATGATCTTTGGTCTTTTGGTCATGCCCGAAAGCCTGACCCGCGACAAACGCCGCCCGTTTCACTGGACCCGCGCCAATCCCTTTGCCGCCTTTCGCGCCATTGGATCACTGTCCGGGGTAAAGCCGCTTTTGCTGGTCTTTGGCCTCTATGAAATGGCCTATTTCGTCTACCCGGCGATCTGGTCGTTTTATGGCGTTGAAAAATTTGGATTTGACGCGCGGATGATTGGGCTGACGCTGTTTGCCTTTGGCCTTTCCATGGGCCTGGCGCAATCGGTGTTGATCGGACCACTCGTGAGCCGCTTTGGTGCGTATCGCGTCACCATGGGCGGAATTTTGGCCGATATCGTTGTGTTTGCCACTTTGGGCGTGACCAGTAGTGTGCCGCTGGTGTGGATCGTCACCATCCTGTCGGGGATTTCGTCGGTCACCCTCCCGGCATTGCAAGGCACGATGAGCCGCGCCACGCCCGACACGCAACAGGGCGAATTGCAGGGCGTGATCGGCTCCATCGCCGCCATGGCGACCATCCTCAGCCCCTTGATCATGACCGAAACCTTCGCGATCTTTTCGCGTCCCGGCACGGCGCATTACCTGCCCGGCGCGCCGTTTTTATTGTCGATGGCAATCGTCATTCTGGCCGGGATCGTGTTGTGGCGCTGGCGGGTGCGGCGGGCAGGATCTGAGCCAAAGCCCGCCTGATCAATATCCTTCAAAAGCGCCACCTGACAAAATGCCGATTTTCTGCTAGGCTTTCCCTCTCAGAGGAGGAATTTTGATGACCCATCATACTGTTTTTGACGCCCATCATCGCCACCACGATCCGCATAAAAACCACCGCCTTGTGCAATTTGCAAAACTGGATCGCACGGCGCGCAGACATCCGATTTGGGATCAACTCAGCCGCACAGACCGGCCAGACACGCAGGGCGCGCGACCTGCGTCGCGTGTGGTTCAATTCCTGCGCGTGGCGCGTGGGCACCGGGCCTAAAACCAAGTTTGAGGGCACTCAAACCCACAGCGGAATAGCCTGCGAAACGGCTTTGCAAAACCGGTCAGATTGATCGGTTTTGCAAATAAATTATCACATATCTGTGCGAATCCGCATAGCGGGGTTGCGCCTTGAGAATGTGCTGGACCCTCCTTCCATCGAAGGCGTAGATGCGAGGAACATCGGGCGCTGATGGCGGGAGGGGACCCCATTTGCCGTGATACTCCCACTTCACGCCCGGAATCCGTGTTAAAATGGAGACCCTTCGTGACCCAACCCTCGCGCATCGCCCCACAATCGCTTCACTCCAAAATCATGAATGCCGAAGACGCAGCAAGCCTTGTTCACAATGGCGCGGCGGTGGGCATGAGTGGCTTTACCGGCTCGGGTTATCCCAAAGCCGTCCCGCTTGCGCTGGCGGCGCGCATTGAGGCCGAGCACAGCGCGGGCCATCCGTTTCGGATCAAAATCTGGTCTGGTGCCTCGACGGGACCGGAGCTTGACGGTGCCTTGGCCAAGGCCAATGGCATTGATTTTCGCCTGCCCTACAACTCCGATCCCATCGCGCGGCAAAAAATCAACGCTGGCGAAATGAACTATGTCGACATGCATCTGTCACAGGTCGCGCCAATGGCATGGCAGGGCTTTTTGGGCCCGCTCGACACCGCGATCATCGAGGTGTCCGGCATCACGGCCGAGGGCGATTTGATTCCCTCCTCCTCCATCGGCAACAACAAAACATGGTTGGAACGCGCCGATAAAATCATCCTTGAGGTCAACAGTTGGCAAAGCGAGATGCTCGACGGGATGCATGATATTTACTACGGCACAGCCTTGCCGCCGAACCGCGTGCCGATCCCGTTGATCAAGCCCGATGATCGCATCGGTCAGCCGCATTTCAAGGTCGATCCCTCCAAAATCGTCGCCATTGTCGAAACCGACGCCCCCGACCGCAACGCACCGTTTTCCGCCCCCGGCGACACGGCGGAGGCGATTGCCGATCACATCCTTGAGTTTTTGATGTGGGAGGCCAAACGCGCAGGCCTGCCGCCCAGCCTGTTGCCGCTGCAATCAGGGGTCGGCAACGTGCCCAATGCGGTGATGGCCGGGTTGATCAAAGCACCGTTTGAACAAATGACCGCCTTCACCGAGGTGATCCAAGACGGGATGCTCGACATGATCGAGGCGGGCACCTTGCGCGTCGCCTCCGCCACCGCCTTTTCGCTTAGCCCGGAAAAGGCCGAGTATTTCAACACCCATGCCCGGCTCTTTCGCGACAAATTGATCCTGCGACCGCAAGAGATTTCGAACCACCCCGAACTGGTGCGCCGCCTTGGCTGTATCGCGATGAACGGGCTGATCGAGGCGGATATTTACGGCAATGTGAATTCCACCCATGTCATGGGGTCGCGCATTCAAAACGGCATCGGCGGCTCGGGCGACTTTGCCCGCAACGCCTATCTGTCGATTTTCATGACGCCGTCTACCGCCAAAAACGGTGCCATTTCCGCGATTGTACCGATGGCGAGCCATGTCGATCACATCAACCAAGACGTGCAGGTGATTGTCACCGAACACGGCCTGGCCGATGTGCGCGGTTTGGACCCGAAAAAGAAGGCCGCTTTGATCATCGAAAAATGCGCCCATCCAATGTATCGCGATGCGCTGCGGGAGTATTTCGAGCGGGCGAAAAAGAGCTCCTTTGGCGGCCATACGCCGCATGATCTGCGCGAGGCATTGAGTTGGCATCAAAGGTTCATTGACACTGGCTCAATGCTGTAATCCTCTGCCGTTCCGCTTGTCGCTCTGCTAAGGAGGCCCCTCGTGCGCCAGATTGAAATGCCCGCCCAATTGGCGCAAAAGCTGGGTGAGGCTCTGCGCGATGCGCCGGATCTGCACCGGGCGATTGTGGCCTGTCTCGACGGGGTGACCGTGTCAGGAGTGTCTGTGCCAGAGGATCAGGCGGATGGGCTTTATGATCATGTCCGCACCGCTCTTGATCCGGCCCAGGATGCCGCGCTGATCCAAAGGCTTGAGGCGCTGGACCCGGCGTTTTTGACCGCGGTGATCCGCTATGGGTTGGGCCATGCGCCGATCCCCCATGCGGCGGCCATTCGCGCCGATCTTGCGCGCGTGGCGGTGGCCCCGGTGATGCGCCCCGATCCCAATGGCACGGCGTCCCTGCCGCTGCCCTCGGATCGCGTCGGGATGCCCGCCTTTTCTGATCGGGCCTTTGATGCATGGTTCACCGGGCAGCGCGCCCCCGATCTACCCGCCGACCAGCCGCTTTACGGCTATGGCCTTTATGGCGAACAGCGCAGCGTTTATATGGCCGATCAATACCGCGATGCCTCCGGGCCAGAGCCACGCAGCCGCCACTTGGGCATCGACATTTTCGCACCCGCTGGCACGATGGTCTGCGCGCCTTTGCCCGGACGGGTGCATCGCATGGCCTATAACGCCGATCCTTTGGATTACGGCCATACGGTGATTTTGGAACATAGGACGGCGGAGGGTCTGCCGTTTTGGACCCTTTATGGCCACCTTGGCGCCCCCCTCCCCGGTCTCGCCGAAGGGGCCGAGATTGCCATTGGTCAAGACCTTGCGCCGCTGGGGGATTGGCATGAAAACGGTGGTTGGGCACCGCATTTGCATGTTCAGATCATCACCAGCCTCTTGACCCAAACCGGCGGCAATTTCTTTGGCGTCGGCCATGATAGCCTTTGGTCCGTTTGGTCAGACATCAGCCCAGACCCCAATCTGATCCTGCGTCTGCCGGATGCTGTCTTTGGGCGATAACCCCTCCGGTGTGCCTGCCTCTGGGCACTGAGCCCTCTCTGGGCACTGTGCCCCAGTTGGCGGGGGCTTTAGACGCGCATGCGGGCAAAGCTCATGGAGATATGGCCACGGCGGATATGGCCGACAGCATCCAGATCGCCGAGTTCCAGCGCCCCCAACAGGTCTTGGAGTTCGCGGGCGTAAATGTCGATTTCCTGCATCAAATCAATCTGTGATCCGGTCACCTGTTGTAACCAAATACGCGCGGTGCGAAAATACAGCCGTTCCGCCATTGTCCGCAGCGGGGCATTGGCGGTGAGGTCCAACAAGGTCAGAAACGTGTCTTGGTCCAAAAGGGAAAAGTCGCGCGCCGATGGGGCGGCTTTGAGTGCCTCGGAGCGGGCATACAAGGCCCGAAACCGTTGCAAAAACGTGGCGTCGGGGTGAACCGGATCAAGCACGGTTTGCAACAGCACCAATTCTTTGCGCAGCCGATAAACCTGTGACATCTCGCTATAATCGACATTGGTGACCATGGTGCCGACCCCATGAACCGAGGTCACAAGCCCTTCGTCCTCAAGCCGCGCCAAAACGCGGCGAATGGGGGTGCGCGAAATGCCAAGCTCGGCGGCCAGCGCCGTTTCCGAAAGTTTCATGCCCGGCGGGTAGTCCAACATGCAGATGCGGCTGCGAATATCCGCATGGATGCGCTCTGCACGTTCGCGCGCCCGCAACGGTTCGGGCATCATGTCCATCGGTTCAGTCTCTGTCGTGTCTGCCATAGGTCTCCCCAAGTCGATCCAGCACGGCCATGGCTTGGCAAAGCTGATCGCGTTCAACATATTCGTCGGGCTTATGAGCTTGGTCAATGGAGCCGGGACCACAAATCACCGCACTCATGCCGATCTCTTGAAAAAGCCCGGCTTCGGTTCCAAACGGCACAACATCGGCGGTGTTGGCCCCGGTGAGGCGATACAAAAGATCGCGCGCGGCGTTCTCGTCCATGGGTGTGAGGCCCGCGACCTCGCCAATCACTTCGGTGGTGATCTCCGCCTGCGGTGCGACCGCTCGCATATCCGGCAACAACACGTCGCCGACATATTGCGCCAGATCGCGTTGCACCAAATCATAATCCTCCAAAGAGGTCGGGCGCATTTCCCATTCTAACGTGGCTTTGCCCGCGATGACATTATGGGCATGACCGCCGTGGAGGCCACCGATGTTGATCGTGGTGTGGGGCGGGTCAAACCGTGAATGGGGCGGGCAGCGGTCGATCAAGACCTGTCGTAACACAAGCAGCCGGTTGATGTAGCGCACCGCATATTCGATTGCGTTGACGCCTTTCTCCGGTGCCGATCCATGCCCCTCCACGCCGGTAAAGGTTACGGTATATTCGCAACACCCCTTGTGGCCCTCGATCACCCGCATCTGTGTCGGCTCACCAATCAGCGCCATCGCGGGCCGGATGTCGCGCGCCTTGAGCACCTGCACAAGATCGCGCGCGCCGAGACAGCCGACCTCTTCGTCATGGGTAAAGGCGAAATGGATCGGGTGTTCGCGTGTCGCCGCTTTGAGCGTGTCGAGTTTGGTCAGACAGGTGGCGATGAACCCTTTCATGTCACAGGTGCCGCGGCCATAGAGCCTGCCGTCCCGCTCCACCATATCAAACGGATCGCTGCTCCACGGTTGATCTGCCACCGGCACCACATCGGTGTGCCCGGACAGGACCAGCCCACCCGCACGCTCCGGCCCGAGCGTGGCAAACAGATTGGCCTTTGTACCGCTCGGGTCTTTGAGCACCTCCACCCGCGCGCCCGCACGTTCCAACCTGTCCGCAATATAGTGGATCGCGCACAGGTTGCTCTCGGATGACACCGTGGGAAAGGCAATGAGATCGGCCAGAATGCTTTGGCAGCGGTCGAGATCGGACATGATCAGTCCTTCACAAACAGCTTGCGCGGCACATTGCACAAAGGCTCCGCTGGTCCGTCTTCGCGGATCAGGATTGTCTCCGTCGTCTCCATCCCCCAACCGTCCATCCACAGTCCCGGCATGAAGTGAAAGGTCATGCCCGGCTCCAAAACTGTTTCATCAAAGGCGCGCAAAGAGACCGTGTGTTCGCCCCAATCCGGCGGATAGGACAGACCGACAGCATAGCCGCAGCGGTTCGGACGCTCGATCCCCACCTTGATCAGTTCCGCATCCAAAGCACGGGCAATGTCACAGGCCCGGTTGCCCGGGCGCGCCACCTCAATCCCGGCGTTCAACCCCTCGGTCAGCGCCTGAGCCGCGTCACTCATATAGCCGGGCGGCTTGCCGAAAAAGATCGTCCGACACAGCGGCGCATGGTAGCGGCGATAACAGCCGGATTGTTCGATAAACGTCGCCTCGCCCTTTTTCAGCGCCTCGCCGTTCCATGTCAAATGCGGCGCAGAAGCATCCGCGCCCGAGGGCAAAAGCGGCACGATGGCCGGGTAGTCGCCCCAACTGTCGTCTTCGCCCTGCACCGACGTTTTGAACATCTCGCCGACAAGATCGTGTTTGCGCATGCCCGGTTCGGCCAATTCAATCGCGCGCTCAATCACCAGTTCGGAAATGCGCGCGGCCCGGCGCATGAAATCCAATTCCTCAGAGGATTTGATCAGCCGGTTCCAGTTGACCAAACTGGAGGCATCTACCAGTTCGGCCTCCGGCAACCCCTGCGCCAAAACGGCAAAGGCGCGGGCGGTAAAGTAATAGGTCTCCATCTCGATCCCGATGCGTTTGTCGCCATATCCCATGATCCGCAGATGCGAGGCGAGGTCTTCCATCGGATGGATGTCGGTGGCCTGAATATAGCGATCCGCGTAGTGGAGGATGTTCTCGTCTTCCATCCAGACCGTGCGCTTGGCGCCATTGGCGTCTTGCATCCGTCCCCACCAGATCGGATCGCTGTCGAGACTCAAAATCACGCCTTGATGCACATAAAATGACCAGCCGTCATATCCGGTGAGCCAGTTTTGGTTCGACGGATTCGTGACGAAAAGGATGTCGATTCCAGACGCATTCATCGCCTCGCGTGTCAAATGGATGCGCCGTTCATACTCGGAACGGGAGAAAGGGGCATTCTCAATAGGCATGTATTTCTCGCTTATTGTGCACATCTTGTGCGATTCTATAGGACGTTTTCGTATGTAAAGCCGAAAAATAAGGATGTTTTTGGGCCGTTTTCCTTGACACTCAGGCGATTCGCCTAATGTTGTATACATCAGTTGAGGGAAGCCCTGTTTCCTCGTCAATGAAAATAATCGGGAGTGACTTATGAAACCTATCCTTAAAACCATCGCCGCTGCGGGTCTCACGCTGGGCGTAAGCGCGACCGCCCTTATGGCCGGAACGTTGAGTGACCGGATCGCAAACGGTGATCCGATCCGTATCGGCTTTGCCAACGAAGTGCCTTGGGCCTATCCGGGCGAAGACGGCGCAGCCGAAGGGTTTGTGAACGCCTATGTCATCGGCGTGCTCGAAACGATGGGCTATGACACCATTGAGCCGGTCGTCACCGAATGGGGCGGCCTCATCCCCGGCCTCAACGCGGGCCGTTTCGACATTGTGACCGGCGGGATGTATATCCTTGGCTCGCGCTGCGAAAACATGATGTTCTCCGAGCCGATGGCCAAAGTGGGCGATGCCTTCATCGTGCCCGCAGGCAATCCCAAAGACCTCAACAACTACGAACAGCTTGCCGAAAAAGAGGCGCTTTTCGTGACCGGCGCGGGCTACAACCAAATCGAAGCGGCGGAACGCGGTGGCGTCGATGACGACAAGGTCATGACCGTACCCGGCCCGACCGAAATTCTCGCCGCTGTGCGCGCGGGCCGTGCCGATGCCGGTGGGGTGACCTATTTCACCGCGCTCAATTTGGCCGAACAATCCGGCGGCGATGTCGAAGTCTCAGACGTCAGCCAACTCCCCGACTGGACCCAAAACTGGGTTGGCATCGGATTTCGGGATGAGGACGCGGATTTCGTCGAAAAATTCAACGCCGCCCAAGCCGAATACCTTGGCTCTGATGCGATGATGGAAGCCGTGTCCGCCTATGGCTACTCCAAAGGCAACCTGCCGGGTGAGATGAAAACCGCAGACGCCTGCGCCATGAAGTGATCGACGCTCTCTTTGATCCATCGAAGTGATTGAAGCGGGCCGGGGCAACGGTTCCGGCCCGCATGTCATTTTCAGCCTCGGGAGATGCCCTTGAGCCTCTGGGAATTTATCGCGACGTATTGGCCCGACTTCCTCAAAGGAACCGGGGTCACCGCCGCCCAATTCATCCTTGCCACGATGCTCGCGATCGGGATCGCACTGGTGGCCGGATTGATGAAACTGTCCCGCAATGCCGTGATCCGCGGCGTGTCGGTGACCTATATCGAAATTTTTCGCGGCACCTCGCTTTTGGTGCAGCTTTACTGGATTTTCTTTGTGCTGCCGTTGTTCGGCGTGACGCTGGATAAGTTCACGGCGGGTTTTGTTGCCGTTGGGATGAATTTAGGCGCTTACGGCGCCGAGCTTGTGCGCGGCGGCATTCAATCCGTGCCAAAAGGGCAATGGGAAGCCGCCTATGCGCTCTCAATGAGTCCGGCCAAACGGATGTGGCGGATCATCTTGCCGCAGGCTCTGGTCAATATGTTGCCACCTTGGGGCAATCTTTTGATCGAGCTTCTGAAAAACACAGCACTTGTCTCGCTGATTTCCGTCACCGACCTGATGTTCGTGGCCAAACAGATCAACGGATCGACCTTTCTCTCGGCTCAGGCCTTTGGTCTTGCGCTGATCGTCTATTACGTCTTCGCGCGCTTCATCGTCACACCTTTTATGCGGTGGCTCGAAGGTGTCATGCGCCGCAAGTTGGGGAGGGCCTGAGCCATGGGATTTCATTGGAAATGGGATTTCACTTGGGAAATCCTGCCGCGTCTGCTTGAGGCGACGCTCAACACTCTGATCGCAGCGGGGGCGGGCTATGCCATCGCCATCGTGTTGGGGCTGGTCCTGGCGCTGGCGCAGCGCACGCCGTACCGGGCACTGACCTTTGTGGTGCGCGAATTTGTGGAGTTCATCCGCTCGACACCGCTGATCCTTCAAATCTTTTTCGTGTTCTACGTTGGCCCGCAATTCGGGGTGCGCATGAGCCCGTGGACCTCTGGCATGATCGCCATCGGGTTGCATTATTCGGCCTATCTGTCGGAGGTTTATCGCGGCGGCTTGAACAGCGTTGGCAAAGGCCAATGGGAGGCCTGTACTGCGCTCAACATGACTCCGCGCCAAGCCTATACCCGGATCATCATTCCGCAGGCTGTGCCTCCCGCTTTGGCGGGCATGGGCAACTATCTTGTGGGGATTTTCAAGGACACGCCGATGCTCTCGGTGATCGGTGTCGCGGAACTGATGCACACCGCCAATGCGATCGGCTCCGAAAGCTATCGCTTCCTCGAACCCTACACCCTCGTCGGCGTGATTTTCCTCGCCATTTCCCTTCCTGCCGCCGGTTTCATCCGTGTGTTTGAAACCTATGTGCGCCGCAAACTTGGACTGAAATAATGGAAGATATGTCGCAATACCCGCTGGAACTGACCGGCGATGATATCCCGATGGTGCGGTTCATGAACGTCACCAAACGCTACGGCAAACTGACCGTTTTGGACCGGCTTGATCTGGACGTGGCAACGGGCGAAATGGTGACCGTGATCGGTCCGTCTGGCTCGGGCAAGACCACCGTTTTACGGATGCTGATGACGCTTGAGACCATTAATGAAGGTGTGATCTATGTCGATGGCAAACCTCTGACCCATATGGAGAAAAACGGCGCACTCGTGCCCGCCTCCCCCAAGCACCTGCGGATGATGCGCAGCCAGATTGGCATGTGTTTTCAGCACTTCAATCTGTTCCCGCATATGACCGCCTTGGAAAATTGCATGGAGGGGCCGGTTCAGGTTTTGGGCATGTCCAAACAGGAGGCGCGCAAGCGCTCTGAGGACCTGTTGGACCTTGTCGGCATGATCGAAAAGAAGGATCAGCACCCGTCGCGTCTTTCGGGTGGCCAACAACAACGTGTTGCCATTGCCCGCGCTTTGGCGATGCGGCCCAAGGTGATGCTGTTTGACGAAGTCACTTCCGCGCTTGACCCTGAGGTGATCGGCGAAGTGACCAATGTGATCCGCGATCTGGTGGACAAACACAACCTCACCATGTTGATGGTCACCCACCAAATGGGCTTTGCCAAAGACATCTCCGACCGCATTTGTTTCTTTTTTGACGGCTCAATCGAGGAACAAGGTGCGCCTGACGCGCTGTTTGGCAATCCGCAAAGGGAGCGGACGCAGCAATTCCTCAGCGCGGTCAAAGAGGCGGGCTGATGCTGGCCTTAACGGATGTTTTGGCCGCGCAAGAGGTGATCAAAGGCGTGGCCGACGGCACGCCGCTTGTGCCCTCGCACCTGTCGCAAAAGCTTGGGGGCAATCTCTGGCTCAAGCTTGAGATTTGCCAACCGATGGGGGCGTTCAAACTGCGCGGAGCGGTGAATGCGATGGCGCATGTGCCGGATGGGGCCAGAGGCGTGACCTGTTGTTCCACCGGCAACCACGGTCGCGCCGTGGCCTATGCTGCGGCGCAAAAGGGCCTGCGCGCCGTGATCTGTATGTCCGACCTTGTGCCGCAGGCCAAAATCGACGGCATCCGCGCGCTTGGTGCAGAGGTCCACATCCACGGCCGCTCGCAAGACGAGGCCCAAACCCATGCCACGCGGTTGGCGCACGACGATGGGTTGGTCGACATTCCGCCCTTTGACGATCCGCATGTGATCGCCGGACAAGGCACCATTGCGCTGGAAATGCTGCGCGCCCACCCCGATCTCGACACGTTGATGATCCCGCTCTCCGGCGGCGGTTTGGCAGCAGGCATGGCAGTTGCGGCCCGCGCGATCAAACCGGACATCCGCCTGATCGGCGTCAGCATGGATCGCGGCGCGGCGATGGCCGCCTCGATCACAGCGGGCCAGCCGGTTGAGGTCGAAGAGGTCGCCTCTTTGGCCGACAGTCTGGGCGGCGGGATCGGGCTGTCAAACCGGTTTACCTTCCCGCTCTGCCGCACTCTTTTGGATGAGGTGGTTTTGGTCACGGAAGACGAGATTTATACCGCCATGCAGGCGCTTTATTACGAGGACCGTTTGGTCGCCGAAGGCGCCTGTGTCGTCGGCATCGCCGCCCTTATGGCGGGCAAAATCGTGCCAAGCCCACAGATGGGCACCGTGATCACCGGACGCAATGTCGATATGGCGCAATTCACTCGTGTTGTGACGGGCCAAGACGTGCGGCTTGGGGATGTGATTGTAAAAGGAACGCCCTATGACGACTGAGACACAGGCCAACTCCCCCCGCCCCGACATCCGCATCGTGACAGAGGCGCAATTGCGCAGGGTTGTCTCGCTTGACCTTGAAACCATTGATGTGATCGAAAACGGCTTTCGCGCCTTGGCCGAAGGTGGGGTTGTGATGCCGCCGGTGCTGTCCATGGCGATTGCGGCCCATCATGGCGAGGTCGATGTCAAAACCGCCTATGTGCCGGGGGTGGACGGCTTTGCCTTGAAAGTCTCGCCGGGGTTTTTCGACAATCCCAAATTGGGCCTGCCCTCTCTCAACGGTTTGATGATCCTGATTTCGGCCAAAACCGGGCTGGTTCAGGCGGTGTTTTTGGACAATGGCTACCTCACCGACATCCGCACGGCGGCGGCGGGCGCGGTCGCGGCGCGGCATTTGGCACCAAAGGTCGAGACGGCGGGGGTGATCGGCACTGGCGTGCAAGCGCGATTGCAAATGCAGGCGGCTCATCTGGTGCGCCCGTTCAAACGCTGTTTGGTTTGGGGGCGTGACGTGGAAAAGGCCAAAGCCTGCGCATCCGATATTGCCGCGATGACCGGGGCCGAGGTGGCGGTGATGACCGAGATCGCACCGCTTGTGGCGCAAAGCCAGCTTGTGGTCACCACGACCCCTGCGACCACGCCCTTGATCACCGCCGATATGCTCCATGACGGGTTGCACATCACCGCTATGGGGTCGGATCAGGCGGGCAAAAACGAGATCGCGCCAGAGGCCTTGGCCGCCGCCGGTCTCTATGTCTGTGATCGGGTCAGCCAATGCGAGGTGCTGGGCGAATTGCGGGCGGCACGCGCGCAAGGGCTGATGCAGCAAACCCCGCCAGAGTTGGGCCAGATCATCACGGGAGTCGCCCAGGGCCGCGCCGATCCACGTCAGATCACGATTTGCGATCTGACCGGAACCGGCGTGCAAGACACCGCCATCGCCAGCCATGTCGCGACCCGTTTGGGGGATGCGGGCACGGTGATTTCCGCGTAACCTTGCCCCATGATCAAACTGGACGCCCGTGATTTCGACATTCTGCGCGCCCTGTCTCGGGAGGGGCGGATGTCAAAGGCACGTCTGGCCGAAGCGATTGGCCTGTCGCCCACGCCCGCATGGGAGCGGTTGAAAAAGCTCGAAAAAGCCGGGCTGATCGAGGGCTATCACGCCGAAATCAACCTGCGCAAATTGGGTTCGACTGTGACGGTGTTCGTCGCCGCCGAACTTGCCGATCATACCCAAGCCTCGTTTCAGACCTTTGAGGCCTCGGTGCAATCGCATGAGGAAATCCTGGGCTGTTGGGCCTTGGGCGGCGGGTTTGACTATCTGTTACAGATCGTCACCCGCGACATCGACGCCTATCAACGGCTGATCGACACGCTGTTGGACGCGCGCATCGGCATCGCGCGCTATTTCACCTATATCGTCACCAAACAGGTCAAAGGCGGTGGCGCTCCGCCGCTTGGGCTGTTCACAGACCATTTGGACTAGCACGCCCCACCCCGGCAGGCCGAATATCGCGCATTGGTCCTCACTTTGGTCTCCCCCTCTGCCGTGATCCGTCACAGTGACAGGGGATAGGAGGCCAACATGCGTGACACTGCGATTTCTGCCCGCCCTGATATTGGCGACAAACGTCTTTTGCGGGGCTTTTCCTATGTGAATGGCAAATGGACCTCCGGCGAGACGGGCGCCTGTTTTGCCGTGACCGATCCGGCCACGGGCGCGCATTTGGGCGATGTCGCCGCACTGAGCGCCGCGCAATCCACCGCCGCCGTGGAGGCGGCGCAGGCGAGTTTTCCCGCTTGGTCGCAACGTTTGCCACAGGACCGCGCCGCCGTGCTGCGCCGCTGGCATGATTTGATGATCGCGGCCAAGGAGGACCTCGCGCGGATCATGGTGCTCGAACAGGGCAAACCGCTGTCGGAAGCGCGCGGCGAGATCGACTATGCTGCGGCGTTCATTGACTATTACGCCGAAGAGGCGAAGCGTCCGAATGTCGAAGGCGTGACCTCGCATTTGCCCGATGCAGAAGTCGAGCTTTGGCTGGAACCCGTGGGCGTTATCGCCCTGATCACGCCGTGGAATTTCCCCTCCGCCATGTTGACACGCAAAGCGGCGGCGGCTTTGGCGGCGGGCTGTACCATCGTGGCGCACCCTTCGGCTGAGACGCCCTATTCGGCGCTGGCACTGGCGGAATTGGCCGAACGCGCGGGCATGCCCGCGGGCGTGTTTAACGTCGTGACCGGGGATGCGCCCACCGTGGTGGAACCATGGACGAAAGACACCCGCGTGCGGGCGCTGTCGTTCACGGGGTCTACCGAAGTGGGGCGGCTTTTGTATCGCCAATCGGCGCAGACCGTGAAAAAATTGGTGCTTGAACTCGGCGGCCATGCGCCGGTGATCGTGTTCAAAGGCGCCGATTTGGACCGGGCTGTGGCGGAGGTGATCAAAGCCAAATTCGCCACCTCTGGGCAGGATTGCCTGGGTGCGAACCGGATTTATGTCGAACGTCCGATCTATGCCACGTTTTGCGCGAAATTCGTGGCGGCGGCCAAGGCGCTCACCCTTGCGCCCGGCATGGAGGACGCCGATCTCGGCCCGTTGATGAACGCCCGCGCTGTGGCCAAACAACAGGCGCATGTCGACGACGCGCTGGCCAAGGGCGCGCGACTGGCCTGTGGTGGCGCGGTTTCCGATCTTGGCCCGTTGTTCTATCCGGCCACTGTGCTGACCGATGTGCCTGACAACGCCAAAATCATGCATGAGGAAAGCTTTGGCCCCGTCGCGCCGATCACGCCATTTGACACCGAAGACGAGGTCATCACACGGGCCAATGATAGCGAATATGGCCTTGTCGCCTATGTTCATTCGCAAGACCCGAAACGCATCTATCGCCTCTCACGGGCGCTGCAATACGGCATGGTCGCGGTCAATCGCACCAAGGTCACCGGCGCGCCGATCCCCTTTGGCGGCGTCAAACAATCCGGTCTGGGCCGCGAAGGTGCGCGGATAGGGATGCGGGAGTTTATGGAGCTGAAATACGTCTGTCGCGATTGGGGCTGACCCCGCGCGCACGGATGCAAAGACTTGAACGGAAAAGGAAAGAACATGCTGACAAATGATCAACTTGGCCAATGGGACCGCGAAAACTTCTTTCACCCCTCCACACATTTGGCACAACACGCGCGCGGTGAAACCCCGACGCGGGTGATCAAAACCGCCAAGGGCGTGCATATTGTGGACCGCGACGGCAAGGAAACATTGGATGCCTTTGCCGGGCTTTACTGCGTCAATGTCGGTTACGGACGTCAGGAAATTGCCGAAGCGATTGCCGATCAGGCCCGCGAATTGGCCTATTACCACGCCTATGTCGGCCACGGCACCGAAGCCTCTATCACGCTGGCGAAAATGGTGCTGGACCGGGCGCCGGAGCACATGTCGAAAGTCTATTTCGGCCAATCCGGCTCAGACGCCAATGAGACCAACATCAAGCTGATTTGGTATTACAACAATATCCTTGGTCGCCCTGAGAAAAAGAAAATCATCTCGCGGTGGCGCGGGTATCACGGCTCCGGGTTGATGACTGGTTCTCTCACCGGGCTTGAAGCGTTTCAAAAGAAATTCGACCTGCCGCTGGACCGTGTCGTGCACACAGAAGCGCCCTATTATTTCCGCCGGGCCGATCTTGCCATGAGCGAGGCGGCGTTTGTCGCCGATTGCGTTGCCAAGCTCGAAGAGCTGATCGCCCGCGAAGGCGCGGACACGATTGCGGCCTTTATCGGCGAGCCGGTGTTGGGCACGGGCGGGATTGTTCCGCCGCCCGCGGGCTATTGGGACGCGATCCAAGCGGTTCTGAACAAACACGACATCCTTTTGGTCGCGGATGAGGTGGTCACGGGGTTTGGCCGTTTGGGTTCCATGTTTGGCTCAGACCACTACGGGATGAAACCCGATCTGATCACCATCGCCAAGGGGTTGACCTCCGCATACGCGCCGCTGTCCGGCTCCATTGTCTCCGACAAAATATGGCAGGTGCTGGAGCAAGGCACCGATGAAAACGGCCCCATCGGGCATGGTTGGACCTATTCGGCGCATCCGATTGGCGCGGCGGCAGGGGTGGCCAACCTCAAGCTGATTGACGATCTGAACCTGATTGAGAATGCCGGAACCATTGGCAAATATCTCAACGACACGATGCAGGCGGCTTTGGCCGATCACCCGCATGTTGGTGACATTCGCGGCGAGGGAATGCTCTGTGCGGTGGAGTTTGTCAAAGACCGCGACACGCGCACCTTCTTTGATCCGGCGGATAAGATTGGCTATGCGCTGGCCGCGGCCTTGTTGTCCGAAGGCGTGATCGGACGTGCAATGCCGCAAGGTGACATCCTTGGCTTTGCCCCGCCTTTCTGCCTGACGAAAGAAGAGGCCGACAAGGTGGTCGATGCCACGACAAAAGCGGTGACATCCGTTTTGGGCTAAGGCAACACAGTCAAAATACGGCCTCCCGGCAGCGTGGCTACCCTCATATCCCATAAGGCCCATGAGGTCGGCACGCGCTGGGAGGCGCATTTCCCCTTCAGGTTCAGGAAGGATGTTATACGATGATCTTCAGCTCGGCGATCCTGTCCCCTTCAAGGACAAAGAAGTAACGCAAATCCACTGGGCTGCCGGGGAAGTTTCCCACGAGATGGCTGCTGACGACAGTTTTCCCGCCCTCCTCATGGATGGAAAAGGGCTCGACCGTATAGGTGTATTGTGTGGACGCATTCGCCATCCATTGCCGGATGGCATCGCGGCCCGTATATGTATTGCCCTCATCCATGACGACGGCGTCCTGCGTGAAGCATTCGGAAATCGCCTGTGCATTGCCTTTTTTGTCCGTGGCGAAATATGCGGCGATCGGGGTTGGGAGGTCGATGGACATGATGTGTCTCCTTTGAATTGGGGGGATCAGCGGCGGCCGCCAACGGGGCCGTCCGAGCTTTTGGTTCGGGTCGGGATTTGCGCCTTGGGCACGAAGGTCAGAGCCGCAACCGCGTCGACGGTTTCGGGCCGGGCATGTGCGTCGCGGCCCTCAAAGGATGCATCAAGCAACAAACGCAGTGATCTGTTGGTCTCCATCGGCAGGAAGGAGATCATGCAGACCTCTTCGAGCGAAGCTGCTTCAGCCACCTCGATGAGCTCATCCTTAAGATCTTCACGTGTGTAGGTGATGATGTATTTGTAATCCTGATCAAGGGTATAGAGCTTGGACTTTCGCAGGCTTGCCGACACATCGCTGTCCCTGAAGTTCCACAAGAACTTTGCGGGACCGCCAACCACCGGACCGCCAAACACAAGTTGCTTGGCGATGAGTGCATCGAGAATTCGGTATGCCTGAGCCGTTTGCTCGGCGCTGATGAAGGCTTGGTAATACTGCATTTTCTTGCTCCGTTTCTGTGTGCTTATAACTTAGGGTCTTGATTGAATCCTGATAATGGGGACAAATATGGATGAGGAATTTCGATTTTCAGGACAATGGGCAGCTACAATCTCACAGATTTCGATGCAGTGATTGCGATAAGTCGCAGAGGCTCGTTCCGTGCCGCTGCGCTTGATCTCGGACTGTCGACCACCGCGCTAAGCAATGCGATTGCCAAGCTGGAGGGGCAGCTGGGCGTGCGACTTTTCAATCGGACGACGCGCAGTGTCTCGCTCACCGATGCGGGGCGCAGATTTGTTGATCAGATGACACCTGCCCTGAAGGACATCTATCAAGCCCTCGACGCTGTGCGCTCCGAACAAGAGACGCCGTCGGGCACATTGCGCATCAATGCATTCGCGACGGCCGCGCGCGAGATCATCGAACCCTTGATCATCGAATTCTTGCGACGGTTTCCCGAAGTTCACATTGATCTGGTGACCGAAGGCAATTTCGTCGACATCGTGGCCGAAGGCTTTGACTTCGGAGTGCGCAGCGAACACCGCGTCCCCACGGATATGATTGCGATCCCTCTTGGTCCTGCGCGGCGATACGCGGTGGTCGCAACACCATCGTATCTTGCAAATCGCGATCAGCCCCGCGTGCCGTCCGACCTTCTGGCACACGCTTGCGTCTGCACACGTTTGCCAAATGGAGCGATGTTTCGCTGGCAGTTCAAAGACCACGATCACCTTTTACAGGTAGATGTGCGCGGCCCTGTCACTTTGGACGAAGCCAGTCTGGCGCGCACGGCTGTGTTGAATTCGGTGGGCATTGGCTTTTTCATGGAATCCGATGTGCTCAATGACATCGAGACCGGAAGAGTGGTGCGACTTCTTGAATACTGGACGCCAAAAATCGCGCCGCTGTGTCTTTACTATCCCAGCCGTCGCAATCCGCCTGCGGCCTTCAAGGTCTTTGTCGACCTTGCGCGCGAACTCGCCCGCTCGTCCCAAAAGTGCTGAAGCCCCGGTAGACGCCGGGCTTTTGGCGCGCAGAGCGGCCGTCAGGTCAAAGGTTTCGGTTGCACGGTGCGCGTTTAGCGCCGCAACGGGACGGATCATGTATCAACCTGTCCAACCAAGCCCTTACCGTTTTTCAACTCTTCGATCAAAGCCTCGATCAGCAGCGTGACCTTGGCGGGTGCGCGCGGGTTTGGCGGGCGCAGCGTGTAGATGCCGTATTCAGGCGACGGAAACTCCGTAAGAAGCGGCACGAGGTCGCCCCGTTCCAAGTGGCGCGCAGCCAGAAAGGCAGGAACGTTCCCGATCCCAAGGCCGGCTGACGCCCATTGCAAAATGGTTTCGCCGCTGTCTGTCCGCAACCGGCCCTGCGGACGGATCGAAACCCACCGGCGCCCGACGCGAAACCGCCAATCGCCGCCTCCCGTGTAGGAGATACATTGGTGATTTTCCAGATCGGCAGGGACCTGCGGGACACCTTTGCGCTCCAGATATGCGGGACTGGCAAACAGCACCGCACGGATCGGTGCGATTTTGCGACCAATCAGGCTGGCTTCGCGTGGCTCGCCAATCCGTATGGCAAGATCGAACCCCTCGCCCACCAGATCGACAATACGGTCGGTGAAGACTGCGTCAATCTGCAAGCGTGGATATTGCTTTGCGATCACGCCAAGCAAAGGGGCGACAACCTTGTCCATTGACTGCGGGGCCGTCAACCGAAGCTGTCCAGTCAGATCGCCCCCCTTGCCGATCACCGCTTCTCGTGCCTCGGCCACTTCCGACAGTATCCGTTCGCAGCGCATCCGAAATTCCTGCCCGGCCTCGGTCGGCACAACACCCCGCGTGGATCGCGTAAAGAGTTGCACCCCAAGGTCCTCCTCCATCGCAGAGATTCGACGGCTGACAATGGACTTGGACAGGCCCAACCGGGATGCCGCACGGTTGACGCCGCCGGAGTTGGCGACTTCGACAAAGCACCGCATATCCTCGAATCCGCTCATTTTACTGTTCCTACTTTAGCAACACCATAGCGCAATATTCCAATCTAGCGACACAAATTTCGTAACACTAGATAGGAGCTACGAGACAATCACCCTTCGAGACAATCACCCCTTACGGAGTTCCCGGCCATGACCAATGTTCTAGCCCTGCGAAGCAGTATCCTCGGTGACGCTTCTGCCTCAAACCAGCTCATCAACGAAACCATCGCCAGCCTGCGCGCTCAGGAGCCCACAATACGGATCATCGAGCGGGATCTGGTGACCAACCCCATCCCCCATTTTGACGGCGACGCAGCAAACGGCCTTCGGCAGGATCCGCTCAACACCGAACAGCGCAAGGCGCGTGCCTTGTCTGACGCGTTGATTCAGGAGGTTCAGGCGGCGGACATCCTCTTGATCGGCGCGCCTATGTACAATTTTGGAATCCCGTCGGCACTGAAAAGCTGGTTCGACTATGTGCTGCGCGCGGGTGTCACGTTTCGGTATTCCGAAACCGGCCCAGAGGGTCTGTTGACCGGAAAATCCGCCGTCGTCGTATTGACCCGCGGCGGGTCTTACAGCGATGGGCCGGCCAGCGCGATGGATGCCCAGGCACCGCATCTGCGCGCGCTTCTCGGCTTCGTCGGGATCACGGATCAGAAGTTCGTGCTGGCAGAGAAGCTCGCCTTGGGACCTGAGGAACGCAAAGCGTCGATGGGCCTGGCAAAGGACAAGATCATCGACGCGTTTCAAATCGCATTGGCCGAACGTGTATAAGCCCTGCTCTCTCTGACACAGAGTCCGCAGCGCCAAGGCGGTGTCCGTTTCAGTCCTTGTGCGACGACAACTGGCATCGCCTTGACCCTCTTGTCATCCGGCGATGCCGAATTGTTGGCGGTAGGCCGCCGGGCCCAGCCCGGTCAGCTTTTGGAAAAGTTTACGAAATGCCGCCGCGTCGGAATATCCGACATCCCAAGCGATGTTTTCAACGGGAGTCAGCGAACGCTCCAGCGCCTCCCGTGCTTTTGCGATCCGCACCTGTTGCAGATACTCAACGGGCGTAAAGCCCGTCGCCGCACGGAACCGACGCAGGAATGTTCGCCCCGTCATCCCCGCCCTGTCAGCCAGTTCGGCCACACCCTGCATCGTCGAGGCATGGGCATGAATATAGTGCTGGCTGGCGCGCATGGCATCATCGCCATGATCGAACCGCGGGACAAACTGCGCAAAGGGCCGCTGGCTTTGCCGCGGGGGTTCGATCAAGAGGAACCGTGCCGTTGCCAGCATCGTGGCCGGACCAAGCAGGCGATCGACAAGAGTCAGGCCAAGATCGGCCCATGCGAGTATTCCTCCCGCAGTTATGATGTCGCCGTCGTCCACCACCATATGTTCGTCGGCCAACTGGATTTTGGGAAACCGTTCCGCCAGTTGCCGGGCAAAAGCCCAGTGCGTTGTCGCATTTCGACCGTCGATCAGCCCGGTTTCGGCCAACACGAAGGCCCCGGCACAGACCGAACACAGCGTGGCCCCCTTTGAATGCTGGTCAGACATCCAGGCGGCGGCGACGGGCGCGGGCACCATGCGGTCGGGCATGATGATGCTGGGCGGGGCGATCACATGCGTCAGCTGGTGCGGGCTGCCAGGGTGGCTGTCCCAGATACAGGTGACGCCGTCGTCATCTGACTGCCAGTGCGACACGCGCACCTCGCGCGCGACCTCTCCTGTCCATTCCCCCGCGATACGGAACAGATCCGTCAGCCCATAGATAGCGGCCAGTTGGCAGCCTGGATAAAGCAGCAGGCCAATATCTGCGACGAGCACATCGTTTGTCACTTTTGCCCCGTTCATTGTCATTTACGCCACGTCCATCCTTCGTCTCCTCCGCATAGTTTGTCCATACCGAAACGAAAGGCACCGCGATGAACACAACGATCACAAGACGGACACTGATCACCTCTGCGGCAGCCGCAGCCGCCCTACTCATCTTGCAACGCAACAGCGCCAACGCACAAACACAAACACAAACACAAACACAAACACAAGGAGACATCATCATGTCGACATTCACCACCACCGACGGAACAAACATCTTTTACAAAGACTGGGGCCCGCGCGACGCGCAACCGGTCGTCTTCCACCACGGCTGGCCCCTGTCGAGCGATGACTGGGACGGCCAGTTGCTCACCTTCCTTGAGCAGGGCTTTCGCGTCATCGCCCATGACCGTCGCGGCCACGGCCGCTCGGACCAGCCCGAACACGGGCATGACATGGACACCTATGCGCAGGACGTCGTCGAACTGGCCCGCGCCTTGGACCTGAAGAACGCCATCCATATCGGCCACTCCACTGGCGGTGGCGAGGCCACGCGCTATGCCGCCATCGCCGAACCTGGACGGGTTGCCAAGGTCGTGCTGATCGGCGCGGTCACGCCAGTCATGGCCCAGACCGCATCAAACCCCGAAGGCATTCCGCTGGAAGTGTTCGACGGGTTCCGCGCTTCGCTGATCAAGAACCGGGCGCAGTTCTATCTCGACATCGCGTCAGGACCGTTTTTTGGCTTCAACCGCGAAGGTGCCGTAATCAGCGAAGGACAGATCCGCCATTGGTATCAGCAAGGTATGACGGGAAGCGCGAAAGCGCACTACGACTGCATCAAGGCTTTTTCGGAGACTGATTTCACTGAAGATCTGAAATCTCTGGATGTGCCGGTTCTGATCTTGCACGGCGAGGATGACCAGCTTGTGCCCATCGACAACACGGCGCGCCGAGCTGTGAAGATGCTGAAGAACGGCACGCTGAAAACCTACCCGGGCCTGTCGCATGCCGCCTTTGCAACGCATCCCGATCTGGTCAACGCCGATCTGCTGGCCTTTGCCAAAGCGTAATCGAAACCGAAACCACGGGTGGGGGGGGGGCAGGCGTTCGCCTGTCCCCTGCCTCTGTCAGTGACTTTGACAAAGTGGACCATCCGAAACGCTTAAAGACGTCGCGTCCACGACCAAGCCCCAACGCATAGAGAGGCATGGCCAGAAACCACCCGCCAAAGTGTGACCTTTGAGACGACACGGCGAAATCTTACCGTAAGGCACAGCACTACTCGGATGCAAAAGCCCGGTCGCCTTGGAGCGACAGGTTGTTCAAAGTCAATCGAGCGGCTGAGTTTGACTGTCGGGACGCGCGAGATTGAAACGATCTGACGTTCTGCAATAGAGGCCCGCGCCTCCCATGCGCGCAATGGGGATATAAGCGTCAAGATCAATTGTGGCCGCGCTTGGGTCGATCATCAGTTCATCTTGAATGTAAAGAGACAGTATCTCTCCCAGGACGATTTTCTGTTGCGTGCGCGTCGATATGACTTGCATCAACTGACATTCCAGCCGGACGGGAGAATGCGCAACCCCAGGAACGCCATTGGCGACGGCAGGGCAAAGCGCAACCGCGGCCATGTCTGCTTCGCTCTCGGTACAGGGCAAATCCGTTGCGGTTTGGTTCATCAACAAAGCAAGCTCTTCGGTCACCAAATTCACCGTAAAGCGCCCGGTTTGTGTGATGTTGTGCACCGTGTCTTTGAGCGATTTTTCGGGATGTTCCAAAATCCCAAGCGCAACCACCGCAGGGTCATGGCCCATCACATTGAAAAAACTATAGGGAGCAAGGTTGACGACGCCATTGGGAGAGAGGGTGGAAACCCACGCAATCGGACGCGGCACCACGAGGGAAGACAGGAGTTTATATCGCTTCCGTGCCTCTAAGGACAGCATATCGTATTGCATTGAAACCCCTTTTATACATGGCTGCCCCGCCATATGAATGACAGGGCAGCGCGGCATTATTGTGTTGCTGTACGGTCTGCAGCGTCAAGCAGGACCGCGAGCATTTCGGCGGTTTTTGGGTCGTCGTTCAAAAGCTCAAGAACGGCCACCCGCATCTCAGAGAGAAGGGCGTCGCGCTCTTCTTTGGGGAGGTAGTGGACGGTGCCGCCCATCTCTTCCCAGGTTTTGTAAGCATTGGCCTGGTCTTCCAAAACATAGTCGTAAAGCTCTGGCTCCAGAGCTGTGGCTTCTTCGCGCAGCATCGCTTGCAGGTCTTCTGGCAAAGTGTCCCACCAGATTTTGCTGACCATCATGACTTCGCCCATCACGCCATCTTCGGTGGCGGTGATGTGTTTCACGATGTCGTAAAGTTTGAGGGACGTGAACGCAGGCGGGGAGCTTTTCATCCCATCCACGGTCCCTTGTTGCAACGCTGTGGCAACCTCGCTGAAGTCAATCGGGACAGCCGTGGCACCCATGAGTTCCACACCTTTGCGCTCAACCTTTGAGGCGAGAACACGCAGCTTTTTGCCGTTAAATGCCGCAACCGTGTCGCCCTCAAAGGCGGTCGCAAAGGCCGTGTTGCCGTAGATATATGTGCCGAGACCCACGAGGCCCTTGTCGGTGCCGAGATTGAGAAATGTCTCTCGGAATGTCGGGTCGCTGAACACCCGCTGGGCGTGGCGGGCGTCTTCAAAAATCGCGGGAAGGTCGGCGACCTGATAGCGCGAGTCGACGCCAACGAGGTAGGCGGCGGGGCCGGTGTAGAACTCGACCGTCCCAAATTGCAGACCCTCGATCATGCGGGCGTTCGACCCAAGCTGTGCTGCGGGGTAGAGTTCGGTTTTGATCCGCCCCTCGGAGCGCGCTTCGACCCGCGTGGCAAAGCGTTTGATGGCTTCGGTTTGCACGTCATTCACGGTGGCGGTTGCGAGTTTCATTGTGAACTCTTGTGCAAGCGCGGGTGCACTACCGAGGATGGCGAACAAGAGACATGCGCCTGCGGCGTTGACCACACTGCGTCGGTTGGGGCGGAAAATTGACATAGGGGAGCTCCATTCATGTTGAGGTTGAGGTGAGAGTGTCAGTTCAAAACAAGAGTTGGGGGAGGGAGATCGCTGGCACATAGGTGATCAGAAGCAGCGCCAGCGTTTGCAGGATGATAAAGGGCACCAACCCGGCGCTGATGCGCGAAATCGGAACGCCGAACAGGGCGTGAGACGTGAAAATATTCAGGCCGAAGGGCGGTGTGAACATGCCGATACTCAGATTCACGGCCATGATGACCCCAAAGTGAACGAGGTTCACGTCAAGATGCGTGACCACAGGCACAAGCATTGGCGTCAAGAGAACAATCGCAGAGACCGGGTCCATCAGACAGCCGACGATCAACAAGAACACGTTGATGGTCAGCAACACCACCCAAGGCTCGCTTGACGCGGCTTCGACAAAATTGACGAGCGTTTGCGGAACGCCGCTGGTCGTGAGAACCCATGAAAACACGCCAGAGGCCGCGACGACGAGCAAGATTTGCGCCGTCAGATGGGCAGAGCTGAGCACAACGGCCCAAATTTCACGCCAAGTGATTTCACGATAAAAGAACCGTGCGACCAAGACCCCGTAGACGCCCGCCATGCCCGCCGACTCCGTCGGTGAGAATATACCCGAATAGATGCCGCCAAGGATGACCACAGGTGTACCAAGCGCAGGCAGAGCAGCAAGAAAGAGCGAAAGCGCCTCGCCTTTTTGCGGTTTGTTGGCGGTGGACGGGGTCATTTTGCGTGACACCCAAAGGATGTATCCGGCAATCACAAGGCCGAGCAACAAAGCGGGCACGATCCCCGCAGCAAAGAGCGCGGTGACGGATTGTTCAGACGATGCCGCATAGAGGATCATCAAGATGCTGGGCGGCATGACACTGGCGATACCGCCCGCAGAGGTGATGAGGCCAAGCGAAAACTTCTCGCTATATCCCCCTTCGCGCAGGCTTGGATACATCAGTCGGCCGATGGCTGCGACAGTCGCGGGGCTTGACCCGGAGACCGCACCGAAAAACTCGCTCGCGCCGATGGCCGTCATCGGTCGGGCAGATTTCAATCCACCGCAGAGCATCAAGATGCAATTGACAATGCGCCGCGAAACGCCGCCGCGCGACATGATTTCGCCTGCGAAGATAAAGAACGGCACGGAAAGCAGCGCGAATTTATCAAGGCCGCCGAACATGATTTGCGGCACCATCGTGGCGGGTACGCTCATCTGTGTCATGATCGCGACGCTCGCGGTGGTGAGCAGGACCAAATAGATTGGCAGACCTATGATCAACAAAAGCAACGGCACGCCGCCGAGGATAGCAATAAGTGTCATTTGGAACCTGCCAGTGCATCTTGAACCTCGACGGGGTCAGAGGCGTTAAGGAGTTTATCTGAGACGAGAAGCGAGAGGCTGCGCGCCATGCCGCCAAGGCAGGCCAACACGAAAGCAGCGAGGATAGAGCCATTGACATATTGCTTGGGGATTTCGGCCACATTGGTCACTTGTGAAAAGCGGGCGACCAGTTCGACAACGAGGTAAGCATGATAGGCGAAATATCCGCACAGGGCCGTACCTGTGGCGGCAAGGCCAAAAGCGACCCATCGCTGTGCGGAGCGCGACAGCAGCGGTTTGAGAATTTCGGCGGACAGGTTTTCACCCCGTAAGGTCAGCCGATATGACATCAGGCAGACCGACCAGATGATGAGCAGGGTTGTAACCTCTTCGGCCCAGAAGATCGGACTGTGAAACAGGTAACGCCCCGCAACATTGGCGGCGTTGATCAGCAGGGCCGCGGCGAATGCGCCCCCAGAGAGCAGGTCGAGCATTTGGATTATAAAGGAGGACAGGCGCTGCATCATCGACCCCTCACCCATCCGCTTTGGAATAGGTGACAGGCGCGCGGGCTGTCGTATTCACCCGCAGTTCGAAAACATCCGGGCGCGCATAGTGCCCTGCGGCGTCAAAATCGAGTTTGGCCCGCGTCACAGCGTCAAGATCAATCTCCGCGACAAGGATGCCCTCTTCGTCAAACAACGGCCCGGCAAGGACATTGCCCAACGGATCAAGGATCACGCTGCCGCCCCGCATCATGATGCGCTCGGGGTCGGTGCGGTTGAACGCATAGTCCTCAGGGAAATCTTTTTCCCAAAGCACTTGGCAGCTTGAAAACACAAAGGTACGCCCTTCGAGGGCGATGTGTTTCATTGTCGCTTGCCAACTGTCTCGATCATCGGCGGTGGGCGCGCAATACAGGTTGATGCCCTGCCCATACATGGCCATGCGCATCATCGGCATATAATTTTCCCAGCAGATCACAGCGCCGAGTTTGCCGATTTCCGTATCAAACGTAGGCAGGGTCGAGCCATCGCCAAAGCCCCAAACAAGACGCTCTGCGCCCGTCGGCATCAATTTGCGATGCTTGCCCAAAAGCTGCCCATCGGGACCAAAAAAGACGACCGTACAATAGAGCGTGCCCACATCGCGTTCGATGACCCCCATGACGAGGTGAAGCCCGGCTGCGGCTGCGGCCTGCCCCAACCGATCCGTCTCGGCGCTGGGGATTTCAATGGCGCTGTCCGCATAGCGGCGGAACTCTTCGCGGCCCGCATGGGTTCGGACACCGACAGAGATGTCGTACGTCTGCTCTTTGGGATAGGCCGAAATATAAGCTTCGGGGAAAACGGCAAGGTGACAGCCCTGCGCGCCAGCTTGGGCAATCAACGCCTCCGCTTTGGACAGGCTTGCCTCGATATCGAATGGCACAGCCCCTGCCTGAATCACTGCCGCTTTGAAAGTCATCGGTCACCTCATATTAGTCGATCATTATAGACACTCTTATTTTGTGCTAATTTTGAAGCCTTATGTCAATTCCACGCAAATAATTCGGAAATTTCCAGTGTAATTGGCGTATATATCGCCAAATATTGATGTTTTTGCCTATTTATTAGGCGTAATTATTAGGCATCCGCAATGGTGTCGATCATTTTCGACACAAATTCTTCACAAGATGTCGAGTGATTTCGACAGGAAAGATTCCCTTGTATGCGATATGAAGTCACATTATTTTATAGGCTTAGGGGTTTGAGGAGTGCCTGATGTATGATTTTCAAAGCAAACTGTCGAAGCTGGGCATCAGTGGCACGCTCTACAGGTTGTACGTGGCCGCGATCGAGCTGGGCGAGGCGCCGATCTCCGATGTTGCGGCGCGGGCGGGCTTGGTGCGCACCACGGCATATGACGCACTTTCCCGTTTGGAGGAGGAGGGTCTCGTTGCCATCGTGAAAAGCGGCAACAAGCGCATCGTCGTCGCCGAAGATCCATCTGTATTGCTGGAGCGGATCGAAGCCCGCAAGCAGATGCTCAACGACGTCATGCCGGAATTGCGCTCGCTCTACAATCGTGCGAAAGGCAAGCCTCGCATTCGGTATTACGAAGGGCGCGCCGGCATTCTAATCGCGCTTAAGGACACATTGACCATCAAAGGCGTACATCCGACATTGATGGGGATTTTGTCCATGGATGAGCTGCGTGATGTTCCGGGGCTTGAGGAAATGGAGCAATTTATCGCCTCTCGGATAAAGAAGGGGATTTGGCTGCGGGTGATCAGGTCACGCACAAAAGATGTGGCCTCGATTTGGCCGTCGGCTTCAAGCGATCTGCGCCATCTCCGCTTCGCCCCTGAGAATGTCCTCCTGTCGATGACGACATTCATCTATGACGACAAGGTTTGCCTGATCTCGTCCATGCGTGAAAACTATGGAATGATCATTGAAAGTGTAGAATTCGCAGCAATGCAGCGGCAATTGTTTGAAGCGTTGTGGGCGACCTCTTCCGACATGTGATCTGTGCCACCCCTTTCCCAACAGGCATGGGAAACGCCAGGGCATAAAGCGCGCAGCAAGCCTCAACACAGAGTTTGACACAGAGACGGATTCCGATCGTTTGTTACGCAGGGCACGAAGGGTAACTTTGCCGGGGGCTGAAAGCGCTTGAACGCGTTCAGAACGATTGCCTTATCCGAGCCGACAAAAGCCGCTCTTATCACACTCTTGGATCGTCCGGGTGAACCAGCCACGGTATCTTGCGCTCATGGCTTCGGAGTTTTCCTTCAGGGCCGCCTGCGCCGCTGGCCGGATTGGCGCGACCCTACAGACAGCGGCGGGGCTGTGGCGGCTGATTCTCCGAACTCTGAGGCTGTCATTTTGTCAGGCGCAACAGGATTGCCTCGACATCGTCCAGCAGGCCCGTCCAGTCTCCATCTTCGTCAATCCCATTGATCCGCATTAGGAAAAGGCCCTCGACGGCGAGAAAGGCCACGCGCGCAGCCTGCGCGTCAGGCGTCGTTTCAGCAAGGCGCGCGAAGATGCCCCGATACCAGCCACGTGTTTCCTGCAAATTGGCCGGGTCCTCAAGATAGCTGACCAAAAGCGCCGCCATCTTCGCATTCATCGCCTGCTGCGACGCCCGTGTCGCCGCAATGTAGCGCTGGACGAAACCGATCGGATCGGTCGCTTCCACATCCCCCAGCAGGGATTCGAACTGTATGGTCCAGCGGTCGATCAGGCCACGCACAAGCGCGTCCTTGCTGGCGAAAGAATATTGCACGCCGCCTTTCGAGATACCGGCCGCCTGCGCCAATGCGCCAATGGTCAGCGCCGCGCCGCCCCCACTGCGCACGATCTCATCTGCCAGATCTAGCAACCTGTCGCGGCTGATTGTCGGTGTCCTACCCATCTGTCCCCTGATCCGTTCACATCCCCATTGAAATCCATACGTATGTATTTATATCGACGCATGCAACCGAATCCTGAGGTAAATCATGTCTGCCCATGCCCCCGATCCGAAACGCTGGCTTGTGTTGCTGGCGGTCATGCTGGCCTTTCTGCCCGTGGTGCTGGACATGACAATCCTGCATGTCGCGGTGCCCAGCCTGACCCAGGCACTGAACGCTTCGGGGACCGAGGTCCTGTGGATCATCGACATCTACCCCCTGCTGATGGCCGGATTACTGGTGCCGATGGGCACGCTGTCCGACCGGGTCGGCAATCGCCGGATCCTGCTGACCGGGCTGACGCTCTTTGCCGCCGCCTCGACCTGGGCAGCCTTTGCCCAAAGTGCAACCGCCCTGATTGCCGCACGGGTGTGCCTTGCGCTGGGGGGATCAATGATCATGCCTTGCGTCTTGGGCCTGATCCGCAAGACCTTCGAAGAGGAAGGCGAGCGCGCCATGGCGCTTGGGCTCTGGGGCACAGTCGGCGCGGCAGGAGCCGCTGTCGGGCCGCTGATCGGCGGGGCCCTGCTGGAGCAGTTCTGGTGGGGGTCTGTCTTCTTGATCAACGTGCCGATCATGCTGATCGTGGCCCCGACGTGCTGGCTGTTGCTGCCCCGCATCGAACAGACCACGCCGGGCAAATGGCCCATCGGTCAGGCGCTGCTGCTGATCGTCGGCATGATATCGGTCGTCTACGCGATTAAGGCCGGTTTCGGTGCCAAGCACCCCCTGTCGGTTGTCGCCCTTATCCTCACTTTCGGCATTGCAATTCTGACGTTGTTTGCGCGCAAGCAATTGCGCGCAACTGCGCCGATGTTGGACCTTTCTCTGCTGTCCCATCCCACCATAGTCGCTGGTCTGATGATGGCGATTGTTGCCTCGGGCGCATTAGCCGGGGTCGAACTGACACTGGCACAAGAACTGCAATATGTGCTGGCAAAGACCCCGTTGCAGGCTGGCCTGTTCATGATCCCGATCATGGCAGCGGCGGCTCTGGGCGGGCCAGTCGCGGGTTACCTGTCCAATCGCTTCGGCCTGCGCCGCGTTGCCAGCCTGTCGCTGTTGATCTCGGGGGCGGCGCTGCTGTTTCTGGCGCAAAGCGATTTCCACCAGCCAGGCGCTCTGGTGCCGCTGGCACTTGCCGTCTTGGGGCTGACGCTCAGCATTGGGCTGACCGCCTCGTCCATCGCGATCATGGGTGCAATCGAGGCCAGCAAAGGCGGCGCGGCGGGTGCGTTGGAGGCAACCGGATATGAACTGGGGACCGGTCTGGGGATTGCCTTCTTCGGGATGTTCATGTCGGGCGTGTTCAGCCGCGCGATAGACCTGCCCGACACCCTGCCATCTGCCTTGGCTGCACAGGCCGCCCAGACAATCGGCGATGTCTACATCGTGGCAAACCAACTGGGCCCCGAACAAGCCGCGGCACTGATCGAGGCCGGCAAGACCACCTTTAGCCAGACCCATTCCGTGCTGCTGACCACCTCGGCCATCGTGATCGCGACGCTGGCTGTCATGGTCTTCATCATCATTGCACGGGACCACAGATCACCGGTGACATCGCATCATTGATCGTCAAAAATCCATAAATCTTGGAAAGGTAACAAGTTATGAAACCCATCGAAACAGAACGCCTTATTCTCAGGAATTTCAGAGAGAGCGACGCGGAGGCCCTCTACGCTTATCTGCGCTCACCCGTTTCCAACTGTTTTCTGTCTCTCAAACTGTCGGATATGGACGCCGCTTTGGCCGAGGCAGGAAAGCGCGGCCAAGACAATGAACAAATCGCCGTCTGCCTCAAGGATACCGACACGCTTATTGGCGATCTTTTCGCGCATGTCGAAGAGGATACAGTCTCGGTCGGGTGGAACTTCAACCCGGCATTCTCAGGAAAAGGCTATGCGACGGAGGCCGCGCGCGCACTCTTTGCGCATGTGTTCGACACTGTGGGGGCACGCCGCGTCTACGCCTATGTTGAAGATCACAATCTCCCCTCGCAGCGCCTTTGCGAACGGCTGGGAATGCGGCAGGAGGGTGTCTTTGTCGAATATATCTCATTCACCAATGACCCCGCAGGCAATCCGGTCTACGAAAATACCATGCAATACGCCCTCCTGCGGCGGGAGTGGATGATCCGCAGTTCTCACTGACCCACAGACGTCCCAGTTCAGAAGAGCGCCGAAAGTGCCCATGACAGAAAGACATCCTTTCTGCTCAGACTGAACCGCTGAGGGAGGTACAGGAGCTATGCCCGAAAGTTGGTGGCGGCCTGATCAGGCGGCGGTTTGAATTTGCTTGATGCCGTCGATGCAAGCAATGCCCTGAATAATCTCCGGCATTCGGTTTACTCCATTTAGCTTTTGCCATTTCCCAAAGGGCCGCTCATCAAGGCGCGCATATGAGGCATGGTCCACTTCGAGGATGAAGAACGGCATCAGCTCATGGAACAGTTGCGCGGGGAATTTCAGCAGGTCCTTCCCTTTCTTGGTCAGGAGGAACTTTCCCTAGTAGGGACGCCCCAGTTTTCGTTGGAGCAACAGGAAATGCACGATCTGGATCGGTGGAAATTCGTATTCGTTGACGATCTTGCTGACGCTGAAGGCCTCCTCAAGGCCGAACCCCGGCCAATTGACATGTTCGACGGCCCAGTGAACGAACTTGTGTTGGAAAGTTTTCGTGGCGGTCAGGCCGATGCCATCGTTCTCGGCGGCATACGCCATGGTGTACTGCGCCGCCCGGAGCAATGGGGAATATTGCAAGGCGGGATTGTCATCAGTGAGCTTGCGAAATTCGATCATGGGACCACCGTCATACGTCGTTTGCTACCACCTTGGCTGCGACGGGGCGTTTTAGGGCTTGTGGACAGTTACCTTGAGTTGATGATCCCTGCGCAGAGGTTGATCATGGCCGCATATGAGGTGTCGGTCTTTTCAGATCGCATCGCTCTGCGTTTGAATTCCTTGAGCTTCTG
>Ga0181375_1000056_pt1 | contig 60993 bp, 59 predicted proteins | sample LowvirmetaG_FD_130090 | JGI IMG/M metagenome (GOLD analysis project Ga0181375, IMG submission 130090) | Marine viral communities from the Subarctic Pacific Ocean - Lowphox_11 viral metaG | ecosystem: Environmental > Aquatic > Marine > Oceanic | place: Subarctic Pacific Ocean | collected 2015-12-09 | reverse complement strand
TGCAGCAGCACCATGTCGGGGTATTTCGCATGGGTGGCATCGAGGACGGACCATATCAGATCGTAAGCCTGATAGTCCCCGCCTGAGAAAGCGATCCGCGTGCCTTCGGGGCAGTGCACCTCGGTCTCCTTGCGACGCTTGGCCGAGAGATAGGCCCGGCTGTCCACCACGGCGGAGGTGAGGCCGCGATGTGAGACCTTGGATCCGGTGCGGGGGAGCCAGGGCGAACCGGTGGCGGCCGAGAAGTGGTCTACGGCCAGATCGCGCATCTGCTCGAAGGCGTCGCGATGGTCCCAGAGCTTGAGCCCGATCATCTGGAGGCGCTCGAGTTCGACCGAGGCGACCTCGGAGCCGTCCTGTAGCCCCAAGCTTTCCCTGACCTCGAATTCGTTGTCGTCGAGAAGCTTCTGGATATGGGTGAGCCGACGATGGAAGATCGAGGTGAGGGACCAGAGCATCTCTTCGAGATTGTCTTCCAACTGGCTGCCAGTGAGGAGGCCGATGGTGGTGTCAAAGAGGGTCGCCATGGCGAGTTCGACTTCGTCGGGCTGGGGCAGGGGGCGGTGATCGGTCTCGCCGGGTCCCGGTGTTGCGCCGTGAAGTGCCAGGTGGTCGAGGATGCCGGAGGTCACGCCGGTCTCCTCTTGGATGTCTGTCTGATGGGGCATTGTCTGGTTCCTCTGTTTGATCTGACCCGATTTGGATGGGGCGATATCAGGACCGGCGGCGACCGGGCCGCATCCGTCAGGATCGGAGCGCAGCGGAGAATGCGCCCAAGGCCGGAAAATTGCTCCCGCGAGGAATGGCCCGAAGGGGCAGGGGAATTTTCTGGTTCGGGGGGCATTGCTGCCCGGGCGAGGGGCACTCTGCCCCGACCCGCCGGTCCATCGCTCCCCTTATCCAAACGGGATCAGATCGAACCCGCGGAACCTTTGCCCTGTCCGGCATCACCGGGGAGACTGGCGCTCATCCGTCCTCGATCTCCAGACCGTTTGCCTTCATGGCCCCTAACAGAGACCGGCGCAGCGCATCTCTGCCAAATGTCCGCAGATCATCGTTGAAATCGCCCAGTTCAGGGACGAGATAACCGCAGGAAATTCCTCGATATTCCAGTTGGTTACGCAATCTTATGGATGCATTGCGTCCGGCATCGTCATTGTCCCGCGCGATCCAGATGCGCTGAATCCCCGGCGATGGAATGAAGAGGCCGAGATGGGTGGCGGTGAGACAGGAGGCGAGGTCGAACTCCGGGAGAGCCGTTCCGATTGAGAGGGTGTTTTCGAGCCCTTCGCCGACGATGAGATCCGAGCGACCCGCGCCGGCCCAGAAGCGGATGGCATGGCCGTGCAGCTGCCCAAGGATCCGTTTGGGTCTCTCGATCGTGGCCAACCCGTCGGTAGACGGGTCGAGATAGACCCGCGCGCATCCGGTGATCTGGCCCCGTTTGTCGGTGATCTTTGCGAGCAGGGCAGGGGCCCTTCGCGGCTGATCGGGATCGTCCTCGCCCTGCCGCAGGAAGACTCGAGGGTGATAGCGCAGGGCAGGTCCAAGCCGTGTGATGCCGCGCCCCTGCAGATAGGTGGCGGCCGGGGTGCCAAGCACCGGCTTGCCAGCGGCAAAGAGCTTCCGCGCCCGCGCGATGCGTTTGGCGGAGGCTGCATCAGGGCGCTCAGCCCTTTGGGTGTCTCGAGGTGCGGCAGGGCAGGGGGCCTCGCCGAGAAAGGACCGGGCCTCCCTCAGCGTCTCCTTGAGCGTGACCGACCCAAGCCGTTCCTGCAGCAGGTCGATGAGATCGCCATATTCACCCGTCGCGAAATCTTGCCAGGATCCGGCCTTGCGCTCACCTTGAGCTTGCAGACGGATGGCGAGGCTTTGGCCCTTTGCACCGGACGTGTCGCCGACCTGCCAATAATTGCCCTGCTTACGACCCTCGGGGAAATACTGGCGGCAGAAACTCTCGGCACGGTCTGCCAGAGCGGCCGAGAGGTCTGCGATGCTGCGCCGCGCGCTCATGCGGCGACATCCGCTGCGCTGGCACCCACCGGGTGCTCAGCCAGAACCCGCGCCAGCACGTCAGTGCCATCCACTGGGATGAACACCCGAGTCTTCCACTGGATCACCTCGGCAAAACAACCCATCGCTTTCAGACGGGGCAGGGCCGCGCCCGACGCGCCGATCAGCTCAAGTCTCGGCTGTCCCATGACCAACGACCGGCGCAACTGGTAGCCGCCGAGGAGGTTCAGGGTCGTCCTGGCTTCCATCACCGCGCTGAGCACTTCCTGCGGCGACATCTCGATCTGACAATCGAGACCAAGGCGTGAATAGACATTCAGGAGCTGCTCCTGACTGACGAGACGGCCGATAGCGCGCTCCCCGTCCTCGGCCTGCAGGCGGTAAATGCGCATGTTGTCGGCAGGAAGCCGGTCCCAGATCGGCAGGAGGAGGCCGCAGATCAGCGTGATCTTCGATGTGGTGAACTGCGGCACCGCGTCGACCTCAGCCTGCCAGAGCTGTTCGAACATCGCATCGTCTATCTCTTCCCAGTGCGATTTCGAGAACTCGGTGAGGGCGAGGATCTCGGTCGCCATGGGCCGTAGCAGTTTCACCCGCAGGATCGGTACGCCATCCTCATCCATGAAGGCCGGCGCCTTCACCATCAGGGCCGCGCGTTTGGAGGTCTTGTTCCAATAGAGCGTCGCGCCTTTGTTATCAGCGCAGATGGCTTTCACGCGGGACAGGGTGAGCGGATCGTTTCGATCCGTACGCTCAACGGTCAGGGCGGTGGCCGTCGCCCCCGTCGCCTCATGTTCGAAGATCACCTTGCGGTCGACGATCTCGAATTTTTCGGCGCGCAGGGTCTCTAGCCCGACGTCCAGCGTGCCAGCCTGCCGTGCGTCCTCGATGATGGCCGAAAGTAACCCGCCGAAAGCCTCGAAGATCGCGTCCTGCATGTCGATCCGCAGTGCCAGACAGCGGTTCAGGAACTGCTGGATAGGCGGCAGATTCTCTTTCATCGTGCCATCCGCCTCATCGAGTGTCAGCCCGGTCATCTCCTGGAACCTGGCATATGAGCAGGCGTCGATCTTGCCCGCCCGCAGCTTGTAGAAGAACTGTCGCAGCGCCGCGCGTGCGTAGGGGCTCTCAAGATTGTCCTCGGCGCGGAACATGTTCTGGCCGCCGGTTTCGCGCTGCCCCTTGGTGATCGCCCCGAGCGTGTCGAGGCGGCGCGCGATGGTGGAGAGGAACCGTTTCTCACCCTTCACGTCTGTTGCGACGGGTCGAAACAGCGGCGGCAGCGCCTGATTGGTGCGGTTGGTGCGCCCGAGCCCCTGGATCGCATTGTCGGCCTTCCAGCCGGGCTCAAGGAGGTAATGCACCCGCAGGCGCTGGTTCTTGGCCCCGAGATCGGCATGATAGCTGCGCCCGGTGCCACCGGCATCGGAGAAGATCAGGATGCGCTTGGCATCATCCATGAAGGCCTGGGTTTCTCCGAGGTTGGAGGAAGCGGGACGCTTCTCGACCTTGAGCCGCCCCTCCCGCGTCTTCACGATGCGCCGTTTGCGCCCCGTGACCTCGGCCACAGCCTCCCCTCCGAAATGCCAAAGGATCTGGTCGAGGGCACCCTGTACTGGGGCGAGGGCACCGAGATGCTCGACAAGCTCGTCCCGCCGCCGCTCCGCCTCGCGGCAAATGATGTGATTGCCATCGCCATCGACGGCCGGGCGCGAGCGCAGATCCCCGCTCTCGTCGGTGTAAGGCTCGAAGAGCCGCGTCGGGAAGGAATGCATCAGGTAGTCCATGATGTTCTCGCGCGGCGTAAAATCGACCTGCAGATCATCCCACTCCGAAGGCGGGATCTCTTCGAGACGCCGTTCCATCACCGCCTCGCTGGTCGACACCACCTGGATCACCGCCGAATGTCCCGCCGCCAGGTCCGCCTCGATGGCGCGGATCAGCGAGGGGCATTTCATGGCGGTGATGAGGTGGTTGAAGAAGCGCTGCTTGTTGCTCTCAAACGCCGAGCGTGCGGCGGATTTGGCCTGAGGGTTCAAGGTGCCTGTCTCAGACGAAATGCCAGAGGCTTGTAGGGCAGCCTCAAGGTTGGTGTGGATGATCTGGTAGGCATCAGCGTAGCTGTCGTAGATCGCGACCTGGGCGGGCGTCAGCTCATGGACCAGCATCTCGTATTCGACCCCGGCATAGGAGAGGGACCGCGCGAGATAGAGCCCAAGCGCCTTCAGGTCGCGGGAAATCATCTCCATGGCGGCGATGCCCCCGGCCTCCATCGCGGCGACAAATTCTGCCCGCGTCACGAAGGGGAAATCTCCCGTGCCCCAGAGACCGAGGCGCGAAGCATAGGCAAGATTGCCAACGACCGTCGCCCCGGTGGCCGAGACATAGAGTACGCGGGCGTCGGGCACGGCGTTTTGCAGCGCGAGGCCCGCAAGGCCTTGTTGAGAGGCCTTTTTGTCGCCGCGGTCGGACTTTTCGCCGGCGGCATTGGCCATGGCGTGGCTTTCATCAAAAGCGATGACCCCGTCGAACCCCTCGCCGAGCCAGGAGGTCACTTGCTCGAGGCGGGCAGCCTTGCCCTCACGTTCAGCCGAGCGCAGCGTGGCGTAGGTAACGAAGAGGATGCCCTCGGGCAGGCGTATGTCGCTGCCTTGGCGGAATTTTGAGAGCGGCACGATATCGCTTTCACGCCCGCCGAGCGCCATCCAGTCGCGTCGCGCATCCTCGATGAGCTTGTCGCTCTTCGAGACCCAGACCGAGCGGCGACGCCCCTGCAGCCAGTTGTCGAGAATGATACCCGCGACCTGTCGCCCTTTACCGCATCCAGTGCCATCACCGAGGAACCAGCCCTTGCGCAGGCGGAAGGCGCCTTCGTCACCCTCAGCCGCTGCAATCAGTTGGCCTTCGATCTCGCCACGCTTGAACAAGCCTTTGAGATGCGTCTCGTGTGCATTGCCCGCGTAGATCACGCTTTCGAGCTGCGGCGCAGAGAGGAGACCGTCTCGAACGAGGGTCTTCGGCAGAACGGGGCGGTAGCTCGGCACGGGCGGCGGCACCGAGGCCATGGCGGCGGATTGCACAAGTGCTGTCGGATGCTCCGCCGCGCCGTCGATCCGGATCGCCTGCAGGTCATAGACCTCGTAGACCGTGTCCTGCAACGTGCCATAGGGTTCGCTCCAGGCTTTTGGCAAGTAGTCGAGCGGGGCCGTCTCGATGTCGTCGAACGGATGCTTCGCGCGTTCCTCGGCGAGCGCACGGGTTTCTTTGCGTGCTGCGTTGCGCAGGGCGTGGAGGTTGGTGCGGGTCGGCTGAGACGGGACCGAAAGGGCCGATGTGGTGGGGCAGGGCGGGGGGCTGCGGCGTTCCGGGCAATGGGCGAGTACTACGGAGAGAAGATCACTCGTGGTCGCGCAGATCGGATGATAGGCGGCGTCAATATCAGCCGGTGCGGTCTCTTCAGCACCAGCCGCGCGCTTATCGATTACCGTCAACCGCGTGTCGATCGTGGTGCCATGCCGTGCGAAGACCTTGCCGTCGATGGGGGCCGAAAACACGACATCGGCGCTCTGGCCGATCCGCTGAAATGTCGACTGGAAGGATTTCAAAGAGGGACGGAAGCTTTCGCCGGTGATGACGACAAGCCGCCCACCAGGCGCGAGGCGTGCCAGGGCGGAAAGCACATGCTGACTGGTCGCTTGCCTAAACCGGCCCTCGACATGGTTGGCAGCGGAAAACGGCGGGTTCATCACCACGACCGAGGGCGTGATCGAGCGATCAAGACGATCGTCGATCGAGGCAGCATCGTGGTCAGATACGGCGGCATCGGGGAACAACTGCCCCAGTAGGGCGCGGCGCGTGTCGGCAAGTTCATTCAGCGCCAACCGTGCACCAGCGATCTTTGCAAAGATGGCCAGCATGCCCGTGCCCGTCGACGGCTCGAGCATCAGGTCGTCGTCCCGAAACCCGGCGGCCTGCGCGACGATGGCCGCGAGGGGCAAAGGCGTGGAAAACTGTTGCAGACGGATACTGTCTTCGGAGCGGCGCGTGTGAGACGGGGCCAGAGCCGTGAAACGTTCGATCATGGTGAGGAAGGCCTGCGGCGACAGTGCCTGACGCTGCATCAGCGCGCCGTAGCGCGAGAGTATAAGGATTTGGGCGACCTCGGCCGCCTCATAGGCGTCTTTCCAGACCCAGGCACCACTTGTGTCACTGGCACCGCAAGCATCTTCCATCGCGGCGCGAAGTGCGGCGGCGTCGATGGACCTGCCTGCCTCGAAAACGGGGACGAGGATTTTCGCAGCCTGCATCAGGTTTTGGGCGAAGCGTGGGGCATCCGGCAGGGCAGGGGCTTCGGGCTCGGTTGCAAGTTGGACGGAATGGGGGTGAGCGTTCATCGGCAATCTCCGGGGTTGAGGGTTGGCCCCGAGCCCCGCGTGCACTCTCTCACCCGGGAGGGGTCACCCCTCCCGCCCTGTCTCTCACTCTTTCATGGCCTCGAAAACTGAAGTCTTGGCAGCGAAAACTTATCCACAAAATCTGGGGATGACGCTGTGGGCGTTGTCGCGCAAACCCATGCCAGGCTGCTGGGACACGGCCGTGCCTGCATTTTGGGCACCTCCAGCGAAACGGACCCGACACACAGCAAGCTCGGGGACCGAATGGTCAACGAGGAGAAATCGCAAGAGCTCAGAATGGGGATCTGCAAATAAAAAGGCGACATCCGGGAGGAGGTGGATGCCGCCGATTATTCCGGATCGGCTCAGGGAGGAGGAGAGAACCGATCACAAGAGCGAACATAGGAGCAATGCTGCAGTCGCACAATGGGCGGGCTATGACTTTTCTGCAATGCAGCAATGCATGTCCGCGATCGGGTGCTGCCCATAGTTCCGGTGTGTGGCGGCGAGTTATTCTATGGATATGCGGTCAATGCACCGGTCGCGGGTGGCGCATGGGGATCGGACCGAGGAACGGCATTCCGCGCCTCCGGCAAACAATGCGTCTCATAGGCGCCAACAAACCCCCAGCAAGCGTCGATCTCCTCGCCACCCTGTTCGACGATGTAACCATAGACACGCCCACCAAGGTAAGAATCGTAGTCGGCGGTCTCACCACGTAAGATGTCTACAGCCTGTTCGCGCAGGGCCTTGGTCACGCGTTTTACACCGAATTCCTTTCGGACCGCTTCGAGCGTCACGTAGACGTAACCGACCTGCCCAGAATCCCACGGGCAGTGGAACCCGACGGTGTTCATCGCGAGACCGGAATGGTCATAGAGAAACACAGGCAGAATGATTGCCTTCCGCTCGGCGCGGTCCCGCAGACGATCCATCGAGAGATCGCTCTGATCCGAGACGCCCGCAAGATCGCGCAGGAACGCCTCAGGGCTGTCGTACTGATGGCTGTCACCCAGCCGATAGCGGCGGTGCCAGCAGATCAGCGTACCGAGGTTGCACCACTCTCGTGGGTCCTCAGCGTCGGGGTCGTGGTAGATCTTGATCGTGTGGCCCTGGTGGACCTCCTCGTAGACGGGATCTTGCATGTCCATGTCCTTTCTCGAAACGCAATCGACCCGCCAAGCCGGTTGTGGCGCAGGCGGGTCGATCTGGATGGGATCAGATGGTTGGTGAGTTTGCCGCCCGGCGGATCAGGCGGCGGCGCGATTCTGGCGATGCTGGACGTGCTCGACAGAGACCTTGAGAAGCCAATCCTCAAAGCCAAGAATGGTCTGGTGACCCGCAACCGCCTGGACCCAGGCCGCACGCGGATCGCTGCCGATCTGCGTCGGGTCGTTGTCGATCCGGCCATTGGCCATCCACGGTTCGGGTTGTATGCGTCCGAGCCAGTCAGCCAGTGACGGGATACGCCCCTGGCAGTCTTCGCGCACATGCTGCTCGCCGATCCAGCGGATCGGAACGACCCGGCCCGCGCTGTTGATCAGGCTGCGACCGAACACCCGCTCGGCATCATAGATCCCGACCGTATGATGTTTTTGGGCTCTGTGAACAAAGAGACCTAGGTGCTCTTTAGATGAGTCAAACCAGTCATGCACATGTTGGTAATCATCTGGAACACCGCCAAATCTACGGGCCGAGCTTTCGGCGTGGTGGAGAGGATGTGCCATGTCAGAGCCCCTCATGTTCTGTGGTGTCGGTCTCGATGAAGCGGTTCGAGTGGCTGACATCGATCTTGTCCGTCTCGAGCGCCCAGGTCAATTCGCCATAGCCGCCCTCGTTGTTTTCGAAGCCAGGGCTCAGCGCATAGGCAAAGTCCCAGCCGAAATCTTCGACCCGTCGCCGCAGCTCTTCTGTCAGGGTAATCGTGTCAGGCGTCACGACGACCTCCTCGACATTGCCGGAATCGCCATAGCCTTCATATTGCACGTCGAGGCCGGTCACGCCGAGGCCGCGCAGTTCGGTGAGAAGGGCTGCGCGGGTCTCGACCCGCTGTTCGGCTGCCCGTCTCTGGGCTTCGAGCATCTGCGCGTAGAAATCATTTGCTTGTGTCATATCTTCGGTCCTTTGGAATTGAGGGAGGGTGAGGGCGACCGTCTTGCAGGCCGCGCCCCGGAGGTTTCCTTTGGGGGGCTTCAGGCCGCAGCGTCGCCGCGTTTCTCAGCCGTCCGGTCAACCAGGTTGAAATACAAATTCTCGGTCGCGCGCTTGAACCCCGGCGGTTTGCGCGGAGCGAGGCAGCGCACCGAGGCGCTGCAGCTCTCGCCGTGCTCCATCGCGAACTGCGTCACTTGGTCGATCAGATCATCCATGCCCGCGGCCTCGATGCGCTTTTCGGGGTAGTTCGCCAGCATCTGGAACTGGGTGACGACGAAGGCGCCATCGCGATGTGCGGGATAGAGGGTGATCTGGTAGTCGAGTGTCTTGGCCATCTCTGGTCTCCTGCGGCAGGCCGGACACGATCATCGCGCCCCTTGGAACCCGCCAGCCCGAAAGGACCGCCCTTTGTGCAAGGGCGATCCGTGGCGATGTCGGTGAAAAAGGGGCGTCAGTATTCCGACGGCAGAAGCAGGGTCAGGACCCGGCGCGTCTGATCAGGATCGGAGGGCTCAGGCGAGCCATAGGTGTAGTCGACGTCGTACAGGTCGATCTTGAACCAGACCTTCGTGCCGTCGAGGTCGATGACGCCCATCTCGTGCCATCCTTGCGGGTCGCTGTCAGCGTTGAACGCGTCAAATGAAGCCACGCTGCGGGTGAGAGCAAGCTGGGCATCGGGCCCAAGCGCTGCAACGCCACGGGTCATCACGAACTGGCCCTGCGGGGCATCGGTGACGAGGATATTGCCAAGGATAGAGCGACGAAAGGCGTCATTCTGCGAAGCGACGAGTGCGGCTTCCTTAACGGGATCGAGGTCAAGTGTGGTGGTCATGGGATATCTCCGGGACGGGCCCGCCGATCCGATATCGGCTGTTGGTAACCCGTCAGCCGGAAAGGGCCGCCCTCGATGTGAGGACGGCCCAAGGCTCATGTCGTGATCAGGTCAGCGTGCGGCTCGTCAAGCCGCATCCTCGCTGAGGAAGGCGGGCAAGGACGACGGTTCATCGCTCTCGGCGTCGCTCAGAGAATCTTCGGCGGACACATCCCCCTCCTCGGTCTCCGGCGCTTCGCCTGCCATGTCGGCAACAGCCTCCGCCGCACCGGCAAACACCATCCCGTCGGGCAGCCAGCGCGTCGTCCTGACAACCGTTGCGGCGTCGAACCCTTCCGTCTCGCCGGCCGTTTCCGCGAAGGCCCGCTCCATCGCGGCCGCGATATCGCCCTTACGCTCGCGATTGCGATCTTCGGCGTAATCGTCGCCAATGAGCTTGCGCGCGGTAGCGACCGCATGCCCCTTGTTGACCCGACCCCAGTAATTCTGAGCAGTCGGGCGCCAGCAGGCCGCCACATCGACGTCAAGACGCGCGCCGATCTCCTCGATGATCGGGGAGGGGCGATTGTCGGAGGAAAGCTGCGGCTTGACTGCCAGACCCGTCGCCCAGGCGAAAAGCGCCTGCTTGGCGGCAATGGGCAGCGCCGACATCGCCCGGAAGTTTTCGGGCTTCTCCAGCGTAATCCAGTCGGTGGCGAGGCCCTGCTCCAGCGCCTCGAGCATCTTCTGGGCAACAGTATCCGAATGCAGCACCTCGCGGTTCTGCGCCTGGAAGGGCCGGATCGAGATATCGAGCGCCTCGTTGTTGTAGGACCGCCCCAGAGCCTGCTCGCAGAGCGCGTAGAGCATCGCATCGAACGCCACCTCGAAATCCGCCGCCAGATGCGCCCGAAGGATATGCTGACGCGTCGCGCGCAGATCGTCGGCGAGGCTCGCCGAAATCCCGTTCGCCTTGCGCAAGGTCGCGGCCGGGTCGGAGGTGGGCACCGGTGTCGAGGAGGTTGGCGGCGTCACGTTCGGGCGGACAGGAGACGGGGCATCACCCGCGTCAGCACTATTTTCGCTCGGGACGACCGCAGCGGGGATATCTTCTGGCCGCACGAGGCCTTTCTCGACACGCAGCGCGCCGTCATGACCGATGGTCAGAACCACGCCCGCGATGGCACGATCTTCGTCCGCGTAAGGCTGCCGTTCGCGTTGCAGGGCCTCGATCTCGCGCAGGCGCGGCTCGATGGCATAATATTCTTCCGTCTCCGCGTCCGTCCAGTCCTCGCCGTCATTCTTCGCCGCCAGTTCTTCCTCGCGCGCAATGAGACGTTCTTCTTCGGTGAGCAGGTCCGGATCGGGGTCGATGTCCTGCGGATAGACCCGCCCGAAGCTGCGAAACGCGCCGTAATCCACCGAGAGATGCACCTCGACCCATTTCCACGTTCCCTCGAAGGTTTTCGCCGCAGCCTGCAGCTTTTCGATGGCGAGACGCTCTAGGAGTTCGGGGTTCTCCATATGGGCGCTGGCGCGGTCGTCGAAGAGATCGCGCAGCAGAACACCACCCGCCGCCTCATAGGCCTCAATGCCGACAAAGCGCCCGATGGCCGAGTTCGCCGAATGGGCGGTCTCGGTAAGATGGCGTTTGATGCTTTGCGGATGGATGTGATAGCCGCCCTTCACTGCGTTCCAGACCGCCAGCTGGCGATCATGGTCGTCGGTCAGTGTGAAAGCCATCACGCATTCAAGGGTCAGATCACCCGCGCGGAACTGCTCGATGATCTCGGGCGCGACACGGGCGAGTTTGAGGCGGCGGCGCACCAGGTCGACGGAGACGCCGAATTTGAGCGCGATCTCGTCTTCGCTGCGGCCCTCGGCGATCATCGCCTCAAAAGCCTCGAACTGGTCGGCGGGGTGCATCGCCGCGCGCTGGAGGTTTTCAGTTGCAGAAGTAAGGATGGCGTTGCGCTTATCATCGACGAGGCAGGGCACGGGGTGATCGGCGGGGATGACGCTGTCCTCAGCGAGCTGCTTCAGCGCCTTGAGGCGACGACCGCCAGCATCGACTGCAAAACGTGTCTCTGACAGCGCATGAACCACCAGATTCTGTTTAATTCCGGTCTCGCGGATACTGACGAGGAGCTCAGCATCGTCGCTGGCGCTGGCCGCAACTTTTCGAACGTTGAGCGGGCTCGGCTCCAACTGGTCGAGCGGGATCATCCGGATGTCGGTCCCGCCGCCAGGCACGGACAACTCAGTGGCTTCGGTTTTCTTCGCAGTGGCGGGTTTCGGGCGGGTTGTGGTCTTGGCCATGGTCAGGGTCCTTGTCACGCCGGACCCGGAAGAGCCTCTCTCTATCCTTTCAAGCCCGGCACCCGGGCTTCCCTTTCTCTGGCTTTTTCTTGTGTTCCCTTACATGAGATCGTTTTGCACAGGCTTTGCTGTCTCCAAAGCCTACAGGCCTAGCTCACTGTTTGATTTTCCGAACCCACTTCCGCGAGCAAAATCTGCCGAATTGAGCTTTCAATTTTGACTTTACCAAATGTTGAAGCATCTCGGAAAACTGACTTCGTTTCGCATTCGAAGCAAATCAAGTCATGCTGACGGCCGACAACTTTTAGACCAACTGAACTTTCCCCGACATGGACCACATAGACCTCGCATGCTAGGTTCGCGCCTGCTTTCACCGGCGCATGGAATTGTAGGTCCATAGAGACAAAAGGCATGGCCGTGTTTCTTTCCGTGAGTAGAAAAAGCCAGCCCCGGCCTGAAAGCAAATCGTCCCAGAAAGTCTCGATCGCTTCCAGCGCGAAATTCGTAATCCGGCCAGTAAAGGCGATTCCCAGCTGGTCACAGTCGCCAAAGAAAATCCTGCGTTCGAAGGCAAATCGTGGTTTAAATTCTGTTTCTGGTACATTCATTGCAGCGTTACGGGCTCAACATTTCTTTGTCTCTGGTGCGTGACAGCGATAGGAAGGAATAGTTTTCCGGTCATTATGCCATGCGCCGGAATTCGGCGGGGGTCGCGCCTGTCATTTTTCGAAAAGTTCGACTAAAATGACTCTGATCTGCAAAACCGCAGTCAAGCGCGACCACTTTCAGGGGGGCATTACCCTTTCTCAGCATCTCCTGGGCCTTCGATATTCGCTTGCGCAAAACATATGCATACGGTGCCAACCCAAACTCCGCCTTGAACTGACGCGAAAAGTGAAACTGGCTGAAACCGATAGATGCGGCCATGTCTTCCAGACTGAGGTTTTCACCTAAGCAGCTTTCAACGAGATCGATGATTCTCTGCCTTTGAGCAGGGCTGAAGTTCGAGTTTGCGTCGCTGGTCAAAGAGACCTTGGCGTACTGACGCAGAAGGTGAACGGCGATCTGGCTGCGCAGGGCGTCGATGATCAATCTCTGGCCGATTCCACCGTTCTTTAGCTCATTCTCTAGCAATTGGATGCAGTTCAGGATACAGGGGTCCTTCGCAGATAGCCAATCATTGATCTCAATGGACTTCGGGTCACGATCAAAGACCGAAAGGGCCGTGTTTTCGAGTTCGCTGTGATTGAGATAGACGTGTCTAACCGTGATAGGCTCGGACCAACTCCAAGTGGATTCCTCTGCACGCGTGAGCAAGGAAATCCTACCTTTCTCTACGCGCGCGCTTTGCCATGGGCCGCCACTCGTGCGGCGCATAGTGGTTGGCGCGCCATCATATGCAACAATCATATAGTCGCGCATGGGGGGAATTGCCGCGTCTTGTCGCTCATAACGATAGCCCTTCAGGGTAATGCCGTTCCAGTTGCACCCGGAACTGTCCAACGTAGTCGTGCCGGGAATCCATTCGGGTATCCGGTCCGGTGATATGAGCAGTCTTTCCATCTTGGCCTCCCTGAACTTTTTCACGATCGTCCGCTTGAGCTGAAATTTCGGCTTAGGTCGTCTCGCGCATCCGCGGTTCTTCTCGAACGATATCCGCTTGAGTCAATCTATCGATTTCAGCTTCTGTCAGTCCAGCCTCGCTAAGCAACTGCCTACTATGCTGCCCGAAGCGAGGCGGTGCCGCGCGAACCGCTCCGGGGGTACGCGACAAGCGTGCTGGCACGCCGGTGCCGCGGTAGGTACCAACTGATACCACCATGCCGCGATGTCGGGTGTGTGGATGCTCCAACGCTTCATTCACATTCCGAACGACTCCGGCGGGAATCCCAGCTTTCAAAAGCACCGGCTCAAGTTTGAAGGCGTCATGTTGCACCAGGCACTCTGACAAGACCTCTGTCATCTCTGACCGATGCGCAAGACGCGCGGCATTGTCGGCAAATCGTGGATCGCAGGGCACCTCAGGTAGGCCAAGCACGTCACAGAGTTTTGCGAACTGACCATTGTTACCGATAGCCAGATAGAGTTTGCCATTACTTGTTTCGAACATGTCGTATGGTACGATATTTGGATGCCCATTGCCGGTCGCCATTGGTATCTGTCCGGACATGAGGGAATTAGCCGCTTGGGGATGCATCATGCTGATCGCGCAATCATATAGCGGCACTTCGATGGCTTGGCCCAATCCGGACCGGCCCCGTTCCAAAAGTGCGGCGAGAATAGCGTTACAGGCGATCAGACCGGTGCCGATGTCCACGATGGGCGTACCCATGCGTGTCGGGCCTTCGGAGGGATTGCCGTTGATGCTCATGAGGCCCGTCATAGCTTGTACCACGGCGTCATAGCCGGGAAAACCGCCAAGTGGGCCATCGGAACCAAATCCAGTCACGTGGCAGAGTACCAGTCTAGGAAAACGTGCCCTGAGAACATCATCATAACCAAGCCCCCATTTTTCAAGAGTACCAGACTTAAAATTGTGAACTAAAACATCTGCATCCTGAAGAAACCGCAATATCAGGTCGCGCCCTTCCGGTTGCTGCAGATCGATAGCGATGGACCGCTTGTTGCGGTTGGCGCCAGAGAAATAGGCGCTGAGTTCATCATTGAAAGGCGGGCCCCAACTGCGGGTCTCGTCGCCCAGAGGCGGCTCCACCTTGATGACCTCAGCGCCATGATCCGCAAGCATTTGGGTGCAGTAAGGCCCGCCCAGCACGCGGCTGAGGTCGACCACCTTGATCCCGTCCAATGAGCCAGCCATCAAAGCGCCTCCTGATAGAGGCGCGACACATCTTCGGCTGTCATGTCGCGCGGGTTGGTCTCCAGCAATCGCGTGATACCGGTCACGACCTCATTAGCCATTCCGGGAATGGCTGCCTCGGTCACTCCGACACCAGAAAGTCGAGACTCAAGTCCGCTTTCGACTAGCATCCGTTCCATCTCGTCGATCAGGCCATGGGCCGCAGCCGCATCAGAGTTAAAAGGCCGCGAGGGCAGTAGTAACCGCGATAGACGAGCATATTCAGCTTCTGCAACGGGCATGTTGAACCTCATCACTGGTCCTGCGACCAGAGCGTTTGCGTGCCCGTGAGGAACCTTGAAACCTGTTCCCAGTGGGTATGACAAGGCATGAATCGCCCCCACGCTGGCATTAATGAAGGCCATCCCAGCCAGTGTCGCCCCCAACAGCATGGCCTCTCGCGCTGACAGGTCCGAAGGCGTTTCCATGACGATTGGTAAGTTCTGACCGAGAAGCACCAGCGCTTTGTCCGCCATTCCATCGGAAATGGGATTCTTTCTGGTGCGACTGGTTACTGCCTCAATGGCGTGAACCATTGCGTCTAACGCCGTGGCCGCTGTGATGTGACGAGGCATTCCCAATGTTAGCTTTGCATCTAGCAAGGCAACGTCAGGCAGAAGCTGCGGTGCATATACCGCTTTTTTTTCGTGGCTTTCCGAAGTCAGCACGGACACCCATGTTACCTCTGATCCGGTCCCTGCCGTGGTTGGCACCTGAATCAGTGGCAAGCGTTTATCGGTGACCTGATTGATCCCGATCATGTCCGTAATCGGTTGATCGTTGGCTACCGCCGCTGCGATGACCTTGGCAGTGTCCAGTGAACTGCCGCCGCCAAGTCCGATGATTCCGTCAGCACCAAAGGCCCGCGCGACCTCTACCGCGGCCTCGACGACAGCGATCGGGGGGTCCGCTTTGACTTTATGAAAAATCTCAACCTCGATGCCAGCAGCCCTAAGTGAGGCGGCTGCCTCGTCCGCAAAACCACAGGCCAATATGCCCGGGTCCGTCACGACCAGCGCACGGGTGCAAGACAAATCTTGCATCAGGCTGCCGATCCGGCCAAGCCCACCGCTCTCGCAGACGATCCTCGGGGTGGAAAGGAAATTGAAGTCCATAGTTTGTCTTCGCTCCTGTTAAGCTGCTGCAGTGCGGATCATATTCCGCGCGATCAGTATTTGCTGAATCTGGGTTGTCCCCTCGTAGATGCGGAAGAGACGCACATCGCGATAGAAGCGCTCGACCGCATATTCGGCCATGTATCCTGCACCGCCGTGGATTTGCACTGCGCGATCGGCCACTCGACCTACCATCTCACTGGCAAACATCTTGCAGCAGGCAGCATCAGTCGACACGTTCTGACCAGCGTCCTTGCGGCGTGCTGTTTCTTCGATCATGCAACGCGCTGCGAAGGCCTCGGCGCGACTGTCAGCCAGCATGGCTTGGATCAGTTGCTTTTCAGCGATGGGTTCACCGAATTGTTTGCGTTCAATCGCATAGGATAGGCTGTCACGGATCAGCCGTTCGGCGGCGCCCACACAGACGGCAGAAATATGCAGTCGGCCCCGATCAAGGACTTTCATTGCCGTTTTGAAGCCCTTGTTCAGACGGTCCGGCCCGCCGATGATGTTCGAGGCAGGCACGCGGACATTGTCAAGGATGACGTCGCATGTGTGCGAACCCTTCTGCCCCATCTTCCTGTCAGGCTGGCCAAGCGTTATGCCCGGCGTCCCTGCCTCGACGAGAAAAGCGCTTACGCCGGCAGAACCTTTCACCTCTGGACTGGTCCGGGCAAAAACCGTGAATAGATCGGCACGCGGCGCATTGGTAATGTAGCGCTTCGTGCCGTTCAGTAGGAAATCGTTTCCATCACGCCGCGCAGTGGTGCGCAGACCGCCAGCATCCGAACCAGCATCTGGCTCGGTTAGGGCGAAGGATGCGATCATATCTCCGGAGGCGAGAGCTGGTAGATACTTCGCCTTCTGCTCGTCGGTTCCATCGATGATGATTCCCTGCGAGCCGATCCCGTTGTTTGTGCCAACTAGCGACCGGAACGCAGGCGAAGCCTGGCCAAGAACGAAAGCGGCTTGCACTTCCTCTATCATCGACAAGCCAAGCCCGCCGAAATCCTCCGGGATCGACATGCCGAAAAGGCCCATCGTGCGGATTTCATCGACCAGCATAGGCGGAATCACATCTTCATCGGCGACGCGATCCTCGTAAGGGATTAGTCGCTCTTTCACGAAGCGGTCGAGCGCGTCGAGAAACTGGGAAAGGGTATCTGTATCAAGGGCCATTATGCTCTCTATTGTTCAGGGTGCGACCGCCGCAACGCGGCGGACAAGATCGACAAGGCGGTGCGCGACGTCGCTTTCGATCCAATCGCGCGTAAGGGTTTGCGAAGGACCGCCGCAGTTGAAGGCAATGATGGGTGAGCCGTCCGTCGGCACGAAGGGCACTGCTACTGCGTTCACATCACGCTTCCACTCCGTGAAGGACGTGCAATAACCGTACTGTTGGTAGTCTTCGATAGCTGCTTCGATTCCGGGCTGCACATTCGGCCAGTTGTCACCCTCATGTTCCTCCACAAGGGCCAGAATTCTGGCCTGCTCATCCGGGCCGTGTGCCGCTATGCAGGCGCGACCAACCGCGGTAGTGGCCAGTTTAATATGGGCACCAACCTCAATCGCCAGCGTGACGGCGTTGGTGCCCTTGCACCGCTCTAGATAGACCATCGATAGTCGGTCACGACTGGCCATGGCCGCCGGCATACCTGTGTAATCGGCTAATTCCTGCATAAAGGGCTTTGCGAGTTGCCGCAGCGGAATCCCTGCAAGGCAGGAGAAACCCAGCGAAAGCACTGGAGGGGCCAGTCGATAGCGTGCTGTATCCGGATCGTAGCTGAGGTATTCCAGCTTGTTCAGTGTATAGGCCAGCCTTGAGACCGTCGATCTGCTCAGGCCAGTGCGCTCGGCCAACTCACCATTCCCCAGAGCTTCCCCTTCCCGCCGAAAGGCCCGCAACAGCTCCAAGCCGCGCGCCAACGCCGTGACAAAATCGCGGTCCTGTCTCTCGGCGTCCTTGGTGCGGTCTTTCCTTGGTCTCACGACATCCCTCCTCGGGAAGAATTATGCGTCTTGAAACACATCTAAACGATCGATAACGTCCGCGTCAATACTGTGGTAAACTTTTCCGCTATGCGGAAAACTAAAGTCGTCCATCTGGTCCCCTTCGTGCCGGATCCTGCGGATGACACAACTGAGCGAGGGCATAACGCCATGAAAGAAATGAATTATCCGACCATCCAGCACCTCATCGGACGGGACTGGATCGCTTCTCCCACGCCGGAGGATCGTGCAGTCATAAACCCTGCAAACGGGCAAACTATCGGACAGATTCCGCAGGCTAGCGCCGCAGATCTGGACCATGCGGTTCACTCGGCCGAATCAGCTTTTCGCCGATGGAAAAACAGCTCTCCCATGGAACGAAGTGCAATTTTGCGACGGTTTGCCGACCTGCTGCGCCAAAATGACAGACTGATCGCTGGCTGGATCACTCTCGATGAAGGCAAGCCGCTGGCTGAGGCCTTGGCTGAGGTCCGCGCCTCAGCTGACCACGTCGACTGGCACGCCGAGGAATGTCGGCGCATTTATGGGCGCATCATTCCATCGCGCAGCCCGGGGGTACAGCAGCTTGTCGTGCGCGAACCGATAGGCGTCTGCCTTGCCATCACGCCTTGGAATTTTCCGCTGAGCCAAGCGGTACGCAAGGTCGCGGCGGCGCTTGCGTCAGGTTGCACGATGATCTTGAAAGCCCCGGCAGAGGCTCCGGCGGGCTGCATGGCAATTGCGCGCTATCTGCTGGATGCAGGCTTGCCCGAAGGCTGTCTGAACCTTGTCTGGGGTAATGCGGCCTTCATTTCGGAAACTCTTATTGCGCGCCCCGAGGTGCGCAAGATCACCTTCACCGGTTCGGTCGAGGTGGGCAAGCATCTGGCAGAATTGGCTGGCCGCCACATGAAGCGGGCGACGATGGAACTCGGCGGTCACGCGCCCGTATTGGTGTTCGACGACGCCGATGCCACGGCCGCGGCGCGCGCCTTGGCGGGCAACAAGCTGCGCAATGCAGGCCAGGTGTGCATCGCCCCAACCCGGTTTTACGTACAACAAGGCATCTACGACCGATTTCTGTCCGAGCTAGTTTCAGCATTTGAGAGCGTAAAGGTGGGCGATGGTTTAACCGAGGGCACACAGATGGGGCCATTGTGTCATCGCGGACGCGTGAATGCGATGGAAAAGCTCGTCGAGGATGCCCGCGAAAACGGTGCACGGGTGTTGACGGGAGGCAAAAGGGTTGGGAATCATGGTAACTTCTATGCCCCGACAGTCGTCGATACGCCCAACGACGACATCGACTTGATGCGCGAAGAACCCTTCGGCCCGATTGCTGTCGTCTCGTCTTTTCGTGAAATAGAGGACGGACTGTCGCGGGCCAACGGGCTACCCTTCGGGCTGGCGTCCTATGTCTTTACCAATTCGTTGGAGCGTGCAGATAAAGCAGCTGCGGGTTTGCAGGCAGGTATGGTAAGCATCAACCAGTTCGGCCTGGCTCTGCCCGAGACTCCGTTTGGCGGCGTAAGAGACAGCGGCTATGGGACTGAAGGCGGGACAGAAACCTTCGAAGGCTATCTCAATACCAAATTTATCTCGCGCAATCGAGCGCCAGTGCTGTGAGGATGCCCATGCCTGTTGAATTAAGCTTCTCAAATGGCGCAGCAATTCTGACCATAGACAATTCGCCGCTTAACCTAATCAACGCGGAGGTTCGGGCTGGAATACAACAATGTATCTTCCAAGTCCTCGAAACTGGCGCTACCAGGCTGATTATCACCGGCGCAGGAACGACGTTCGTCGCGGGCGCGGATGCGAAGGAATTCGGACAGTTGCCTGTTGATCCACAACTAAATGACGTGCTGTTGCAACTTGCGCACCTTCCGATTCCGACTATCGCAGCCATCAACGGGGCTGCGCTTGGTGGGGGACTAGAGATTGCTCTGGCTTGCTGCTATCGCATCGCCTCAACTTCTACCAAACTGGGCCTGCCAGAGGTAAACTTGGGGATCGTGCCTGGCGCAGGGGGAACCCAAAGACTGCCGCGACTTATCGGTATTGAAGCTGCGCTTGACATGATCGTCACCGGGAAGGCTGTTTCCGCCGAGCAGGCACTGAAAATAGGACTGATCCAGCTGCTAGCCGATGACCCGCTTGGCGCGGCCATAGCTCTCGATGACGCTGTTCTAGAGGCGGCACAGGCACCCGACAATCTTCCTTCACCAATGCCAAACCACTTCGCAGCGGAAGTCGCCCGCGCGCAGGTAGCGCGGCGTATGCCTGGCCAGAATGCCCCGCATGTTGCGGTGGACCTGGTCGCGGCCAGCGCGATGACGCCGCTGCACGACGCACTGGCCAGCGAGCGCGCTGCGTTTTTGGACCTTCGTGCCTCGGATCAGGCGCGGGCCCTTAGGCACGTTTTCTTCACCGAGCGTACCGCAACCAACAAGGGGCGCACCTACCCCCGACCTTCCCGAGATGCTGAAACCGCCATCGTGGTCGGTGGTGGTAATATGGGAGCAGCTATTGCGTACACGCTAGCGACCGCAGGGATCTCGGTGACTGTCGTCGAACGCAGTGCCTCGTCCGCAGAGTGGGCCAGAGAAAACCTGCAAAAGCTGATTGATCAGGGTATCAGTCGCGGCATTCTGTCCCCCGATGCGGGAAAGGCGGTTGAGGACCGGCTGGTTACGGTCTCAGGCTATGACGCTCTGCCACCAACCGATCTAGCAATCGAGGCGGCCTTCGAGGATTTTGCGGTCAAGAGCGCGATCTTGACCGAACTCGAAGGTGCTCTGCCGCCCGAGACGATTATTGCCACAAACACATCCTATCTCGATGTAAATCGGCTTTCTGATGGGTTGAAGCACCCAGCACGCTTTGTAGGGATTCATTTCTTCAGTCCTGCGCATATTATGAAGCTTCTGGAAGTCGTCAGGAGCGACCGAACGTCAGACGATACATTAGGTGCAGCATTTGTGCTGGCGCGCAGGCTTGGTAAAATCCCGGTACTGTCTGGTGTTTGCGATGGCTTCATCGGAAACCGAATTTTGTCTAGCTACCGTCACGCCGCTAATCGCCTTCTGGTGAAGGGGGCTATTGTCGACGAGATCGACGCGGCTATGCGCGGATTCGGTATGGCGATGGGTCCATATGCTGCACAGGACATGTCGGGGCTGGACATCGCCTACGCGAATATCCGTCGCAAGGCCGCTGCAGAAGGGAACTGCTGTGGTCACATGCCCTTGGTCGAGCGGCTGGTCGAAAAGCACAAACGCCTAGGACGCAAATCGGGCGCCGGATGGTACGACTATGGGCCGGACGGCAAACCCTCACCTTCGGAGCTGGTCGCTAGCGAAATACTCCGTGTCTCAGAAGAAATGAACTTCACTCGCCGGGAGTTCTCAGCTGACGAAATCGTAGAAAGGCTCTTGCTCGCAATGGTGGCGGAAGCCTGCGATATCCTTGACGAAGGCGTCGCAGAAAAACCGCAAGACATCGACCTAGTAATGATTCACGGCTACGGATTTCCCCGCTGGCGGGGAGGCCTGATGCACCACGCCAAAAATATCGGCAAGGATCGGTTGGCCGCGCTGTTTAGCGCGCTTGTCAAAGAGGACCCTTGCGACTGGAGGGTGCCTCGTTATTTAGAAAGGGTTTTCGCGACCTGACGGTCAAAGTCCCGCGCCATAAGGCGCTGCCCCAGCAACTTAACACAGTGCATCTTCGTCTCGACGCGGCTTAGGCGGTGATGGTCTTCCAAGACTTTGCGTTCTTACCTGGTGGGATAACGGCGTGGACGCCACGGTCCGCAATCGCGTCCTGGCATTTTCGTGTGTCATACGCACCGTCAGCCGTGACACTGCTGGTCTGCCGGGATCTGTTCAAGAAGGTTGGGTAACACTGGAGCGTCACCGATGTGGCTCCCGGTGATCTGAACAGCGCGCACTTCCAACGTTTGCTCGTCGATCCCGAGGTGGATCTTGCGCCAGACCCGTCGCTTGGGGCCGCCATGCTTGCGGGCATGCCACTCACCTTCAAGCTTGATCCCCGTGCTGTCCACCAACAAGTGCAACGGCCCTTTGGAGGTATCCCTCCGCCGGAGGCCGTCTGACGGGATTTCGGCGTCGGTGATAAGTCCGACCTTATGGCCGACCATAAGTTCAGACCCGAGATCGAAGTTTTATCCGCCGCGGACGTGCCGCGCCGTCGGCATTGGAGCGATGCGGACAAGATCCGGATCGTCAAGGAGAGCTTCCTGGGGCATCGCCAGGTGACAGCGACGGCGCGGCGGCATGGTATGTCGCGCTCCCTGCTGACGATATGGCGGCGGCAGTATCGGAGCGGTGAACTTGGTGACGAGACATCGCCGGTGTTCATCCCGTTGACGGTCTCGCCCAAGGCGCCTGCGGCGGTGCCGGCGGCTGCGCCGCGCAACACCCCTGACGCCCGGCTCGAGATCGTGCTGAGGAATGGGCGGCGGCTTCTCTTCCCTTCCACTGCGGACCCGGAGATGCTGGCTCGGCTCCTTCCGGTGCTGGAGGGCCGATGATCGCCTTCCCGGCGGGGGTGCGCGTGTGGATCGCGGGCGGGGTCACCGACATGCGGCGTGGCATGAACACCCTGGCGCTGACGGTGCAGCAGGGGCTCGGGCGCGATCCCCATGCCGGCGAGATCTTCTGCTTTCGTGGGCGCAAGGGCGACCTGGTCAAGCTGCTCTGGCACGACGGGGTCGGGATGTCGCTCTATACCAAGCGGCTGGAGGCCGGGAAGTTCATCTGGCCGACCAGCGGAAGCGGCGAGGCGGTGCAGATCTCCGCGGCCCAACTCGGGTATCTTCTGGAAGGGATCGACTGGCGCAATCCGCGCTGGACGCAACGCCCTGCAAAGGCGGGATAAATCGACCCTTTCAGCCTTATTTTCATGGGCTTTTCGATGCCCGCGTGGTAGGTCTCGGCCATGTCAGATGCCGCTTCCGAGATCGCCAGATTGCGCGCCGCGCTCGCGGCCTCGGAGGCCCGTGCCAAGGCCGCGGAGAGCGAGCTGGCGCAGGCCCGGGCGGTGGTCTCGACCTCCGAGGCGATGATCAAGCACCTCCGGCTCGAGATCGCCAAGCTCCGGCGCGAGCAATATGGCCACAGCTCGGAACGCCGCGCCCGCCTGATCGACCAGATGGAATTGCAGCTCGAGGAACTCGAGGCCGCAGCCACCGAAGACGAGATCGCCGCCGAGAAGGTGGCGAAGACCACGTCCGTCGCTGGCTTCGAGCGCCGCCGCCCGGCCCGCAAGCCCTTCCCGGAGCATCTGCCGCGCGAGCGGGTGGTGATCGCGGCGCCTACGGCCTGTTCCTGCTGCGGCTCGGATCGCATCGTGAGGATGGGCGAGGACATCACCGAGACGCTCGAGGTCGTTCCGCGGCAGTGGAAGGTGATCCAGACGGTCCGAGAGAAGTTCACCTGCCGGCAGTGCGAGAAGATCAGCCAGCCGCCGGCACCGTTCCACCCCACGCCCCGTGGCTGGGCCGGTCCGAACCTTCTGGCAATGATCCTGTTCGAGAAGTTCGGCCAGCACCAACCGTTGAACCGGCAGGCCGAACGCTATGCCAGGGAGGGCGTCGAGATCAGCCTTTCGACGATCGCCGATCAGGTCGGGGCCTGCACCGCCGCGCTGGAGCCGATCCATGCGCTGATCAGGGCCCATGTTCTCGGGGCCGAGCGGCTGCACGGCGACGATACCACCGTGCCCCTACTGGCCAAGGGCGGAACGAAGACGGCGCGGCTCTGGACCTATGTTCGCGACGACCGGCCCTTTGGTGGCGGGGCGCCACCAGCTGCGCTGTTCCACTTCTCGCGTGACAGGGAGATGACCCACCCGAACCGACATCTCGCCGGGTGGCAGGGTGTCCTTCAGGCCGATGCCTATGGCGGCTACAACGACCTCTACCGCGGCGACCGTGACCCCGGTCCGGTTCAGAGTGCCCTGTGCTGGAGCCATGCCCGCCGGAAGTTCTTCGAACTGGCAGACATCAAGGAGAATGCCCGCAAGAAGAAGCCCGCGCACGACATATCCCCGGTCGCATTGGAGGCCGTGAAGAAGATCGATGCCATCTTCAATATCGAGCGCCAGATCAGCGGTCTGGATGCCTACTCCCGGCTCGAGAGCCGACAACGACTGGCCCGTCCGCTGGTGGAGGATATGAACGACTGGATGCGCGCCGAGCAGGGCACGATGTCGAAGCACAACCCCGTCGCTAAGGCGATCGCCTACATGTTCAAGACCGACCGCTGGGACGCGTTCACGCGCTTTCTCGAGGACGGTCGGGTCTGCCTGACGAACAATGCGGCCGAACGGGCGCTCCGCGGGGTGGCCCTCGGCCGGAAGTCATGGCTCTTCGCCGGCTCCGAGCGCGGCGGCGACCGAGCTGCCTTCATGTATTCCCTGATCGTCACCGCGAAAATGAACAACCTCGATCCTCAGGCCTGGCTCGCCGATGTCCTCGCCCGGCTACCCAACGCAACCGTATCCCGCGTGCCGGACCTTCTCCCATGGAATTGGCAGCCATCGGAGCGCCAACGCGCCGCATGACCACGGCCTACGCCGGATGCTTACCTTTGGAGCCGCGATACGGGATGTTCACGGCCAGGGTCTTCTGGCGCCGGGACAGGGTGCTGAAGTCGAGCACCGTCCAGTCGAGACCGATCAGCCGCAACAGGCTCTCGACGAACCCGGTCGCCTGTCGCAAGGCCATGCCGAACAGGACCTTCATCGAAAGACAGGTCTGGGTCGCGGCGTCGCTGTAACTCTTCTGCCTGTCGGCACGGCCTCCCAGCTCATCTCGGGGTCAAACCAGATCGTCAGCGAGCCACGGCGCTTGAGCGCTTCGTTATAAGCGGGCCAGTTCATGGTCTTGTATGTCGGGGTTGTCGGTCTGCTCATGCACCTCAGCTACCACGCTGGATTCATAAGATGAGTCCGACACGGGATTTGTGCATGCATGCCCCCATTGGTGCAAGTGATTTTTTGAACGGCGCGAGCGTGTGATCGGGTGCGGTCATGTATCAGGCCTCTGTGTGCGGCGCTGATGTAACCGCGGGCCGGTATGGCGATGCGCGGACCAGAGGCATATCAACAAACCGAGCTCGGTGGCTCCTGCACAAATGCTGCTTTCTCTGACCCGGATCTGATCGATCCTTTGCCCTTACTTTTCAGTGACCTCCTCACACTCCCAACTTACCGGGACGTCGTGGCATGCCGTCTTCGCTATGCCATCGCCGCCACCGGATTCCGGTAATCCTCTTGTTTCATTATGATGGCCCAGAGGCCACGCGCCATCTTGTTGGCCAGCGCAATCGCGGCGACCCATGCGCGGCTTGCGGGTTAGTAGGCGTTTCAGCCAGCCATTATTCGGTGTGTCAAACCGCTCGACAGCCTGGAGGACAGCCATAGCGCCAGAGACCAAGAGTGTCCGGAGTCGCGCTGTCGCATCTTCGAGGTCTTCCCGAGCCGGGCTTTGCCGCCCGTCGAGTGCTGCTTCGGCACAAGCCCAAGCCAGGCGGCAAAATCGCACCCGCGCCGGAAGGTGGCCAGGTCACGGGCAAATGTCTCGATCGCAAGCGCCGTGACAGGAACCACGCCCGGCATGGTTTGTGTTCGGCGCACCAAGTCGGCTTTCTTGGCGGCACATCGCATCTTCGCGTCAAGCTCTGCAACACGCGTATTCAGCCCCTCAATCTGCCCCAGATACATCCGGCCGAGGTCACGAACCTCAGCATGCAGCGCGGTGTCATCACCTGCGATTGCGTCCGCGAGTCGCTTGAGATGGGCAGGCCCGCGGGCCGCGACCAATCCGTGTTCGGCGAGGTGGCCGCGTAAAGCGTTGATCATCTGGGGGCGCTGGCCGACAAACATCTGCCGCGTGCGAAACAGCATGGCACGGGCCTGCTGATCTTCCGTCTTCACTGCGAAAAAGCGCATGGTTGGACGCAATGCAGCCTCCAAGATGGCCTCTGCATCGGTCGCATCATTCTTCTGGCGTTTGACGAACGGCTTCACATAGACCGGCGGTATCAACCGCACGTCGCACCCCAGCTTCTCAAATTCGCGGCCCCAGCCATACGCCGTGGCCACGCCTCCATGGCGATCATGCATTTGGGTTGCTGTGCCACGAACGCGAGAAACTGGCCTCGTGAAAGCTTTTTGCGAAACGCGACTGACCCATCATTGTACGCACCATGCAACTGGATAACGCGCTTTGCCAAGTCGACACCGATAATTTTAATTTCGGACATAGATGCTCCTTCCTTCTGTGATGGCTTTTAACGCTCATCATAGTGGCACATTGCGATGCCGTCGGGAGGGGGTATCCACGCCATCAACAGAGCCTAGTAACGGGCATATCTGCCTCACGACAGGCTGAGCACGATCATACTATTTCCAAAACAGGATTGTTCAATACATGGCGCATTTTTCGCCCTTACTCTGAGATAATTGGCGTATGCCGTTGACCGTTTGACGTCTTCGAGATTGGCGACGTCAGTTGGTGGCTTTGCCAAATGTTATGCTTGGGAGGATAAACATGGAAATCAGTAGAGAAGCCGATACGCTGCGGGCGCTTTATCAGAATTGGACCGATCAGATGGTCGAGAACCCAGACCTGACGATCGCGAACCTGCGCAGCATGTTCGATGAATGGGGGCAGCCCGCACTAGAGCCGGAAAACGTTAGCTACAAAAGCGATCATGTCGGAGGAGTTGAGGCTATCTGGGCCCTACCAGCCGGGGCAGATACCTCGCGTGTAATTGTTTACACTCATGGTGGCGGCTTTGCCGTCGGCTCAGCCGATAGTCATCGAAAAATGGCAGGGCACCTCGCTAAGGTGCTTGGGGTTACGTCGGTGATCCTGCACTATCGGCGCGCACCCGAGCACCCATTTCCGGCGCAGATCGAAGATGCAGTAGCCGCATACAAAGCGCTGCTGGATAAGGGTTTCAAGGCAAGAAATATTCTGACGGCTGGCGACAGTGCTGGCGGCAATCTTGCCATCGCCAGCGTGCTGAAGTTACGCGAACTTGGGTTGCCACTGCCCGGAGCGGTCATCGCCTATTCGCCCTGGCTCGACATGGCGATGCGCGGGGAAACACTGGAAACCAACGCGGAAACCGATGCGCTAGTCGGCAAACCGATCCTCGAAGCGATGGCGGGGATGTTCCTCGGTGAAGGCACGGATCCGCTTAATCCGTTGGCCAACCCGCTGGAGAACGATTTCACCGGTTACCCGCCGCTCTATATCAATGCCGGAGGGGCCGAGACGCTTAAGAGCGATGCCGAACGGTTGCACGAAAAGGCCAAGGCACAGGGCGTAAACGTGACCCTGTCTATCGTCGAAGGCATGCAGCATGTCTTTCCCGCGCTTTCGGGACGCGCGCCCGAGGCAAACGAGGAACTTGGTCGCATCGCCGCATGGTATCGGGCCCTCTGAGACCTGTACTCGCACTGCATTGCGGTGCGGTGCGAGACAAACCCCTACGAAACATTCATCTAGCATCTCACCCGCAATCTGCGGGGCGGAGCGGTCTTACTCTGGGAGGAGTGATATGAACATTCAGACTGAGAATACTAAAACGGTCGGAGCGGATTTTGACGCAGTCGTCATTGGCGCGGGCTTCGGCGGGCTTTACGCTGTCCACAAACTTCGCAACGAGCAGGGACTGAACGTCCGGGGCTATGACAGCGCCAGTGACGTTGGCGGCACCTGGTGGTGGAACCGATATCCCGGTGCGCTGTCAGACACGGAAAGCTATGTCTATCGCTATTCTTTTGACAAAGAGTTGCTTCGAAAAGGCCGCTGGAAAACCCGGTATCTGACCCAGCCCGAGATCCTCGAATACATGAACGAGGTAGCGGATCATCTCGATCTTCGACGCAGCTACAAGTTCGACACCAAAGTGGATGGCGCGCACTATAATGAAAAAACCGGTCTCTGGAACGTGATCACTGATAGTGGTGAGACAGTTACCGCAAAATACCTTGTCACTGGCCTCGGTCTCTTGTCCGCAACGAATGTTCCAAAATTCAAGGGCATCGATGATTTCAAAGGCCGTATCTTACACACAGGTGCCTGGCCCGAGGGAGTGGACTTGAGCAACAAACGCGTGGGCATTATCGGCACCGGCTCGACGGGTGTTCAGGTTATCACTGCAACGGCACCAATTGCAAAACACCTGACTGTTTTTCAGCGCTCTGCACAATATGTCGTGCCGATTGGGAACACCCCGCAAGACGATGCTACCATCGCCGAGCAAAAGGCGAACTACGATAATATCTGGAATCAAGTGAAGAATTCTGTTGTGGCCTTCGGCTTCGAAGAAAGCGCCGAACCCGCCGAAACCGCCTCGCCCGAGGAACGGGAGCGGGTCTTCGAAGCCGCCTGGCAGCGCGGCGGTGGTTTCTATTTCATGTTTGGCACCTTTTGCGATATTGCGACCAGCCAAGTGGCCAATGATGCGGCCGCTGACTTCATCAAGGGCAAGATCAAGCAAATCGTGAAGGACCCCAAGGTCGCAGAGAAACTGACGCCGAAGGACCTTTACGCCAAGCGCCCGCTTTGCGGAAACAACTATTACGAGGTCTACAACCGAGACAACGTGACCCTCGCCGACGTGAAGGCCGATCCGATCGCAGAGTTCACTCCGAACGGCATTCGTCTCGAAAGCGGCGAGGAGCATGAGCTTGACATCGTAATCTTTGCCACTGGTTTCGATGCGGTCGACGGCAATTACGTCAAAATGGACCTCCGCGGACGCGGAGGCGTGACCATGCGCGACACTTGGAAGGAAGGCCCACTCGGTTACCTCGGCATGATGGAGGTAGACTTCCCTAACTTCTTCATGATCCTTGGCCCTAATGGCCCCTTCACTAACCTGCCCCCCAGCATTGAGACGCAAGTTGAATGGATCGCTGACACGATTTGCGCAATGGAAGAAGAGGGGGTTCAAAGTGTGGAGCCAACCGTGGAGGCGCGCGACGCTTGGGTTGGCACCTGCCGTGAAATCGCCGACATGACACTCTTCCCCAAAGCTGAAAGCTGGATCTTCGGCGCAAATATCCCCGGAAAGAAGAATGCGGTGATGTTCTACATGGCCGGGATTGGCAATTATCGCAATGCCATTAGTGCGGTTAAGGAGGAAGGTTATACATCCCTGATCCGCGACCGCACTGCCGAGAAGGTGTAAAGAATTCCGTCGGGCATTAAGAAAACCCGGCGGAAACAATTAAATTTGTTCATGAACACTCAGGAGAGAACTATGGGACGGGTATCCGGAAAAGTCGCACTGGTAACAGGTGGCGCCATGGGCATGGGAAAAGCCCATTGTGAAACGCTGGCACGTGAAGGCGCGCATGTATTTGTAACCGACCGTGATACGGAAGCGGGTGAAAGCGTAGTAAAAGGTATCATTGGAGCCGGAGGGAAGGCGGAATTCATTCAGCATGACGTGACGCTTGAAGAAGATTGGAAGAATGTCATCTCCACGGTGCAATCAAGTGCTGGTCGACTTGATGTGCTAGTGAACAACGCTGGCATTCTCATTCTGAAGCCGCTCCACGAAACCTCGCCTGACGAATTTGACATGACGATCAACGTCAATGTACGCGGTGTTTATCTCGGTATCCGAGCTGCGGTTCCATTGATGAAAGAGACCGAAAAAGCATCAATTATCAATATTTCTTCAATCTATGGGATTGTTGGTGCCGCTTCGGCGGGAGCCTACATTGGATCCAAAGGCGCCGTACGGATGTTGACCAAATCCTGCGCAGTCGACCTGGCCGAAAGTGGCATACGTGTCAATTCGATCCATCCCGGTGTCATCGATACTCCCATGACAAAAGATCTGCTACACGCCGACGAAGAGACCCGGCAGGCAATTCTGGGGGCCACGCTGCTCAAGCGGCCAAGCAAACCTGAAGAGGTTTCGAATGCGGTCCTGTTCCTCGCATCGGATGAGTCATCGTTCGTTCACGGAGCAGAGATTGTAGTAGATGGCGGTTATACTGCGAATTGACAGAGACACATCCCAAGTAACGGCCTGGAACCCGGGCCGTTACTGCCATTGCAAATTTCCAAGACGATAAACGCCAATGAAAATAATTGCACCTATAAAACACCTAATTGATTACAACGTGAAGGTTCGCGTTAAGGCGGACGGTAGCGGAGTTGGTCTCGCGAATGTGAAGATGTCGATGAACCCGTTCGACGAGATTGCGGTTGAAGAGGCGATCCGTCTGAAGGAAGCGGGCAAGGCGGACGAGCTTGTCGTCGTGTCGATCGGCGTGAAACAGGCGCAGGAAACGCTGCGCACGGCGCTGGCGATGGGCGCGGACCGGGCGATCCTCGTCGTGGCCGCCGACGACGTGCACCAAGATATCGAGCCGCTGGCGGTGGCCAAGATCCTAAAGGCCGTGATCGACGCCGAGGCGCCGGGCCTGGTGATCGCGGGCAAACAGGCGATCGACAACGACATGAACGCGACCGGCCAGATGCTGGCGGCGCTGCTGGGCTGGGGTCAGGCGACCTATGCCTCTGAGGTTGCGATCGAGGGCGAGCATGCCGTCGTGACCCGCGAAGTGGACGGCGGTCTGCAGACCATCAAGGTGAAGCTGCCGGCGATCGTCACCGCCGACCTGCGCCTGAACGAGCCGCGCTACGCCTCGCTGCCCAACATCATGAAAGCCAAGAAGAAACCGCTGGACGAAAAGACCGCCGCCGATTTCGGCGTCGATGTCACGCCGCGCCTGACCGTCGTCAAGACGGCAGAGCCCGCCGCGCGTTCGGCCGGGGAAATGGTTGGCTCGGTCGACGAGCTGGTGTCGAAGCTGAAAGAAAAGGGGATCGTGTAATGGCTGTTCTTCTCCTTGCAGAAATCGCCGGTGGTGCACTGGCGCTGGACGCCACCGCCAAGGCGGTGACCGCTGCCAAATCGCTGGGCGATGTGACCGTTCTGGTTGCGGGCCCCGCTGCCGCAGGCGAGGCCGCGTCGAAGATCGACGGCGTGGCAAAGGTTCTGGTGGCGGATGACGCCGCCTATGCCAACGGCCTGGCCGAGCCGGTCGCCGATCTGGTGGTCAGCCTGGCAGGCAATTATGAACATATCGTTGCTCCGTCCACGGCGAGCGCGAAAAACATCCTGCCGCGCGTCGCGGCGCTGCTGGACGTGATGGTTTTGTCGGACGTCACCGCCATCGTGGACGGGTCCACGTTCGAACGCCCGATCTACGCGGGCAACGCGATTCAGACGGTAAAGTCCAACGATTCCAAGAAGGTACTGACCGTCCGCACCACCGCCTTCGACGCGGCTGGCCAGGGTGGTTCGGCCGCCGTCGAGGCCATCGCAGCGGCCGGCAACGCGGGCCTGAGCGCCTGGGTCGAGGACAAGGTCGCGGCGTCGGATCGTCCGGAACTGACCTCGGCCAAGATCGTGGTCTCGGGCGGTCGCGGCGTCGGTTCCGAGGAGAACTTCGCGATCATCGAGGGCCTGGCCGACAAGCTGGGCGCGGCGGTCGGCGCCTCGCGCGCGGCGGTGGATAGCGGGTTCGCACCGAACGACTGGCAGGTCGGCCAGACCGGCAAGGTCGTGGCGCCCGAGCTGTACATCGCGGTCGGGATTTCCGGGGCAATTCAACACCTTGCAGGCATGAAGGACAGCAAGGTCATCGTCGCCATCAACAAGGATGAAGAGGCCCAGATCTTCCAGGTCGCCGACTACGGCCTGGTCGCAGACCTGCTCGACGCCGTCCCGGATATGACAAAGGCACTCTAAGAATGACAAACGTCTACATCTGCGATTACATCCGCACACCAATTGGTCGCTATGGCGGCGCGCTTTCTTCTGTGCGAGCCGACGATCTTGGTGCAATCCCACTCAGGGCCCTGGCCAGCCGAAACCCGAAGCTAGATCTAGCGGCCATTGACGAAGTGATTTTCGGCTGCGCCAACCAGGCGGGCGAGGACAACCGCAACGTCGCACGCATGTCGCTGCTACTCGCGGGATTTCCGGATTGTGTCCCTGGCACGACGATGAACCGGTTGTGCGGATCGGGTATGGACGCCGTAATCACAGCCGCCCGCGCGATCAAAGCTGGAGAAGCCGATCTCATTGTTGCTGGCGGTGTGGAAAGCATGTCTCGTGCTCCGTTTGTGATGCCAAAAGCTACAACTGCATTCTCGCGCGAAAATTCTGCTGAAGACACCACCATCGGCTGGCGCTTCGTCAATAAACAGATGAAGAGTCAATACGGCGTCGACAGCATGCCTGAAACGGCCGAAAACGTAGCGGAAGACTTCAGCATCAACCGCGCCGACCAAGATGCCTTCGCCATGCGTTCGCAGCGAAAGGCGAGAGATGCCATGGCGAACGGTCGTTTGGCCCGTGAAATTGTCCCGGTAGAGATTCCTCAGCGAAAGGGGGAGCCAAAGATCGTCGTACAGGATGAACACCCTCGCGCGGGTACGACTTTGGAAGCGCTCGCCCAACTGAAAACTTTCGTAAAAGCGGACGGCACTGTAACCGCTGGGAATTCTTCGGGCGTGAACGATGGTGCCGCAGCATTGATCCTTGCCACCAGCGACGTCGCAAAAAAATTTGGCCTCACACCGATCGCAAGGGTCTTGGGCGGCGCAACCGCGGGCGTCGCACCGCGCATCATGGGTTTCGGGCCGGCACCGGCGTCGGAAAAGCTGATGGCGCGACTTGGACTGAAACAAGAAGACTTCTCGGTAATCGAACTTAACGAAGCCTTTGCTTCGCAGGGTCTGGCCACACTACGGCACCTGGGGATCGCGGATGATGACGCCCGCGTGAACCCGAACGGCGGCGCTATTGCTCTCGGCCATCCGCTTGGCATGTCAGGTGCCCGCATCACTGGTTCAGCGATGCTGGACCTCAAACCTGGAGAAAAGTCGTTATCGACCATGTGTATTGGCGTGGGACAGGGGATTGCAATCGCGCTCGAAGCTGTCTGAGGTGCCGCGACAACCACAAAACTAACATAAGTTCTCTTATGCGATTTTTGGCTGACCTCAAATTTCGCTGTAGAATTCGTCCTCTTGAACCTCCCTGTGGACGACCAACTGGCGGCACCGGTATTGCCGGTGCCGCCCTTTTCAGAAAGAACGATTGAACGGCCCAAAATGTTTGCGAGACGGATAATCCCGTGACCTGCGTTTCGGCAGGCATCCCATTTCGGCGATCTCGCGCCGCTCAAACATTTCTTCTCTGCGCCTCCGAATGTAACATATATCGCGTGGCGATATTTCGCGCATCGTGCCCGTTTCGCGGGCATGAACTTGCGGGACCGTGTAGCACTGAACATCCAGGAATTGAGACGCGCCCGCGGCCTCAGCCAGGAGGAGCTTGCTCATCGGGCCGAAGTGAGCCGCGGCCATATGGGCAAGGTCGAGAACGCCAAGTTCGCGGCTTCCCTCGACCTTCTCGAACGCATCGCCAAGGCGCTCAATGTCGACCCCGAAGAACTCTTCGCGAAGCGCAAGTCCGTTTCCTGAGGCTTTGATCCCGTCCCCCAACGCGAGAGACATAACGGCAAAAACGGTACGAGTGGCGCGGATACATGGCGAAGAGAAAGACAGGCTGGCCTTTCCAGGAAGGGTTTCTGAACGACGGGACGCAGAAGATTCACCTGTTCACCGATTACCGTTGGAATGATGGCTCGGTGAGCCGTCGTTGGCATGTCGATCCGGAACGCTTTGATGCCAGTCTTGCCATCGTGCGCCCGTTTTCCCTGACGCCCAGTGACAGCTCAGATCAGTAGGAAAACCACTCCGAATGGCCCAAGTTGCCCTCATAGTCGCCGTATTCGACCATGATGCTGCGGGAGTAGAAGTGCCAAAGGCCGCCACCGCTTGGGTAGGCAATCTCCTGCCCGCTTTCTGAGGTGAATGTCGCGGGCCAGGGCGTGTGGGATCCGTAGACCCGTTGGATATACCGACAGGTCCGGTTCTCGCGATCGCAAGAGCGGATCGACCAATCCCACTGACGCGGCTCGTCGCGCGGCTCGTAGGAGCGTCCGGTGAACCAGATTACGTGAGTGCGGTTCAGCCATTCGTATTCCGGCAGGTTGGTGTCGAGCTCACCCTCCCCACCTGGCCCACCAAGCTCGACCGGGACATGGGCAAAGGTGCAGACCCCGAAGGGCGGCAGGCTCGGCCAGGGCGTGATCCGACGAATCATGGTGCGATAGGCCCGCGCGCAGACCGCGCTCGGGGGGAAACCTCCCGCCATACAGAGCATGATGGCGCAGTCGATATCATAGGCCTGCGCTTTCTCAGGGGCACCAAGAGCACCAAACACCCCGATTATCGCCGCCATCATCTGACGTTTCATGCCACTCTCCCGCAAAAGTTGCGGCAACTATCGTGCAATTTGTATTTTTCTGCAATATGTCGTATTGACTCTATATGACTTTATGGCCTTAGTGTCGTGAAGTAGAAGGGCTCTCAACGGGAGAGTCCAAACATGCCGATAGCGCGCAACCAGATCCTGATCACCATCGATGGTGTCAAAGACCTCCAGGAGGAGGGCATCGCGTACCGCTGCCGGTATGAACTCGTGGGGTTCACGGACGATGGCAAGCCGCGCTACCAGTGCATCTACCTGCGCGAGGGCGAACCGGAAGCCATTCTGGTCTCGACCCGGATCACCCCACACGGGCCTGAGCCGCGGTATTTCAACATATGGCCGGGGCTCTTCAAACATCATCTCGAGTTCGGTGACGGGCGCGATCTGCGCTTTGGTCCTGACTACAGTATTACCCTCGAGGAGCGCGGCTGACGTCATCGCCTTCGGCCGCGACGGCACAGCCCGGACCTCCGGCTGGACCTTCCATGGCCAGCGCCCTGCTTGGGCTGGGTTGGACGAACCGGCTGAGGCCGAGATCGTACTTGCGTCACTAGAAGCCGCGCCGCCTTCCGGTCGCCACGATATCCTCTCCCTGATCCAAGCTACGGCAGTCCGACATGAAGGTAACCGTGCTCTACGCCAGGTTGGCCTTGAGGCGGGTGACTGGCAGGTCCTGTTCCGCGCCCTGGTCGAGGCAGAGAGCGGCTACAACCCGGCCGCCATGAGCCCGAAAGGTGCCTATGGATTGGGGCAACTGATGCCCGACACGGCGCGCGCACTCGGGGTCGATCCGCGCAATCCGTCCCAGAACCTCGATGGCGCGGCGCGCTATTTGCTCGCTCAGCTTGCCACCTTCAAGGACATCGACCTGGCGCTGGCAGCCTATAATGCCGGGCCGCACAGGGTGGTCGAGTATTCCGGCATCCCGCCTTTCACCGAGACCCGCGACTACATCGCGCGCATCCACCGGATCCGGTCCCGGCTGGCAGGCCCTCCCGCTTCAGCTCCGGACATCCGCATCGCAGACCGGATGCCCGCCCGCGCGCCGGTCCTCATCGAACTTCAGTAAAACAAGGGAATCTCGCATGCTTCGACATCGCCTCAGCCGCCTCTTGCCCGCCGCCACAACCCTGGCGGCTTTCGCAACGCCCGCTCTCGCGCAAGACTTGTCGCCGATCCAGACCATGCTGGAAACCGTCGAGGCCGCACTGACTGGTCCGATCGGTATCGCGGTCGCCACGCTCGCCGTGATCGGCACCGGCTTCATGTGTATGATGGGACGGCTGAACTGGGGCTGGTTCGCCTCGGTCATCATCGGGATCGTGCTGATCTTCTCGGCCGGCACCATCGTCGACGGCTTCTCGTGACATTCCGGCAAAATAGCGTCCTACGAGCGCCCCGAACGCGTTGTGCTTCGCAAACGCTGCCTCGGGTCCCTCTCCGGACACACAATTTCTTCTAAGCCGGAATATCACCCAATGGCAGAACGATCCCCCCTCTTTCTGGGCCTCGCCCGTCCGCCCAAGTATCTGGGTCTCCCTGTCGGATACCTCGTGGTTCTGGCGACTGGGGTCGTTCTGCCGTTCATCTGGACGAAGTCGATGGTCTTTTTCCTGATCGGGCTCGTCGCCTACCCGATCCTCTGGTTCGTCGCCGACCGAGAGCCGCATTTTTTCGAGGTGCTGCACGTCTCCTATGGCTCGGTACGCCCGACAAAGAACCGGGCCCTGCACGGAGGCGACAGCTTTGGCGCTTGATGCAGGCACACTTTCCACTCACGGAACCGCTCTGCTCCAGGCCGGCAGCGGGGAGTTCGCGCGGGAGAGCTATCTCGCCGAACACCTGCCGTATTTTGCCCTCGCCGATGACGATGTCATGGTGCTGCGCGAGGGCGATCTCTTGGCGACCCTGCGCCTTGATGGTCTGAACCCGATGACCACTGAGGACGCCCGGCTCGATGCCCTGAAACGCGCGGTCGCGGCCATCGTCGCCCAGACCGGTAACGCCTTCGGCTTCTACATTCACCGGATCTCGGTCCCGCAGGATCTCGGCATGCGCCCCATCGAGGGTGACAGCTTCGCCGCCGCGATCGACGCCCGATGGCAGGCCCATGTCAAAGACCTGCGCCCGGCAAAGCGCCAGCTCTATCTCAGTGTCATCCGGCGGCCCGATATCTCGGCCCGCATCCCGCTCCTGCGAGCACTGGCCCGCAAGGCCTGGGTCAAGGACCGCGCGACACGGATGCAGGAACTGAACGAGGTCATGGGCTTCTTCGAGGTAGCGCTCTCCTCGGCCAACCCGGTCCGGCTGACCCGCACGGGCGGTGAATGGCTGGGCTATCTCAACACGCTGAACGCAGGCAGCTTCTCCCCCATCGCCTTCGGGCAAAGCGCCCTGCCCCTCTCGCACACCCTGAGCAATTGCCGCGCCACCTTTGACGGCGGTGTCGTCACCCTGACCGATGCCGTGACCGGTCAGGTCAAATACGGCGCGCTCTTTTCCATGAAGACCTATCCGGCCCTCACGGATGTCACGCTGCTCGATGCGCTCGACCTGCCGCTCGACATCGTGCTGACGAATTCTTTCAGCCCGATCCCGAACAACATCATGGCCGAACGCATTCAACGCATCATCCGTCAGATGTATGCCTCCGACGATGCTGCCGTCTCCCTGCGTGAACAGCTCGGCCAAGCCGCCGACGATCAGGAAGCGGGCCGCATTGCCTTTGGCGATCATCACCTCTCCATCGCGGTCTATGCGCCAGACCGCGACACGCTCGAACGCGCCGCCGCCCAGATCAAACGCGTCGGCCAGGAGATCATGTCGGTGATCGTGCGCGAAAACATGGCGCTGAAAGCCACCTACTTCGCGCAATCCCCCGGCAACTTCGGCTACCGGGCGCGCAAGACGCCGATCTCCTCGATCAATTTCGCGGATTTCGCCGCCCTTCACGGAAGCGTCGAGGGGCGTGGTCCTGACCAGTCGCCCTGGGGCCAGACGATCTCGGTCCTGCCGACGGTTGGCACCTCGGGCTATCGGTTTAATTTCCACGAGACGGGTAGCCCGGGCAAGGAACCGACCGTTGGCCATACCCTGGTTCTGGGGCGCACCGGCACCGGCAAGACGCTGACCACCGCTTTCCTCGCAGCGCAGGCACAGCGGGTCGGCGCCCGGCTCTTCTTCTTCGACAAGGATCGCGGCCTCGAGATGGCGGTGCGCGCCCTCGGCGGCCGCTACAACGAAATCCGCGCAGGCGTGCCGACAGGTCTGAACCCGCTGATGACCGAGACCGACGAGCGTGGTCGCGCCTGGCTCTCGGACTGGCTCGTGACACTTCTCACACAGGGTGGCACGCTGACCGGCGAGCAGTCGCGCCATATCCAGAGCGCCGTGACCCAGAACGCCCATGCCGGGAGCGCGCTCCAAAAGTTTTCCAGCTTCGAGACCCTGTTCCAGTCGCTCGATGACGATGGCGAGTTGCAGTCCCGCGTCGCCGAATGGGCCCCCGGCGGGCGTTATGGCTGGGTTTTTGAGGCGCCGGAGCACGGGGCCGGCCTTGAATTGGCTGCTGACATCATCGGGTTCGACATGACCGAGATTCTCGACATGACGACCGAGCGCATGGCGGTGCTTTCCTACATCTTCCGCCAGATCGAACGCGTGGTCGAGGATCGCCGTCCCACCATCATCGTGCTCGACGAGGCCTGGAAGCTCCTTGACGATCCCTACTTCGGGGCGCGGCTGGAAAACTGGCTGGTCACACTTCGGAAGATGAATTGCGTCGTGATCATGATGACGCAATATCCGAGCCAGCTGCGCGACAGCCGCGTCGGCAAGACCATCGTCGAGACGGTGCCAACCCAAATCCTCTTTCCCAACGACCGCGCCACCGTCTCGGATTACGACTTCCTGCGCGTGAACGCCAAGGAGGCCGCGCTCCTCGTCCAGCCCACCATTGGCCAGCGCATCGCGCTCGTTCGCTCGGCGGGTGACAGCGTCTTCGTCGACGCCGACCTCTCCGCCTTGGGCAACCTCCTTCCCATCCTTGGCGGCGGCGCCACGGGTGAGGCGCGTGTGCCTGCCGATTGGCGCGCCAATCCCGATTTCTGGAGACATGTGATATGAGTTCAAAACCCATCCTGGCGCTTTGCGCCGCCGCTAGCCTTCTGGCCGCTTGCGAGAAATACACCGAGAAAACTTCGCCCTGCTTCGGACGCAATGGCGCGCCGCAAGTCACGCGCGCCGCCCTCTCCTTCTCGACCATGGGCGCTCCGGTCCAGCAGGCTGCAAAGTCTGACTGCATCTTTGAACACCTGCCGCGTCCGGAATGAGCCGTGCCGCGATCATATCCGCCGGGCTCTGCCTCGGCCTCAGCGCCATGCCCGCCCATGCCCAGGGGGTGCCGACGCAGGACAATTCCGCGATCGGGCGCGCCATCGCGCGGGTGACGGCATTGGCTGAAGACCTCGGCGTCCAGCAGGACAAGGATCGGACAGAGTCCACGCTGGCGGACGTGCAGGCCGACCAGCTCCGCGTCCTCGAGGAGATGACGGCGGCCATCACCGGGCCCGGCTTCGATATCCCCGCGCTCGAGGGCAATGCGGATTTCGGCGTGGCGGCGGTCTATCCAAATACCGATGCAAGCCCCATGAACAGCCGCCTCTTCGGCGAGGGCCGCGAGACGGTAGAGATGATGATCGTCGAGGTGGCGGGCGAATTCGCGGGCGCGCCCGGTGTGGCCCGGGCCGGGCTCTCGGCCACCCAGTGGCGCTGCCTCTTCCAGGCCCTGATCAAGCAGGAAAGCCGATTCAACGTTGCCGCCGAAAGCCCGGTCGGGGCCTATGGCCTCACCCAGCTCATGCCCGGCACTGCCTCCGACCTCGGCGTCGACCGCTATGACGTGAAAGACAACCTGCGCGGCGGCGCGCGCTACATCACCACGCAGCTCAACCGGTTCGGCAATATCCCCCATGCGCTCGCGGCCTATAACGCGGGGCCCGGTCGGGTCATCGAATACGGCGGCGTGCCGCCCTTTGCCGAAACTCAGGGCTACGTGCGCAACATCTCCAAGTTCTACAACGAATACCTCGCCGTGGTGGGCGGTGCCGATGCACTCGGCACGCTCTCGCCCTCGGATTTTGCGCTGGCTGAATATGCCAGCATCTCCGAGGCCGGCGTCTATTACGCCGCGGACAGCTCCGCCACCACCGAACAGGTCATCAACCGCCTCCGCGCGATCATCCTGCAGATCGATGCGCAGCCCAATGCCAAGGCGGCCTGGGAGCTCAACACCTACGCCAAGGCCGAGATCGGCCGCATCCTCAACCTTCGCGTCCGGCTGATGGCCGCCAACCAGCAGCGCGAGGCGGCCTATGCGCAGCACCTCGTCGCCGACCGTCTGGCCGAACGCGACTTCATGCAGATGGGAGTTCCCGAATGAGACACCTTCTCCTGACCGCCGCCGCGGTCACCGCGCTCGGGCTCAGCGGGCCCGCCACGGCTCAGGGCGTGCCGACCTTCGATGGCTCGCAGCTTGGCCAACTCGTCGCCCAGCTCGAACACATGGCTGAGGATCTAAATGTCCAGATGCAGCAACTCGCCACCATGCGGCTGGAACTGGAAACCCAGCTGTCGCAGCTCACAAACCTTGAGGCGCAACTGACCTCGCTGATCGAGGGCAGCGGGTTGGGCGAGCTCTTCGCAACAGTCGAGGAATTCCGCGCGCTGCGCGGCAAGCTCGTGGCTCCTCTCAACACCGCGCAGTCCTTGGCCAGCGGCGATTTCCTCAGCGGCTTCAATCCCGGTGCGGAACTCTCGGCCTCCGTCGAGCGCGTGCTGTCGGGCAGCGGCTTCACCTCGGAGCGCCTGAGCACGCTCTCGGGATCGGATCAGCCCGCCGACAACCGCATAGCCGCCTCCGCCGGAGCCAGCGCCATGCTGTCCGTCGCGGCGCAGGAAAGCCACGAAGAGGCAGGCCAGAGCCTTGAACGGCTCGAAACCATGGTCGGGCTGATCGACGATCAGGACGGGCTGAAAGCCGCCGTCGATCTCAACACCCGCGTCACCGCCGAGCTGGGTATCATCCTGACTCAAATCTGGCGGCTGGAAGCGGCCCAGGGCGTCAGTGCCGGCCAGCTTGGCGTTGTCGATGCCGCGACCCTCGCGGATGAGCGCAAGTTCCGCTCGATGGCGGTGGATCCATGAGCACGTCGATGCGCCTCACTATCCCGGATATTCGCTTCGTTGGTTTCGCCGCGCTAGTGCTCGGTGCCCTGCCCTGTGCCGCGCTGGCCCAGACCCCGAGCACGGACCCGTCCAGCAATACGCCCTTCAGTTCGATGGCCATCGCGCGGGACGAGGGCGACGCCTGCCGTGTCCCGAAACCACCCGCCGATCTGGCCGAGACCGCTTACTTACGCAACGGCTACCGCGCGATCCTGCGCATCCTGATCGCCGAAGAGGCGCTCGCCTCGCAAAGCTGCACCTGCCTGCTGGACCAGTTCACCTGGGATCAGGCACTTGACGCTTTGCCCCGGTTCCAGACTTCGGACACCCCGCACCTGCCCTTCAAGGTGCTGGATCTCTACGCCAAGGCCGATGAGCTGGAAGCCCAAATTGCCGCAGGATGTGCGGAGTAAATGGGGGTCATTCGCGACATCCTCGGGCAGGTCGACGCCGCGGTGAACACCGTGGCGCAGGACGGCTTTGTCTCTTCCGCAGCCTCGGTCGGCAACGTCATCTCGGCGGGCGCGACACTGCTGCTCGTGCTTCTGGGAATCAACGCCGTGATGCAGCTGCGCCCCCTGCCCTTCGGCACAGGCTTTGCCTTCGGCATCAAGGTCGCACTCGTGGGGATATTCGCGCAGAGCTGGGACAATTTCAGCGTCATCTATGGCATCGTCACGCAGGTCCCCGACTCCATCGGTGCCTCGATCCTCGCCCTCACCGGCTCGGGCGACGAGGCCGGGGTCTATGAAAGCCTCGACAACATGGTTGCGCGCATCACCGCCTATGGCGACACGATCGGCGACCGGGCGGGCTGGGTTTTCGGCGCGGTGCTCGGTGCCATCTTCTTCGTCCTCTCCGCCGTCTTCGCCGCCGTCACCGCCGGGATCATCGCCTTCGCTCGCATCGTCTTCGCGCTGATGATCGTCATCGCCCCCTTCATGATCGTGACCTCGCTCTTCAAGCCCACCCAGTCGCTCTTCGAGGCCTGGACCCGCGCCACCATCGGCTATGCGCTCATGCCTGTCGCTGCCGCCGGGGCCGCGGGCATCATCGTCGCCATCGCCGAAGCGATTGGCGATGCCTCCGCCGATCCGGGCGATGTCGAAACCGTCAGCCTGATCCTACCCTTCCTCGTGATCCTGATCCTCAGCGCCGGGATCATGGCCTCGGTGCCCTACATCGCCTCCAACCTCACCGGTGTCGTGGGCATTGCGTCCAATGCCGTGGGTCTTACGGGCCTCGCGCGGCAGGGCTTCGTGAACACGCGGGAGTATGGCACGGGCGCGACCTCGCGCCTCGTCACCGGCAAGTCTCCGCACGAGCTGAACCAGATGGCCAATACAGGCGTGGTGAAGACCGGCGAGATGATCCGGCAAAGCCCTGGCGCGCTCCTCTCCGCCGCCAAGGCCTTCCGCAAACCCTGATTTGAAAGACCACTACTTTGAAGAAGACTGTGACCAGTTCCTCCGCGCCTGACCGCGACGCCTTTGAGGCGGATTTCATCTACGGGCCCAGGCGGCGCGAGCGCTTCGCCTGGTTCGTCGCCGCGGCAGGCGTGCTAGTCGGCGTGGCCGGCATGGTCGCGGGCGCGAGCCTCTTTCCGCTCAAATCCACCGAGACCTTCGTTGTCGTGGTCGACAAGGAAACCGGCGAGATGGACCGGGTCGCCGCGGTCCAAGCGCTGACCCTTTCCGAGAGCGACGCCATCATCCAGGCCAATCTCGTGGCCTATGTCGACGATCGCGAGACCTACGACCTGACCGATGGCGAGCAACGCATCAACTCGGTGCTCGACCGCTCGGATGGTGACGCCGCCCGCACGCTGCGCGATCTCTGGTCCTCCACCAACGAGGACTACCCGATCACCGTCTATGGGCGCGATGCCAAGATCGAGGTGGTGATCAAGTCCGTGAACCAGATCGAGCGCGGCGTGGCCCAGGTCCGCTTCACCCGCACGCTCCGCCGTCCCCGCGACACCCGCACCGTCACCCGGTCCTATGTCGCCACTGTCGGCTACGACTTCCAACCCGAAACCCGCCAGCGCCTTCAGGACGTCTGGGCCAACCCCTTGGGCTTCGTGGTGACCTCCTACCGCGTCGACGCCGAGACCCTGGAGAACTGACCAAGATGAATTCCCTGCCCGCGCTCTTCCTGGCGCTTGCCCTTCCTGTTGCCGCCCTCGCCGAGGCCACGCCGCAAGGCGGCCCGCTCGACATCCGCATCCGCACCGCCGTCTATAACGAAAACCAGGTCTACCGGATCGAAACGGATCTGAGGCATTCGACAACGATCCATTTCGGGGCGGGGGAACGCTTCGAGGCGGTGATCGTCGGCGACACCGAAAGCTTCCAGGTCGACCCGATCCCCGAGCTTGGCAACGTGCTGACGATCAAACCGCACGTGGCGCAGGCATCGACCAACATGACGGTCATCACCAACCGCCGCACCTATTCCTTCCACCTCCGCGAGGGCTCGATCCCGAACCGCACCGGCATGTTCTTCGAGGTGCGCTTCCGCTACCCCGACGAGGAACGCCGCACGGTGGGTGCAACCCAGCCCAAGGGGTTCGAGGCGCCGCGCAACTACAACTACCGGGTCTCGGGCGAGGGGGATTTCCGCCCCAGCCATATCTATGACGACGGGCGCTATACGTATTTCGTCTTCCCGGAAAACGGCCGACAGCCCGCCCTTTTCAAGGCTGACGACCAGGGCCGCGAGCGCACGGTCAACTGGACGCAGCAAAGCAACACCGTCCGCGTGCTCGGGGTGAACACCTACTGGACGCTGCGCATCGGCGACGAGGCGATCTGCGCCTGGCGCGATGAGAGCGCCATCTACGTGAGCAACTGACCATGGCAGATCAAACCCCTCCCGACCTGCAGGACCGCCTCGACCAGTTCAACCAGCGCGGCAAGTCCAAACGCCGGGGCAACAGCCTCGGGGTCGGCGCCCTCGCCGCCGCTCTCGCTCTTGGCGGTGCCGGGGTCGCGTATTTCCTGGCGACAGGTCTGCAGGAAGGCGACAGTGCGCTTGAGACCTCTGATGTCGAGACCTTCCAGGACCGACGCCCCGGCACCGGCGGACGGCTGGAGTTCCCGCCTGACGAGACCGAGCAACGGGTCAATGACGCGCTGATCGCCGTCGAGGAAGCGCTCGATGTGCCCGCCGCCCCTGCCCCAGAGGCGAGCGCCGAGGTTCTGGCCGAGATCGCCAAGCTGCGCGAGGCCCTCGCCGCCAGCCAGGCCGCGCGCAATTCGGAAATCCAGTCCGCCGTTGCGGACCTGCGCGAAGCCTTCGACGAACAGAAGGCCACGCTTGAAGCAACACTGGCCGAAAAGGAAACCGAGCTGGCCAACCTGCAGCGCCAGACCGAGACCCGCATCGAAGGGCTGCAAGCCATGCTCGATGCGGAACGGGCGCAGCGCGAGGGACTTGAGGCCGAACTGGACCGTGAAGGGCTGATCGCCGATCAGCGCCTTCTCGAAGAACGCCGCCGTCAGGAAGAGGAGCAGCGCCTCCGCGAGGCTGAGCGGGTTGCCGAGGAGCTTCTGACCGCGCAGATCAAATCCCCCGCCGTGGTCTATGCCGACGGCCCGCGGGGTGGCCAAAGTGGCGCGGCGGTGGCCGATCCTGCTGCTGTTGGCACCGGCGGACCGGTCCTTTCCGGCAATGAGCAGTTCCTGCAAAGCGCGCGACCACTCGAGGTGCAGGAGGCCGCCCGCCTCACCCACCCCGAACGCACGCTGACCCAAGGGTCTGTCATTCAGGCCGCGCTCCAGACCGCCATCAACAGCGACCTGCCCGGGTCTGTCGTGGCGGTCGTCTCCGAACCGGTCCCATCATTTTCCGGGGACCGGATCCTGATCCCCCGGGGCTCCCGGCTTTTTGGCCAATACCGATCCGGGATCGAGATGCACCAGAAGCGCATCCTGATCGTCTGGACCCGCGTCCTGACCCCGGACGGCACCTCGATGGAAATCGCTGCCGTGGGCGGGGATCAGCTCGGCCGCTCAGGCCTCACCGGTCTCGTCGACACCAGGTTCGCCGAGCGCTTCGGCGGGGCGGCGCTGATTTCCGTGATCGGGGCTGCACCGGCCGTGGCGGCCGAGAGCGCCAACAATGAGACCACCAGCATCGTCCTGGGCGATGTCGGCAGCGATCTTCAGGATGCGGTTGGATCGGTCATCGCCGATCAGGTGTCGATCGCGCCGACGATCTATGTGGACCAGGGGGCCTCGGTCACCGTGCTCGTGGACAGAGATGTGGTGATTTACGGGGGTTCCGGTTCACAATGAAAAAGAAGCATCGGGTTTCGCGTTCGAGCCGCAGGCGAGAGGCAGCGAAACCAGATTCAATATTGCCGGAACCACCGAATTGATGGATCAGGCGTCACCAGCCTCCTACCTCGAGCGGTATCTCGACCCGTTCCGCGACCTTCTGAGACGCGATGACGTGGTCGAAATCGCGATCAATCCGGACGGCAAGGTCTGGATCGAGGTCGCGGGCGACGCCACCATGCGCCACGAAGGTCAGAGTGTGGATCGCACGACCGCCCTCAACATGGCCCAAACCATCGTCGGCGATGCCAAGGCCCGCGTCTCTGAAAAGAACCCGCTGGTCTCCGGCAAGGTGGAGTATGCAGGCCGTCCCCTCCGGGTCCAGGTCGCCGTGCCGCCCGCCATCGATCGCGGCGCCTCGATCACCATCCGCCTCTTCGCCTCAGGCAGCGTCCGGGACTACGCCCCGGCCTATCTCTTCGGCAAGGCCGTGTCGCTGGACGCGCTCCGCGCCGAGAAAATGAAGAACATCGCCAGTCTGGCAGAGGAGAACCTCGAAGCCGCGCTGCAGACCCTGGTCGAGGCGCGGCTCAACGTCCTGATCAGCGGTGGGACCTCGACCGGCAAAACCACTTTCGCCCGCCACCTTCTGACTCATGTCAGCGAACGCGAACGGCTGATCACCATCGAAGACGCCTTCGAGCTCTTCCCCGGCCAACCGAACACCGTCGCCCTTCTCGCCGACCGCGGTGCAGGGTCCCAACGTAGCGCCAACGCCCTCCTTCAGGCCTCCCTCCGCATGCGCCCCGACCGGATTATCGTCGGCGAGCTGCGCGGCGCCGAGGCCCTGACATATCTCGAAGCGATCAACACCGGCCATGGCGGATCGGTCTCGACCATCCACGCGGAAACCGCGGAACTCGCCATCGACCGGTTGGCGATCATGGTACTGCAAGCGGGAACGCCGCTGACTTTCGCCGAAGTGCGCGAATACATCCGGAAGTCCATCGATGTAATCGTGCAGCTGGGGCGGGCCGAGGGGAAGCGGGGGATCACGGAGTTCTATCTGCCGGGATCTTGAAAGTCCCAGCACCGAGGCGCGGAGCCGGTTTGCGACAGCGCGACGCTGGCCTTGCCTTGCAATACCCGAAGCGGACTTCTTGGACGGTGAGCTAAGTAGAGGAGTTTCTCGTCCCTAGCGTTCCTCGCCAGCGCCGACTTACTCATCAAACATGACCTGCCCCCCGTCGGTCCCTCGTTCATAACGAGAGTCTGCGGGTTTGATTTTGATAATCATGGGTTTCGGTTTGGGCAAGCGCGCCGGGCGCGGAACCCTCAAATTGCTCAAGCGCTCGGCGCGCTTGCAGTGGCGTCTGGTTTCCGAGCGACGAATGCGGCCTGACGGCGTTGTAGTCATATCGCCATAGCGCCAGCTTTCTCCGGGCATCGTCCAGGGTGTCAAAGATCTCCTCGTTCAATAACTCGTCGCGCAGGCTGCCGTTGAACGACTCGATGAAGGCGTTCTGCTGCGGTTTCCCAGGGTCGATATAATGCCACGGCACATCGTTCTGGTCGGCCCATTTCAGGATGACCCGGCTGGTGAACTCCGTCCCGTTATCACTGACGATGCAACCTGGTTTTCCGTAGACCCGCACCAGCGCATCCAGCTCGCGGGCGACACGGGCTCCCGAGATGCTGGTGTCGGCCATCAGGCACAGATTCTCGCGGCAGCAATCGTCGATCACCGCCAGGATGCGGAACTTGCGTGACGCACCGAAGCTGTCCGACAGAAAGTCCAGCGACCACCGCGCATTTGGGCGCACCGCCTCCGGCATCGGCGTGCGTGTGCCGCGGGCCCGCTTGCGGCCACGTCGTCGCTTCACCGAGAGCCCTTCCTCCCGGTAGAGCCGATACAGCTTCTTGTGGTTCATGATCATGCCCTTGCGTTCGAGCATCACGCCGATCCGACGATAGCCGAACCGACGCCGCTTGCCGGCAATCTCCTGCATCTCCTTGCGGATCTCAGGGCAATCCGGCGGGCGTTCGCGCCGGACTGTTTTCGGATCGACACCGACAAGCCGGCAGGCCCGGCGCTGCGAGATGTCGTGATCCCGCATCGCTCTGAGCGCTGCCTCTCGCCGCTTGGTCAGCGTCGTCAGTTCTTTCCCAGAAGATCTTTCAGGACCACGTTGTCGAGCATCGTATCGGCCAGCAAGCGCTTGAGCTTGGCGTTCTCGTCCTCCAGCGCCTTCAGCCTGGCGGCTTCCGACACCTCCAGGCCGCCGTATTTGGCTTTCAGCTTGTAAAACGTGGACGGGCTCAGCCCATGGCGACGGCACAGTTCGGCCGTCGGCATGCCTGCCTCCTGTTCCTTGATCATCCCGATAATCTGCGCCTCGGTAAAACGGCTCTTTCGCATTCGTCTGTTCCTTCAAGGTTGGGCAGACTCTACATCATGATGAGGGATTTCGCGGGGGGCAGGTCAAACATGATGCGCCTTGCTCGCCGTAGGTCACCAGTAATTCGTCAGCTGGCTGTGGAAGGGATTGCTATCGCGTCGCCTCTGACAATCTTCGCGGCACTCTGACCATGGGTCGGCATCTTAACCGCCCACGGAAATGGTGGTGATGAAGAGCGCTCGTACTGGTAGACCAGCACCTCAGGATGCAGCCTGTCATCGAGGTGCCGGCCCAGTGTGAACACAACGCTGTTGGGGGCTGCGATGAACAGGTGAACGCGTTTGACCCCTTTTGCCATGAGATCACCCAGAAGATCCGTGAAGTCTTCCGACATGGCTGATTGCTTACCGGCAGACCAGTGCGCCGTCGTGCTCAAGGTTGGCAAAGCGAGACGGATCAGAGGCATATCACCGAGAGTCGCCTTAATACCGTCTGCGTCCGAAGGGTAGGAAACAGCGACGGCCAAAGCTACCTCCAGAATATTGTTCTTCAGGCCGTCGATCCCGGAAATGACGAACCGGTCTCCGTCATCTGCGCCGTCAGGTTCGCGCCATTTTTCTGCAAAACGATCCCAGTCCATCACTGTAAGACCAGCTTCATTGCCAACCATCATACCGGTCAGGAATGTCAGCGGCACAGGCGCCATACCGCCGTAGACAAGTCTGACGTTGCCGGGACCCGCCGCGTCGCGCTTCTGCCGGAGCTGTTGCCGCAACCCGGCAATCTGCGAGAGTGCGTCGTCGGGACTGATGATCTGACTCGTTGAGGTAGACTGCCGGTGATCGATTGGAAGGACATCGATACGGCCTTTCAGGCGTTTCGGCACGGCAGGGGCAAGGGGGGTATCAACGGTCTGGTGCAACCCGCGGTGCTCCAGCACAACCACGCTCTGCTTTCTGAGCTGCCGTCGGTCAGCGATGTGATCGATCACACCAAGGATACCCCCCGCAGCGAGGAGCAGAATGCCGAGGAAGACGGTAATCTGGGACCAGTAGACCGATAACCCGCCACCATCCGCCTGCACGGCCAGCCGCAGGACCCGGTCCGCATCGATCCAAGAAAGATCACCGGCCAGCCCGCCGACACTCAACCCAGCGACGATCAAAGCGACTCCGGCACGCAACAACCTCGAAGGCCAGGACGGGATCCGAAAGATATAGGTTATAAATCCGTTGAAAAACCGGTCACCATGTTTGCGCCAGAAAGACATGTATGCAGCCTCCGGATCAGCCAATATTCACGATGAACTGACCGCTGCGCGCGGCCAGCTTGCCATTCTTCACAATGAAACACTCGATACTGTGCTGGCCCCAATAGAGGGTGCTCTCGGAATGGGACAGACCACCCCGGGCTGCCGCGTCCGGGCTGAAGCCCCCACGCAGGCAATCCGCATCCTCAGCTTCTCGCCCGGTGTTCACGACCTGCCAGTAGACCTTGAAACGCCCGGTCACCGTCGTGTCCGCCTCAAAACGCAGACTGCAATTTCTGGGAAGCGGCGCGCCTTTGCTCACGAAGTTCTGCGGCCTGAATCCCTGCTGCGTAAAGCTCGCCGCACGAATATTGACGCGGCCTTCCGCAGCCTGCGGCCATCGCGGCTTTCGCATGTAGGCTGGCGCAAGGACGAGATTCACCGCACGGACCAGGCGCCCGGCAACACCCGGCCTTTTGGCCGGATTGCGACGCCCCAGTGCGCGTTCGACCAGACCCTGCCCCATGCGTTCGCTGAGGACCGCACCGACACCGTCTGCAGTGAGCGCCTGATGTGCCGATGCGAAATCGCTGCGGGCCTGCTGAAGCCACTCATGGAATGCATCCCGGCGCTCAGAGTGCTCTTCCCACTTGTCAGCAAAGTTCTCTTCGGGGTCGGCTGGGTTTTCGACCCAGTCCACGCCGTTGCGACGGGTAATATAGCGGTCCATTCCGTGAAGGATCGAGAACAGCGCATCGGAGAGACGTTCTTCCTGGTTATAGGCATGTGCGGCAAGGGTGGTGATCAGGATAGAGATCGGCTTGTCATCCGGCCGGTCGCTGAACATTAGATCGCGATGGCGTTTTAGGATCTGGATAGCGCCCTGCAGAGGGGTACGCACCCGCCATGCCGGAACATCCTCAACGCTGGCCTGCATCCTGCGTGCCTCGTTGAGAGCACGACTTCTGAACGCCTGGCCCATCCGATCGCGAAACCAGAGCGCATAGCCTTTGGGATTGCTGCGCGGCCAGCGGCCGCCAGCCTGCCGGAAGCCGTCGTGTTCCTTGTCTGTGATCGCGAGCGCCGTTGCCCCCAGTCGGGCAAGCGCGGGGCCCGCTTCACTCAGATAGCGCCGCTTCTCAAAATCGGGCACCGCAGGCAGGATATCCATGTGAAACTGTGCACCGTCAGCGTAGACTAGGGTCCAGCAGCGGCGCCCGTCTTCGGGTTTGCTCATGCCATAACGCCGGGCATAGGCTTTGACTTCGACGCCAACGCAACGTTTCAGCTCTGCCTGGGTCAGTGCCGACTTCTCGTAATCGAGGCGGCAGACCATATCGATGTCATAGTCTTCTTCGTCTGACGCGGGCCGTATTGCAGTCCCCAACCGAAATGAACCCTGCACATACACGTCGGGACTGTCATCCCGAACAGTCGAGTCCGGCCGGTGCAACCACTCGCCGAGCGACTTGTAACTGCGCTCAGCCTGTTCATACCGACCGGGCGGGACCTGAAGCTCCTCAACCAGGTCTTCCAATAATTGATCAACAGGCCTGGCATTCGCCAAAGGGAATTCCATTGTATGAAACCTCGATACGGTGCTGGTGCCCGTCGTCTACTGATTTGGCGAAGGTAGGGCTGGGTAGAAGAGAGGCGGCCAATCCCGCGAAGGTATGAAAAGTTTGCGCTCGGTGATTTACAATGGCCTAAGCGCTAATCTTGATCGTTGGCTCGAATCCTTTTCCCGGTTTTTGATCGTAGATCACCAAAGGCAGATCGGCTTTGGGCATTCGTGAGCGACCCGTTTCGACAGCCGCGGAAGCCGGAAGAACAGGAAATACGTTGATAGTCGCATCCTCGCCGTGGTGGGCCTTGATCCGATCAAAGAGCCTGCGAAGGTGAGTCTTATAGATTGCAAGATCGTCCTGTCTTCGCATGATGTCGTTATGAGGATCATCTGCCGTGATCGACCAGATTGCCACGTTATCGCCCAGAACCGAGCGAATTCTCTGATCATCGACGGTCGCGCTGAGCGCCAGCTTAAGGGCGACTGGTACGTCCTTTGGCCCAGAGTACTCGCCAATTTTGAAATTTATCGACGGCTGATGGAGTTGCCATTTCCAAGTAGATGGCTCGCGATATTTTTGGTGAACAGATACGGGCATAATGTCACCTAGCAATGTACCGAGCTCGATGAGAAGAGGCTGCGGAGCAAGCGCAAACACACTCAGCTGACGGATTTCCTTCTGCTCTATCCTCTCCTTCACCTTGCGTTGAAACTGACGATGCAGATGCGCGCTTTGTATGCCCCAAAACTCCGGTTCATCATCCTTGATTTCGGAATTCAGCTCGATATCGATGGTTCGTCGCTCTGCCGGATGTCTGTCGGGTGGCATGGCGGCAAAGATGGCTTTGGTGGAAACCAGCGAGTCCATCTGGCCGATATTTGCCGCGAAACGGAGCACATGAGCTGCGCGGTCAGCGTCCATATCTGTAACAGTCTCGATCCGCTCTTCGTGCTCGCGCTTCATTGCCACGAGCGTTTCTTCCGGATAGTCGTCCACATGATCTACGTCGATTTCCTTGTGATGGATGGGACACATCAGCATCAGGTTGCTGATATCACGGGCGAGAAGTGGCGAGCGGACTTTATCACCCCTCGGGCCATTCTCGCTATCTGCCACAATATGCGCGATGAAACCGAACTTTCCGTCTTCCTTGCCAGCGATCAGGTCGCCGACAAGGAGCTTGTTGCATCCTGCAAACTCACATCGGCCCGCCGCCAAAGCCCATAACTGGGTCTGTATCTTTGCTGGGATATTTGAACTAGACAATTATCTGCTCCATTTTGAATAGTGCCGCCACAGCGAGTTTCGATTGGATGGTCAGACGAGGAGCCGAACTATTTCAGGCTATCGCATGATGCTAATGTTCCGGCAATTGCCAACCCTCGCCAAATCCAGCTGCCGAAATTTCATCCGCAATTATCAACTGGCCGGCCTCGGGCAATTGGCCACGTTGAAATGTGGTGATAGTAGCCTGAATCGAGGCGTTGGCCATTAGACGGACGATGACCAACGCCGCAAACGAAGGTCCGCTGTTCTCGACCATATCCGTCATCGACGCCACGTCGATCTCGCTAGGTATTGGGGGGAATGTCGGGTGCGAGTGCCACTCGCCAAGATAGTCAACCCGTCCAGCACGACCACTATTTTCCAGCAAGATCCGATCCATCTGTTGTGAGTGCGGCTCAGGTACACTATCGAAACGATCTCGTGTCCCCGCCTCAAGATCGACGGTCAAACCGACGAGTTCAAATTTTCCCGGAGCTGTCTGTTCTGCAACCAACCACCCGCCGATCTCGCGGTTGCCGCCTTGCTTAAGGTGGATCTGCAGTTTCGCAAGCTGCGAGCGCGGGACTGTGAGGCTAAGCGTCATCTTGTACTCCCAGGTGAGTCATGACGCGCTCAACGCCCTCTTCTGCACAACTTTTGCTGCCCTTTTCCCATCCTTCGTGAGGAGCGAAAATGACTGGGTGGGTGTCGAAGGGATGATCAAATATCCAACCTTTGCGCAGCCCGATAAAATAGGCAGGTTCCGGATGAACTCTCATCTCTGTGGTTGCGAGAGCGTCCAGGGCGTGACGTGCCAGCCTGTTGGCAATGACACCCACATCGCCGTCAGAAGCGAAAAGAGGCTCATCGTCGTCATCACCTTGCAGCCCGTAATTGTGCTCGCGGCCCTCTGGCGGTGCCATGCTTTTCTCGTCGCACCATGCTCGTAATTGAGTTGCAGCGGTCAGTGGTGGCGGATCTTCAGATGGGATACTTCGTGCTATCAGTCCTCCGAGTCCTCCCGCGTAGACTCGTCCCCAAACGAGAGGTTTACGCTTCTGCGTGCAAATGGCCGCTGCCATTCGAAACACTCCGCTATCAGCCGTCGTATCTATGACGAGATCACAAGTGCTGATGATCTCGCTCAACTGAGCAATATGCTGGACAGCGGATTGAGACGTCAGACTCATACCCAAGGCACCGACTTTCACTACCGGATTTATTCGCAACAATCTGTGCCTTAGAGAAACTGCCTTGTGATGCCCCACATCCATTTCATCGAGTTCGTTCCGAACTAAGTTGTCGGACCAAAGGACATCATTATCCAGCAACATGAAATGACCGACGCCTTCGCGCGCAAGACTGGCGGCCACTTTTGATCCCAGCGAACCTGCGCCAATGATGCAGATGCTAGATTCTCGAAACATCTTCCCGTGGAGTCGGCGTTCTCTAGCCTTCGGCGGTTCAAAGGTATGAAACAGGTCAATCTTTCGTTTCGCTCCGTTGTGCCGAACGCGCAGCAATATCTCTCGCCTACCATTTGACATGACAACCAGCATGTCGCCGGCGTCTTCTACCCATTTACGGAGCCAAGAAGGCAGGTACTGGTACAAGAGCCCCTTGAGCTCTTCGGGATGCAGATCTGGAAATTGTCGAATATCGGGCAATCGATATAGGACCCCAGGGACCACCCTTCCCCCAAATCCCGCACCATCAATCGGCACCCGTAAGCCAGAATCCAGCCCGATGCTCGCGATGCGAGCAACAAGAACTTCGGAACCCCCAACCCGGCGCTCCAAAGTCATATGAATATCGGTTGCGTGTCCGGCAAGGCGCAACCTTAAAAGCCGTGTGGTGTCAGGCGGTAGCATGAAGCGCCGGGAGCACCCCGAGAGCAACGAAGGTAAGTCGGCAGGATGAGCGCTTTCCACGTCTGAGAAAGCATCGTCCTTTGGGGTTGCCTCGAGAAGTGCTTTGGCACTCCGGACCACATCCGTGCTTTTGCAGTCGGGGTGCCAGTTATCCGGTCTATACTGAAGGCATAGTTCGCCACCCTCGCCATACTGGTGCTGGGATAGCCGGACCGAGCTGTCGGCTGGAAGTACAAATGGTGGCAGATCTGGAAAAAGTGCTGGGAAAACCAGCCGCAATGGAATGCGACGCTCCCCGGCGAGCAGAACAAACGACCAAGTCAGCAGGCCATCGGCGTTTTTGCTGAATTGGGGTTCTTCCAGCCAATCTGATGCCGCGGCTAGGTCAGCGAGCTCTTCACACTCACGGATTAGCCGCGCTTCGCCGGCTGTGAAGTCCATCAACCAAAACCTTTTGGCTCCGTCGGCCTCCGATCCTCACCACCAAAGACGAGACCGGGTGCAGAAGCCCCGGCTGCAGCGGCAGGAGCAACGGATGCCGCACGTGATCCCGCAGATGTCGCTACCCTCGAGCGCGCACCTTCAACGAGGGTGCTTCCAAGATTTCGTGAGAGCTCGTTTAGAACAATATTTGTGTCGCTGAACCTTTGAACGGCACCAAAATCCGTTCGAGCTGCCTCCAGCCACTTGAAGAAGGAATCCCGGCGCCCGGGAAATTTTTCCCACCGATCCGCAAAATTCTCTGAAGGGTCCGTAGGGTTGGCGATCCATGACACCCCATTCCGCTCTTCGATCGCGAGATGCATATCCCTCAGAATCTTGGCAATTGCATCCGATACCCTTGCTTCGCCTGCATACGCATGGGTCGAGAGCGTCGTGAGGATCACACTGATAACCTTCAGGTCCTTATCCCGCTCCGCGAACCACTCATCTCTGTGACGTTTCAAAATCATGATGGATGACTGGAGAGGTGTTCTTACCCGAAATACCGGGACGTCCTCCACACTCGCTGTCACTTTGCCTTGGGCGTCCAGGATTGCCCTTCTACGTTCGTTCAGTTGTTCGATCTGCCTTGACTTGAACCATGCGGCAAAGCCCCTGGGATTGCTCGTGCGCCAATCATCCGTAATGACATGGTAAGTTTCAGCCTTATCGCTGTCGGTGATGGCGATCGCACCTTCCGCAAGCGCTTGATCCGCGAGGTAAGTAGAAAGGATCGCGCGCATATTTGCCTCGTCTGGAACCGCCGGCAACACGTCCATGTGAAATTGCGCACCTTCGGCGTAGATCAAGGTGCAGCACCTTCTAGACTCACCTACCTCGTTTTTGATCCCTCGCGCATCGCGATACGCCTCGAGCTCAGCCAGCAGATGAGCGCGGAGATCTGCCTGGGTAATCTGCGCTTTCGTCAGAGACCGGAAAGAAACAACGATGTCGAGATCGTAGTCTTCGTTCTTGGACGTCGGCTTGATCGGCGTGCCGAGCGCGAACGAGCCTTGAATATAGACATCGGGATCATAGTCACGAACCTTGGACTCATCGCGATGCAAGAACTCGCCAAGGTCCTTGTAGCGTCGTTCGGCTTGATCAAAGCGATCTTGTGGCACTGCCAATTCTTCAGCAAGTTTTTCAATCGCGACGTTATAGCCAAAACCTATGTTCGAACTCGTGTTCATCATCAACTTCCTAACTCAATCGACCTCAACTTAAAGATGTTCGTTTGGCCCCGACTTTTCAACCTTTTTGCGGAACCGTATTTGCAGATTTTCTATGGCCCTTCAGCCCGTATGCTCTTGATTTTACGTTCGTCTTGGCTGGCGGCAATGGCATCGCTAACGATTGGCACACCCGAGACCCGCTGCTCTCGTTGATCCACAGCAGCTCGATACCCTCGTCGAGTCTTGGTCACTGCAAGCTTCATGAGCCCGGAGACAGCTCCACCCTCGTCGGGGTGCTGTTCGATTGGCATCTGTCCTCGAAACCCGATGCGGCCCCATTCCCGCACGAGACATGCGCCGCCAAAGATTTCTGACTGAACGCTCATTCGATAGAAGCGCCGCATGTTGAGAGACGGATCGATCCGCTTGAGATCGATCGTCGTCGGGAACACTTCCATTTGCTGCTTCTTGTCCAACATATTGGGCACTCCTTTCTTGTGCGCCACAATATCAGGTGGACATCCGTGTTTCCACTATGTTCTAATTTTTCCCGACTCGGGCGAAACATTTCCGCTGCACTCACTCCTGGCATGGCAGAACTGCTGCAGGTTTAGGACTTCGACTGTACTTCGTGTTCTTGAATAGGGCGACAAATGGTAAAGAACATCTGCATATTCTCGGACGGAACCGGCCAGATGGGTGGCGCCAGGCCGGACCAACGGCTGTCGAATGTCTACAAAATGTATCGAGCCATGCGTCCCGGCCCAGATTCACCAATTAGCCCTAAGGACCAAGTGGCCTTTTACGACCCGGGCCTGGGAACAGGAGAACGCGGTGGGTTTTTCGGTCGGATCAAGCCGATCCTGGAAAGCGCCGTCGGAACTGGCATCGACCACAACATCATCGATTGCTACGAGCAGATCATCGCCCATTACGAGCCCGGTGATCGCGTGCTGCTGTTTGGGTTCTCGCGCGGGGCCTACACAGTAAGAGCACTGGCAAACGTTATGAACCTCTGCGGTGTCCCGACGCAGATGCCAGATGGTTCGCCGGTCCCGCGTTACGGCCCCGGATTGCGCAAGATCGCCAAGGACGCTGTAAAATTCGTGTATAATCACGGTGCTGGAAAACCGCGCGGACAAGATCCTTACTTCAAGAACCGTGAAGAGCTCGGCAAACGATTCCGCAAGAAGTATTCGAGCTTTCCCAATGAAGGTGAAGACAACCAAGGCAACGTTCAGCCTACCTTCATCGGAGTCTTCGACACGGTGGCATCACTGCGAACGGCAGTTGTCCGCACCTTGGTCTGGGGCGTCACTTTCGGGGTCGGAGCGGCTTTTGCCGCAGGTGTTGCATTCGGGTGGTCTTGGCTTTTGGTTGTTCCACTCGGCGTCCTACTAGTAGCGCTTCTTTGGCAGCTTGGTTCCCTGTTGCTCGACAACTTCAAATATTTCTCTGACGATCCTGAGCACAAACTGACGCTATGGCACCCAACCGATTGGCCGCAAACTCTCAAGACGGGTCATTTCGCGGCTTGGAACAAGCGCAACTACGACAAGTGGCTTGATCCCGATGTCCAACACGCCCGTCACGCCATGGCGATCGACGAAGACCGTGCTGACTTTCCAAGGGTCGGATGGGCATCCAAGGCGGCCGCGATCGAAACCAAAGATCGAGAGCCGAAGTGGTTGAAGCAGGTCTGGTTCCCGGGCTGCCATAGCGACATCGGCGGAAGCTATCCCGAGGCAGAGTCCCGCCTGAGCGATATCGCCCTCGATTGGATGGTCGACGAATTGAAAGACTGCGTGCCGTCGATCCAGATCAACGAGAACGTCTTGAACCGCGCCCCTGACCCTCTGGGTTTGCAGCACCGCGAAGACGCGTTGGTAGCATTTGGCCCCCTCCGCATCCGCTGGAAGAAGGGAATTCGCGCAGTTGGCGACGACTTCCCGCTCCATCCTTCAGTCGAAGAGCGCATGCGAGCCAAGGCCGTCGCCCAGTGTGGCGAGGTTAAGCCCTACCGACCTGCCCAGTTGAAAGAGCGACGCGACTTGAAATTCTACTACGACGAATAGGGGACTAGTCGACGGCGCTCACCCTCCCAACAATTCCTCGATGAAATCCTCCTGCCGGTCGAGCGCTGTCTCCCATTCCTTCGGCACGGCGGCTTCCCGCTCGAGCGTCTCCGGCTCTGGTTGCCCACGCCCGACCTCCATCGTCCTCACGCTCATCGCGCGCGCTTCGCGGCGCTGCGAACGGTCCCGCACTGGCGCGCGTTCGGCTGGTTTCGCCTGCTCGTCTGCGCCGGTCTCGTCACCACCATCGCCGCCCCAGGGTCCCACGCCCTGCACACTCGGCGGATAGGGGAAGGGCTTGCCCTCCTGACGGGCGAGCATGTCCTTGAAGAAGGGATCGTCGTAATACTTGATCCGGCTCGCCTTGATCGGATGCTGCGGCGAGGCGAGGATAATCACCTCGTCGGGGTCCATCAGGCGCGCTTCGGTCTCGGATAGCAGCGGCCGCTCTTCCAGCCGCGCCGAGGTCGAGGTCGCGCCAAGGAACCCCTTGTTGCGGCCATACATCCGGGTCACGGCCTCGCGTGTAGTGCTGCCAACGGCGGCGGATACCTCTTTCACGGTGCGCTGGTCCCGCGGCGTGATGTAGAGCTTGAGCCCCGCCCCGTTCTCGAGACTTTCCCGGCCCTCGGGACCATAGATTCTATCGAGTGAGGCGAGCGACTGCGCGATCATCGCGACGCGGCCGCCATAACTTGCCAGCGAATGGATCGCGCGTTCGAGATAGGGCATCGCCCCCATCTGTTGGAACTCGTCGATCATCATCATAACCGGCCAAGGCTCGTCTGGGCCCGGTTCGTTCAGCCGGACCGAGGCGATGAGGTCGGCGAACATTAAGCGCAGAAGTGGCGCGAGGGTTGCGATGTGATCCTCGGAGACGGCGATGTAGAGCGACTGCGGTTGCTTCCGAAAAGTCGAGAAATCGAAGTCGCTCGCCTCGGTGGCCGAGCGCACCGCCGGGTTGTCCCATTGCTTGAGACCGGCGGTCATCAGGGCCTGGATGTTCGAGGTCAGGAGCCGCGATGACGCTGAGGCGGCATTGGTCCAGAGCTCGCGAAGTATGTCTTCCTCGGCCTCGTCGGCATAGGTCTTGTATTGCGCGTTCTTGTATTCGCCGCCAGCGACGATCTTGTTCACCTCGCCAAGGTTCGGCGTGCCACGCTGGATCGCCAGCAGGCAGGCGGCGACAAAGATCGACTTGCCGGCCTCGGAGAAGGTGTCGAGCGTCTTGTTGTCCTTGTCGAGGAAGAGGTCGGCGAGGATCGAGACCTCGGTGAAGCGCTGCGCGAATGTCGGGGCCTTGGCGATCCGGGCGAGCGGATTGTAGCGATGCGTGGCATTGGCCCAATCGAAGGGACTGAAGCGATAGACCTCGTCGCCATTCAGCGCCCGCAGCCGTGCAGTCTTCTCGAAATTCTCACCCTTCACGTCGAGCACCACGACCGAGCCCGCAAAGCCCAGAAGGTTCGGGATCACGAAACCCACCCCCTTACCTGCGCGGGTCGGTGCCACCATCATCACATGCGGAATGGTCGTCGAGGAGATGAACTCGGCCTTAGAGGTCGGCGCGCCGAGCTTGCCACAGACAAAGCCCTTGCCGGGGGCCTGCAGCATGTCGTTCTTCTTCAGCTCCGCCTTGGTCTGCCAATGGGCCGAGCCGTAGTCGTCCCGCTCCTTCTTCCAGGTCCAGGCCAGCGCCAAGGCGCCTAGGCCGATCGCCCCGAAGCCGACGGCGCCGAAGCCAACATTGAAAGCCTCCGGATGGGCCGCGCGCGTGCCCGCGCTGGCCTTCCAGAGCACCAACATGTCGAAGCTCTGGAACCCGGTTTTCAGGGCCAGGGTCAGGTAGAAGGCGGCGACGATGGTGCCCATGACGGCACCACAGATCACACCGAAGAGGAGCGCGGCCCAGAGGGGAAGTGTCTTGGTCATGCTGCTCATCCTCCTCAGAATTCCATCTCGTCATCGAGGCTACGATCCAGTTCTCTGGCACGGCCAAGGTCGCGCCCCAACTCCTGCGCCTCCTGCTGGCCGCGCAGCCGCGCCACTTCGGTTGCCTTGTCCTGCTGCAACCCGGCGGCGCGATCGGTGAAGACCTGGTCGCCGGTTTCCTCGAAGGTCATCTCGAGGAATTCCTGCGTGACGGTGATCTGGTCGAGCTTGCTCGGAAGGACTGCGTCCAGCACCTCGTAGTTGCCGCGGCGCAGCTCGGCCAAACCTTCTTCGCCCAACTCCTTGAAGAGCTCGGATTGCAGGGTTCGCTCGATGGTCTCCTCCTGTGCCTCGGTGAGCTTGCCGTCCCGCAGCATGTCGGCGAGGTCCTGCAGGTAGGGATTGGGAGTCCGGTCGTCCTCGTCGATGAGGGGCAGTGTCGCCTCTTCCTCATCGGCAAGGGTTCGGCCGATCTCGACGCCCATCTCCTTGGCGCGCTCCATCAGCGCGTCCATCACCCCATCGACTTTTTCGAGCGCGGCATCGAGTTGGTCGTCACTCGCGGTCTCGACGCCGAGACCGTACTTCGCCAGCACCGCGTTCATGTCGCGCTCGACCCAATCCTGTGCCATGCCGTAGTTCCGCGTGCCGCCCGCCGCGATCCGGGCCACCAGCTCCTCCCTGTCCATGCCGGCCTCCTCGGCGCGCTCGAGCACTTCGCGCAACCCCTCATCATTGCCGGACTGTAGCGCGGCGATCAGCACCTCGCTGCCCGCCCCCGGCGGGTAGGGTTCCTCGAGTTGCTTGCCGAAACGCGCGCGCAGTTCCGGATCCGGCACCATCTGCGAAAGGTCCGCGATGATCGGCGCGGCCTTGGCTTCAAAAGCGGCCCGCTCGGTTGGGTCCAGTTCCTCGGCCTTGAGCCTCAGCGCCTCGATCGTGCGCTCGGAATAGTCGATCGCGTCACCGACGGTCTTGATGTCCTTCATGTCTATCTCTCCTTCGGTGAAGTTCCACGGCGTGCCGGAGCCCAGCCCGTCAGCCATGCCACGCACGGCTCGGGCCATGTGGTGCCGGTCCATGCGGTCCAGCAGGTCGGCGAGGTTCTTGTAGTCCTTGGCGAAGCCCACCACCTGCGCCTGCGCGATGGCGGATTCCTGGGCCGTCATGACGATCTCGCGCGGCAGCCTCGCCTCTTCCTTTGCGCGGTAGATCTCCTCGATACCGGCGGGCTTCTCGAAGATGCCGCGCTCGAGCCGGGTGGTGGCGTCAAGCATCACGCCGTAGCCTTCCGCGATCTCAGCCTGCTTCTCGCGCATGAGCTGCGGCGACATCACGCCTTCGGCCCAGCAGGAGAACCAGGTGCCGTTCTCGACGCCGCGATTGTTCAGGATGATATGGGCATGCTTGTGCGCCCGGTCGTCATGGACCGCGAGCACATAGTCCCATTGGTCGCCGTATTCGCCGCTCTCGAAGAAATGCTCCGTCCAATCCAAGGCGATGTCACGGACCTGTTCGACCGTCACGTCGGTCGGGAACGAGAGGAGCATGTGTGAGGTGAAACCGAGCTTGGTCGAGCCGCGCCAGGTCCCGGCCCAGTCCTCGATGATGTCCTCTTTCTGCTCCTCAGAAAGCACCGCCGCATCGGTCAGGGCGTTGGTCATCGTCGAGTAGGTGTAGACCGCTTTGTCGTTGATGTAGGAGATCTGTGCCCCGAGGCTACACCTCGTCTTGCAGCCCCCCGCCCGGATCCGTTTGAACACCGCCGCCCGGCTCTGGCCCGAGGCCGCCTTCAGCGCGTTGCGTGCCGACAGGGATCCGACGCGCGCGAAACTCCGCCCCTGCCGACGCCCCGCCAGCCGCGCGTCGATCCGCGCTGCGGCCTGACCGCGGATGCGCTCATCCTCCCAGAGCCGGCCCATGACCGAGGTGTAGAGAGCGAGAGGATCAGCCATTGCGCACCAGCCTCAGACCGCTCCCGATCGTGCGCGGGCCATCCTCCAGAACCGCGCTCTCCGCGCCCTGCCCTTCTTCCTTTTGTGGCCACTCCTGATGGCGCAGCGCCTGCGCCACATCCTTCATCCGGCCCATCTCACGGCTCATGGACTGCGCCAGATCGAGCAGTTCGATCAGCACCGCGCGGTCCGCCTCCGAGACCTCCAACCGACCACGATGGACCGCCTTGGCGAGCACCAATCCGGCATCGCTCACATCTTTCGCCTGACGCCATGCGGCGCAGAATTCCGCCACCAGATCGCGTGGGACATCGAGGAATCCGCACCGTGGGTCCATCCCAACAAAGGTACGTAAAGTCCCACAGGATTATGGTTGATCTCTTACGCGCATGATTGTTTGCCTGCTGGTCTCGAATTGACGTGCGATAGCTGAAATTGCCTCGCCATTTTT
>Ga0181375_1000053_pt1 | contig 64895 bp, 56 predicted proteins | sample LowvirmetaG_FD_130090 | JGI IMG/M metagenome (GOLD analysis project Ga0181375, IMG submission 130090) | Marine viral communities from the Subarctic Pacific Ocean - Lowphox_11 viral metaG | ecosystem: Environmental > Aquatic > Marine > Oceanic | place: Subarctic Pacific Ocean | collected 2015-12-09 | reverse complement strand
GCGTAAGACACGCTCTGTACCGCAGGATCACTGCGCAACAAGGATGGGAGGAGAGATGCACGATGGCATTTCAGATCAATATTGATAACGGAGGGACGCTGACCGATGTGTGTATCATGTCGGACGACGGCGTTCAAAAGACCAAGGTTCTGACCACGCCTTATGATTTGTCGAAATGTTTTTTCGAGGGGCTGACCAAAGCCTCCGAAGTGGTATATGGTGCCACGGACGTCAAACGTCTGCTCGAAGAGGTGGACCTGATCCGTTATTCCACCACCCAAGGCACAAACGCGATCTGTGAGCGCAAGGGGCCGAAACTGGGTCTGGTGCTCGACACGGGTTCCAAGGGTCTTGTGGCCTCACTGCGAGACCACGATCCCGAAGTCTATGATGCGCTGATCGGGGATCGGGTGGCCTTTGTCGACACCGCGACGTTGCACAGCGATGCGGCGGAAGTCGATGTGGTCAAGGTGATCAACCAATTGACCGCAATGGGCGCAAACCGCCTTGTGGTGTGTTTCAGCGGCACAGGTTTTGGTGATGCAGAAGAGCGCGTGAAGAAAATCGCGCTGCGCAAATACCCGCGCCATTTGTTGGGGGCGGTGCCGGTGCTTTACGCTTCGGATCTGACGGTCGATGCCAATCCGGATCGGCGGGCGTGGTCGGCGTTGATCAACTCTTTCCTGCATCCGTCGATGGAGGCGTTTTTGTACAACGCCGAAAACCGCCTGCGCGCGTTTCGCACGAAAAACCCGCTGTTGATTTTCCGCAATGATGGCGACGCCTCACGCGTGGCCAAAACCGTGGCGATCAAAACCTATTCGTCGGGACCACGTGGCGGCATGGAAGGGGTGAAAACCTTTGCCGGGCTTTACGGCTTTCGGGACACGGTTTCCATCGACGTGGGCGGAACCACCACGGACATCGGCCAATGCACCGAAGGGCGCGTTGCCGAAATGCGCCGCGGTCATGTCGAAGGCATCAGCGTCTCCTTTCCATTGTGCGAAATCATGTCGGCGGGTGCCGGGGGCAGCTCGATCTTTCGGGTGAAAGATGGCCAAATTGTCATAGGTCCCGAGAGCGTTGGCGCATTGCCTGGTCCGGCCTGTTTTGGGCGCGGCGGCAAAGAGGCGACCATTACGGATGCCAGTTTGCTTTTGGGGCTCCTTGATCCGATGTCGTATTTTGGCGGCGGTATGGGGCTTGATCTTGCGCGCGCAGAGGCGGCGGTGATGGCCAATGTGGCCGATCCGTTGGGTGTGGACCTTGGAACGGCGCTGCTTTCGATGTCGGATGCGTTCGAGGCGAAAATTGCCGAGGAACTGCATCGTTGCACCACGATTTCTTCTGATACGGTGATGATGGCCTTTGGCGGCGCTGGACCTTTGAATGCCTGTGGTGTGGCCGAAAAAGCCGGGATTTCCCGTGTGGCTGTACCTGCGATGGCGGCGGTCTTTTCGGCCTATGGCATCGGGTCTTGCGATGTGTCGCAACGCTATGTGGTCGGCCTTGAGACCTGTGACACGGCATGCCTGAATGCGACTTTGGACACCCTGAACGTCAAAGCCGCGCGCGATATGTTTGCGGAAGGGTTTGAGCCGGGCAGCTACACGATCTTGGCTCAACTGGTGGCCCAGACCGATGCGGGCGAAGTGGTGCGGCCGCTGACCGAAGGGGAGGATTTCCCAACAGAACTGGTCGGAGCGACGTCGGTGGAATTGGAACTCAGCGCGATCAAGAGCCTGCGCCAAGGGGACACGGGGCACATCGCGGTCACGCGCAAAGCCGCCGCCAAAGCGTCGGAACACCGCATGGTTCTCGTGCCTGAGAAAGGCCGGATTGACCTGCCTGTCTACGCCTTGGGAAGTCTGAAAAAGGGCGATTTTGCGGCTGGCCCGGCCATCCTTGAAGAAGACTATTTTACCGCTCGCGTGCCTGCGGGTTGGGGTTTTGTCGTCAGCGAAGCGGGCGACGTGATTTTGGACCGGGAGGGCTGAGCCATGAAGATTCCGATGACGGAATATCTACGAATTGATCTGGAAACCGAAAAATGGGAGTGCCGCGTGTGTGATCATGTGATCGCGCCTGCGGGTGGCAATTACAAAGAAGGATTGTTGGTTCACAACCGTGACCCGCGCGAAATCCATCCGCCGATCATCGACCCGGACAAATACCGTTTCACCTTTAGCCCAGACCCGGAATGGGTGCGTATTCTGGAATTCTGCTGCCCAGGCTGCGGCACGCAGGTTGAAACCGAATACGCCATTCCGGGCCACCCCCCGCTTTGGGACATGCAGGTCGATGTGGCGGCATTGAAAGCGCAATGGGCCGCGCGTGGTCCTGCGGCGCTGCCGGATGCGGGTCCCGTGGTGATGCCCGAACGGGGCCACAGCCACTGACCATGATGCACTGAAAATGACGCCAAGACCCGCGCTGTGACGGCGCGGGTGACACCGGGGGTGTGTTCGCAAGGTCGAGGAGACTTGCCGCCTCCGCAGCACATAAGGGAGAGAGTATGAAACGTGTATCCGTTGATATCGGCGGCACCTTCACCGACTGTTTCGTCGTTTGGGGCCAGCAATATATCGAAACCAAAGCTCTGACGACGCACCACAATCTTGCGATGGGTTTTAACGAAGCTCTGGGCAAAGCCTGCACCACGTTGGGTTTGGGATTGGAAGAGATTTTGGGCGAAGTGGACAGCGTGCGCTATGCGACAACGCTGGGCACCAATGCCCTGATTGAACACAAAGGTCCGAAAATCGGCATGTTGGTGACGGCGGGCTATGAGGCGACTGTGCCGCTGAGCCGGGCGCGGGGCTATGGCGAAGGCTTGGACAACCTCGGCCAACAAGACATGCCCAATGCCCAGCGTCCTGACCCACTGGTGGAACCGCACATGATTTATGGTGTGCGCGAGCGGCTGGATTTCGAAGGCAATCTGGTGATGAAGCTGGACGAAGAAGACGTGCGTCGCCAGCTGCGTGGGCTGGTCGATCGCGGCGCACAGATCATCGTGGTCGCCTTGGTGAACTCGGTTGTGAACCCGGCCCACGAACAGCGCATCGAAGAGATTGTGTTGGAGGAATATCCATCGCATTTGCTCGGTGCGATCCCGGTGATCCTGTCGCATCAGGTGGCGGGCCGCAAAGGCGAATATGTCCGCGCGACCTCGGCCATCGTCGATGGTTATCTGCATTCGACCATGTATCACGCGCTCTCGGCGCTTGAGCAAAACCTGCGGGCGCATAATTACGAAAAACCGATGTTGGTGATCCACAATTCGGGCGGCATGGCACAGCTGAACTCAACGGATGCGCTGCAAACCATCCATTCGGGGCCGGTGTCCGGCATCGGCGCGTCCGAGCACCTGTCTTTGCAAGCCGAATTGGGCAATGTGGTTGCCACTGACATGGGCGGCACCAGCTATGACATCGGGATCGTCGTCGAGGGCGGGATCAAGCACTATGATTTCAACCCGGTCATCGACCGCTGGCTTGTCTCTGTGCCCATGGTGCACCTTGTGACGCTGGGTGCGGGTGGCGGGTCCATTGCCTCCTATGACCGGATGTACAAGACGGTGAAATGCGGGCCGGAAAGCGCGGGGTCCGATCCGGGTCCGGCCTGTTACGACCGGGGCGGCATGCGCCCCTCCGTCACCGATGCCGATCTGGTTTTGGGCTATCTGGACGCAGAAAACTACGCGGGTGGGTCGATCCCCCTCAATCCGCGCCGGGCCAAGACCGCGATTGAGGATGCGCTGTGCGACGAGTTGGATTGTGACGTGATCGAAGCCGCCAAGCTCATTCGCGAAAAGGTCGATGACAACATGGCAAACGGTCTGTTCACCGAGCTGCGCGCGCGCGGCTATGACCCGAAAGATTTCACCATGTTGGCCTATGGCGGCAACGGTCCGCTGCATTGCTGCGGCATTGCGCAGAACCTCAGCATCGACAAGATCCTGGCCCCGCCCTTGTCCTCCGTTTTCTCGGCGGTGGGGGCAGGCAACATGCACCAGCTCCATATTCACGAACAGTCGCTCTACATGGTGCTCTATGACAGCAACACCCGCCACATCTTTGACGACTACGATCGGTTCAATGCCATCGTGGCAGAGTTGAAGGAAAAAGGCACCCAAGACCTGTTGCGTCAGGGCGTGCCGCTGGAACAGATCAGTCACGATCTGGAACTCGATATGCGCTATGGCAACCAGTTGGTGCAAACCACGGCTGTGATCCCGCGCCATGAGGTGCATGGTCCGGCGGATGTGTTGGCGATGATTTCGCAATTCTCCAACGATTACGGCAAGCGCTTTGGCGAAGGCTCTCAGGCGCCTGAGGCGGGCATCCGCATCAACACCATTCGTGTGGCTGCCTATGCCAAACACGAGACGGTGAAATTCGAAGACATCAAGCCGTTGGACAAGGCGGACCGCAAGGCCCCGCCCGCTCCGCAAAGCCATCGGACCTGTCATTTTGTCGGCTTTGACACGGCTTTTGAGACCCCGGTCTGGGCGCGCAAGGACATTGAGCCGGGTGTCGAGATCGAAGGGCCAGCGATTGTTGCCTCCGAAGTCACGACCTTCTTGGTGAACCCCGGCTGGACCTATGTCGCGGCAAAACAGGACGCCTCGTGGTTCTTGCGCAACGAAACGCCGATCACCCGCCATTAAGTCAATCTGCCCCCCGGCGCGGAGGAGGCGTCGGGGGACGTACCCCTTTGGAGGAGAGTCCCATGAATGAGATGTCAACACGGGCGAAAACGCCCACACTCGAAGAAATGAACCTGATCAAGAAGTTTCTTGATGACACCACGCTGTTTCTCGGCCCTGACCCGGAGATCATGCAAAACCATGACCTGATGCCGCGCACCGAAATCGAAGACGACGCCATCGGCAAGGTCAGCGATGCCCATACCGTGGCCAAAATCCGGGATCGCATCCAATCGGGTTGTGATGAAGGCTATGAGATGGTCGAACAGATGGGTGCCGCACCCGGTGCGAAATGGGGTGACGTGATCACGGGCGTCTATTCCGCCAGCGGTGATCTTGCCATTGCGTCGGCCGGGGGGGTTTTGATCTTTTCGGCGCTGGTGCACCACCCGATCAAATTCATCATCAAAAACTGGATGAACGACCCGACCGTGGGGGTGAAGGATGGCGACGGCTTCATCCACAATGACTCGCGCTATGGCAATGTGCACAACACCGACCAGTCGATGATCATTCCGATTTTCCACAAAGGGAAACTGGTGTGCTGGGTTGCCTCGACCGTACACGAAGGCGAAAACGGCGCGATTGAACCGGGCGGCATGCCCTCCATGGCCGAAAGCCCCTCTGATGAAGGGCTGAAGATGTCGCCTTTCAAAGTGGTTGAGAACTATCAAATCAAACGTGACATCCTGACCTTTCTGCAAAACTCGGTACGCGAGCCAAAGCTGCAATACGAAGACATGAAGGTGAAACTGTTCGCCTGTCTGCGCATCAAACAGCGAATTGAGGAAACGCTGAATTCGGACGGACCAGAGGCCTTGATGGCAACGCTACGGCTGACCATGGAAAACGTGCGTGCCGAGGTGAAACGCCGGATTTCGGAATGGCCAGACATGACCGTGCGCAGCTATATCATTCAGGACTCCACCCTGCGCGAGAACTGTGTGGTCAAGATCAACTGTAAACTGACCAAGACCGGCGACCGGTTGATTTTCGATTTCCGCGGCTCGTCGCCCGAATTCACCAACCGCGCCACCAACACCATTGTTGCGGGTCTCAAAGGGATGCTGGCGCAGGTTTTCCTGTGCTACGTCTGGCCCGATCTGCCGCGCGGACAGGCGGCTTTCGCGCCCATCGAAGTGATCACCGATCCGCATTCGATTGTGAACTGTTCCTATGATGCGCCAAACTCGCAGTCCTTGATGTCAATCTTCACCGGGTTCACCGCCGGACAACATGCGGTGGCTAAGTTCCTGTATTCCTGCCCGGAAAAATTCACTCGGGTGCATGCGCCGACCTTCAACATGATCAATACCTTCATCTGGGGTGGGGTCAGCCAGCATGGCGAAACATTGGGCAATCTCTGTGCCGATCTGAACGGCATGGGCGCGGGGGCCACGGCAAGCCGCGATGGCGAACATGCTTTGGCTCCGATCTTTGCCACCATGGCCGACATCGGCGAGCAGGAGCTGAACGAGGAGGAAGTGCCCTTCTTGCAGCTTGTGTCGAAGAAAATGACCCGTGACGCCATCGCGCCCGGCAAATATCGCGGCGGTCAGGGCTATACGATGATGGTGGCCACCAAGGATTCCGAACAGTGGGGCTTCATGACGACGGCGCAAGGGGCCAAAATCCCGCCGCTCCAAGGCCTGTTCGGCGGCTACGCGTGCGGCACCTATCCTTTGTCAAAGGTCAAGGATGTCGATGTCTACGATGTGTTGATGAACGAACCAGAGCGGTTCCGCCATTCGATCGAAGAGATCATGAATGAACAACCGTTTGAGGACGCCGATTATTCGACCCATCACATGGGCATGGGCTTTGAGATCTCGAAACGCGGCGAGTTGTTCATGATCAGCCAAGGCGCGGGCGCAGGCTATGGTGATCTTCTGGAACGCGATCCGGAAAATATCATCAAGGACATCGAGGAGGGGTTGATCTCTCCCGAAGTGGCTGCACGCCTTTATAAAGTGGTCTTTGATGCCGCCACGCTGGCGATTGATTTTGACGCCACCGAGGCCGCGCGTGCCAAAGAACGTCAGGCCCGGATCAAACGCTCGGTCCCCTATGCCGAATTTGTCAAAGGCTGGAACACACCAAAGCCGCCGGCGCATCTGCAATATTTCGGGTGTTGGGGCGACGATGTTGGCACGCTCTATATGGGCGCGCCGGACATCACCCGCCGTGGCGACCAACCACGTCCGAATTACATGATGCACCCCAAAGACGTGCGCATCGCGGAACTCGAAGCGCGGCTTGAGGCTGCGGGTGCCATGGGAGATGAAAAGAAATGAGCCAAAACCTGGCAGACGATCTACCCGATGGCTCGGGTACGAAGGCGCTGCGGGTCTGGTTGAGGTCGTCGGGCTATGCCCGGCGGCTTCTGCTGGGCGAAAGTGGCGATCCCTGGGCGGACGGGGCGGCGAAATATCTGTCCTTTTTCTCTCAGGCACGTGGGTTGCTGCGGGCCGATGTTGCGGAGGTGGATTTGGGGGATTTGTTCCGATCCTGGGTGCATCGCCACCCCGCGTTGCGCGCCGACATGGCCAGTAAAAAGCGCGCGACCTACCCGTTGCGGCGGATGCTCGAAGAGGAAGGGCCGCGCCAGCTTTTGGACGAGGTGGCCGAAGCTGTTGCCGCCAATTTGCAAGCTCAGGTGCCGATGGTTCTGGTGATGCCAGCTCCGGGGGCTTGGCTGGCTGAGGCGCAACAGATGGTCAATCGTCCGCCTGAGGTCGACGATGATGCGGTGGAAGATGCGGCCATGTATATGGCCGATTTTCTGCGCTGTGTGGCCGCGCGTCCGGTGGGCGGGCTGTTGTTGGAAGAGGGCGTCAGCCCCGGCCCGGCCAGCCGCTATTCCCCGATCCTGAATGCCGCCAAACACTACCGCTGGGCCGTGGTCGGACGCGATGTCGCTCCAGAGTCAGCGACCGTGTTTGACGCCACCATAGGCACGGATGCAAGCGCCCAAGGCCGTGATGTCAGTCTTGATCTGTTTGGACAGGGCACTTTGCCTGCCATTGGGTCCGGCCAGTTTGCCTTTGCCGAAATCCCGGTCGGCCATGCGCCAGAGGCGGTGCTTGACGCGATTGCCCAGCTGCGGGGGTAGCTGTGCGGGCCATATGTCTCAAATTCCGTCCCTCCCCACGGGCGGATTTGACCAGCGGTGCACGTTTTCAAACAGACGCCAAGGCCAGCACGGCGCCCCTCCTCCGGGGCGCCGTTTTCGTGAGGTCAGTTTTGGACTGCGCGCAGGATCGCGACACTTTCCTTTAATCCAAACCGTTCCAGTTTGACGTAAAGCGTGCTTTTGGCGATCCCCAGATCACGCGCGACAGAGGTCAAATTGCCCTGATGCGCCCGGATTGCGGACATGATGGCCTCGCGTTCAGCCAGTTCCAGAGGGCTGATCCCCGCATGATCCGGCGGGGGGGTGTCAGAGGTCAGATCATTTGGCAGACCAAACTCAGACGGCAAATGTTCCGCCTCCAAAAGGTCGCCGTCGCAGACCAAAAGACTGCCTTCCAAGGCGTTGCGCAATTCGCGGATGTTGCCCGGCCAATCATATTGCTCCAAGGCGCGCCGCATCCCGTGCCCGATCTGTGGAACCGGGCGGTCATACCGTGCCGCGATCTGCGCCAGAAAATACTCCGCAAGCGGCACAATATCGCTGCGCCGGTCGCGCAATGGCGGAAGCGCCAAAGACGTCACCGCGATCCGATAATACAAATCCATCCGGAACCGACCCGCTTGCACCTCGGCTTTGAGGTCTCGGTTGGTCGCGGCGATCAGGCGAAAGCGGACTTTGCGCGGATGGTTCTCACCGATGCGGCAAATCTCGCCGGTTTCCAAAACCCGCAACAGATGCGGTTGTAGATCGAGAGGCATCTCGCCGATCTCATCCAAAAACAATGTGCCGCCATCGGCGGCTTCGATTTTCCCCATCATGCCGCCACGTTTGGCCCCGGTAAAAGCACCCTCTGCATAGCCGAACAATTCGCTGGTCAAAAGTTCGCGTGAGAACCCGCCGCAATTGACCGCCATGAACGGGCCCTTTTGGTCCGGCCCCATGTCGTGAAACGCATGGGCAAAAGCATCCTTGCCGACGCCGGTTTCGCCCAACAACAACACGGGAACCGAGGCTTTCGCCAGTTGTCGCGCCCGGTTCAGCGCCGCCACATAACGTGGCGCGGCCCCGATCAGGCGGTTAAACGCGTCGGTTGGTGCGGAGTTCGGGCGGGGGACGTCGTGTATTTTGCTGCGTTGCACCAAGGCATTGCGGTCGGGCAGCACAAGGATCGACCCAAGGCGATGTCCCTGCACATGGACGGGTTCGATCCAGTCCTGATCCACCCAAGACGGCATTTTCTCGGGCACGAGCTTGCCGTCCCGCCACGGCAATGTCAGATCGCGGATGGTGAGAGCCGGATCATTGCGGCTTTTTGCCAGTTGCGTCATCAACGCAGCGGCACTGTCATTGGCTTTGACGGCGCGGCCTTGACGATCAAACACGATCAACCCATCGCTTCCGGCGTTGTTCAGCCGGTCGAGATAGTGGTCAAGCAGCCGATACCGCCATTTCATTTCCTGACGCGCCAGACGGTTTTCGATCCGTCCAGACGCGGCGACCGCCAGCGCCAGCGCGTGACGGCTGTAGCTGTCTGTCAGACCGGAAATGTCAATCGCGCCAAGGATCGTATGGCTGATCGGATCGCGGATCACACTGGCCGAACAGGACCACCGTTTGATCCCGGAACAGAAATGTTCGGAGGAATGAATTTGAATCGGTTGGCCGATTTCAAGCGCGGTGCCGATTGCGTTGGTTCCACAACTGGCCTCACTCCAACTTGCACCGGGCATCAGATGAATGTTTTCAGCCGGATCACGCAAAGAGGTGTCACCCTCAATCGACAAAACCACACCTGCCGCATCGGTCAGCACCATGACGGTTCCGGTTTCGTGTAAAAAATCGCGCGCAGATTGCATCACCGAGACGCTGGCCTGTACAAGCTCCGTGTTGGTTTCCAAGAGGCCATACAGAGGATCACCATCAAGGGGAACCGGGGCCTGATCCCGTGTGGGATCGACCTTGCCCTGGCAGCGGCGCCAAGAGTCGTCGATCAACCGACGCAGCGCATCAGAACCGGGTTCGTCGCCTTGTAGAAACCGTTCCCAAGACGTCATAATTTGCCGATCATTCTCTGGACGTGAAAATGTCTGGCGCAAGGCGGTTCCCGGCATTGCAGTTCTCCTCCCAGTGTTGCGTGAGTGGTGGCTGCTTCCTCCCCGAAGCAGATGGTCCACCAGCCAAGACAGCGACCGAAATCGCCACTTTACGCATTTTTATGGCGGTAGTTTAACAGCCTTTGCCCTCTCCACCACAATTATTGCGTTTTGGCCTGTCTGTGCGCGGGCTCTATGGCCCGGCGCGACTTGGTCTGTGAGGCCGTTTGTTTTCTCGCGCCGCATATCGTGCGTGTCGTACAGCGCGCGCCTTTTCAGCCGTGAAGCGGTCGTCGTCACCGCGTTTTCTCTGCGCGCAATATGGCGCAACCGTCCGATTTTCGAACGCTCCTTGCAACATGCTCAGACCGGAAACCGGACGCTTTGGCGAGAGGGTTTGGCGCGCGCTCGCGGCAAGCCGTTGTTTGGCCTGAAAAGTCGTGCGTGGAACGAAACCTGCTTCTCATTTGGGTGGATGGATGGAGGAAAACCGATGACAACGCCCGAAAACCTTGCTGTTTTGGCGCGCCCTGCGGATGTGGGCCGCGTGCCTGTGACCCTGTTGACCGGGTTCTTGGGAGCCGGAAAAACAACACTTTTAAACCAGCTCATACGCCTGCCCGAAATGGCCTCTGCGGCCGTTTTCATCAATGAGTTCGGTGAAATTGGCATTGATCACCACCTTGTTGAGCGAATCGATGAGGCCTTGGTGATTCTCGAGTCTGGCTGTGTGTGCTGCTCGGTTCAGGGCGATCTGATGGCTGAGTTGAAACGGCTGCATGACCGCATGGCGCGGCGTGACATCCCGCAGGTGTCCCGCGTGGTGATCGAGACCACGGGTCTGGCCGATCCGATGCCGGTGGTGCGGGCCTTGATGGAAGATCGGTTTGTGTCCGCCCGTTTCCGCTGTGACGGGATCGTGACGGTGGTGGACAGTGAACATGCCTGTGCCCAGTTGGCGCATCATCGTGAGGCTCGGGTTCAGGTCAGCATGGCGGATCGTATCGTCTTGTCGAAAACCGACCTTGCACCGCGCGCCACGCGGGCAGAACTGACCAAAGTTTTGATGGCGCTGAACCCTGCCGCGCCTCGGGTGAGCGCGGCGGAGGCGGTTGATACGGTGGGCACTGTGTTTGGCGGCGGTCTTTATGCGCCGGAACAGATCCCGCAGGATCTCAATGGTTGGTTACAGGCGCACGCCCCTTCAGGGTCGCGCGCGGAAACGATGTCTGTGCCGTTTGCGCCAGTGACACAGGGTCACCAGACACAAGACCCCCATAGCGGTCGCGTCCGCAGCTTTTCCATTCGCCTGCCGGAGCCAGTGGCCTGGCGGGGCTTTTCTGTGCGGATCGGTGAAATCCTTGCGCGCTGGTCGGGTCAGATTTTACGCCTCAAAGGCATTGTGGCGGTTGAAGGGATCGAGACCCCAACAGCCATTCAATGCGTGCAGGATACGGCCTATGCGCCCGTGCATATGGCGCGCTGGCCAAAACAGGATGCGACCGGGGCACTGCGCGCGGGGCAGGGCGCGGTGGTGGTGATTGGTGAGGATTTGACGGCTGAGGATGAGCAGGCGATCCGCGCACTTTTGACCGAGTTTCCGGCAGACAGGTTGGCCCTGCGCCGCGCGGCGGCCCAGCCGGATTTGGCAACGCGCAACTGGCTCAACGAGCGGATGCCCTTGGCGTCACGACCGGGGATGAGCTCTGAGGCATTTGTGATCCAGCCGCGGTTTTTGCGCGATGCGCAAGGATCGGTTGCGTGACGGGAGTTTCAATAAATTCATCGTCAAATCTGTAGTGCGCATCCGCTGGGGCTGCCCATACGGATGTGACGACGCAGGAAGACGCATAATTTAATGCCCCAATATCGCTGCGCTGCACAGGCAGGCAGGGTGGTGCAAGGACCACAGGGGCGGGCAAAATGGCAATCACAAAGGAGAACAACATGACCGGCATTCATATCGTGGGCAGTGGCCACACCGCGTTTGGGCGGCTTGATGCTCGAAGCCTGGAAGAGCTGATCGTCGAAGCCACGCGCGAGGCTTTGTCAGAGGCTGGGATCAGCGGCAAAGACATTGATGCGGTGTATCTTGGACATTTCAATGCTGGCATGTCCGACGACGGGTTTGCCTCATCCTTGGTCCATCAGGCCGATGACCAATTGCGGTTCAAACCGGCAACGCGGGTTGAGAACGCCTGTGCCTCCGGGTCGGGGGCGGTATACGCCGGGATCGACGCCATTCTGGCCGGTCGGGCCAAGCGCGTTTTGGTGGTCGGTGTCGAAAAAATGACCCACCGCAGCACGCCCGACGTGACCGCTTCGCTTGGCCGCGCCGGGTATCAAGGTGATCCGACCGAGGCCGGGTTGAGCTTTCCGCAAGTGTTTGCCATCGCGGCCAAAGCCTATGCCGAGCGCTACAGCGATCCGATGGCGGCCATGGCGCGGATTTCGTCGAAGAACCATAAAAATGCTCTGGCCAATCCACTGGCCCAAATGCGCCGTGACCTGAGCTTTGAGCAATGCAACGAGGTGACCGAAAAAAACCCGCTGATCGCGCCGCCGCTGCGCTTGTCGGATTGTTCGCTGATTTCCGATGGTGCCGCCGCCGTGGTGCTCAGTGCCGATCCGGCGGCTCATGCGCGCAGTGCGCATATCCGCGCCGCCGTGCATGTGTCGGATTTTCTCCCCATGTCTCGGCACGATCTCCTGCGTTTTGAAGGTCCGAAACGGGCCGTGGCGCGGGCCTATGCGGAGGCGGGCATCAAGGTGGAGGATGTGGGGTTTGCCGAGGTGCATGACTGTTTCACCATCGCGGAATTGCTGATGTACGAAGCGCTTGGCCTGTGTGAGGCAGGACAGGGAGCGACTGTGTTGGCGGACGGTTCTGTCTATCGTGGTGGGCGGTTGCCGGTGAACCTGTCTGGCGGGCTCAAAGCCAAAGGCCATCCGGTCGGCGCCACGGGCGTGTCGATGCATGCGCTGTCGTTTCGGCAATTGACTGGCACCGCGGGGGAGATTCAGGTGGATGCCCCGCGCCTTGGGGTCGTGGTCAATATGGGTGGCGCGGCCGTGGCAAATTATGCCACCGTGTTGGAAACGGGCCACGTCTGAGTAAAGGCGTGGCTGAGGGGAGGAGCGCATGAGCTTGGCCGACCTGTCAGGGAGCTTTGAGGATCGGGTGGCCAGTGCCGTTTTGGCATCTGTGCCACAGCGCGCGCGTCATCGCCACGCTACAGCACGCCGCTTGATCCGGTCCGATCTTGGGGCGGTGAACCCGCATACGCTGTTGGGTTCACCGCCATGAGAGGCCCCGGACTGCATCAGGTTCAATACCCGGCACAGCGGATGTCTCAGACGATGCAACGCGCGCTTAATCTGTTGCAAATGGACAATGCCGAACTGAGCGGTCTTTTGATCGAAGAGGCCGCGCGCAATCCTCATGTGCAGGTCACGCTGCCGATGCCCGAAGACCCGCCGCCGCGCAAGCACAGGCATTGGGGCACGCCCGGTCTCATGGCCGGGGCCGTCGATTTTGATCCTGACCGTGTCGAGGCTCAGGCGTCGGGTCTCTACGCCCATGTCCAAGCGCAGGTGGGGCTTCTTTTTAAAACCGCAAATGAGCGCGCCATTGCCGAGGTGTTCATCTCCGCGCTCGATCTTTCGGGCTGGTTGGGCGAGACGGTGGAAGAGGTCGCCCGTACGGCGGGTTGTTCTCCCGAGAGGGCGGAACAGGTGTTGCGCAGATTGCAGGGGGTCGAACCCACCGGGCTGTTCGCCCGGTCGCTGGCCGAATGTCTGAGCTTGCAACTGGCCGAGGCACAGGCCTTGGACACCCCGATGCAGCACCTGCTGGACAACCTTCCGGCCTTGGCGCGGGGCGATACGGCGCTCTTGTTGGATCGGTGCGGCGTTGATGCCAAGGAATTGGGTCGTATGGTCGCGCTCTTACGCAGCTTTGATCCCAAACCGGGCGCTCAATTCGACTCCGACCCTGCGCCCCGTCGCGCGCCTGACCTTATCGTCAGCCGGGATTCACTGGACAGGTGGCAGGTGGTCATGAACCGGGCCAGCACACCGGAGGTCCAAGTGGCGCGTTTGGCCGAGCCGAGCAGCAAGGAGGGTTTGGAAACCGCACGATGGCTGGAACGTACCTTGTCGCGGCGCAACCAAATGATCCTGCGGGTTGCGGGCTATGTGATTGCGTTTCAGCACGCGTTTCTGGAACAGGGGCCGACGCAGTTAAAGCCATTGACCAACGCCGAGGTGGGCGCGGCCCTGAGCCTTCATGAAACCACGGTGGGGCGTATCCGCACCGGGCTTTTGATGCAATTGCCCGAGCGCGTGCTGGCGCTGGATGCGTTTTTTGGCCGGGGGCGCGTGGCGTGTCGCAATGGTGGCAGTCTCGCGGGGGATGCGATTGTTGCCATCATCCGATCTCTGATTGCCACTGAACCGTCAAAGGCCCCGTTGACCGATGCTCAACTGGTGGACGCCCTTGCCCTGCGTGGCATCACGGTGTCGCGCCGGACATTGGCCAACTGGCGCAAACGTGCCGGGATCGAGACCGCCTCAGACCGCAAATGCGCCAAATAAGCCGCCCCGCCCTAAACCGAAGGTATGACAAACCGTTGTGCCGTTTCCTACCGCGATCTTGAAGAGATCATGGCCGAGCGCGGGGTGAAGGTTGACCACGTCGCGCTGAACCGCCCGGGGGGCCAGTTTGCCCTCATGAGGGGGCCGAAGGGGTGTTTTTGCCTGAAATCTGTGGATTCAAGCAACCTCAACCAACCCTTTCCAGCGTCGGCGGGCGGTCGCTACCCGTGTGACGGAAGGCGCTGACCCTGTGCGTTCCGTCATCGGGAACGGTCGCCATCGGGATGCTCCCATTCAATGGGCAAATCAAAGGCCACGGACCAATTGAAAAGCGGCGAGTCGTCAAGCGCGCTCCGCTCCGTATCCGAGTCCCGCACACATCCGCGCGCCCCTTCGAGTCGCCCGGATCGTCCAGACGTGCCGTTGTAAAGCGCGTAGCTGACACGCGCGGAGCGTGCAGGGGGACGGTCGAGCACAAGGCGTATGCGGCTTGGACCGGCCCGTTCAACCGCGATGATGTGGCTCTGTGGGTCATGCAGGGAAAAGCCATACTGGCCGGGGTCGCGCACATGCTCGGTATCAAAACACAGCGGTTCCACGGGCACGTCAAAGTCGATCAAAACGGTGCTGTCCGTATAGGTCAGTCGGCGCGGCTGAAGCGGGTGCCAGCCTTTGCCCTCCTGCGCCAACCAACGATAGGCCTTGGCAAAAAGAGCACCATGCCGCCGGGTCGAGGCGGCATCAATATGGGCCCAATCTATGTAATCATACTGATATTTTGGCCCCACCAAAACAAGCTGAGGATGGGTCAGCGCGGCCTGAAATTGCATCTGCGGCGTTCGAAAATGGCGCCGATCCCCGCTGCAATAGCCGGAAATGCTTGAGGTTTGACACAGCAGCATGGGCATCGGCCCCACCGTGTCAAAGAGGTCCGAGAGCGCGGAGGAGAAATCCTGATGCCATTGGGCCAGAATGCGGTCGTAATCCGAGGTGCCTTGCGCCCCGTCGGTTTCACCATGCAGCACCAAAATCGCGCCAAATTGGACATCCGGCACATGGGTCTTGGCCATTTGGGCTTGGGCGATCACCTGTTCAAAAACGTGGCTTGGCCCGCCTTTGCGCAGCGCTGCATAGGGCTGACCGGCCCAGCCTTGCCCGGCCATAATGAGCGGGTCAGAAGAGGTCTGTAAGAGCTGTGCCGCAAAGCCGCTGGCGATGGTTTCCGTGCCGGTTTCGCGCAGAGGACCAAGCCGCGCTGTCAACGATTGGCCATTTTCCCCGACAGGACCGCCATCAAAACACAGGGCTTGATCCTGCGCCACGGGATCGACGCTCATCGCCGGGGCGCGTCCCGTCGCAAGACTTTGTCCAGTGATCAAAAACAAATGCGTCACTTGGATCTCATGGCAGAGGGTGGTTTGGTTTTGGCATCCGCGCCGCGCAGTCGGTGGCACTGAGCAAGGCGGGTTTGGGACAGGCGGGTTCTCTCAAAAAGGCTTTTTCAAGCCCCTTTGCCTGCGCTCCGAGATAATGCACAAAGGCTTTCAACAGCGGCGTTTGATAGGTGCGGGACGGGTAGACCGCATAAATTTTACGCTCCGGGGACCGCCAGTCCGGCAGGACATTGACGATGTGACCGGCGTCAAGTTCGGCCCGCGCGCTCCAGATCGAGGAATAGGCAAGGCCTGCGTCGGCCATCGCGGCGGCTGTTGTGGCATCCCCGGAGCGGGTGGAAATGCGCCATTTCACCGGGATGGTGACCGTGTCTTGCCCGTTTGATAGCCGCCAGTCTGTGATCGGGGGGCTGCCAAAAACCACGCATTCATGGGCGGAAATATCCTCTGGGTGGTCAATCGCAGGGGCGTTGCGCAGATATCCGGGAGAGGCGCACACAATCCGATAATCCGTCGCAATGGCCACCGCAATCAGGGAAGAACTCGGCAAAACCGCCTGACGGATTGCGAGGTCTACCCCGGAATCAATCAGGCTGACGATGCCATCGTCATCGAGCAAATGAATGGACACATTGGGGTGTAACGCCTGAAAGCCGAAAACGATTTTGGCCAAAAACAGGCGGGCAAAAGAGGTGGATGACGTGATCGTAAGGGAGCCTGAAATCTCATCTTTGCGTGATTGAATGCTATTTTCGGCCCTCTGTATTCCTTCAAGAATGACCCGGCATTGTTCATAAAAATCCTGCCCGCTTTCTGTCACCGACAAGCTCCGGGTTGAGCGCGTGATCAGGCGCACCCCCAACAGATCTTCAAGCTTTGAGAGTCGTTTGGAGACCAAGGCGAGAGAGAGGTTGAGGTCCCGTGCCGCCTGAGACAGCGACCCTGCCTCGACGATCGTTGTAAAGATGGTGAGATCCTGGATGCTGTTGATATGCGTTGAATAGGGGGTCTGTGATCGCATCTCGACGTCTCCTAATAAACTGACTTTACACAAGTTTTACAAAGTGAGGCGCGCAACGCGACCTGTGGGAGATGGCTATACTCAATAAGACCAGAGTACCAAATTGCTCAGTTCTGCAAAGACCCTATCCATTATTTGATGTGCCCTGACGTAAACGCGCTTGGTTCAGGGCAGGAATGCCTTGTGAATGGGCAGGTTGTCGATGGACCGCTCAGGGTGCAGGCCAGCGCCTCCCGCATTGTTGCTGAATCGTCAAGAATGCCTCGCCAAATGAGTGGCTACTGACCAACCCCACCACAGAGATACTGAAGTCACCCGGAGGCCGCACCCTGATCGGTGCGGCCGGATCACTCTGCGCCTTGGCGCAGATTTCTGTCATTCGAAAGGGATCGAAATGCCCACAGATGCCAACCCTGAACTGAATGCCGCCAAACTGGCGGCCCCTGATACCAAAATGACATCAAAGCTTTGGCGTACGCTTGTCATTCTTTTGTTGGCCCAATTTATGATGGCCGTCGATTTTTCTATCCTCAACGTGGCCTTGCCCGAAGTCGGCGCGGCTCTTGGGTTTTCCCTGGGCGGGATGCAGTGGATTGTCACATCCTTTGCGCTCACTGCTGCCGGGTTTACCCTGTTTTTCGGACGGCTTGGCGACTACCTCGGCCGGCGAAATCTTTTTATTGGCGGGATGGTCCTTCTTGGCCTCTCTTCGCTTGTGGGTGGCATGGCCGAAAGCCAAACCGTGTTGTTGTCGGCGCGTGTCATGCAGGGCCTGTCCACGGCCATGGTGACGCCCACCGCGCTCTCTTTGATGACCACCTCTTTCCCCGAGGGACCTTTGCGGGACCGCGCGCTGGGAATGAATGGGGCGATCATGTCCGCCGGGTTCACCACCGGGGCTGTTCTCAGTGGTGTGTTGTTGGATCTTTTGAGCTGGCGTTGGTTGTTCTTTGTCAACGTGCCCATCGCCGCCATCGTCGTGGTGTTCGCGCCGATGTTGATCAAAGAACCCCCGCGCGATCCCAAGGCCGGCAAGATGACGCTGGATATGCCCGGTGCGATCACCGTGACCGCCGCCGTTTTGTCGCTGGTCTACGGGATCACGGCGCTTGGCAACCACGGTTTGGAGGCCTTCCTTGGCATCGAATCCATGGTGTTGAGCGTGGTTCTGTTCGGTGTCTTTATCGTCATTGAGAAACGGTCGGCGGAGCCGCTTGTGCCGCTCAACATTCTCAAACGTCGCTCGGTTGCCTTGGGCAATATCACCGGCCTGTTGGCGTTCGCGACGGAAACATCGCTCGTGTTTCTCATGACGCTCTATCTGCAAGAGGTCTTGCAACAGTCGGGAACGGTGACCGGTCTGGCCTTTGGTATCCTTGGGGCGGGGACCGTTTTGGGTGGGGTGATGGCCTCTCGGATCATCTCTTTGATCGGTCATCGTGGCACACTTCTTGCCGGATTCGCGCTTCAGGGCGTGGCCACAGCGGCGCTGATCCTCTTGACCACAAACCCCGGTTCGATCCCGCTGATGCTGATCGCCACCTTCCTTGGCGGTATCGGCAACATGTTGGCCATCGTTGGCTTTATGACCGCCGCCACCTCGGGTTTGCCGAACAAACAACAGGGGCTGGCCACCGGGCTTGCCATTCTGACTCAGCAATTCGGGATCACCATTGGCATCCCGATCATGAGCGCGATTGTGTCGGCGCGCATCCTGTCTCAGCCCGATCTCGACGCTTTGAGTGCGCCCGAGCGCATATTGGGAGGTGTGCTTTTTGCCATCGCGATCAACGTTGCGCTGGTTGTGCTGGGCTTTCTTGTGGCGCTGCTGCTTCGGCCGGATCGAGCGCCAGACGGTGCTGAGACCGTCACACAAAACTGACGCCACTGCGGGCGGGTCCGAAAGGTCCCGCCCGCTTCCTTTTATCCCTCAAACAGGAGCTTACCATGACACAAACCACCCCCTCATCAGGACCGTTCCAAAGGTCGAAAGACGCCAGACCGGCGATGTCTTCCACAGCCGATGGCGCGCGCTTGCCACGGCTCCCCTCCTTGACCGGATTGCGTTTTTTGCGGTCTTTCTATTTCATGTCACCCTTTTCACCTCGCCCTTGCCGCCCTATCAGCCGACAAACCCGTTCGGTGCGACGCCCGTGGGCGAAACCCTTGAGCAGCTCTTTCGCCAGCTTGGTTATGTCGGGGTGAGTTTCTTTTTCATTCTGTTCGGCTTTGTGATCACTTGGGCCACGCCCCAATGTTTTTCGATCCGCGGGTTCATGTGGCGGCGTATGCTTAAGATTTATCCACCGCATGTCGTGGTCTGGGCGATCTCGCTTGTGCTCTTCGCCGGTGTCTATACCTCGCCGCAAACCGCCATTCTCAACCTGCCGCTGTTCAACACGTTCAGCACGGACCCAACCGTCTACGTCAGTGTCAATCCGCCGTCGTGGTCCCTTTCAAGCGATATGGTGTTTTACCTGCTGTTCCCGGTGCTCATGCCACTGATGCGCCTGATCCCGGACCAGCGCCTTGGGCAAAGCCTCCTTGCGTTGCTTTTGGGGATGTTGGCGGTGATCCTCATCACCACATATCTTGTGCCAAGCGAACCCAAATCGCCGATTTCACCGATTTCTGGGACGCAGTTTTGGTTCAACTATATCTTCCCACTGCCACGCATGTTTGAGTTTGCAATCGGCATGGTGGCGGCTCGGATGTTGGTGTTGGGACGGTGGCCCCGGATCGACCTGTTGTCCTCTTGCGTGATGTTGATCGCCTCCATCGCGGTCGCCAAACATCTGCCGTTTCTGTACACGTTCGGCATTTGTTACGTCTTGCCGCTGACCGCCCTCATCACCGAATGCGCGGCGCGGGATCGTGAGGGGTGCTCTCCGATCTTCTTGACCAACAGGCTGACCTCTGGCTTGGTCAAGTCTCCTTTGGCTTCTACCTCTGTCAGGGTGTCAGTATCTTTTGGTTGAGCAAACAGCTTGGCCTTCAGGATCTCTCGGTTGTCGGCGGAATGGCTGCCCGTTACGCGTCATCGCGGCGCGGGGACGGTTGATCGACGCGCCCATAGCGCGCCAGATAGTCGAGCAAAACCCGTATCCGCGCCGGAAGCGCGCTGCCGATGCCAAGCCTGACCGCATGAAAGGGTTCCAAATCGCCCGGATTGTAGCTTGGCAGAACCTCAACCAAACGACCGGCTTTCAGGTCATCCTCGATGGTGAACCGTGCCAGCCGGGCAAGGCCGAGACCGCTCAAGGCCATGTGTCGCACCCCTTCGCCATCGCTGGCCTGAAGGCGCGGATCGGCGTTCAGGTCCATCACCTCGCCGTTGAGCGCAAAAGGCCAAGGTTTGTTTTTGCGCCGATAGGCAAATCCGATCAGGGTGCATCCCGCCAAATCTTCCAGACATTGCGGCATCCCGACGCGGTCCAGATATGCGGGGGCGGCAACGACCAGCCGCCGTGAGGCCCCCAACGTGCGCGCCACAAGAGCCGAGGAGGGCATTTCTCCGGCGCGAATGGCAAGGTCGGCCTGGGCCTCGATCAAATCAACGACATGATCGGTCTGGCTGACCGTGATGGAGAGTTGCGGGTATTTGGCGATCAAATCAGGGAGGATCGGATACAGCCGATGTTGGGCATAAGAGGCCGATGTGGTGATGTGCACCGGCCCGGCCGGGGTCCGTCCCGCTCCGGCTTCGCGCTCTGCGGTGTGAAGGGCGGCCAGAATTTCAAGCACCCGTAAATGCAAATCCCGGCCCTCACTGGTAAGCGTCAGTGCGCGGGTCGAGCGCAGGACGAGCACGGCCCCGACGCGTTCTTCGAGCCGGGCAATGGTTTTTGAGATCGCAGACGGCGTCAATCCAGACGCGCGCGCTGCCGCCGAAAAGCTGCCTTCTGCGACAACCAGCGCGAAAATTTCCAGTGCTCTAAGCCGTCCGGGATCGCCAAGCATTGTGCCTACACTTCATAAATCCTGTTCCTTGGATAGGTATACTCTAAAATCGGTCGCCATGACAGGGTGAGTGACATTTTCGTTTCACATCTTCGTTTCATGGAGGGGCCAAAATGCCACCTGCTCTCATCGCTCTCGCCCTCGGTGCCTTTGGCATCGGCGTTACTGAATTCGTCATTATGGGGCTGCTCGTCGACGTTGCGGACAGTCTCTCGATCACCATCGCCACCGCCGGCACGTTGATTTCCGGCTATGCGCTTGGGGTTGTGTTCGGCGCGCCAATTCTGACGATCCTGACCGCGCGTTGGCCGCATCGTCAGGTTCTTTTGCTTTTGATGGGGATTTTCATCCTCGGCAATCTCGCCTGTGCCTTGGCCCCAACCTATCAAACGCTTTTGGCGGCGCGGATTGTCACCGCTTTGACCCACGGCACATTCTTTGGCGTCGGCTCGGTGGTCGCGCAAAACCTTGTGTCACGAGAGCGCCAAGCCTCCGCCATTTCCATTGTCTTCACCGGGCTCACGCTGGCCAATGTTTTGGGCGTGCCGTTTGGCACATGGCTTGGGCAACACACCGATTGGCGCATGACCTTTTATGCGGTCGCCGCCATTGGCGTTGTCGCCGCTGTGGTCATGGCTGCGCTGTTGCCACGCAGCCATGCGCCAACAGAAATCAGCGATTGGCGCGAAGATTTGACCGTCTTGCGCCGTGGTAGCGTGCTGCGCGGATTGGCGATGACGGTTTTGGGCTACGCGGGCGTTTTCACGGTCTTTACCTATATCGCCCCGCTTTTGACCCGGACAGCGGGCCTGCCTGAGGCGGCCGTGTCGCCAATCCTTTTGGGCTTTGGCTGTGGTTTGGTGTTTGGCAATGTCCTTGGCGGGCGGTTTGCCGACCGGGCGCTTGGGCCAACCGTTCTGGGCAGTTTGGGCGTTTTGGCGCTGGTGCTGTTTGGGTTTGGATTTGCGGCGCAGGGGCATGTGAGTGCCATTGTGTTGACCATTGCGCTTGGGGCCGCTGGCTTTGCCACCGTCGCCCCTCTGCAAGCCTGGGTCATGGCACAGGCCACGGGCGCGGGCCAAGCCCTTGTGGCCTCTTTCAACATTGCCGCCTTCAATCTGGGCAACGCGCTTGGCGCATGGGTTGGAGGCTCTCTTTTGGCGGCGGGGTTTTCATATGAGGACCTGCCCTTTGCTGCGGCTGTGTTTCCATTGGCCGCGCTTTTGCTTGGAACCATCTCGCTGAGGCGCGATGCACGCGTTCCCGCCTAACATCTCATTTCTAAAGGACTATCATCATGGACTATCGTCAATTGGGCCAATCCGGTCTGCGCGTCCCCATTCTGAGTTTCGGCGCGGGTACCTTTGGCGGCACTGGCCCGCTCTTTTCCAACTGGGGTCAAACGGAGGTGGATGAGGCGCGCGCGTTGATCGACCTGTGCCTCGACGCGGGGGTGACCCTGTTTGACACGGCGGATGTCTATTCCGCCGGTCGGTCCGAAAGCATTCTGGGTGCGGCCCTTGAGGGGCGGCGGGACGCGGTTTTGATCTCGACCAAGACGGGTTTGCCGACGGGCGAGGGGCCGGACGAATGGGGCGTGTCGCGCGGACGCCTTGTGCGGTCGGTGGAGGCGGCGCTGAAACGTCTGCGCACCGACCGCATCGATATTTTGCAACTCCACGCCTATGACAGCCACACCCCGCCGGAGGAGATTTTGAACACCATCGACATGTTGATGCGGTCCGGCAAAGTGATCCATTGGGGGGTTTCAAACTATCCGGGATGGGCGCTTATGCAGCTTTTGGAGCGGGCCGACCAGATGAACGTGCCGCGCCCTGTGGTGCATCAGGTCTATTACTCTTTGGTTGGGCGGGATTACGAATGGGACCTCATGCCGCTTGGCGCACATGAGGGGGTGGGGGCGATGATTTGGAGCCCGCTTGGATGGGGTCGTTTGACCGGCAAGTTGCGACGCGGAGGTGCGGTGCCCGCCGTCAGCCGGTTGCATGAAACCGCCTCAATGGGTCCGCCGGTCGATGACGCGTTGCTCTATGACGTGCTGGATGTGCTGTTTGAGATCGCGGCGGAAACCGGGCGCAGCGTGCCACAGGTGGCGATCAATTGGCTCACCCGGCAACCCACGGTTTCGAATGTGATCATCGGCGCGCGCAACCGGGCGCAGCTTATGGACAATCTTGGGGCCGTGGGCTGGTCGCTTGAGCCTGAACAATGCGCCCGTTTGACCCGAGTTTCGGAACGCGATGCGGCCTATCCGGCGGCGCAATATCGCCGCCAAGAAGGCTTTGCCCGCCTGTCTGCGCCGCTTGTGACGGCTTAGGCCGGGTCGCGCCACAGAACCACCCGAGAGACAGGTGGGGGCGGAGGTCGCCCCTTCGATTTTGACAGCACCGCGAGAGGCGGCAAGGATATTCCAATGATTGAACTTGACCATGTGACACTTCGGACTGCGCATTTGGCGGCAACGCGCCAATTTTTCATCGACCTTTTTGATCTGGCGGAGGGGGAGCGGCCCGTTGAGATCCAACAAATTCCGGGGCATTGGCTGTATTCCGGCGATGCGCCTTTGGTGCATCTCATTGGCAGCTATGGCCGTGGCACCCCCATTGATGGCGAGATCATTGATCACATTGCCTTTCGCAGACGGGGCTATCACGATTTCATCGCGCGGCTCAAAGCGCGCCGTTTGCCTTATTCTTGTATGTCACTGAAAGGCTTGGCCGAGCATCGCGTGTTCTTGCGTGCCCCCGGTGGGCAATTGATTGAAACGGTGTTCCGTGGCGAAGATGCGCGCCGGGCCTTTGATGACCTTGGGTTAGAGCCGACCTACGGGTGACCCGAGGCCCCGTCAAAGGGGCATTCGCAGGTGCAGCAATCACGTTTTGGAAAGGATGTCTCAACACGGGGGACGACTACTCGAGATTTGGGAATCGACGTTTCATGAAGGCAGGGCGGTTTTGCAAAGCCCGACAGGAATTTTACGTCATCCCAATCTCGAAGGAGTGTCCCATGACCACAGTGTCCCGTCGCAGCTTTATTGGCTCCGCTTTCGCCGCAGGTGCGGCCGCATCCGGCGCGGCCATCCGACCCGCTCATGCCGAGACGCCGATCGTCGCCCCCGCGCCAATTGGCGTGCAAACCGGCCAGCGGATCACGGCAGAGGACGCGCGCTTTCAGGCGCTGCGCACAGGCAACAATCAGCGGTTTTTGTCGACACCAGACTATGTGCGCATGATCCACACGCCACAAGATGCGCTGCTGGCCACTCAGGAGGCGCTTGATCTGGGCAAAAAATTTACCGTCCGCTCCGGCGGGCATTGTTTTGCCGATTTTGTCTGCAATCCCGACACCGAAGTGATCCTTGATATGGCGCCGATGCGGGCGGTTGGGTTTGATGAGACGGTTGGTGCGTTTTATGCCGAGCCGGGTGGGATGCTGATTGATGTCTATGAACGCCTTTACAAAGGTTGGGGTGTGACCCTACCGGCGGGCATTTGTTATTCGGTGGGCGTGGGCGGGCATATTGTTGGCGGCGGCTACGGGCTTTTGTCGCGCAAATATGGGCTGACCGTGGATCACCTTTTTATGGTGGAGGTGGTTGTCGTGGACGCACACCGACAAGCGCATCTGGTGCGCGCCAGCTCGGACCCGGAGGATCCGAACCATGATCTGTGGTGGGCGCATACCGGCGGCGGGGGCGGCAGCTTTCTTTACCCTTGGCACCAGTATGACGTGCGCATCGATTGCCTCTGGCTTGCTGTCGAACTTGTGCCCGAGGGCCTCGCGCCAAGACCGCACACCCCGGACACACACACTGGCCAGTGTTGCCATCACTGAAGGAGACGACAGAGATGGATATTCATAAAACCCCCAGCCGCCAGACCCCCACCCACCAAACCCCCGATGCCGGATCGCAGACCGGGACATCCCCGCTTTTGATCCCGGTGTTTGATCCCGAATGGGTGGCCGATCATCTGCGGGATGGCTATTGGCTCAATATGACGGATGGCATGACCTCACCCGGTAAACGTAAATAAATTGGTTTACCGATTGCCACGGAAAACCGAAAGATATAAGTTTACCGTGCATGTGACAGCGGGGGCCAAAGTGGCAAATCTAAGTTCAGTGGCACGGTCTGCCTATAGTGATCTCTTGCGTCTTCTGAAAGACGATATGGTCGCGAATGTGCGTGGCTCGCTTGTTACCAAGGAGCGCGGTGGCAAGGTTTATTGGTACGCGGCCGAAAAAATCGGCACCTCTGTCAAGTTCTGGTATATCGGGCCGGACAGCGCCGAGACGCGCGCTCGTGTGGACCGCATGAATGAGCTTCGCGAACGGGCCGCAGAGCGCAAGCTGGAACGTGCGCGGCTTGCGCGTCTGCTGCGGGCCGAAGGCATGACCCCGGTTGATCGCGGAACGGGCGGGTTGCTGCTCGCCATGGCAAAGGTCGGCACATTCCGGCTGGGTGGCACCCTGATCGGGACGAATGCCTTTCGCCTGATGGAGGGAGAGCTTGGCGCCACTCTTCCCCTTGGCAGCGTGGCCAACACCGGGGATATTGACATCGCGCAATTCGAACGCCTGTCGGTTGCCTTGCAGGACGCAGTCGAACCATCGCTTGCCCAGACCTTTTCGGCGCTCAAATTCGATCCGGTTCAGGGCCTTGATCGTGACAGTGTCTGGCGGTGGCGACAAAGCGGCAAGACGGGGATGATGATTGAATTTCTCACCCCGTCCTTTGACGCCGCCGAAGGCATTCGCGATCTCCCCGCCTTGGGCGTTAAGGCGCGGGCGCTGCATCACCTGAATTATCTGATTTCGGACCCGATCCATGCTGTTGCGCTCTATCGTGATGGGATTCTTGTGCAAATTCCGCGACCCGAGAAATTCGCCATCCACAAACTGATCGTGGCAGATCGCCGTCGTGACGGGCCTCAGTCCTTCAAGGCAGAAAAAGACCGTCAGCAGGCGGCGTTTCTGATTGAGACCATGTCCGAGGATCGTCCATCCGACATTTGGGAGGCCTATGAGGACGCACTGGCGCGCGGTCCCAAATGGCGTGAGAGGATCGCACGGACGTTGGAACGTATGCCCGTCACACGCGACATCCTGATGGCGTGCGAGGCGGGATAGACCCCTAAGTCCGCTGAAATGTGCTGGATTGGGTGGGTTGGCCCCAGACGATGATTTCGGAAAACGGCAACCTGACGCGGGTTGCGGCGGTTTTGGGGGTTTCTCGCCCAACGCTTTATCGCAAGATGAAGCAATACCATATCCGCAAGGCGTCCTCTTCCGAGGTCTAAGGGTTTTACGACATGCAAAGAGGCCACCGCGAGGGATGGCCTCTTTGTCTTTCTGTTTCTACCGTCAGGCGACTTTTTGAAGCCGATGAAATTGGGCGCGTGCATAGATCAAAGGGTCACCTGAGGTCTGAGCGACATCTTCGATGCGACCGATGAAAATCCGGTGGGTGCCGGAAACTGTTTCAGTCAGCACATCACATGACAGGCTGGCGAGCGCCCCCGGCAGGCGCGGCAATCCGCGCGGGCACTCTTGCCAGTCGCCGATGTCGAACTTGGCAATCCCGCTGTGCCCATTTGCCCCGGCAAAGGTCATGGCCACATCACTTTGGTGCTGGGCCAGCAAATGCACGCTGAAACGACCAGACCGGGTGATTTCCGAACAGGTGCCGGTGCGGTTGTTGACACATACCAAAAGGCTCGGCGGGGCGTCGCTGACCGAACAGACCGCCGTGGCGGTGATGCCGCGCCGCATCTCGCCGGTTCCGGTTGTGATCAACGTCACTGCCCCCGGAAACAGCCCCATTGTGGTGCGAAAGGTTGCTGTGTCGATGGTCATGTCATGCGGCCTGTAGGCTTGTGAGATACTCTTGCGCAGCGGTTGGATCGGCAAACCACGGGAAGAAATCACGCGGGTCGTCAAACCCATTCGCGATGCGATGGGCCAGTCCCGGCAGAACCTGCGCCGAACCCATGATGTCCAGAACAAAAGGCGGCGGGGGCAACAGCATCATGTTGGTCCAACGCACAACCCATTGAGCATACTGCCAAAACCGCTCAAACGTGGCTTGCATCCAAGCGGCATCAAAGGGGTGATCCCCATGCTGTTCGCCATGGCGCAAGATCGCATCCAGGTAAACCCCAGCCGCCTTGGCGGCATTGTTCGCGCCCTGACCCGTGATCGGATCGTTGAGACAAACCGCATCGCCCATCCCCAAAACCAGCACCCCAGACGGCAGCGTGCCCACGGGTTTGCGCACGGTCGGCGGGAACCGTCCGGCAAGGATACCGTCCTCATCCGTGAGTTCGATGGTGCGGCACCGATCTGCTTCCCAAGGTAGGAATGTGCTGAGAATGTCCTTCGATTTGGCAAGATGTTCAGCGGGTGTTTTGACATCGCGCCAGCAATCCATCGGGCCACCCGGCACACCTTCAAACACCATGATTTCGCAGGGACCAGATTTGGTCAGCGCGGGAAACACGAAATATTCGCCCACGCCGGGGATGAGGTTGAAACTGACGGCCGAAAAGTTTTCGCGGGGCGTCATGCCATGCACATAGGTCAGCGCTAGCGCGCGTTGTGGCGCGTCAAAGGGCGACCGCTCCGCATCCCGTTCAAACAGCTTGCCGATGTCACCTTTGCCGGAGGCGACAATCACCAAATCGGCGGCTTTTGCTTCGGCTTCGAGCATCGGGATGTCGGCCTGCGTGATGATCAATTTGCCGCCCAAACGTTCGAACTCCGCAAGCCAGCGCGGCATTTTCACCCTTTGGTCGATGGATTGTGCTTTTTGATCAAGACGCGAGGACCATTCGATGACCTTGCCCGGCCCTTCGGGATTGGGGACGGAAAAGGAAATGCCTTCCACCGGCGGGCAGTCGTCCTCCCAAAAATTGATGCCAAGGTCGCGCTCCAACGTGAGGGCGGCGTCAAACTGACATTGCGATGAGGTCACGCGCCCATGGGCGATCTCATGTGCGGTGCGATCTTGGATCATTTTGACGTCATAGCCCTTTTGCAAAAGGCCAATGCCAAGTTGAAGGCCGGACTGACCGCCGCCGACGATTGTGATGCGTTTCATAGTGTCTCTCCTGTTGGTTTTGCTGTGCGTCAGTCGATGAGGCGTGGGATGGCGGGGGTTTTCCCCTCTGGTCCCATGGTGGTGTAGCCGCCATCGACGCGAATATCGGTGCCGGTGATAAATCCGGCCTCGTCTGAGCACAGGAACATGATGGCGTTTGCGACCTCTTCCGGGTCTCCTACGCGGTCAAACAAATGATAGTCGGCACCGACTTTGTCGGTTTTCGCGCGGTCGCCGCCGGTGAGATTGTCCATGATGTTGGACCAGGTCCAACCGGGGGACACCGCGTTGACGCGGATGCCATCGGGGGCCAGATCCATCGCCTGATTGCGGGTCAATTGCAGGATCGCCGCCTTGGACACGGGATAAAGCCAGCGGCCCGTTTGTGCGACGCGGGCCGATATCGAGCCAAAATTGACAATGGCCCCTTTGTTTTTCGCAAGCTGTGCACGGGCGGCCTGCATCAGCATCACCGACCCGACAAGGTTCACATCCAAAGCTTCGAGCCATTCGGCGCGCGTGCTTTCAGCCCCGTTGTCAAGATATGTGGCCGCCACGTTGACGATAAAATCAATCCGGCCATAGGTGTCGACAGTGCCTTTGACGAGGGCGTCGATATCCGCATCTGAGCGCAAATCCGCGCGGATGAAATGCACACCATCGCTCTTTAGCTTCTCTCCATTTTCCGCGTCAATATCGGCCACGACCACCTTGACGCCATGTGATTTGAACGCGTCGACCACAGCAACGCCAATTTTCGTGGCACCACCGGGAATGATCGCGACTTTGTCTTTCAGACCGCGCATTTTGTGCTCCCTGTTGTTGGTTTTATAAAAAGAAAGCTTGCGGAGAGTGGGGGGGAAGGCGCTATCCTGATCGCGCGGGGAGAGTCCATATTGCGAAAAAATATGCTTTAGGCCTAAAATAAACTGCCGCACTGACGTCCTAAATGACCATAATCAGGGGAGGCGCATGACTCGTTTCGATGGACAGCCAGCAACGGAGGGCTTGCCTTTGGGGGCGCATCCGCTGTTTTCGAGTGACGATTTGGATGAAACCCGCGACTGCGTGGCGCGGGTGTATTGCGATCATCGTTTGGAAACTATTGGGTCCGGTCGCCTTGCGGCGCGGCACAACCGTCTTGCGGGGCGGTCCCTGTCCATCAATGTCATGACCTATGGGGCAAAGACCCTGATTGCGCCGGGCGAGCTTGAGCGGTTTTATCTGTTTCAGGTTCCAATCCGTGGCTCGGCGTCGGTGGCCAATGGCGCAAACCGACATGAGATCGGCGGGGGGTTTGGCGGCGTGCTTAACCCGGATGCGCAGACCTGCATGATCTGGAGCGAAGACTGCGTGCAAGTGCTGGTGCAGATTGAGAAGACCGCATTGCTCGCTGCGGCGCGGGCCGAGTTTGGCTTGCCGTCTGGTCAGGCGCTTCATTTTGACGGCGCCAATGACATGCGTGACGGCGAGGGGCGTGCCTTTATGAGCGTCTTAGACTTTGTGATGCGCGAAGCCGAACAGGGGTCCAATCTGATCGGTGGCGACACGCTTTTGGCGCGTCAGCTTGAGCGCACGTTGATGATCGGGGTGTTGCAGACACAGACCCATAATCTTGATCCGATGATGGGCGGGGCGGCGGGGCCGGTTCCGCGCGTGCTGCGCCGCGCCGAAGAGTTCATGCGCGAAAACCTGCACAATCCGATCATGATTGAAGACATCGCGCAATCTGCAGGGACCAGTGTTCGGACCCTGCAAAGCATGTGCCGGGCGAGATATGGCCGCGCTCCGATGACGGTTTTGCGCGATCTCCGGCTTGATCAGGCGTGGGAAGATTTGTCGAACCCCGAGCCGGACACAAGCGTCACGACGGTGGCTATGGCGCTTGGGTTCTTTCACCTTGGTCGGTTCTCTGAGCATTACCGTAGAAAATTTGGCTGCACGCCGATTGAAACGCTGCGGGCGGCCAAACGTCCGTAAGGCAATCAGGCGGGCTCGGGCATGTCGTCCCACCAGGTTTCATCCATCTCCGGGTGCGGGATCGCGGACAACAGGCTTTTGGTGATCTCGGATTGCGGGTGCTCAAAAACGTCTTCGACCGGACCTTGGTCGACGATGACACCATGGTGCAAGACCACGACTGTATCGCAGAGATGGCGGATCACGGATAGATCGTGGCTGATAAAGGCCAAGGTGAGCCCCATATCCCGCGCCAGATCAGCCAAGAGAGTCAGCACCTGTGCTTGACTGGACACATCGAGACCAGAGACGATTTCATCGGCCAAAATGAACCGCGGTTCCAAGGCGATTGCCCGCGCAATGCCCACACGTTGCCGTTGTCCGCCAGACAGTTCATGCGGATAACGATCTGCGAAATGCGCTGACAGGCCGACCTTTTCCAAGGCTGTGATGGCATCGGTCCGATCCCCACCCCGGCCATAGCGTTTCATCGGTTGGGCTATGATGCGCCAAACCTTGTGACGCGGGTTGAGCGAGGACATCGGGTCCTGAAAAATCATTTGAAGATCGCGGCGCAGCGGTCGCAATGCGGCCTCACCGAGCGCACCAATGTCTTTGCCATCAAACAAAACCTGACCAGACTCGGGGGCCAACAAACGCACCAGAATGCGCCCAAAGGTCGACTTTCCCGATCCACTTTCTCCAACAATTCCGGTGATACGCCCCTCTGGGATGTCAAGGCTAAGGCCTTTGAGAACCTCGACACGCGGGGCGGGGCCAAACAGGGGTTTATGGGCGCGATCGGCAAAAGACAGGCGCAGATCGCGGATGGAAAACAGGGCAGGGGGCGTGGGCTGCGTCATCTGGTTCATCGGCGACCTCTCTGAGCAAAAAGGGCATCTGCGGCCACTGTGTCGCGGTGCAATTCGGCGATCAGCGCCGAGGGCACCGGTTGAAACGGCTGGGCGCTGACGTTTGGCGTGGGCGTCGCGGCAATGAGTGCTTGCGTGTACGGATGCGCGGGGTTTTCAAAAACGGTATGCGTGGCGGCGTCCTCGATCACACGTCCGGCAAAGAGCACGGTGACTTTTTGGCTGATCTTGGCCACCACGCCCATATCATGGGTGACAAACAAAACGGCGGTGCCGGTTTCGCGTTGCAATTCACGAATGAGACGCAGAATTTGCTTTTGAACCGTGACATCAAGCGCGGTGGTGGGTTCGTCGGCCACGATCAAGCGCGGGGAGGGCGCAAAGGCAGCGGCGATCAAAATCCGCTGGCGCATGCCGCCGGACAGCTCATGCGGATAACTGTGCATCACCCGGTCAGGCGCGCGAATATGCACCCGATCCAAAAGCTCGCGGGCGCGGGCAAGCGCGCGCTGATGGCTCCAGCCGTGAATCCGGATCAAGGGATCGGTGATCTGTGGGCCGATTTTACGCACCGGATTGAGCGCGGTCAGCGGATCTTGCGGAATGAGGGCGGACATTTTGGCCACGGTACGGCGGCGGGTGGCCGGGGTCATCGCATTGAGATGCGCCCCCTCCAAGAGAATTTCGCCTTCTGTCATTTTGATCTTATGGGGAAGAATGCCAAGGACGGCTTTGCCGATCATCGACTTGCCCGCGCCACTTTCGCCCACAAGGGCGCGCACCTCGCCGGGTTCCAATTGCAGCGACACGTTGCGCAAGAGCCGTTGACCACGGGGCAAGGCGATGTTGAGATTGATGATGTCGAGCGTGTGGGTGTGGGCTGTGGTTGAGGTCATTTGAGCACCGGATCGAAACGTTGTTTAAGACCTTCGCCAAGTGTTGAGAAACTCAGAACGGTCATGAAAAGGGCGATCAGCGGGAACAAAAGCACCCACCATGCAAAATGAATCGCGCCTCGCCCTTCGGCGATCATCGACCCCCAGGTGGGATCATCTGACGAGATCGACAGATTCACAAAGCTCAGGATTGCTTCGACAATCACCGCGATGCCCATTTCCAACATCAAAAGCGCAATGATCGACGGCATCACATTGGGCAAGATTTCACTGACCAAGGTTGCGGCGCGCCGCGCGCCGCCAATCCGTGCGCTGTCGACATAATCCATGCGGGCCTGAACCATGGTTTCGGCCCGGATCACCCGCGCGAACCGGGTCCAGTCAATCAGCGCAATCGCGGCGATGACGGAGCCAAGCCCGGTGCCCATCACGGCCACCAAAAGCACGGCAAACAGGACCGGCGGAAAGGCCATCCAAATGTCGACCAACCGGGAAATCACCCGATCCGCCCAACCACCGTAAGAGCCCGCAATCAGGCCAAGGGCAGAGCCAAAAATCCCCGTGGTCGTGGCGGCGATCAGACTGACGAAAAGGGCAATGCGTGCGCCATAAATGATGCGCGACAGGACATCGCGGCCAAGGCTGTCGGTGCCAAGCCAATATCCGGGTTCGCTGCCGTCCATGAAAAACGGCGGGAGGCGTTCCAGCATGAGATCTTGTGCCAGCGGGTCATGCGGCGCAATCAGCGGCGCAAGCAGAGCCGCCGCCGCAATCACGCCGATCCACAACAGTGGCAACCACAACCGAAAGTTGGTGTCGGTGAGGATCAGCCGGGGGGAATTCGTGGAGACATCAGCCATGGCGCAACCTCGGGTTCAGGAATGTGTAAGAGAGATCGACCAAAAGGTTGATCACGGTAAAGAGGGCAGCAAAGAGCAACACGATGCCTTGGATGAGCGGAAGATCCCGGTTGATCACGGCATCAATGGCCATGTTGCCAAGGCCTTCAAAGGCGAACAGGCGTTCGACAATCACGGTGCCGCCGATGAGAAAGGTGAACTGAACCCCCACAAGCGCCAAGGTTGGCAAAGCAGCGTTGCGCAGCGCTTCGCGCAAGATCACCGCGGTCTCCGAAAAGCCGCGCACCCGCGCCAGCGTCGTGTAATCCTGCGTCAACGCCTCTTTGAGGTTCTGTTTCAACAGTTGCGCAATCATCGCGGCCAAGGGCAGCGCCAGCGACATCGCGGGCATGAGCATATGCGACAAGGTTGAGCCAACGACGTCCAACCGCCCCCGCAGGAGCCCTTCGAAAATGTAGAAATTCGTTGTGAAATCAATGTCGATGCGGGGGTCGACGCGGCCTGAGATCGACAGAACCGGCCACAGCACACCAAACACCAAAACAAAGATCAGGCCCCAAAGAAAATCCGGCACCGACAAAACCGCACCGCTTGCCAGATCAAGCCCGACCTCTGTCCCCGTGCCACGTTTGCGCGCGCCGATCACGGCGACAGAGCCGCCAAGTGCGACAGCGAGCACAAGCGCCAATGTGGACAGTTCGAGTGTCGCGGGCAACCGGCCCAGCACAAGCTCGGCCACGGGTTGGCGTAGGGTGATGGAGGTGCCAAAATCGCCTTGTATCACGCCGCCCAGCCAAATGATGAATTGTTCGGCCAGGCTTTTGTCAAAACCATAGACCGCGTTGAGAGTGGCGATGTCTTGATCCGTCGCGCCGGGCGGGAGCATCATGGCAATCGGATTTCCGGGCGCAACGCGGACAAGGATAAAGACCACAACGGCCACGCCAAAAAGCGTAATCGCAGTCGTTAACAGCCGCACAAAGACGGTTTTCAGGAGCATGGGTTTCTCACATGAATTAGGACCCGGGCCGCAGGCTGTGCGGACCGGGTGCTTGGCCTGATCGGTTTCAGGCTTTGGTCACGGCTTGGGGTAGCAAATCGCCAGACATGTAGGGCACCACATTCACCGTGGACGCGTAGACGATGGGCATCACATATTGCAAAATCGGGATGACATAACCCTCTTCGGCGATGTAGCGCGACACGTCTTTATAGCCCTGAATCCGTTTGTCTTCATCCGGTTCGACAAAGAGTGGCGCGATTTTTTCAACCAGATCAGGGCTGTCCCAAACGGAGTGAGGCGAGGGGCCGAACATCGAGAATCCTGTGGAGGTGGACGGGTCACCGATCGAGTTGCCCCAGTTGTAAAACGCCGCTGGGGCCAGGGTATCCGTGGCGCGCAGCTCATAGTGCTTGGCGATTTCATAGACCTCAATCTCGGCTTCGATCCCGACCTTGCGCCACATGCCGACGATGGCCTGGATCATCTCGTAATCCTTGGGTTTGAACCCGCGCGTGGTTTGAATGGTAAAGGTCACCGGATTGTCGGTGGAATAGCCGGACGCGGCCAAAAGCTCTTTGGATTTTTCTGGGTCGTATTCCACCACGATGCTGTCGTCATAGGCGGCGTAGCCGGGCACTTCGAGGGTGGACAAGGCCACACCATACCCGCGCAACAGACGATCAATGATGAGCTGTTTGTCAATCGCGTGATGGGCAGCAAGGCGGACGTTCTTATCCAGCATCACGTCGATGTCGTTCAGGAAAATCATACCAATATCGGTGATCGGCACGGTCACACCGGACAGGCCGTCCTTGGCGATCAGACGGTCGTATTCTTCGTAGGGCATATTCGTGGTTATATCTGCATTGCCCGATTCGATTTCCGCCACACGCGAGGCGGCATCGGTGACGAATTTGATGGTCACGGTGTCAAACTCTGGTGCGCCGCCCCAATAGCCCGCAAAGGCCTTGAGGCGCACATAGGCCCCCTGCTCAAAAGCGTCGACCATATAGGGGCCTGTGCCGATTGGGGCCTTTTCAAACCCTTCTGATCCGACCTCTTCATAGTATGTCTTCGGCAGGACAAAGGCGGTGAGGAAGGCCATCCATTTGAACAATGCGGGTTCAAAGCTGAACACATCGCCGGTGATCACATTGCCATCGACAGAGAAATTTCCAATTTTCGACCATACGAATTGTATCGGGTTTCCGGTCTCAGGATGTGCCGCGCGCGTGAGGGACCACACCACATCTTCGGGGGTGAGGTCGTCGCCGTTGTGCCATTTGACGCCCTCGCGGACGGTCATGGTGATTTTGGTTTTATCGTCGTTGAAACCCCATTCTGTCAAAAGGCCGGGGCCAAACGACAGGTCAGGGGCTTGGTCGATAAACCGGTCGAACACGGCAAGGTAGAGGGATTGCAACGCGGGGTTGACCGCCGCCGGGCCCGTGGTCGGGTCCCAGCTTTGCACCGGAATATTGTAGGCGATGGTCAGGCTGTCGGCACTTTGTGCCAAAACAGGTGCTCCCGTTGCGATCAAGGCGGTCAGGGCCGCGGATGCGCCGATAAATCCGCGCCGTGTCAGTTGTGTCTTTGCAGTCATGTGCGAAGCTCCCGTTGGTTAAAGGCGGCCCATTTTTCGGACTCTGTTTCTGGAGATAGTTTGAACATATAAAGTTTAAAATTAAAGCATAAACTTAAGATTCAAGACGCATTGGCGTTGATTTGGCTGTCACTTGATCATTTGCGCAGCAAAAAATCCCGATCTGGCCCCTGTCCCGGCCCCCGGCCAAGCGGCGGCCCCAATCATGTGCAGCCCCTCAATTGGCGTGTGCCCGCCGGCAAAGCCACGCACGGGCCGAAAGAGGAAATTCTGGCTCAGGTGATGAGAGCCACAAATTTGATCGCCGCCAACGAGATTGGGGTTTTCCGCTTCGAGATCGAGCGGCGAGACAAGCGATTGTGCGCGGATGGTGGCGCGAAATCCGGGGGCTTGCTCTTCGATCAGATTCAGCGCGCGTTCTGCCATCAATGCCTTTGCATCTGTCCAGTTTTGTGCGGAAATTTCGCCTTTTGCATCGCCTTTGATCTCAGCCGGGACCACCCGGACCTGAACCCAAAGCGTGTGCTTCCCGTCCGGGGCACGAGAGGGATCGAACACTGTCGGTTGACCAACGACAAGAAGCGGCGTGTCCGGCAAAAGCCCTGCAAGCGCCTGGGCATAGGTGTGTGAGGCGGTGTCGATGCTGCGCCCGATATGGACATATGCGAAGGTGCCAAGCGCCTCTGCCGCCCATGGCACCGGCGCGTCTAAGGCAAGGTGGATCATCATTGTTCCGGGCGCGTGGCGGAATTTTTCGAGACCTTTGTCAAACCGCGCATCCCGCGTGCCGCCGGTGAGGCGCAACAGGTGTTTTGGGGCAAGACCTGCCAAAATGGTTGAGGCTTCGACCTTTTCTCCATTCACAATGACGCCTGTGGTCCTGCCGTTTGTGTGCAGGATCTCTGTCACTTCGGCGTTACAGTCCACTGTGCCACCGTGCGCCTCGATCATGGCGACCAGCGCGCGGGTGGCGACATCAGCACCGCCCTTGCCAATCACCATCCCCATGGCCTGACCACCCATGGCTTCGAGGTAAGGAAAAATCGCGCCTCCGGCAATGTCGGGGGCAAAATCAAGGTGCATGCCCCATGTCGAAAGCGCGGTGCGCAGGCGCGGGTCTTCAAAGGTATCTTCCAACCATGCGCGCGGCGAGCTCATCAGAAACTGAGCCACCTCAAGAGTTTTTGCCGTCCCCAGAGACCGCCAGGTTTTCCAGATGAATTTGAGCAGGGGCCAGCGTTGCATCGGGGTGCCAAGCAGCCCCCCGACCACACCAGCGCGGGCGGGAAACGCCGCCATCAGGTCGCGCCATGTCGCCTTGTCTGCGTCGGAGGCAAAGGTGGCCAGTGTCTCCTCCACGTTGGTGGTCACGCCGACATAATCCCCCGGCTCCAACGCCTGTGCAAAGGGGCGCGAGATGGGGACAAATCCCATTCCGTGTCGCGCCATTTCCTCCCCATGGCGGGCCATAAAGGCCGAGCCTGCGAACATGGACAGGTTCATCGCCGCGACATCGTGACGAAAGCCGGGGAGGGTCAACTCTTCGGTGCGTACCGCCCCACCGGGGGTTGGGGCGCGCTCAAAAACGCGGACTTTTTTGCCTCTTGCGGCCAGATCGGCCGCTGCGACAAGACCGTTGATCCCGGCACCGATGATGACGATAGGCGTGCTCATACCTTACCCCGCAAAGCTTTTGACAGTGGCCAAGGCGCCGTCGAGTGTATCGCCTTTGACATCGTCAAGCGCCGCCACGCGCAAACGGCGCATCCAATCGGCGGCATCGTCGCGGCCCTTTAAGAGATCAAGCGCGCCCATCACGCGTGCAAATTTCGACAGGCCACGGGCATGGGTGTCGGAATAGCCCTTGATCAGGCGATAATTGGCCAGCACTTCGGAGGCGAGCGCCGGGTCCGTTTTGGCCACCTCAATCGCGGTGTTGAACCATGCGGTGACATGCGCCATTTCACTTTCGTGACGTAGCAATGTGCGGCGGATCGGCCGCAGGGATGACACCACCCAGAGCATCAAAAATCCGCGCAAACTATCGGTGCGAATGCGTCGACCTTTGTCGAAATGCTTGGTGTAAAACGCTTCAATGCCTTTGCGTCTTTGCAGCCATTTCCCGATGGATTTGGGCAAGGTCGTGGTGAATTCTTCAAAACGCGGGTGGAAATATTCGGTCAGCATCAGGACTTGATCGTCTTTGACGACAACCTCGTCTTTGACCCGCTCAAACCGCGACGCCCGTGTTTTAATATCCGCAACCCGCAACAGGTCATCATAACACAAAGCGCGGGCGCAATATTTGGCGGCATTCACACTCAGATCAAATGGTGCGGCATCCAGCGCGACCATTTTTTCGACCATATCAAGATAGTCGGAACCATAGGCAACATCTTGGTAATCCACGACTTTTTTCAAACCCAGAGCCGCCATGTCCCTGACCTCATCCGGCAGGGCCGCAACGCGGGCCTCAAGGGCGGCCCATTTCGCGGCCAGCTTTTGCGGGACATGCAAAACCGGCACGACGGGCGCTGTCGCCTCTTCGGGGCGCGGCGCAGGTTTGGTGCCTTTTGCAATTTCGTAGGCGTCGCCAAACGCCCGCAAACTCGCCTCAACACCGCGGCCTGAGCCACGGATCACATCCTCAAAACTGTCACGAGGAAAGGGCAGGGCACCTGATCCCGCCAGCGCGCCAAGCAGGGAGGACGAAATCACTGACCCGGCTTTTTTCGCCACAGTTTCCATATCAAAAGCCACGACATGATCGGCGGCGATGCCCATGGCTTCGACCACGTCGGCGCCATCCACGCGGCCATCGCCGGGGTTGATTTTTTCCGACACGGCGGCGATGCGGTGGGTGGAGGTGATCAACGTGGTCCGGCCCGGCGTCACAAAGCCGCGCATGATCGCCCGCCCGCCTTCCATCAACTCGGACGCGATGAGGATGTCGACATCCCCAATCGAGGGGGATAGGGAAAACACCGGCGCGCGGCCGGTGTCGCGGCACATTTCGACATAGTAAATGGTCGCGCCTGTCCGCTGGGCCACGCCCGCAACCGAGGTGGATTGGGCGCGATAGCCATTGGCTTCGGCCACGGCGACGATCCAGTTGGTGAGCACGCCACCGCCTTGACCGCCGACCGCGAGCGCCGCCAGTGTGATGACTTTCTCTCCGTCAGGGCCGGGGGACCGGCGGGCGACAATCGGATTTGCTTGTATAGTCATGGGACGGTTCCTTAGGCAAAAGCCACGCGTTTCGCGTCGCGGCGGCTTTGCAGCCAAGAGATGATTTTTTGACTGCGGCGGGCCCGGCGTTTTTCGCCCGCACTTGGGTTCGACACGATCTCGGCCTGAAAGAAGGAGGGGCAGAGCACGGCCGCATCCGCCACCTCACCGCAGTTGCCACAGCCGACACAGGTTTGATCAATCGCGGCCACCGGATCATCGCGCAGGGGATCGCCGGTGTCCTTGACCGAGAGGGACGGACAGCCCGACAGGCGCATACAGGCGTGATCGCCGGTGCAAATATCCTCATCCACACCAAAGCGCGGGCGCACGACGCGTTTGCCGTCTTTGGCCGCCTTTGCCAGTTCGGGTTTCACCCGGCGCTGTTTGTTGAGCATACATTCCGAGGAGGCGACGATCACCTTCGGCCCCTCTTCCTCGGTGGTCAGCGCCTCTTTCAACGTGTCGCGCAGTTTGGTCACATCATAGGTGCGATCAATCTGGCGGATCCATTTGACACCCATGCCTTTGCAGGCCTCAACGATGGAGTTTTGGGTCTGTTTGGTTTTGTTCGTGGCGCGCGAGGACAGGATGTCCTGCCCCCCTGTCGCCGCCGAGTAGAAATTGTCGACGATGACGATGACATTGTCGGATTTGTTGAACACGGCATTGCCGACCGAGCTGGTCAGGCCGTTGTGCCAGAACCCACCATCGCCCACGAAGGAAATTGAACGACGGCCCTTTTTGTTTTCATTGTGAAAGGCGGCGGCGGAGGCGGGACCAAGGCCATAGCCCATTGTCGTCGCCCCAAGATCAAAGGGCGGCATGATGGAAAACAGGTGGCAGCCAATGTCAGAGGAGATGTGATGTTCGCCAAGCTCTTCTTCGACCAATTTGGTGGCGGCAAAGATCGGGCGTTCCGGGCAGCCGGTGCAGAACCCCGGCGGGCGGGCTGGCAGGATTTTGGAGAGATCGGGGATTGCGATAGGGTCTTCGTTGGCGGCCAGTTTGGCCATCGGCAGCATCTCAGCCGCATAGTCGGACAGGAATGCGCCAAGGCCATCGACCATCACTTGGCCGGTGTACTCTCCGCCCATCGGCAACATGCCCTTGCCTTCGAGTTTGACCGACTTGCCCGCTTTGTAAAGCATATGTGCGATCTGTTGCTCGATGTAGTTGGGCTGACCTTCCTCAATGATCAAAACCGCATCCTTGCCCTCGCAAAATGCCATGATTTGACTGTCAACGAGGGGATAGACGCAGTTGAGGACCAACATATCCATCTCGGTGTCGCCATAGAGATCGGCCAATCCCAGACGGTTGAGCGCCCGGATCACGGTATTATAGGTGCCGCCCTGAAGGATCAGGCCCACCTTGCTACCCGGTGTGCCAAACCGTTCGTTGATTGCACGATCCAAAATGAATTTCTGCGCCGCGGGCAGGCGTTTGGTCAGCTTTTCTTCTTCGTGCAGATAGGTCGCAGGGGGCAACACGATGCGGTCCAGTTTGCGCGCCGGGTTTTCGAGCGCATCAGAGACGGTCATCGGCGGGCGCTTGTTGTCACGCGCCTCGAAATGGCCGTGGACGTGACATGAGCGGATGCCGACCTGCAACATCACGGGGGTGTTCGACACTTCGGACAGCTCAAACCCATCCCCGACCGCTTTGACAATCGCGGGCAGGTTGGGGCGGGGGTCCAGCATCCAGACCTGAGATTTCATCGCGAACGCATAGGTGCGTTCCTGCATGATCGACGAGCCTTCGCCGTAATCTTCGCCCACGATGATCAATGCGCCGCCCGTGACCCCGCCAGACGCAAGGTTGGACAGGGCGTCCGAGGCGACATTGGTGCCGACGACGGATTTATAGGTGACCGCGCCACGAATGGGGTAATGGACCGAGGCCGCGAGCATGGCCGTGGCGGTGGCCTCGCTGGCGGAAGCCTCGAAATGCACCCCAAGCTCGCTGAGGATTTCTTCGGCATCCGCGAGCACATCCATGAGGTGGGAAATCGGCGAGCCTTGATAGCCCCCGACATAGCCGACGCCGTTTTCCAAAAGCGCCTTGGTGATGGCCAGAATGCCCTCACCGGTAAAGGTGTCGCCCTCACCTTGTTTGAGTTTTTGGACTTCCTTGGCAAATGATCTTTCGGCCATGGGGATCTCCTTTAAAAATCGTGATGGCGGATGTCATAGAACACCCGCAAAAGCATCTTGTTGAGCTGCGCGCGTTCGTCTTGTGTGAGAGCGGCAAGCATGGTGTCGCGCATGCCAAGCATGGCTGGCCAAGCCGTTTCATAGGCGGTGCGCCCGGTATCGGTGAGGCTGATTTTGCGCACACGGCTGTCGCCGTCTTGTCCTTCGCGACGGATCAGACCGGCCTTTTCCATTGTGTCGAGTGTGCGCGAAAGGGTGGATTGTTTGATCACGGTCAGCACTGACAACTCGCCGATCGTGCAGGGGCCGCCATCAAACAAAACGACGAGGGCGCGCATTTGAGCCACGGAGACGCCCACCTCTTTGAGCGCGGCTTCAACCCCTTTGTTGTAGCGCGCCATGATCCGGTTCATCAGATATGGTGTGAATTCTTCGAGATCTTCGGGACGATCCATCATGCGCCCAGTTCCTTGGCTGTCAAAAAGCCTGAGCCGCCGGAGAGGCCGGGCCCCGGATGGGTGGATGCGCCGATATGATAGAGATTTTTGATGCCCGTGTCGTGGCGCAGAGTGTTGGCAAAGGGCCGCCAGAGGAAAAACTGATCGAGAGCACAGGCCCCGCCATAGGGATCGCCGCCAACAAGGTTCATGTTGTAGCTTTCCAAATCCGCGGGAGAGATCGCGCGGCGGGTGACAATCTGATCTTTGAACCCGTCAATATGGTGGCTGAGGATGGCCTCAACACGGTCGGCATAGGCTTCGCGCAGCGCCTCTGTCCATTGTCCATCGACGGGCACGGTGATTTCGCCGCGTGCATCGCCTTTGACGGTGCGCGGCGCTTCGGGCAGTTGCAGCCAGAGCACGGATTGACCCTCTGGGGCGCGGCTGGGATCGGCGGCTGTGGGTTGGCCGACGCAGATCGTTGGCACATCCGGCAACATCCCGCGCTCGGCTTCGTTGCCCGCTTTTGATACGGCATCAAGTCCGGGAGTGATGTGCAAAAGCTGGACGGTTTCAAGTCCGGGCGTGTTCCATGTCACAGGGCCGTTGAGCAGATAGTGAAGCTGGAAATTGCCTTTGCCATATTTGTATTTGCGCAGGTTTTCGGCGTGTTTGGGGGAGGGGGCGAGCGTGCCATAGAGTTGATGTGGCGTGACGGAAGCAAGCAGTTTGCCCGCCTTGATCGTCTCGCCGTTTGACAATTTAAGGCCTGTCGCTTTGCCGTTTGAAATCAAGATTTCAGACACTTCGGCGGAGGTGCGCACGGTGCCGCCGTGCTCCTCGATGATCGCGATCAGCCCGCGCACCATATTGGCCGCGCCGCCTTTCACGATGGGCGCGCCTGCCGCCTCCAGGGCAAAGCCGATCACCTGACCCATTTGACCGGAAAACGCCGCCTCAGGACCAAGCCCCGCATGCAGGCACCACGGTGCCCAAAGCGCCCGCGTCAACTCATCTTCAAAAGAGGTTTCCAACCAGCCGCGCATGGATTGCAACGCGCCGCCCATGGTGGCGGCAAGCCCATGCGGCTTGCGTTTCCAGGCTTCTTTGCCCAATAGCTTTGCTGTGGATTTCGACCAAGGATCGCCACCCATCAGGCCAAACAAAAGCGCGGCATCGGCGCCAAAGGCCGCAAGATCAGCACCAAGCTGTGCGCCATCGCCGCTGTGAATGGCATCAAAAGCGGCCATATTGGCGGCACGGTCCATTTTATAAGTCAGCGCCCGGCCATCGGGCAAAAGCACGCCGGTTGGGGTGTCTGTGGCACAAAATTCGACCCCATGCCGCGCCAGATCAGCCCCAAGCGCGCCATGGGCCGCACCCGTCACCCAAAGCACGAATGTTGTGGCAAGGGGATCATATGTGACCCCCTCCGCCAAGGTTTCGGACCGCATACAGCCGCCGGCCACCGTTTCGCGTTCAAACATCGCGACGCGTTTTCCCGATTTGGCCAACAAAGCCCCGGCAACCAAGGCATTGATCCCAGTCCCGATGATGGCAATGTCTGTGGATGTGGTCATGGACATGTCTCCCGGATCAGGCGGCGGGGATGAGCGCAAGCGCGCGGATCGGCGAGCCGGTGCCCTTGACGATCTTGAGCGGTGCGGTGACGAGGATCGCACCTTTGGCGGGCAGCTCCTTCAAATTGGTCAAAGAGGCAAGGCCATAGCGGTTGTGTTTGTGCAGCAGGTTGTGCGCCGGGAACGGGATTTCAAACCCACCTGCGGCCCCCGCGTCGGTGCCGATGCACTGGGTGCCCCAGCCAAGCGCTTTTTTCTCTTCCATCAGATAGGTGATGAGCTCTGCCGTCGGGCCAGGCGTATGTGGGCCGTTTTCGTCGGCATTGAGGTATTTATCCTCATCCGTGTTGTATTGATCCCAATCGGTGCGCATCAGCACCCATTCGCCTTGTTTGATCTCGCCGTGTTCGGCTTCCCACGCCTTCACATGCGCGACGGTCAAAAGGAAATCGGGATTTTCGGCGGCCTCTTTGGAGCAATCAATCACATTGGCCGGAGCGACGAAGTTTTGCGGATTGATGGTGTCGACGGAGCCGTCGGGAAAATCCTTGCCGGTGATCCAGTGGTGCGGCGCATCGTAATGGGTGCCGGAATGTTCGCCGAGTTTCAGCCAATTCCACGCCCAAAACGGACCGCGGTCACCGTATTCGGAGATTTTGTGAATCTCGATCTTGGGCGTGTCGTCGGCGAATTCAGGCGGCAGTTTCAACAGCGGCGTATCTGGGCCGAGCGGGGCGGTGCAATCAACGACTTTGATGGACCCGCTGAGCAGACCAGCAGCGACGTTTGCGAGTGTTTCTTGGGTGGACATATGGGACTCCCTGTTGAGGTGAAGTGTGCTTTTTGATTATTAATATGCAAGTGCATATATAAGTTTTCTTCAAGTACAAAGTTTATTTTGAGATAAAAATCTTTCGCATCGCCGAGGGGGTGCGTGTGGAATCCTGTCCTGAAAAGGCTGTGATTTGTTTTGATCGCACGCTGAAGATGTCGAAAACTGCATGAAAACAAACAGAGTTTTGAGCGGATTCCAACAGGATCGGTTGAGGAGATTTGTCGCGAGTGTGGGGAGGTAAGGCACTGATTAAAATTTAAACAAACATAAAAATACGGGTATTTAGAGTGATTTGAGTAGAATCGGGCAAAAGGGCGTTCCGTGGGAAAAGCTGTCGCGCTGTGCAATGCCTTTGGATTTAGGGCAAATAAGACTCGGCACCTCCCAGGCTCTCTGGCCTTTTGTGTATGGGCGCTGATGTCCGCCTTAGGTTATTGAACGTCATATCTCATGCGCAAAGATTTACTTGAAGCCTAAAACATCATGTGCAACTGTCGCATCCAAGGGTGCGATGCACCCGCCCAATTTGAGAGGAGGACTATCCATGAGCGACAAAGTTGTTCCCGTCGTCACGCGTTCCACCGAACTGGATGACAGCACATTGCAATCCGGTGAATGCGTTCGCAAATCGGGTGTGAGCCCACAGCACACACCCGCCACCAAAATCTGGTTTGGCCGTGTCAGCAATGATCCCGGTCATCGCTCGCCGCCGCATCACCATGAAGAATGCGAAACCGGGGGTTATGTCCTGAAAGGCCATGGTCGCATCTATTTTGGCGAAGACTACAAAGAATATCTTGATATGTATGAGGGCGATTTCGTGTTTGTGCCGCCTTACATGCCGCATGTCGAAGTCAATATGAGCACCACCGAGGAACTCGTTTGGCTGACCTGTCGGACGCCGGACAACCTCGTCACCAACCTTCCTGATGTGCCCGACGAAGCCCTCGAAGGCTATCGCCGCGCGTAACATTCATCCCCTTGTCGTCTCCGGCGCGTCATACCCCGGAGGCGTCCTACGAAAGGATGCTTTATGAAGCTTCTTCGCTATGGGCCGATCGGCTCGGAACGCCCTGCATGTTTGGATGCCGAGGGTCAAATGCGTGACCTCTCCGGTGTTGTTGCAGACATCAATGGCGAGAGCCTGTCACCAGAGAGCCTTGCCAAACTTGCCGCTCTTGATTTGACGGATTTGCCCGTGGTTGAGGGGGCGCCGCGCCTCGGGTCAGCAATCGCACGACCGGGTAAATTCCTTTGCGTCGGCCTTAACTACGCCGATCACGCCAAAGAAACGGGCAAAGAACCCCCGGCTGAACCGATCCTGTTTGCCAAGGCATCGAACGCGATTTGCGGCCCAAATGATGATGTCGAAATTCCGCGCATGTCCGAAAAGACCGATTGGGAAGTCGAATTGGGCATCGTCATCGGCTCGAGTGCAAAATACGTCTCGGAGGCCGATGCGCTGAACTATGTTGCAGGCTACGCTTTGGTCAATGACGTCTCTGAACGGGCCTTTCAATCCGAGCGCGGGGGGCAATGGGTCAAGGGCAAAAGCCACGACACCTTTGGTCCCGTCGGCCCATGGATGGTGACAAAAGACGAATTCGACGACATTCAGAACATTGATCTTTGGCTCGATGTGGATGGTGAACGCCGTCAGACCGGCAACACCAAGACGATGATCTTTGGGGTGGCGCATCTGGTCCACTACATCTCGCAATTCATGACGCTGGAGCCGGGGGACATCATTGCAACCGGCACCCCTCCGGGCGTCGGTTTGGGGATGAAGCCGCCGACGTTCCTGCGGGCCGGACAGGTGGTCACACTCGGTGCGGACGGGCTTGGGGAACAACGTCAAAGGATGGTGCAAGCATGAGTATCAATTTCGAAAAAGTGAAAAATGCCCTGACGGACCTGTCGGGCAAAACCGCAATTGTGACCGGAGCCGCACGCGGGCAAGGCGCGATCGAGGCCGAGCTTTTGGCCACGGCTGGGGCGTCGGTGCTTTTGTGTGATGTGCTTGAAGAAGACGGTGTTGCCCTTGCGGCGCGTCTGGTCGATGCGGGGCATAATGTGCGCTTTGTGGCACTCGATGTGACCTCGGAGGCGGCGTGGTGCGCGGCCTTGGATCTTGTGCGGGATTGGACCGGGCGGCTTGATATCCTTGTGAACAACGCGGGGATCATCAATCGCAAGATCATCCGGGATATGTCCGTGGACGAGTGGCGTAAAGTGATGGATGTGAATGCGACAGGCGCGTTCATCGGCCTCAAACATGCGGCGCCGTTCATGGCCGAAACGGGGGGCGGCAGCATCATCAACATTTCGTCCAACAGTGGCTTTTCCGGGCATTATGACCCCGCCTATACGTCGTCAAAATGGGCGCTCAGGGGCCTGACGCGCACGGCAGCGATGGAGTTTGCGGACATGGGCATTCGGGTCAATGCCATCTGTCCGGGCCTGATCGTGACGGACCTGAATCGCAGCTCGCCGCACCTTGCGCCGATGATCAACCTGACGCCGATGCAACGCTCCGGTGAGGCCGATGAGGTTGCGCAATTGGTGCTGTTTCTCGCCTCCGAGGGGTCAGCCTTTATCACCGGGGAGGACTTTGTGATCGACGGTGGCTTTACCGCCGGGGCGGCCTATCGTCGGGTCGCCAAGGAGACTGGGCTGCTTTAATTCTGCCTTGCTCGACAAGACAAAAAGCCCCCGTTCTCTCAGAGAGCGGGGGCTTTGCATTGGGCGTCAGCGAATGCCAGCTTCGGCGAGAAGCGGCAGCACTTCATCGCGGAAATAGGGGAATTCCTCAACGTAATCGACAAAGGACAGGGTGGTGCCCGCAAAGCCGGTGTCATGCAGTTTGATGATGCCATCGGCCACTTGCCGCGGTGTTCCGATCAACGGGAAACCACCATGGCCAAGCGCCATCACATCGCGGATTTGCGCCAGCAAATCATGCGGGAAAGACTGTGCGTGGGCAAACTGAAGATTCACAAGGTTGTCGACGGCGGGCCAGTCGATTTCGCTCATGATCTTGTCGTGATAGGCGCGCGCCTCCTCTTCGGTGGGGCGGCAAATCACATGGCTGAATGTCAGCACGCCAACATCGCGGCCCTTATCCGTTGCCTTTTGTTTCAGCTCTTTGATCTCATTGACAGAACGGGTCAGATCAATGGCGGGCGTAAACAGGTAATTGGCGTTTTGGGTGGCAAATTCCCGCCCCAAACCGGAACCAGCAGCATTCAGGATTGGCACGCCCCCTTCGATTGGCCAAGGATCACCCTTAACGCCTTTGAGTGTAAAGGACGCACCGTCCCAATCAAAATGTTCATGACTGGTCCATAGTTTTTGAACAATGTCGAACCATTCCTGGGCGTAGCCATAGCGGGACTCGTGATCATCAGGCAGTGTGAGCCCAAGCGCCTCATATTCCGGCTTGTTCCAGCCCGCGACAATGTTGAGCCCCGCGCGGCCCGCGCCGATTTGATCCATCGTGGCGATTTGTTTGGCAACAACAACCGGGTGGTTGGCCGCGGTGTGAATGGTGGCAAAGACAGAGATGTCTTTGGTGTTGGCCAAAAGGGCCGTGGCCCATGTCACCGTTTCCAACACGCTGCCGTGAAAGTCGGTTTCCCCGCCATAGCCGATCCAACGGGCAATCGGCAAAATGAAATCCATCCCGGCCTCGTCAAGCATCTTGCCGAGCTTGAGATTGTTTTCCCAGCTGTTCACCCAGCGTTCCGGTGCTTTGCTGACCGTCATCCCAGAGGAGCAATTGGATGAAAAGGTGCCGAGTTTGAACCCTTCCTTTTGGAACATTTTATTCTTGGTCATGTGCAGGTCTCCATGTTGGTTTTTGAATAGATTTTTGATTTAAAAATGCATTTAAAAAAGACATTGAGTCAAGATAATTTTGCTGTGAAAACTTGCTTAAACCGAAGTCCACACCGGAGGTCCGCACATGACGGAAAAAAAGGCAGCCCCAAAGAATATTGACTTCACATGGCATCTTGCCGCCGACGAACCAGAGGTCGCGGCAACCGAATTTGAATTTGCTTTGATGCGCACATTTGAAAGTTTTGGTCGTTGGCAATCCGAGTGTTTGGTCGCCTCTTCGGGCTATGTCGCCAGTGGGCCAGACAACGCGTTGCTCCATGTGATCCGCATGAATGATCGCGCCAAAACGATCAAAGAAATCGCCCGCCTCATGAACCGGGACGACATTCCTAACATTCAGTATTCTATACGAAAAATGGTTTCTGACGGGCTTGTGTCCAAACATGGATCAAGTCGGACGGGGGTCACCTACGCGGCCACGGATCGCGGGCGCGAAATCACCGACAGATATGCAGAGATACGCCGCAGTCAGTTGATTTCCGAGATTGGCGAATTGCCGGAATTCACCGCGCGGATGAAAGACGCGGTGCGGACACTCAACATTCTTTCAGGACTGTATGAGGAGGCCTCTCGCGTGATCGCGACACACCGGCGCTGATCACGCGAAGCTCCGTTACCCTTTGTGGCGAATGTCGAGCATGATGGAAATGCCCCGCGCCGCGTCGGATTCAGATACATCCTTGAACATTTCGTCAATCCAACTGAGATGCTCAGCCGTCATTTCATCCATCAACGCGCGGCCTTTGTCGGTGATCCGCACCAGAAAAGCGCGGCGATCTGATTCGAGAGTTAGCCGTTCCACAAGCTCCTCATTCACCAGTCGATCCACCACGCCAGTGACATTGCCATTGGACACGACAAGATGCTGCGACAGCTCGCTCATTTTCATGCCCTCCGGTTCCGAATGAAGGGCGGCCAAGACGTCAAAGCGGGGCAGAGTGGTGGCATAGCCCGACCGAAGGCGCTCACGCAAAGATCCCTCGACGTGGCGCACGGCCTTGAGCATTTGCAACCAAAGCCGGAGCCTTTGACGCGCGAGCATTTCATCCTCAATCAGGTGGGTTTCTTGCGCCGTCATTTTCACACATCCATTTCGAAGTATCGTACAAACTTATTTTAAGTATCAATTTATAGATGGGCAGGTAAAGTGAAAACCCACATGAAATTCATATGGGTTTTTCTCTGACTGGCCTATGTGTCTCACAACGGTGAAATATTTTTTATTTCAGTTTCCGTGGTTTGCCATCGGAATCAACCGCAACAAGCACCACATCAGCACTCATAATGAGGGTGCAATCCGTATCGGGCGCGGCCCATGCGGAAAGAAACAGGTTAAAGGAACTGTTGCCGCGTCGTGTCAGATCGGCATGGATCACAAACTCTGCGCCAGCGGCGAGGGCGGCGTGAAAGGTCAGCTCTTTGATCGACAGGATCAAGGCATCGCCCTGTGCAATCTTGCGCCCTGCAAGTCCCGCCGCCACATCAAGCTGACCCATGATCCACGCCCCGGTGATCGCCCCACGTGGCGTGGCGTGGCTGTGCGGGGCGACGGTGACAAGGGTGGGGGCCGTGTCGGGGCGTTGAAGCGCCTCAGTCATGGGGTGTAACGTCATGGGGAATAACGGCGGTGGCTTCGATCTCGATCTTGGCGGCGTCCTCCATCAAGGCCACGACCTGAACAACGGCCATCGCCGGGAAATGCCGCCCAATCACCTCGCGGTAAGCGGCACCGAAAGCCCGCAGGTTGTCGAGATATTCCTCTTTGTTGGTGATATACCACGTCAGGCGCACAAGGTGCTTAGGCTTTGCGCCAGCCTGTTCCAGCACCGCCACAATGTTTTCAAGCGTCTGACGGAACTGCCCCAGCATATCCAGATGTTCCCACTCCTGCTGTGCGTTCCACCCGATCAGGCCGCCAGTGAAAACCATCCGGCCTTCGGCCAAAAGACCGTTGGCATAGCCTTTGGCCGGAACCCAGCCGTCGGGCTGGAGGAACATATGAGGTGTGAGAGCTGTCATGGTGCGTCTTTCTTTTAATCTTGGCGTTCATTTTGGGAGGAGGCCGTGAGGTAGCGGGACATGGTTGCGCGCGGTGTTTCGGGCCAGGGTTCAGAGCCGCCAGTCTTGATGTTGGCGTAAACCACCGTGGCCTTGCAGGTGAACCGCCGCGCGCCCTCGCAGGCACAGGTGATCAGGAATGTCGCAGAGGACCGGCCGATCCGTTCGACCTGAAGCGAGAGATCCAACCAATCCTCAAGCAGAGAGGGGGCGTGGAACCGCACCTCGATATTGCCCATCGGTGTGCCGTAGCCCTCGGAGAGGCCGATGGAGGCCCAGCTAAAATCCAACGCATCCGAAAAGAACCGCTCGGTGAGTGAGGAGATCATTTCAAAATAACGGGGATAGAACACGATCCCGGCGGCGTCACAGTGATTGAATTCCACCTGACGGCGGATGGTAAATGTCTCGCTCATGTCTCACCTCCGGACACTGAAATAGATTGTCCGGTGACCATATCGGAGCCCTCAGAACAGAGCCAGAGAACGGCGCGGGCGACATCTTTGGGAGGGACGAGCCTGTGCATGGGGTTGGTCGCCTCCAAAGAGGCGCGGGCCTCTTCGGGGCTGCGTCCGGTTTTTTCGACGATATTGGCGATCGAGCGTTCGGTCATTTCTGTGTCAAGAAACCCCGGACAAATCGCATTGACCGTGATGCCTTTGCGCACAACTTCGAGCGCCACGGATTTGACCATCCCGACGACACCATGTTTGGCCGCCGCATAGGGCGCGACATAGGGATAGCCTTTGATCCCGGCGGTCGAGGCGATGGCAATGAGGCGACCCCATGGCTTGCCCTGCATGGCCTTTACGCCCTCGCGCAGCGTGAGAAAGGTGCCGGTGAGGTTGACCGTCATCATCCGCTCAAAGGCGGCAAGGTCGGTTTTGGCAAACGGCGCACTTTCCGAGGCCCCGGCATTGGCCACGACAATATCGGGGGCCGCTTTGGCAATGGCTGCGGAAATCGCAGCCTCATCGGTGATGTCCGCAACGACCGCCGTGATGTTCGGGTGTTTGGCGGCCACAGCATCGAGCGGCGCGCGGCGGCGTCCACAAATCGTGACCTTTACCCCCGCCGCGGCAAGCTCGGTGGCGATGACGGCCCCAACACCAGAACCGCCCCCCGTCACAAAGGCCGCTTTCCCGTCTAAACTCATGACGCCATCGCTTTCGTGCGTTCGGCAAGCGTGTTGGCCTGACGGCGCCCGCCTTCATAGGGCGCTGGCCAAGGCTGTTCAGTGTCCCCAAGCTCCACGGCGGCATGCAGGGTCCAGTAAGGATCGGCAAGATGCGGACGGGCCAACAGGACAAGATCGGCGCGCCCCGCCATCAGGATCGAATTGACATGATCCGGCTCATAGATATTGCCCGCGACCAAGGTCGGCGCGTGGATGTCATTGCGCACCCGATCGGAGAAGGGCACTTGGAACATACGGCCATAGACCGGCTGTTCTTTTTTATCGGTCTGGCCAGAGGAGACGTTGATGGCATCGGCTCCGGCCTCTTTGAACATCTGCGCGATCACGACGGCCTCTTCGGGATGAACGCCCTCTTCGCCCATCCAGTCATGGGCCGAAATACGCACGCTCATCGGCTTGGCCTCGGGCCAGTGCGCCCGCATCGCGTGGAAAATTTCAAGCGGGAACCGCATCCGGTTGTCCAAGCTGCCGCCATACTCATCAGAGCGTTTGTTGGTCACCGGCGAGATGAAGGAGGCCAAAAGATAACCGTGTGCGGCGTGCATTTCGATCATGTCGAAATCGGCCTGTGCTGCGGCTTTCACCGCTGTCACGAATTGATCTTTGACCCTGTCCATATCGGCGCGGTCCATTTCTTTGGGCACGACATTGCCCTCCATCAACGGGAGCGCTGAGGCGGAGAGGAGGTCCCAATTGCCCTCTGTGAGCGGTTGGTCGATCCCATCCCACGCCAGACGGGTGGAGCCTTTGCGACCTGCATGGCCAATTTGCGCACAGATTTTCGCAGGGGTTTCCGCATGTACAAAACCGGTCAAACGCGACCAGGCGGGCACTTGGTCCGGTCCGATGCACGGGCAACCGGGCGTGATACGCCCCTCCATGGAGACACAGAGCATTTCGGTGAACACAAGCCCGGCGCCGCCTTTGGCACGCTCTGCGTAATGCACAAAATGCCAATCGGTCGGCATGCCGTCGGCGGCCTTATATTGTGCCATCGGCGAGACAACGACGCGGTTTGTCAGTTCCATCTCGCGCAGCTTGAACGGCGCGAACATCGGGCTGCGGTTCGAATTGCTGCCCGCTTTTTTCTGGAACCAGGCTTCGGCCGAGGCCAGCCATTCCGGGTCGCGCAACCGCAGATTTTCGTGGCTGATCCGTTGCGATCTGGTGAGCAGGGAATAGTTGAACTGCATCATGTCAAGGGTCAGATAGCGATCGACCTCTTCAAACCATTCCGTCGAATTGCGCGCGGCGGATGTGACGCGCAGCACTTGGAGTTTGCGTTCGTCTTGATAGGTTTGCAGCGCGTCCCGAAGCGGGGCACCGGAGTTGAGTTCATCGGCCAAGGCGATGGCACTTTCCATCCCAAGTTTGCTGCCTGATCCAATAGAAAAATGCGCGGTGGCGGAGGCGTCTCCAAGCAGAACGACATTTTCAAAATACCAGTTTTCGCAGGTGACGCGCGGGAATTGAATCCAGGCCGAGCCGCGGATGTGATTGGCATTGGTCATCAAGGCATGGCCACCAAGGTGTTTGGCAAAAATCTTTTCGCACAGCGCGATACTGTCTTGTTGGTTCAGCCTGTCAAAGCCAAAGGCCTTAAAGACCTCGGGGCCGCATTCGACAATGAACGTCGCCGTGTCATCGTCAAATTGATAGGCATGCGCCCAGATCCAGCCGTGTTCAGTTTTCTCGAAAATAAAGGTGAAGGCGTCGTCGAATTTCTGATGCGTGCCGAGCCAGACAAAATGGTTCCGGCGCATGTCGATGTCTGGCTTGAACTTGTCGGCATAGATCGAGCGTGTTTTGGAGTTGAGGCCATCTGCGGCCACCACCAAATCGTTGGTCTCTTTCAATTCGGCGATCTTTTCGTCGGTGAGGTCGGTTTCGTATTGCAAGGTGACGCCAAGCGCGCGGGCGCGCTCTTGCAACACCAGCAACAATTTTTTGCGCCCGATGCCACAGAACCCGTGACCGCCTGAGGTCATTGCCTCATCGCCGCGCACCGTTTTGACATCATCCCAATAGGCAAAGTTGTCGCGGATCATTTTCTCGGAGATCGGGTCATTGTCCTCAAAATTGGACATGGTCTCATCGGAAAGCACAACGCCCCAGCCAAAGGTGTCATCGAAGCGGTTGCGCTCATAGATGGTGAGGTCATGGTTCGGATCGCGCAGTTTCATCGAAATCGCAAAGTACAGACCGGAAGGGCCGCCGCCGAGAATCGCTATCTTCATTGCTGTCATCCTTTGACTGAGGGGGCTGATCTGTGTCGCCTCCAATATATTTTAAATATAAAGTTAAATTGACTAAGACTTTCTGTCAACAGGTAAGACATGGGGCAGGCGCGCCGAAACTGTGCCCCGTGAGCTTTGATTAAAGTATTGAAATAAAACGCTAAATAATTTGTTAATTCTCTGCATCCGGCTTTATTTTTAGGGCAATAGGTCCTATCTTTCGGGCGTTACTGCCGATAAAGGGCCCATATTCGATCCGATTCATCCGGTGTTTGACATCGCAATAAATTTTAAACATAAACAATAACAGAGGGCGCAGATTTGGCGGGCCGCCCATCTTTATACATACGGCGCATGCCCAGTGCGACCACCCGACTGAAAGGAATTCCTATGCCCTTTATGATTTCAAAGCCGATGCGTTTTGGTGATTGTGACCTCACCGGCATCGCCTATCATCCGGCCTATCTGTCCATGTTGGTCGATGTGAATGAGGCCATGTTCGCCTCTTTCGGGGTGACATGGAAAGAGCTGATGTTCGAGCGCCACTTGGGTTTGCCCAGCGTCAAAATGACCATCGAATTTAAAAAACCCGCGGTGTACGGGGATGTGCTCGATTTCAATGTGCATGTGCGCAAGATCGGCAAATCCTCTCTCGATTTATACACGGTGGTGAAGGTCGGAGAGGACGTGATTTGGACCATCGAGCAACTTATTGTCATGACCTCGACCAAGGATCACAAATCCCATCCCTGGCCCGATGATTGTCGTGCCGGGTTGGAGAGATATCATCACCCCGAACTGGCGGCGTAAACAACGGCGTTTGCCTGTGACTGCGCGCTCTGATCCGTCGGGGGCGCAGTCCGGCGGAAACGCTTAAAATCGGCGCTCACTTCCCCCGTCGCAGTGTGTCGGAGGGCAGTTCGCCATATCGTTTGCGGTAGCTGTCCGCAAAGCGCCCGAGATTTGTGAATCCCCATTTCAGTGCGATTGAGGTCACCGAGGCTTCGGGTCCGGCGGCGATACAGTCGTTGCGTACGCCTTCAAGCCGGATGGTTTTGAGATAGGCCATTGGTGTCGTACCTCGAAACCGTTTAAAGCCATCAAACAGAGTCCGCACACTCACAGAGGCCGCTGCCGCAATTTCAATCACAGAGATCGGGTCCTCAATATGTGTGCGAATAAACTCCTCAGCCAACCGCACATGGCGTGGAACCGCCTGCGCGCCGCGCGTTTCGAGACGCTCGGAATGGCTATGGCGAAAACTGGTCAGAACCGCCGTCATCAACGTATTTTCAAGATGTTTCGACCCGAGGTCTGAGCGGAAAAAACTTTCTGCCTGTCCGGCCTCGCTGGCGGTGAATTCAATCAGGCGGCGATAGCTTGAGGTGCTGGTCGCTGTCGGATCTGGGACAAACTCAATCGGGCTGCGCAGGTCATCATTGAGCATCAAACGCAAATGTTGCTCAAGGGCGGCGCGTTCAATCTTGAGCACCAATTGCCCGCAATTGTTGATCCATTTCATCTTGAGCCGCGTGGTGGCGGAACTGACAACATTGGTTCCCGTGGTGGCTCGTACGTCGTGTACGCCGATCTGCATCGCACATTGGCCTTGGTCGGTGGAGTGGATCATAAACCAGTCGCCCGGCTCGCCGGCATCAATCTCCACATCCGCGCCATATCGAACATAGCTGAGGGCCACACTGCCCATGGAGGCAAAACTTTGTCGAAAGGACAGGTCCCGCCCGCGCCCTGAGAAATCGATTCTATGGGGGCAAAACACTTCGGTGACCTGTGCATGGGCCTCATCTATATCGTCCGTTTCAAGCAGCATGTGCCGAGCGATCGGAATAGCGGCCGTGCTGTCATCAGAAATGTGATTTTTTCGCATGATCTGAACAATCCCTGCAGAAAACGGATATCCGCGTCGGCTGATTCATTTCAACCTTAAAACATAAAGGCACTCGAACGCACATTCCGTCAAGGGGCTTAAGTGATCCTCTCTTTCGCCAGAAACCGTGTCAAACAGGGGCTTTCTGGCGCAGAACCCTACAGAGATCACATCCCTAAGACCGTGTGTTTTGGACCTAAAAACACGCAACAGTGGAGAAAGATCATGGACTTCAGCAAAGGTATCACCCCTTCGGGCGAGAGCTTAAAAAACCAAAAATGGACCATTTTGGGCGAGCCTTATTTGCCGCTGCATGTGTCGGACAGCTCGATGCTTATGCATGCGGAATTCAACGTCGACAGTTTCGTGCCCACCCATGTTCACGATACGCAGGATGAAATTTTGCACATTCTCGAAGGTGAGATGGAGTTCGAAACCGAAGGTAAGGTGATCAAAGCCGGGGTTGGCGACACGGTGACTTTGCCGATGGGTATCCCGCATTCCCTACACAACCGCTCCGGCGCGTTGGCGCGGGCGTTGGTTGTCGTCTCCCCGGTCGCACGGATGTACGATTACATGGTCGCCATTGATGGCATGAGTGATCCGGCCGAAGTCGTCCGCCTTGGCGCAGAGCATGAAATTCGGTTTGTCTGACCTGTGCGAACTCAGATAGACGGCCACGCGCGCCTCTGCTGAGACGAGCGTCCCCGCATCTACATCAAAATCAAAATCGGGCCCCGAAGCCATTTCGGGGATCAATCCGACGTGTCTCAACAGACCTCAAACACACAACAGGGAACATTAAAAATGACTGTAAAATCTGTCATCGAAGCCTTTTGGCAAGGGCATAGCACTCAGGACATCGACGCCCTGAAAAACATCATGTCCGAAGACGTGACATGGACCGTGGTTGGCAAAACCTGCCCGATCGCAAAGACCTATTCTGGTTGGGACGGGTTCTTTGGCGAACTCCTCGGTGGCTTGGGCGAAGCCTTCAAACCCGGCACGCTGAACATGATCGTAAAAGGTCTTTATGCCGACGAGGACGCCGGCGTGGGCTTTTTGCATCTGGCTGAAACGGCGACCTTGCACAATGGTCAGATCCTCGACGTTGAATTGGTCGATGTGTTCACCGTGCGCGACGGCAAGATTGTCGATGTGCGCGAAATCATGGACCTTGCCGCCGTCAACGGTGCCTTTGGCTTTGCGGAGGTGTCGGCATGAGCGCGTATAAAAAAGACATCACCCAAGAGATCATCGCCAAAGTTCACGCCATCGGCCCGATCCTGCGCGACAATGCCGTCGAAACGGACAAAGGCCGTCGCGTCACCCAGGCCTCCCTTGATGCGCTCGAAACCACCGGCGTTTTTGGGATCAACTCGCTGGCGCAAAATGGCGGCTTTGAGGGCGGAGCCCGTATGCTGTTGGATGTCACCAGCACCATCGGCATGTATTGCCCAAGTTCCGCCTGGATTTCCGTGATTTCAAGCGTGTCTGCTCAGCTTGCCATGCGCTTCCCGGACACGGCGTGGAACCGCGTTTATGCGGGTGGAAAACCCGTCCGCATGGCCTCCGTGATCGTCAATTCCGGCAACACAGCCCGGCGCGAGGGCGAAGGCTACCGGATCAACGGCGAATGGCCGTGGGGCTCCAACATCCTCAATTCCGAATGGGCCATCGGCGCATTGGATGTGTATGAGGCCGAAGGCGCGGACCCAACGCCGGGCTATGTCCTGTTGCACAAGGACAGTTTCACGATCAAGGACACATGGTACAGCATCGGGATGCGTGGCACCGGCAGCAACAATTTCATTGCCAAAGATATATTGGTTCCAGCGGATCAAATCGCACCAGTAGGCACGATTCTTGGTCCAGAGTTTGAGATGTCGGGTGAGGCGCATTTCCTTCAGCGGTTGACGCCGGTTTCAATGTTCCCGACCGTGATCATTTCGGGTCCGCTTGGGGGGGCAAAGGCAGCCTTGGACTATGTGATTGCGGCGGCGGGCAAACGCCCCATCACCTACTCCAAATACCACCCGCAAAACACCTCTGGGGCTTTTGTTCAATCCATCGGGGCGGCCAAAGCCAAAATTGACACGGCGGAAATGAGCCTTCAGGCCGCAGCCGATTTGATTGATACGGCGGCCCTTGGCACCGAACCTTTGTCGATGGCGGATCGTGCCCGTGTGCGCAATTACGGCGCACATGCCACGGCCAATCTGTGTGAGGTGATGAACGATCTCGCCACTTTGCATGGCACCGCGACCTTTGCCGAATTCAGCCCTCTGGGTCGACTGTGGCGCGATGTGAACACCGGCGCGCGCCATGCCATTGCGGCCAGCCCGCTGTGCTATGAGATCGGCGGCGCGAGTCTTCTTGGCGTCTCCCCTCCGACTCCGCTCGTCTGAGGGCGGTTCCGTGTCTGATCCATTTGACCTTCACATGCAGGGCGGCGGGGCCGCCCTGCCACAAAAAGACGTGTCGCGTGCCGGGGCCAAAGGCACCACATGCGGCGGCGTCGAATGGTATTACGGCATCCGCTATGGGCGCTTGTCCAAACCGGACACACCCCGATCCCGCGTTGCGCCTGCAACAGGGCAGGTGCGCGTGCGTCATCTGACCGAGGTTCCGGTGTTTCCACAACTCCCCAGCCGCCTTGAGGCCCTCATGGGGCCGGGCATTTGCGAAAACCCGCAGTCGGATGAGGCGTTTTATCTCAACGTCTGGACCCCAAAAGGCGGCACTGACCTTCCGGTGATGGTGTTCCTGCATGGCGGCGCTTGGGTCAGTGGCGGCGGCGCGGCACGGTGGTATCGTGGCGCGGCTTTGGCGGCGGAGGGCATGGTGGTGGTGACGTTGAACTACCGGATTGGGCCCAATGGGCATCTCGAAGAGGATGCGCCTTACGCGGATCAAGACCCCACCGATCACCGCCCGATGGAAGATATTCTCACTGCATTGCAGTGGGTCAAAGACCATATTTGCGATTTTGGCGGCGATGCCAATCGGATCACTCTGGCCGGACAATCGGCGGGGGCATGGTATGCTTGGGCCTTGGCCGGGTGGTCAAAAGCCAGGGGCTTGTTTGATCAGGTCGCGCTTTTGAGCATTCCACAGATCACCCCGTGGAGTGCGACGCACCGCAGCACCTTCACCCGCGACGCTGTTGCGCGCTGTAAGGAGATGCAGGGCCATGGTGAACCGCAAGAGACGGCTTTGTTGCGCGCAGGTGCCGAGGTGTTGTCGCGCCGCACGTCGCCTCTTGGGGCGATGGCGCCGATGTATTTGCCGGTTTGGCCCGTTGCAGCGGCGGAGACGCCTCTGCATGTCGCGGCGCTGTATGTGCGGGTGACCGACCATGAGATGTCCGTCTTTTTGCCCCAACTTGCAGCTGGATCAAAGCAGGATGTCGCACGCCTTTCGGCTCTGCGCGCCCAGTCCGATCCGCCAAATCTGTCGCACGCCTGTCCAAAGGGCTGGTCAGAGGACTGGTCAGAGGACTGGGCCGAAACCGTCGCCCGCGCCTCGTGGTTGAGCTTTGGTGCCTTTGCAGAGGCCATTGCCAAGGCGGCGGAGGAGTGTGGTCGCAAAGTGATCCGACGACAGTTCGCAGCACGGAGCGACCTGCCCGGCGTCGGGGCGGCACATTGTTTCGATCTGCCATTCCAATTTGGAAACCCCGCAGATTGGCATGACGCGCCGATGCTCAACGGCTGGTCCACTGAGGCCTTCGAGGCCCTCAGCCAAGAGATGCGCGCGGATTTGGCCGCCTTTGTTTTGAATGATCCTCAGCCGTTGAAACGCCGCCTTGGGATGCCGCTCCCGACCGAATGCCACATCCTTTGAGAGGAGTTCAGATGACTGACATTTCAGATATGGCCGAGGCCTTTCGCACCGCCTTTCGCAATCATCCGGCAGGAGTCGCGATTTTGACGGCGATGACACAGACGGGGCCCGTTGCGATGACGGTCAGTTCCCTGATTTCCGTCAGTGCCGTGCCGCCGGTGATTGCCTTTTCGCTGTCCAATCAGTCCGGCACCGCCGCCGCTCTTTTGACGGCACAGACCGTGGTGATCCATTTTCCACGCTACGAGGATCTTGATCTGGCCAGTCTCTGCGCCAAGCCGGGAGAAGCCCGTTTTGGCGCAGACAGCGATTGGGAAACTCTGCCGACGGGGGAGCCACGCTATCGCCAAATTGGCACATGGTTTCGGGGCGAAATCCAAACGCGCCTGCCGCTTGAGGCGGCGACCCTTGTGACGGCACAGCTGCTTGAAGGTGTCTGTGCCGGCGCGACGACATCCCAAGGCTCCCAAACGCTGGTTTATCTGGATCGGCGTTGGCGAGGCCTTGGGCAAGAAGACCGCAGGAACGGTCCATCACTCACCTCATAAGCTGGCACCAAAAAGCCAGCATAGTCCAACATCTGACCAATAGGGATCTCTCATGAAACACTTCGCACACAGCCTCGTTCTTGGGGCACTCACGACCTGCGCCGCTTTGCCAGCATTGGCCGTTGACGTCGCGCCGGGCGATTACGCCATTCTCCCGTCTGGCACCACTGTCGGCCTGCTTTACCTCCAGCATTCCCGAGCGGCAGAGTTGAACTTTGGCGGGGTTGATGTGCCCGCCTCTGAGGTCACCGCCAATGTCGCGGTTTTGCGGGGGTTGCACTACACTCAGATCGGCAATGAGCCGGTTTTGTTTCAAATGGTTTTGCCGATGGGTGGTTTTGAAACGGCTCAGATCGGCGGGGCGGCACAACCCACCTCCGAAGGCCTTGGAGACCTGACATTCGGGGCCAGTTATTGGCCCGTCAAACCCTCCAACCCGGAAACCGGAACGACGGTTGGTGTCACGGCATTTTTGACCGCTCCAAGCGGGTCTTATGAGTTTGGCGAAGTCTCTTTGGGCGGCGGGACATGGGTGTTCACCCCACAAGTCGCGCTCATTCAGGGACTGGGCAATGGTGTCTATCTTGATGCCATCGCAGACGTCGCCTTGAGCATGGATCATACCGAAAGCGGCGTGGAGGTGTCGCGCGATCCCGCCTCTCAGGTGCAGGTCGCCTTTCGCAAACAATTCGGCCAAACCAAATCGCTCTCTGTCGGCTACTCCGGCCAATTTGGCGGCGATATCAATTATGACGGTGTCTATTCGGGCCTTAAAACGCGCCGCGATCAGGTCCGCGTTTATGCCAACAGCTTTTTAAGCCCGACCGTTCAAGTGCAGGGCATGTTGGCCAAGGACCTCAATGTGGAAGACGGGTTCAAAAACGACGTTGTCGCGGAAATCCGCTTTCTCAAACTGTTCTGATCGGACCAAAGGCGCGCGGGCGTTGCCGCGCGCCACTGATACGTTTTGCCGCCCTTACCCCCAATGGAGACTAAGAATGCTTGGACCTAGCGCACATGTAGACACGTTTTGCCGGGACAATCTTCCGGCACCCGAAGACCAACCCGACTATTTGCTAGACGCTTTCCCCTATCCCGACCACATGAACGCGGCCTATGAGCTCACCGACCGGATGGTCGAAAAGGGCTTTGGCGATCGTGTCGCCTTGGTCGGTCAAGGCCGCAGTCGCACCTATGCGGAACTGGCCCAGTGGAGCAGTCAAATCGCCCGTGCTCTTGTCGAAGACTATGGGATCAAACCGGGGCATCGCATTTTGATCCGCTCGGCCAATACGCCCGCGCTTGTGGCCTGTTGGCTTGGCGCGACCAAGGCGGGGGCGGTTGTGATCAACACCATGCCTATGATGCGCAAGAAAGAGTTGATGCAATATCTGGACAAGGCACAGGTGCAATTGGCGCTGTGCGATCTGCGGATGTTGGATGAACTTGAGGCCTGTTTGGGCGATAGCGCAACTTTGGAACATGTTGTGTCATTTGACGGCACGGCGGGGTTCAATGGGGCTCTTGATCACATGGCCGCCCGTCAATCGACGGAGCCCTTTTGGGTCAAAACCGGGCGCGATGATGTGGCACTTTTGGGGTTTACCTCCGGGTCGACCGGCGTACCCAAAGCGACGATGCATTTTCACCGAGACCTTTTGGTGATCGCGGATGCCTATGCCAAAGAGGTGCTCAATGTGCAGCCCGATGACATTTTCGTCGGATCGCCACCTTTGGCATTTACCTTTGGCCTTGGCGGTTTGGCGATCTTCCCGCTGCGCTTTGGGGCCTCTGCGGTCTTGCTTGAACAGGCGGGGCCGGCGCAGTTGATTGAGATCATCGAGCGGCATAAGGCCACAATCTGTTTTACCGCACCCACCGCTTATCGGGCCATGCTTTTGGCCATGGAAGAGGGGGCCGACCTGTCAAGTTTGCGCTGTGCAGTCTCTGCCGGAGAAACGTTGCCACCGCCGGTCTTTGATGCCTGGGTCAATAAAACGGGCCGCGAAATCCTCGATGGGATTGGCGGAACGGAGTTGCTTCACATCTATATATCGAACCGATTTGGCTCGGCACAACCGGGCTCCACTGGCACACCGCTTACGGGCTATATCGCAAAAATTGTCGATGATGAGATGAACGAAGTCCCGCGTGGCACACCCGGTCATTTGGCCGTGAAAGGTCCGGTGGGCTGTCGTTACTTAGAGGATGCACGGCAGACGACGTTCGTGCGAGATGGGTGGAACCTCCCCGGCGATATTTTCACTCAAGACGAAGCCGGGGCCTTCCACTTTGCCTCGCGCTCGGATGACATGATTGTGTCGTCCGGGTACAACATCGCGGGTCCCGAAGTTGAATCCGCCTTGCTGGCCCACCCGGATGTTTTGGAATGCGGTGTGATCGGTGTCCCCGATGAGGCCCGCGGTGCGATCGTACAGGCGCATGTTGTGCTTCGGGATGGCGTGGCGGCCAATGAAAGCACCGCCATGGAATTACAGGAATTCGTCAAGGCGACCGTTGCGCCCTATAAATATCCGCGTTCTGTGATTTTCACCACTGCGTTGCCGAAAACGGAAAGCGGCAAAATCCAACGCTTTCGGTTGAAACAAAGCGAGGATTGTGCGGGCGCTATTCACTCCGAATGAGGATGCACCCGATTGAGAGCCCCGTGGCGTCCTCCCTGCTTTTTCTCTGTTGAATCAGTCGTATATTCAATGAGATAACTTAGAAAAGTTGTTCCCCGCATCAGCGGGTGACAGGGACGCGCAAGCCAACCTGCCATTTCGCGAGTAAACTTATCGGTTGACAGGACGCCCCGGCATTTCGTTAATGCAACTACGTCAGGGGAGTCCCGCCCAAGGGACTGAGAGGCTGATTGACGGTGGAGCCCCCACCCGAGGTGACGCGACCCTTAGAACCTGACCCAGTTGATGCTGGCGTAGGAAGACCGAAGGGCATTTCCGTACACCTCTATCACGAGGGCGGTCCTTTCGGGCCGCTTGGCCCATTTGCGTTTGCGCGCATGGGCGGTGGTCCATGTCTGCTACCCGTTTCACTTGGGTCTCATCGTTATGAGGAGACCGAAATGAAAGACACGATCCCGACAATCACCACAGGGGCTTTGCCCGCCTCACAAAAAATTCATCTTCATGGCCAGATCCATGAGCTGCGCGTGCCTTTGCGCGAGATTTCGGTGACGGGCGAGGCCCCATTGCGGGTCTATGACAGCTCCGGCCCTTATACCGACCCGGCGGTGCAGATCGAGATTTCCGAAGGGCTTGCCGATGTGCGCGGCGGCTGGCTTCAGACGCGCGGTGACATCGAACAGTATGAGGGGCGGGACGTGACAGATGCCGACAACGGCTTTGTGACCGGCGCGCGATTGACCCCCGCTTTCCCGAAGCGCCGCGATCCGCTGCGCGCCGTTGGCACGCGGGCCGTGACGCAGTTGGCCTATGCCAAAGCCGGGGTGATCACGCCTGAAATGGAATTCGTCGCCATTCGTGAAAATGAAGGCCGGATGGCGGCCTATACCCGCGATGGCGATCCGATGGGCGCGGAACTGCCTGACCTCGTCACGCCGGAATTTGTCCGCCAGGAAATCGCCGAAGGCCGCGCGATCATTCCCGCCAATATCAACCACCGTGAACTTGAACCGATGATCATCGGCCGCAATTTCAAGGTCAAGATCAACGCCAATATCGGCAATTCCGCCATCACCTCCTCGATGGAAGAAGAGGTGGAAAAAATGGTTTGGGCGATCCGGTGGGGCGCGGATACGGTCATGGACCTGTCCACCGGCCGCAACATTCACAACATTCGCGATTGGATCATCCGCAACGCGCCGGTTCCGATTGGCACGGTGCCGCTCTATCAGGCGCTCGAAAAGGTCGGTGGGATTGCCGAGGACCTGACATGGGAGGTGTTTCGCGACACGCTGATTGAACAGGCCGAACAGGGCGTCGATTACTTCACCATTCACGCCGGTGTCCGGCTGCACATGATCCCGATGACCGCCAAACGGGTGACCGGGATCGTGTCGCGTGGCGGGTCGATCATGGCGAAATGGTGCCTGCACCATCACTGTGAAAGTTTCCTCTACGAGCATTTCGAGGAGATATGCGACATTTGCCGGCGCTATGATGTCAGCTTTTCTCTGGGCGACGGGCTGCGTCCCGGCTCCATCGCCGATGCCAATGACGAGGCGCAATTCGCCGAGTTGCGCACGCTTGGGGAACTCACGAAAATCGCTTGGGCCAAGGATTGTCAGGTGATGATCGAAGGCCCCGGCCATGTGCCGATGCACAAGATCAAAGCCAATATGGACGAGCAGTTGAAACACTGCCACGAAGCGCCGTTTTACACGCTCGGGCCGCTGACGACCGACATCGCGCCGGGCTATGACCATATCACCTCGGCCATCGGTGCGGCGATGATCGGGTGGTTCGGCACGGCGATGCTGTGCTATGTGACGCCTAAGGAACACCTTGGCCTGCCGGACCGCGACGATGTCAAAACCGGGGTCATCACCTATAAACTCGCCGCCCATGCCGCCGATCTGGCCAAGGGTCATCCCGGCGCACAGCTGCGCGATGATGCGCTGTCCCGCGCCCGGTTCGAATTCCGCTGGGAAGATCAATTCAACCTCGGCCTTGATCCCGACACGGCGCGCGAAATGCATGACGAAACCATGCCGAAAGAGGCGCATAAAGTGGCGCATTTCTGTTCCATGTGTGGGCCGAAATTCTGTTCGATGCAGATTTCCCATGACATCCGCGCCGAGGCCGAAAAGCAGGACGGCATGGCGGCCATGGCCGAAAAATTCCGCGAGGGTGGCGCACTTTACCTGCCGACAGACGACAGTGCGAAGGAACCGGCGGAATGATCTCGGTTCTGGGATCGGGCGTGGTGGGGTTGTGCGTTGCCACCGCGCTGCATGAGGCGGGGTATGAGATCGAAGTGATCGCGCCCGAGCACAGCCCGCCCCCCGCCTCGTGGCTGGCGGGGGGGATGCTTGCGCCCTTTTGCGAGGGTGAAAGCGCGCCCGAGGTGATCGTCGCGCGCGGACAGTCGGCGGTGGATTGGTGGGCCGCGCATGTTCCCGACGTGACGCGGCGCGGGACGCTTGTGCTCGCCGCCCCGCGCGATGCGGGGGAACTGGACCGCTTTGCGCGCGCAACACGCGGGCATGGCTGGGTGACGCCCGATGCACTTGAACCCGCAGTATCAGGGCGATTTGCGCGTGGGCTTTTCTATGCGGCAGAAGCGCATCTCGATCCCCGCGCTGCGCTCACCGCCTTGCGCAGGCGACTTTTGGCGGTGGGAGTGGCGTTTCGCGACGGCGCCGCGCGCGGGCGCGTGGTGGATTGCACAGGGATGGCGGCCCGCGCGGCTCTGTCCGATCTACGTGCGGTGCGTGGTGAGATGTTGGAATTGCACGCCCCAGATGTGGCACTCACCCGATCCATCCGCCTGCTGCATCCGCGCTTTCCGGTCTATATCGTGCCACGCGGCGCGGGGCGTTACATGGTCGGGGCCACGATGGTCGAAAGCGATGATACGGGCGGCATCACGGCGCGGGCTGTGATGGAATTGCTGTCGGCGGCCTATACCGTTCACCCCGGTTTCGCGGAGGGCGAGGTCATCACAACGGCGGCGGGGCTGCGCCCGTCCTTTCCAAACAATCTGCCCGCCATCCGGCATGTCGGCGATGTGATCCACGTCAATGGCATGTACCGCCACGGGTTTTTGATGGCCCCG